>Ga0315282_10018343_pt1 | contig 10008 bp, 7 predicted proteins | sample YL17G07_20_MG_FD_203693 | JGI IMG/M metagenome (GOLD analysis project Ga0315282, IMG submission 203693) | Sediment microbial communities from Yellowstone Lake, YNP, Wyoming, USA - YL17G07_20 | ecosystem: Environmental > Aquatic > Freshwater > Lake > Sediment | place: USA: Wyoming | collected... | reverse complement strand
CACCCTTGCGTGAACTGCCATCGACGTCTTCCCGCGCTCGGCTTCCTTGGCCGCAACGCCCTGGTCGCGGTCTGCGCTGAGTGCGGGATTCCGCTCACCGGACGGCACATCGGCGAGCGGCTGGTGGCGGTGGTGGGAGGCCCTGGCAGCGGTAAGACCAACTTTCTGGCGATGTCTCTGCACGAGCTAACCAACCACGGCGGCCGCGCGAATCCCCACGCCGAGATCGTGGAGGACGCCCAAGCGCGTGAGTTCGCGGAGGAATGGGCGCTGCTTTCGGAGGGCTTGCCGGTCGCTAAGACCACCGAAGTCGCCCGCGCGCGGTTGCTGCACATGAACCTTGGGGGCTCCGAGTGCAAGCTGTATCTGTACGATGCCCCGGGGGAAGAGTTCCAGGACGCGAGCTCGATGCAGCGGCAGCCCTACTTCCGCTTCCTTGAGGGCTTCATCCTGCTGGTTGACCCGCTCAGCTTTGCGACGGTTCGAGCGCAGAGCGATGCCCCGCCCAAGCGAGTCTCCTCATTCGACGCCGTGGTCGCGTCAACCCTGGAGTGGGCCGCCGCCGCCAAGGGCGTCAGTGGCCAGACCCGGCTACCCTTGCGCGCGGCGGTCGTCATCTCCAAGGCCGACCTGCCCGCGGTCATAGACTCCACCGGGGACCTACGGCACGGACCAATATCAGGCCCCAGATGCAAGCAGTCGATCATCAATTGGGGCGGCGGTAACGGTATCCGCCTGCTGGAGCTTCGTTGTCAGTCGGTCGAGTACTTTGCTTGCTCCGCGCTGGGCAGGGAGGCAGGCACCAATACTCGGCAGCCATTCCGCAGCTTTGGGGTGCTGCCACCCCTCGAATGGGTTCTCACCGGCGCAAGAACCACGGGCACGGCCACCAGTTCCAGTGCAGAGCAGACAGCCGCCTCGACGGGGAGCGCGGGGCGCCGAACCAGTTAGCATGAACGGACAGCTTTTGCGAAAGTGGCGACAGAAGGTGCGATGCCCGAGCGCGTCGTGCGCCCATATGAATTCGCGTCCGGCGCTGTCAGCTGATAGTTCGCCGGGTGTCTGCGCCAACTGCCATCAACTGCTGCCGGCAGTCGCTTCTCACGCATCCTCGGTTCGCTCGCTCGCCGTGCTGGGTGTGGAGCGCTGCGGCAAGACAAGCTGGCTGATGCGAGGCATTACGCAGTTCGCCGTTGAACGGCGAGTGGCCTTCCCCCTGGATGGCCAGCATGCAGCCTGGCAATCCCTCTGGCGCCTGCTGGAATTCGGAAAACGCATGCGCCCTACCCCCGCGCTTCCAGGCACCGGCTGGTGCCTGGACGTGGCCGGCGAGAGTGCGCCCCGCCGGATTTACATATACGAGATCAGTGGGGCGGATTGCAGCGATCCGGGGAAACTCGCGCGTTACCGTGCTTTGCAGCACGTTGACAGCCTCGTGCTGGTCGTTGATCCCTTCGGCCTACCTTGGGCGCGAGACCGCTATGGCGAGGCGGCTCGCAGCATGAGACCGCCAGCCGAGCCAGCAACTAGCGCCTATGGCGAAGCGCATCTCGCGGCCTTGATGCAGACTCTGAGCGCCCTCCGGCTTCAGCCGACGGGCGCTCGCTGGCCGATCGCGGCGGCCGTTGTCGTCACCAAGCTCGACGTAATCGGTCTGTTTCGCCATTTCGCCAGCAAGGATCCCTCGGCGGAAACGGCCGAAGGCGCCTGCCGCGAACGCCTGACTGAGTGGGGTTTTGCCAATATGATGCGCGCGCTGGATCTTCGGTTCTTGGCTGTGCGGTACTTTGCGTGCTACCCGCAAGGCACGGGCGCTTTCTCTGCGGCCAACCCGTTACGATGGTTGCTTGCCGATGCGCGCGTTCCGGCTAACCTGAGGATGAAGAATGACTGAGACTCATCCAGCGCCGGAAACAAGTCCGGAACCGATGTGCACGCGCATTCCGGAGGATTCTGGAGTGGATGACGCAAGCACACCTCTCTCGCCGGCGGCGGCGCCTCCAGAGAAGTTCGACCTGGGCGGCGACTTGGCCGAAGTCGAGGCTGATGATCTCGCCGCGTTGGTGGCCGGCCTGTGCGCACACCGTCAGGATATGGACGGTGACCGCCTCGCCAGAGTTCAGGCGGCCTGTGTCATTCTGATTCTGGGACCAACTGAGCTAGGCGTTCCGGTCAAACCATCGCGACTGCTCGATCGCGTCCGCCTGGCCCTGCGCCATATCCAGCCTAGCGACGCTCCAGAAGTACGGTGTGCCGGCCTTTGGCTGTCTTGTAGTCTGGGCGAAATGCCGGGGAATGCAGCTCGCTGCTTCCTAGCGCATGCCGAACAAGGGCTATGGGAGCCTTTTACGGCTTTGGCGTATCGCGCACTGACCGGGCTGGGTCAGCGAGAGGCCCTGGCGACACTGCTCCCGAAGGAAGGGCCACTGACGCTGGTTCAGGCCGACGCCTGGCTGGAGGCGAGCCACACGCAACTGCCCACTGCCAAGTGGAAGAGCCGCGTCGTTGCCCCCACCGACGGGCCTTTGTCGGCGGCAGTCAGCGAGGAGTGGAAAGCATTGTTGGAGTGCGAGGCGGACCTCGCCTGCGGGCAGCCCGGAGCGTCAGTGGTCTGCACACTGGCGGCGATGGCAACTCGGGAGGTGGTGGACGCCCCGCGGACTTACGCAGAAGCCCAGTTCCTACGCCTTGCTGTTCGTGCCACGGCAGCGCTCGCCCGCGCACAGCTTTCCCTCTGGGGGAACGCGGACCAAGCCCTCACGGAGGGCGCAGGCGATTTGATGCCAACGTGGGAGCGAGCATATCTGGAAGGGTTGGGAAGCTGGCAACTCGGCGACCGCACAGCAGCGATAGCCACTCTGCGAACCGCGCTCAAGGAGAACCCAGACCAAGGCTCGGTGCGCCTGGCAATTGCCATGCTGCTGGCAGAGAACGAACCGCGGGCCGCGCTGGCGTTGCTGGAGGGAAATCCTTGCAGCTACGAGGCATGCCTTACGCACGCCTGCCTACTTGCGAGACTAGGCTGCTACGAGCAGGCACAGAGCATTCTCTCGCAGATGACCAACGCAACCACAGGCTGGGAGCCGCTTCGGTGTTCCTGGCCCGCCGCACGAGAACAGATTGCCCGGCGCGAACATGCCCTCAGAGCTGCCCTGGCCGAAGGCCGCGGGGACTGGTCAGCGGCAGACAAGTACTGGCGTGAGGCCAGGATCGGCCCCCGATGGAACACGCTGCAAGGTACTCGCCAACTGTATGCAGCGCGCCGGCAGATAGCGTCACTGGAGGGCCAGGGGAACTGGCTGCGCGCGTTGGCGGAACAGCGCTACCGGCGTGTTGCTGAGGCGCTCGGCGTCGCGCCTCTCGTTGGCGATGCGCTCTTCTTTCGCGCCTTAGCCACCGTTGATCGTGATCCGGATCGAGCGACCAAGGACTTGCGTGCGTTGCTCCACCAGCGAAGGTGGCTGGATGACGAGCGTCGAGTGGGTGGGGGACGCGTGATGCTGGTGGGCGACGCGTTAGCGAGGCTCGGCGCGATTGCCGATGCGCTGCACGCATACCGGCTTGCCGCCGATTCGCCTGACGAGCATCTCCGGGCCCGCATCGCGGTCCTGTCGGTTTACATGGAGGTGACCACGGGCAGCGACCCGCAGGTAATCGCCCGGGTGGCTGAACGCTTCCGCGAAACCGCGCCTGGCAACCCGTGGCCCCAACTCTTGGCAAGCTTGGGATTAATCACTGCTGGCGCCACCGACGCTGCCCTGGAGAGTCTGGCGGCAGCAGAAGAGTGGGGGGCGCCCCCGGAGGCATGCCGCGTTCTGCGCGGGCTGATGCACTCTGGTTCAGAACAAGCGCCTGCATTCGACGACGACTTGTCGGCGCTGGAACTGCCGCGCCAGGTGGAGGCGATCCTTCGCTTCTTGATGGACCGGGACCCAGCCGCGCGGGTCCGTGCGTTCATGAACACCGTCGGCGAGAGGTGGCCCGACCTCTGCCCGACTGACCCGGAGTTGACCGCAGCACGCTGGCTGAATGCTCTGTGCAATGAAGGCACATGGGACGAAGTCTCCATGGCGACGGTCGAGTTGGAGAAATCGGGCCGGCCCTGGGCGTGGGATCTGGCGGTCCGCGTTCGCCTGCGGGCGGCGTTGGAGCGGGCGGTCCAGGGCGATCTGCTCGAAGCGGACGCTCAACTTGCGGCTCTGGATGAGTCGCTGGTCCCGGGCGGCTCCTCGTCATCAAGCCATGGGCGACATTGAAAGGACCACGATGGACTTGTTTGTTAACGGTAAGCTCGACCCACAGCGGTTTGATGTCGCGATCCGGCAGGCCACGCAAGATTTCGCGGCGCTGATCGTCGCGGCGGCGCAAACGCAGAGCCAGTTGGTTGAGACTACCCATTTCCTGATGGTGATGGCCGATATTCCGAACGGTGTCACTCAGAAGGCCCTCAAGTGCCTGCAATTGTCGGTGGACGAGTGGCGAAGCGGCCTCGGTGGCTGCGCCCACCGAACCCCCGACTCCCTGCCGCCGGCCCACCTGACCCGCGACACCTTGCACGATACCACGATGGCTATGCTCGAGAGCGCCGCGACACGATGCGCGCAAGCGCAACAGGCGCGTATCGGTGAAGCAGTCCTGCTTCTGAGCGCATTGGAGAATGTCACGGATGCGGTGCGCGAGCAGTTCGCCGGTGCCGACATCGCGCTTGACCAATGGCGGCATGAGATTGAGGAGTCCCTGCGGCCGGTGAAGCCGATACCCGCCTTCGACGACTCCGGGGCCGTGCTCCGGGAGTCGCTCTCCCCGTCGGCCAAGCGGGTGCTCCATCTGCTTCAGAGTGAGGCCGAATCACTCGGCTACCCGACAGCCGATCCGCGTCATCTCCTGCTGGCGCTCCTTCTGTACGGAGCGGGAGCCACTGCCTACGTTCTCCACCACCAAGGCATCCCATCGCACAAGTTGCACGAATCAGTGATGCTTAGCCTGCGCACGCGGACGAAACAGACGCGCAGCGACCTGTTCTTGGACCGTCACCATTTGCAGCCGACCTTGCAGCATATCCTCACCCTGGCCGGAAAGATCGCCGGCCAAGACCGCGTCGAGCGCATCAGCGAATCCCACCTGTTGCGCGCTTTCCTGACCACTGAAAGCGTCGCCCGCCGCATCCTCGAGGATGAGAAGATAGACTTGGTCGTTGCTAACGATATCGCTGAGCGGCAGATCCCGATCGAAGCAGATGAAGCGGAGGAATTCAGCATCGCCGACATCAACACGGTCAGGGAGCGCCTACGCGGGCGACTCGTCGGTCAGGACGAGGCCATCGAGAGAGTTCTGCCCTACGTCCAGCGCATGCGTTTTGGCTTCTCCACCCCCGGCCGCCCGGTCAGTGTGTTCCTCTTCTGCGGTCAGTCCGGCAGCGGCAAGACCGAGATGGCGAAGGAGCTGGCGCGCTCGGTGTTTGGATCCGAGGAGAAACTGATCTTCCTTGAGATGGGTCAGTTCAACGCACCTGAGAGCATGAACATCTTCGTCGGCGCGCCGCCCGGCTACGTCGGGTACGGCGAAGGCAAGCTCACCAACGGTCTGCGCGACAAGCCGCAGGCGGTGGTGCTCTTCGACGAAGTGGAGAAGGCGCACGCGCGAGTCCTTGATGCCCTGCTCCGATTCATCGACGAAGGTCGCATTGACGACCCGGCCGGGCCGGTGCGCGATGGCTCGCAGTGCATGGTGGTCCTTACCAGCAATGTTGCGGCGGAAGAGCTCGGCGCACTGTGGCGCGAAGTCGAGGCCTCTCCAAACTGGCGCACGCTCCTCCGGCAACGGTTGCGCGAGGAGTTCAAGCAGAGGCGGTTCCGGGTCGAATTCCTCAACCGCGTGGATGAACTCGTACTCTTTCGCAGCCTTCGGGTAGAGGACTACATCGAGATCGCGACGCGTCTATTGCAGCGTGACTTGCTGCGCTTGCGCACCGAGCGGCAGATCGAGGTGCGCGCTGACCCCTCAGTAGCAGAAGCAATCGGCCAATACTGCGCCGCAATCAACGAGGGCGCGCGGGCCGCGCAACGCCTCACCCAGTCCGTGGTTGTCACGCCGGTCATTGATTTTCTTCTACAGAACGCCTGTACGCCGCCGGTGCGGTTGACGGTGAGCGCCGTCACTCTGGGGGACGAGGTGGTCGCGGAGCCCTCGGGAGTGGTTGCGTTCGCCGAGTGAGAGAGATGACCGACCGAGAGGACATGCGACAGTTAGAAGGCGCGGTAATCGCCGACCGCTATCGTCTGGAGAGATACCTGGACGAGGGCGCTTTCGGCGCCGTCTACCGCGGGGCGCAGGTCGCTTACGGACTGGAGATTCGGGAGGTGGCGATCAAGGTTGCCAAGCGCCCAATGGATGACGCAGAAGCGAGGAGAGTCTTCGGCGAAGCACTGTGGATGGCGAAGATGGCCGATCGCGCCCCTGACGCCGATTTGCGGGAGCACTTCGTCACGATCTACGATGCGGGACGTTGCCCCGAAGCCGGTTGTCTGGCCGGTCACCCCTACCTCGTAGCGGAGCTGGTCCGCGGCGGCAGCCTGAAGTCCTGTCTGAAAGCCGGTCCCTTCCCGCTGAAGCGCGCGATGGCCTATTTCGACCAGATCCTCACGGCGATGGGGTTCATGCATCGGGGAATCGTGGGCACTGACGACCGACCGCGGCCAATTGCCCATCGCGACCTCAAGCCGAGCAACATCCTGGTGGATCGCAGAGTAGACGGGCCGGACGTGGTGAAAGTGACGGATTTCGGGCTGGCGGTGGAGGTAGACGCGCTGCTCGGCTGGGTGGAGACCGGCGGTGATCTTGCCTACCTCCCGCCCGAGTCCTTCTCGCATAACATCTGCTCTCCCCAGAGCGACGTTTATATGCTCGGGTTGGTCTTCTACGAAATGCTCACGAACCACGCTCCTTTTGCCGAAGTGGGGAGCCACTTGCGAGGATCGGACGCGGAGACCCACGACGAGGTGCGGCGTCTCCATCTCGCGGCACGCCAGCTCGAGCAGTTCCCCTTGCTCGAGCGACAGGAGGAGATCCGCCGGCGCCCGGCGCTAGCCAGGGTGATCCGCACTGCGCTCGAACCCGACATGACCGCGCGGACCTACGGCAATGCCTGCGAGTTGATGGCCGCCTGGGAGCAAGCCAAACTCGAAGAACAGCCGCGAGAGATTGCGTTCCCGTGGGAAGTGGTCCGCCGCCTGCAAGGAGAAGCCGAGCAGTGCCTCGCCGTAGCCGACGTGGAACGCTGCGAAAACTTGCTGCGCCAGGCTATGGAGATCAACCGAAACCGGAACCGGGTGCCCGATGAGAAGATGGTCGCCCGCTGCTACCTGCTGCTGGTCCAACGTCTGCTCAATCGGGGCCAGCCTGACGAGGCCGGCAGACTGGCGCTTGAGGGCTACGCTCGGCGTCGGTGTCGATCCACATGCCTGGCGCTCGCACACTACTACGAGGCTCAGGGGTCGGAGGCAGCGGCGAGCCTCCGCCGAGAGGCTGCCTCGCATCCAGATCGGGAATAGCTGATGGAGACCACGCGCAAGCGAACCCGAAATCTCGTCCAGCAGAGCCGAGCGGCCGTGCGTGACGCCTTGCGCCAAAGCTCATCGGTGGCAGGTTGGGAATCGCTCCAGGAACGCGATGCCGACGGGCGCGCCACGGGTCCACTGCCGTATAGCCAGCAAGCCCTCGACGCGTTCGATGACGCGCACCGGCTCGATCCCGACAACATCGGGATTGTCCACCATCTGGCGATAGCTCATCACGCCTTGGCCTGGGATCTGGAGTTGCAGGGCGCCCCCGGTGCCACCCGCCACTGGGAGTTGGCGCTGGGCTTCTGGCGCGTCGTCGCCTCCTCGGCCGAGTTCTGGCGAGATCTGAAGGGCAAACTGCACAACTGTGACCCGCAGGCCGATCTCTCCGTGCTCGACCGCACCCGGGCGAATCTCATGCGGGACCTGCTTGACATCCACGTTAGCTTCATCCGCCACTACTGCGAGCGCGACGAAGTCGCTCGCGCGTTGAGCCATGTGTCGATCGTGAAATGCGCCATGATACCGCTGGCGGTCAAGAAGAGGTTGGTCGGGGAGGTCTTCGAGGCGATGACCTGCGGGGTCCCCGCCGCCCGGCAAAGCCAGGCGTACGATTCCGCGATGACCACGGTCGAGCGGTTCCTGGCGCTATTCCCCGACCACCTGCGCGCTTTGCGGCTCTATGCCGAAGCATGTGGCGAGTGGGCCTCCCAGCTTTCTTTTCGTGACGATTGGGATCAGATCGTGGCGTTGGAGACAAAGGCGCGGCCCTATGTCGAGCGTCTGGCCGCTCATCCGGAGTTAGCCACGCAGTCGCTTGCGGTCACCGCCCTGACGAATCTTGCAGGTCACATCGCGCAACGCTGCATCGACCGCGCTCGCGCCGAAGGAGTCCTCGACGCCGCCACCGCCGCGGCCAGGGATGCCGTTCAGGTGGCGCTGCGGATTGGGGTTCACTGGGGTCGCTTGGGCGCTCCTCACGCCGCCGGCCACGACCATGTGCGGAAAGCGTTCGCTGCCTGCCTTAATTGCCGAGCAGCGCTTCTCAACCAGGAGATCAACGAAGTCATCGCCGACAGTTCGGATGCGAGGACAAGCCTACGCGTCGCGCTCGATCTGTGCCGCACGGCCGTAGCTGACTTGCAGGAGGCGATTCGCGCCGACCCGCAGGACGGAGTCCTGGCCGGAAATCTCGAGGTCATGGCGGGCAACCTAGCGACGCTGGAATCCCAGAACAGCCTCTTCGGGCTGACGTGGAGCGATGACGAGTGAGCATCTGGAACCGAGGGCCGATCACCGTCAACCCCTACCTCCGGACGGCTTTCCGCGTCACGCGCGTGCCGCGCGAGGTCGTGCGTCACCGTACGATCGCCCAACTGGTAAGCCAGACGCGTCAGGTCGTGGCCGCGGATCCGCGGGCCCACGCGATCAAGGGCCAACCCGTCGCGATGACAGAGATCAACGCCGCCGAAGAGGTGTTGTCCGACCCTGGGCAGCGCATACTCGAGGAGTTGCTCCATCACTCCGAGGAGCGGCTGCCAGTGGCCCGGATGAGGAAGCTCCTGCGCGAGGTGACGCGGGAGATGACTCCGCAGCCGGAGAGCGAGTTGCCGATCAGCAACCTTTTCGACCTGCGTCCCTGGGCGCGCAAGCTACTGTGCGATTTTCTCAGCCAGGCGCCGGGGCCCGATCTCTCATTTGGGGCGCTCGAGACTGACTTGGTGCCACCATTCGGCCGGCCGGGAGACGAGTGACATGGATGAACGACTCTGGGTACGAGACGAGCCACGCCCAGGTGCGGCGGACGATCTGGCGGAGATGCCGCTGCTTACCGTCGCGTGGCGCGAACTGCGGGCCGGGTACCGCGATCAGCGTGACCAGCGGAGATTGTTACTGAACGTGCTGGCGGAGGTGGCAGTCGAAGCGCATCGGCTGCGCCGCGGGACCCGGGCCGGCGTGGATCGTGAGCAGACCGGGCGATCGGCATTGGTGGATGAAATGGCCAGTGCCGCCGACCGGCTGGAGCGCATCCTTGCCGGGGCCGGGGTGACGGTAGTCGCACCTGAAGGAGAGCCCTTCACCGCTGAGTTGATGGAGTTGTTCGACAACGTGGCGCAAGTCCCGGTGGCAGGCGCGCCCGGGCCACGAGTGGCAGAGGTGCTCACCCCGGCCGTGTTCACCCGGGGCGAATTGCTGCGCATGGGCAGCGTGGTAGTCGCGGTTCCGACCGCCGCCGAGGAGCAGCCGGACGCCGCAAACACCGGGTAGCTGGGCAAACAGAGCCGATGGATTCAGACCTATCTTGACGGCGAGGGAGACGACATGGGACAGATAGTTGGCATCGATCTGGGTACGACCTACAGCGCGGTCGCCATTCCGGGCGACCGCGTGGGGTCCGGTTTCTTCTCCGTTCCGGAGTGTCCGGGATATACCGTGATCCTGGACCCGT
>Ga0315282_10018342_pt1 | contig 10008 bp, 7 predicted proteins | sample YL17G07_20_MG_FD_203693 | JGI IMG/M metagenome (GOLD analysis project Ga0315282, IMG submission 203693) | Sediment microbial communities from Yellowstone Lake, YNP, Wyoming, USA - YL17G07_20 | ecosystem: Environmental > Aquatic > Freshwater > Lake > Sediment | place: USA: Wyoming | collected... | reverse complement strand
CTTGCCCGAAGACACGGCATGAGGGGACCACGCGGGTCGCGAAATCGCACAGTTCGGCCAGCGCCAAGGCGTCGCCATAGGTGAGGCCATAGGGCGACTTCTTGGTCGCCTCGTCCTGCATCTCGCCGGCGAGCGCCACCCGCCGGACCTGGAGGGTGTCAATTCCCAATTGCTGGATCGACTGCAGCGTTTCCTGTCGGGCGCCTTCGCCAATGGACACCATGGCGATCACCGCCGCGACCCCGAAAATCATCCCCAGCATGGTCAGCAGGGAGCGCAGCTTGTGGCTGAGGATCTCGCGGAGGCCGGTCTTGACGGGCGCCGTCAGCGGCGCAAGGTTCAGCTTCTTCAGCTTCACCTCGGCTTCCCCTTCGCCGGCGTCGCGGTCGGCGGCGGAGCCCCGAGATCGTTCAACGCGATCCGCTCGCCTCCATTCACGCCCTTCGTGACGGCGGTGTACTCGCCGTTCGACTCTCCGAGGGTGACAGGGACCTGCGTGAATTTCCCATTGCGCTCGACGAACACCACAGAGCGGCCGTCCCGCCTGAAGATGCACCCGGTCGGTACCGTGATCGCGTTATCGATCCGCCGCGATACAACGCGCACGCTCGCGCGCATCCCCGGCCGGATGAGCGCCTTCCCGATCGGCGGCAGATCAATGGTGACCGGGAAGGTGGCGGAGGAGGAGACGCCCTGCCACCCCTGGATGGGCGGACGGCGGGCATTCTGGCCAATGGCGGTGACCTTCCCCTTGAGCACCTTGCCCGGGAGCGCCTCGATGGTGATGTCGGCGAGTTGCCCCATCCTCACCCCGGCGATCTGGGTCTGATTCAGCTCGAGCTTCACCTGCATCTGCTCCAAGCTGACGATGGAGGCGACCTCCTTCCCCTGAGAGGCCCAGTCGCCCAGGCGGGGCAGGCGCGTGTCTCCCTGCCATCCACCTTGGGGGGTCAGCACCACCAGCCCGCTCACCGGCGCCGTCAGCGTTGTTTTCGTCAGATCTTCACGGGCGCGGGAGACCTGAAGGTTGAGGTTATCCACCTCATTGCCGCCTTCACGCACATCCCGCTGCGACGAGCTGCGGGCGCGCGACATGTCCCGGGTGGTCCAAGTGACGCTCCGGCGGCGGTCGAGCGCGTCCGAGGCGGCCTGGGATTTTTTCAGTTCGTAGTCGCTCCGCTCCCGCTGGAGTGAGAACTCCGCCGCCTTGACGGCCGCGTCGGCGCGCTCGACCTCAGTCCCCGCCATCAGGCCTTTGGCCGCCAGGCGCCGCGTCACTTCGGCGTCCTCCCGCTGCTTCACGAGCTCCCTCGCGTGGAACTCGATGGAATCAGCCGCCTGCTGAAGAGTGACCTGCTGCTCTCGCTCGAAGGCAGCGACGTCATCTTGGGCGCGCTGAAGGCGGAGCCGCATCTCCTTCATCCGCGCCGCGCCAACGGCCCCCGCTTTGGCCTTGCGGCGCACGGCCTCATCGTACCGCACCGTGAGGTCGGTCAGCGTTTCCTGGAACGGCCTTGGGTCCAGACGCATCACGGTCTGGCCTACCTTCAGGACGATGCCATTGTCACAGACCCACTGGATGCGGCCGGAGATGTCGGGGACCACCGGCATGGAGTTCTTCGCCGCCACCACGCCGGTCTCGCTGATGGTGATGAGCAGGTCCTGCCGCTTTGCCGTAGTGGCCACCACCAACTGCTCACCCTTCGCCGCCGACGTCGCGCTGGGCGGCTTAGTCTGCCAGCGTCCCCAGCCTACTGCCCCGAGCACCACTATGACTACGAGCACGCCGATACCCGTGCGGACGTTCATTGTCTGGCCTCCCCACGCTTGGCCGGTTGGATTGGGGGGCGCTCAAGTGCGACCCGGTCGCCGACGCGCAGGCCTCCGCGCACCTCCATCTGGAGATCGTTCCGCGTGCCCGCTGTCACCGGCACGCGCTCGAAGCTCTCTCCGCGGGCGCGGTACACCACGGATTTGCCGCCGTCCTTGAACACCGCGCGGATGGGCGCCATCATCGCTTCTCGCACGCTGTCCAGGACGATCTCGAGGTCCACGGTCATGCCTGGCCGCAGGCGACCGGGATCGGCCTCGGAGAGGGTAATCAGCAGGCCGAAGACCTTCTTCCCGGGTGTGCCGCCCTGCCACACGTTGGATTCCTGCGCCAGCTCTTCCACCACCGCCACCTTCCCCCGGTAGCGCCTCCCGCCGCCCGCGGATGAGAGGACAAAGGCGTCCTGCCCTTGGTGCACGCGGGAGATGTCCATCTCGCCTATCTGGCAGCGCACCTGCATCCTGGTAAAGTCGTAGACCCTCACTGGGGCCGCTCCCGATCCCACCCCGTCCCCCAGGCGATACGGACGGCGCTCCGGCCAGTTCTCGGTATTGGTCTCGATGACCGCCAGACCAGCGGCCGGAGAGACCGCAGTGCACTGGGCGATCTTCCTGTCCACCTCGTCCAATCTACGTTGTGCCTCTGCCACGCTGATCCTGTCGTTCTCCGCGTCCTCCTGGGCGCGAACTTTGGCCGTCTCCAAGGCGTGAAGAGCGAGGTCGAGGGCCGTCTGCTGATCCTGCACCTGCTCTCCGGTTCGCTTGTCCACATCCGCTCGCTGCACGTACTGCTGCTCTAGGACGAACTCCTGTGCACGGTACATTTTCTCCGCGTCTCGCAGTTTCGTGCCGGCGATGTAGTTCAGTTTGGCGAGCCGCTGCGATCGCTGGAGTTCACGCTGGGCGCGCGCGGTCTCGCCTTCCGCGAACTTGACCTGGGCGGTGATCTTCTCGCGCTCCGCCCGCGCTTTCTCCTGGGCCACCTTCAGCGATTCCCGCGCCGCCAGGGCATCGCTCTCCGCCTGGGCCACCCCGGTCTGGCTATCGGCCACTGTCTGTTCCAGCGCGTCTTGCGCGTCCGTGAGCGCTGTCACCAAGTCCTCGCGCTGGGTCTCCAACTCCTTGGTGTCGAGACGGTAGACCACGTCACCAGGCTTGACCGGGGAGTTGTCCTCGCAGAGTTCGATCAGATTGCCCTCGATCTCGGTGCGCACCGGCGTCTCCTGGGCCGACTCGAGAGTGCCAGTCACGGGAAGAGTGACTACCAGCGACCCGTGCGTGACCTCCCCGGTGCGAACCCGATCTGTGGTGGCGGCCCGCTTCGACCCGACGGCGAGGAGTCGCCAGCCGACGACGATGATGACCAGCGCCGCCGCCAGATAGATGCCACGCTTCATAGCTCGTCCTCGCTCTCGGCCAGCATCTTCGCCAGCACCTCGCGCGCGTCCAACGGCTGCTCGATCCGCCTGTCGCTGGCCAGTCTGCCGTCCATCACTCGCAGGATGCGCCGCGCATGCAGTGCGATCTGCTCCTCATGGGTCACCATGGCGATCGTTATGCCATCCCGATTCAGGTCCTGGAAAAGGGCCAGCACATCCTGGCCGCGGCGTGAGTCGAGGTTCCCGGTCGGCTCGTCAGCGAGGATGATGGAGGGGTCGTTCATCAGCGCCCGCGCGATAGCGACGCGCTGCTGTTCTCCGCCCGAAAGCTGGGTGGGGCGGTGATGCTCGCGCCCTGCCAGTCCCGTCCGCTCCAGCGCCTGGAGCGCGCGTTGGGTGGCATTTTCCAGACCGCTGTAGACGGTCGGGAGAAGCACATTGTCGAGGGCTGTCATGCCCGGCAGCAGGTTGTAGGCCTGAAACACAAAGCCTATCCGCCGCAGCCGCAGGATCGAGCGCTGATCGTCGGAGAGTCGCCCCACGTCTTCACCTGCCAGCAGGTACCGACCCGTGGTCGGCTTCTCAACGCACCCGAGAATGTTCAGCAGCGTCGTCTTCCCGGAGCCCGAACGACCCATGATCGCCACCAACTCGCCCTCTTCGATGCTGAAATCCATCCCCCGCAGGGCATGGACCTCGACCGTTCCAGTGTAGTATGTCTTCGTCAGCCCCTGTGCCTCGACCAGACTCATCATCTCTTCTCCGGCGCCTTGGCGGGATAGCGTGTAGGATCCACCATCGCTACCACCGCTGCCTCCGAGAGTCCGCTTCGCACCTCCACCGCCATGTCATTGCGCTCACCGGTCTGGACTTGTCGCGGTGTGAACTCGTTGCCCTGCTTCACATACACTAGGCTCTTCCCCGCACGCTCGAATACCGCGTCCAACGGCACGGACACCACGCTCGGGAGGCGCTTCACGACGATCCTCGTCCGCGCGTTCAGCCCCGGCTTGAGGCCCCCAGGGCGCGCCTGCTTCACTTTCACCACGACATCGAAGACTCGCTCGTTAGCCTCTGCGGTCGGATCTTCCCACACCCACACTTCGCGTGCCACAGTTCCGACTGAGGACACCACGCCAGTGAACCTCTTCCCGGCCAGGGACTGGAACTCGATTTCCGCCTCCTGGCCCTTGCGGACCGCGGCGATGTTGTTCTCCTTGATCCGGCAGCGTACGGACATGTTCTCGCTCCCGGAAACGCTGCCCAGCGGCGTCCCGGAGGCCACCTGGTCGCCCTCCCGCCACGATCTCCGCTCTCCGCCCTGGAAGGTAGTGAAGAGCGAGACGATGCCGGCGGCGGGGGCGCGGATGACGGTATCGGCCAGGGCCGTGGTGATGGTCTCGAGCTGCTTGGAGGCGACGTCGGCGCGGCGCTCCGCATGGTTCACCCGGTCCTTGATGCGGTTTTGGAAGATGTCGGTTCGGCGACGGGCGGCGGCGACCGCGCTCTCCCGCTGCCGGCGTTCGGAGGCGATCTGCTGACGGCTGAGCTCCAGGTCCTTGACGCTCTGCTCCACCTTGAACTTCTGGGCATCGTAGGCGGCCTTGGCGAGCTCGGCCTCGGACCCGGCCTGGTAGCCCTTGTCGGACATTCGCTGGCTTCGTTCGTACTCGAGGCGGAGGCGCTCGGCTTCGGCCTGATCGAACTTGAGCTGGTCCTCGGCCTGCTTGGTGCGGGTGCCGGTGGACTCCTCCCACACTTGGAAGTCCTTCTCCGCCTGATCCAGGGAGCGCTGGGCCTGGTCAGTCTGGTCCAGGGCGTTCTCGCGGGTCTGGTCTATGTTCTCGACGGCCTGCTTGTAGGCGAGTTCGGCGTCGGCCTGCTTGCGCAGCAGGTCGCGCGCTTCGATGCGACAGAAGACGTCCCCCGCGCGCAGGACCGTGCCATCAGGCAGTATGTTGGTCAACTGGCCCGGCGCCTTGCCAGTGCGCACCAACACCGAGTTGTCGCTCTGCAATGTTCCTTCGGCCAGCAGGCTGACCACGAACTCCCCGCGGGTGGCCTTCGCGACAGGCACTCGCGCCTTGGGCGCGTGCTTGGCGGACGCTCGCCAGGCCAATGCTCCGCCTGCTGCGATGAGCAATATCACGATAGTGATGGCATAGCGCCTCATGGCCGCGCTCCTACTCCGGCAATCCCTGGGTGACATCCTCCCCCAGGGCCCCACGCACTCGCAGCGTGGTGAGGAAGTACTGGACCTGCTCGTTCAGCAAGGACCGCTCGGCCTGAACGAGCCGGTCCTCGGCGTCCAAGACTCGGAGATAGTCGCTCAGACCTTCGTCGTACATTCCCTGCGCGGCTTCTCGATTCTTGCGCGCCAGGATCACCGATTCCTCGCCGATGGCGATACGCGCTCGGGAAGTGGTCGCGGCGCGGATCTGCTGCTGCACCGACTGGCTCACCTGGTCGCGTGCAGCCACTATCTGTTGCTCCAGGACGCTCAGGGCTCGTTCGGCCTTGCTGGCGGTTTCGGTCCGCTGACGGTCCCACAGCGGCACTTCCATTCGGACAGCGCCGAACCAGCCGGTGCTCACCGGCACCCCGTTCACGGTGTCGCCCAGATCGGTGATACCGGCGCTGGCGATGACATCGGGGAGACGCTGACTGCGGGCAATCCGCAGGGCTGCCAGCGCATCTTGCCGGCTCAGCTCCAGCCGCCCAAGCTGCGTGCTGTTCCCCAGCGCGACCTGGATCAGTGCCGTCTCATCGTACTCCTGTGGTTTGTAGGTGATGGATGTGGTCAGCTCAGGCGTGCCGGTGGGGATGAAGCCTATGTCCAGCAGCAGCCCGTCCAAAGCATCGCGATGGGACTGCTGTTGGCTGATCAGATTCTGTTTCGATTGCTCCCAACTCAAACGAGCCTGGTCCACGTCGATCTCCGCGACCTGGCTCACCCACACCTCGTCTGGCTTCTTCAGCCCTTCGCCGGTGAACTTCGCGTAGTTGATATCATAGAGCTGCTTGGATCGGTCGACTGCCCTCTGCGCGATCTCCACCTCGCCTCTCGCCAGTAGCACCCCGAAGTAGTCCCCGATTACGCGCTCCACCAGTTGCTGACGACTGTCAAAGAAAGACAGCTCCTGCGTTGCCAGCGCCGTGTGCGCGCTGCGGATCCGTTCGTAGGTCGAAGATGCCAGCCCTGCGCCCCTCACCAAGGGCTGATCGTAGCTCACCGCGACCGACGGCTGTTGGGAGAGGAGATCGCCGAGAATCCCCTGCGTGCCCGTCCCCACATCGGCCTGGAGCGAGCCACCACTGGTCGCCTCCCAGCGCGTTCCCAGATCTGCGGAGAGGCTGGTCTCGGGGGTTCCGCCCGGGCTTTTCTCCTGCTTCGCGCTGCCCGTGGCGGCGTAGAAGAGGCGCTCGTCAGCCACCCATAGACCCCTGCGGGCATCGAGCAGTCGCTGCTGGTCCTGGCGGTAGCTCGCATTATGACGAAGGGCGGGGTCGATACACTCCTTAAGGCTGAGCGACGCCGGCGCCTGTGGGGAGGGGGTTGGCTCGAGGTCGATGGCTGCCGACCCGGCCGCTCGCACCCGCTCCCACATCTCGGGCGAGAGACCGGCGGTGCTGGCGGCCAGCACAGGCGTCGCGACAAAGATCAGCATCCCGACGGCAAGACGGATTCCCATAGCTCTCCCATTGCATCGCCGCGCCTGGATGCGGCGAAAGTGACGCTAGCTTCCCTGCTGAGAGGAAGTACAGAGAGGCGAGATCGCCCCCGGTCAGACAGTCCAAGGGCGTACGGCCCCACACTCAGCCAACTCCTCGCACCACGCTCCGGCCCGGCCTTCTCCGCTGGCAGCCGTTCGGCGCGATCCCCAGCCCCCGCGTCATGCGAACCGCTCCTCTGTTCCCGCTTCGCATACGTGTATGACGAACCAACCCGCCGCCACATTCCCCCGCCCCCGCGTGTTTTGCGAGGGACGACCCCCAGACTCCGGTGCAGACGCGCAGCAGCGGCTGCGCGCTCGCACAACTCTACCGGTCCATCTCTGCCGCCCGGTCCGCGATCCGTGCAAGGAGGTCGGCCAGCAGCACCTGTTCCTTCACAGTAAGGGCCGACATGACTTCCCTGATCCGGGTGACGTGAGCGGGGTGGATCTTCTCGAAGAGATCTCGCCCAGCTGGTGTCAGCACGGCCAGCGTGATGCGTCGGTCGTCGGGATGTGGGACGCGCTCCAGATGACCGGCCTCCTCAAGGCGGTCGATCAGCCCCGTGACGTTCCCCGAGGTGACGCACAGCTGGTGCGAGATCTCATTCAGCTTCACCCCGCTACTGCCCGCATCGGCCAGCACTCCCAGGATGCCAAGCTGCGCTCCCGTCAGCCCGTGGTCCCGCAGTTCCCGGTGCAGGGCGCGGCCAGTCTCAGCCTTCGCTCGCACGAAGTTTCGCCAGGCACGGACCGCTGGTTGCTCCAGTACCGGCATAGGCCACCTCCGGAGATAGTTTAGAGGAAAGCCATCTATATGTCAATCATTTATGGCTAAGGGTTATCGCCTGCTGGAGGCGCAACGGTCGATGTGCCGAGCGCGCGTCAACCGCGCGCCAGAGCGATCACGAGCGGCCACAGGAAGCTGAGCAGACGATCTGCGAGGATCATCCCAATCGCCGCGGGCATGGTGGTCTGGTACAATCGCAACCCGCCGTATCGAATCACCAGCGTCTTCACCAGCCAGCCGATGAACATCGGGCACCACCACGACTGCGTGCCCCATATGTTGGCCGCCAGGTATCCCACCGGGTGCAGTTGCCACCACCAAAGACGCGTGCGCAGCGCGGCCAGCAGGAACGTCACTGCCATCCCGCCCACGAGCGGCATGGTCGTCGGCAGGCTGAAGTGGCTGGGGTTGACGATGCCGTCGTAGTTCGCCTGACCGGTGTTCCGCATGGTCACCGGTATCCAGCTCCGGTACAGCATACCATAGTCCCAGAACCCTCGCTGGTAGGTCCCGGTGAGCAAGATGACGATGCCAAGAACCAGCGCGGAGATGACCCCAACGGTCATCACTGAGAGCAGTGGCCGCTGGCCAATGCGCGCTGAGTCGGAGATCTTCAGCGCGTCGAGCGAGGCCCCGGTGATTACCTCGCATCCCTCGCCCCAACCCGGCCAGTAGGCCCATGACAAGGCATTGATGGTGACGATCTCCTGCGGCCGGAGGATCGCTGTGCCGAGGGGCTCCTGTATGATGGTTCCGGCGCTGAAAGGGAAACCGATGAAGCTCATGCCGTTCTCGGCGCGCAGCCTTGCCCACACCATGTGGTAGGTCATGCTCAGGCCCACCAGCGCGAGCGCCAGGGCCAGCCGGGAGCCGGCCGCCAGGCAGAACACCACCATGTACCCCACCGACACCGCCAACCCCACCAGCGCCAGCCGGTAGCCCAGCGGCGCCAGGATATCCTCCTCCCCTCTCCCCCGTATGGCATTGCGCCAGACATCGCGCAGGTAGTGGCGCCCGCTCCAGAAGACGAGGACCCCCAGCGCGATCACTGCCCCGGCCCCCTGGTAGTAGGGCGCCGGGAACTCTGTCCCCCAGTAGTCCTGTGGCTTCATGGGCGTTACCCCCGCCGCGATCGCCCCGACCGTTTCCGCCACTCGCACGTACCAGAAGAACCACACGGAGAACGAAAGCTCCTTGGGTATCAGGTAGGCGAGGCCGATGCACCACGGGGAGAACGACACGATGAAGTCGCCGAACCCGGCCAGTGGCCCGATTGGCTGCCACGGGACCACGACGTAGTCGTCCAGAGGTATGCTCGGGATCGCCGGGAAGATCGTGGACAACCGAAACAGCAGGCCGAGGACGAAGACGATCGCGAACCCGGCCTGGAATCCCCTGGCGGAAGAGAAGCGCGCTCTGCCGTCGCGTCCCTCCCGCACCGACTCGAGGGGCACCTGAGCGACCGGGAAGCTCAGGCGCTCGTTCGTCACCCACTGGCGCCGAAGAATCACCAGCAGGAACAGGTTGGCCGCATACAGCGCACAGAAGAACAGACCCCACACGACCAGGGGCCGCAGCCAGAGCCCCCATGGCACGGACGACTGCCCGCGGAAGAACCCATCCACTGCGTCGGGGTCAGTCGGCGAAAACCAGCTCGGGATATAGCGAAAGAACGCGTTCGGCCAGTCGGTCATGATACGGGCGGTCTCGTGCTGGCCGATCGAGATGCAGAGCAGCCAGAGCAGCGTGCCGTGGGCGACGACCGGCGCGCCGACCGTCACCATGGCGTAGATTACGAGTAGTTCTCTGCGGCTCAACCCCTGCCACCGTCGGGCGATGATGGCGTTTGCCAGCACGGCAAGGAAGAAAACCCCCATCGGGGCGATCGGGGGTGATTGGGTGTTGAAATCGTAGGCGAGGTTGAGGACGAGTTCGATGTAGTAGCCCGCCACCGCCAGGGCCGCTATCAGGGCCAGGGCTATAGCCACCGAGCGTCCAGTCACGCCGCTGCTGACGCCGCCCACCGCTCTCCGCTGTGTTCCCCCCGTGGCAGCCATGTTCGGCATACCGATTTTCCCGTCCCATCGTAATGGTTCTCAGGTCTGCATCCGAGGCATCCAGCCCATGCGGGGAACACGACGCCCTGCCAACGACCCGATGGTTTGATTCCCCCCGTCAGCCGCGCCACCCTCTGGCTCGTCGCCAATGTTGCGGCTCTCAGATCGGTGTGGAGAGGCAGGACTGCCGCGAGGGCTCAACGTCCTCTCGCCGAAGACTATCACAGGCCTGGCTGTGG
>Ga0315282_10018341_pt1 | contig 10009 bp, 13 predicted proteins | sample YL17G07_20_MG_FD_203693 | JGI IMG/M metagenome (GOLD analysis project Ga0315282, IMG submission 203693) | Sediment microbial communities from Yellowstone Lake, YNP, Wyoming, USA - YL17G07_20 | ecosystem: Environmental > Aquatic > Freshwater > Lake > Sediment | place: USA: Wyoming | collected... | reverse complement strand
TTAACTCTTCAATATTACGCGAGGCTCTCGTCAGGTCATATTTATCCATATTCTTTTTGATGCTGTTAGATATCTCGTTTAATCGCGACAAGACCCATTTATCCAATAAATTATCCGATATTACCTCTTTTTTAGGCTGCCATTTGTCAACATTGGCGTAGGTTACAAAAAATGATAAAATATTCCAAAGAGGTAAAAGGACTTTTCGATAGGTTATTTTCACTGCCTCGGTAGAAAAACGATAATCTTCTCCCATCGGTGTCGACGAAAGCAAAAAATATCTTAAAGCGTCAACACCGATTGTATCAAATATTATTTGCGGTTCGTCATAGTTTTTTAATCTCTTAGACAACTTTTTGCCATCGGAAGCTAAAACAATGCCATTGACGATACAATTTTTAAAAGCGGGCTTTTTAAAAAGAATACTCGATAATACATGAAGAGTATAAAACCAACCCCGAGTTTGGTCTAATCCTTCGGCAATAAAATCAGCCGGAAAAAAATTTCCTTCGAAATTATCTTTATCTTCGAATGGAAAATGGTTTTGAGCATACGGCATTGAGCCGGATTCAAACCAACAATCTAAAACTTCAGGAATTCTTTTAGCTTTGCCGCCGCAGAGACAATCGATTTCAACTTTATCAATCGATGGTTTATGTAAATCTCCAATTTTTTGATTCGATTTTTCTTCCAGTTCTTTGATCGATCCGATAACGATATTTTCATAACACTCTTGGCATTGCCATAAAGGGATCGGAGCGCCCCAGTATCGATTGCGTGATATTGCCCAATCACGAGCCTCGGCTAACCACTTGCCGAATCTCCCCTCTTTGACGTGCTCCGGCACCCAATGGATCTCGTTATTGTTTTTGACCAATTCATCTCTTAATTTTGAAACGCTCACGAACCAAGTCGTCATGGCATAATAAATCAAAACCGTGTCGCAGCGCCAACAGAATGGGTATGTATGCCGAATGGTCGTATTTTTATAAAGCAAATTTCTCTTTTGTAAATCATCGATAATAGTACGGTCCGCATCTTTGACAAATTTTCCTTCTCCAGGAATATTAAGCCCCGTCATAATTTTGCCCGTCGGATCAACTGTTGATAGAATCGCGATATTTTCTTTTTGAGCTAAATTCAAATCATCTTCGCCAAAAGCAGGGGCAATATGGACTATCCCAGTGCCGTCCTTAGTTGAAACGAACGGAGCCTTAAAAACCTTATAAATATTTTTTTCTTTTTCAGAATCCGGCAGAAAGTTTTCCATGTCATAAAGTGGCTTATACTCAAGACCGATAAGATCCATCGCCCTGACTTCATCAATGATTTCATAATCGCCCTCGATAGCTGAAAGTTGGTCCTTGGCTAAAATTAAATCTTCATCTTTGTTTTTAATTTTTATATATTTGATGTTCTCTCCTATCGCCAAGGCCATATTCCCAGGCAAAGTCCAGGGCGTTGTCGTCCAAGCCAATAAATAGGAGTTTTTTAAGCCACCGGCTGTAATTTCGAATTTTACATAAACACTCGGATCTTCAATATTGTCTTTATAGCCCTGATTAAGTTCAAAATTTGACAAGGGCGTGCCGCAACGCGGACAGTATGGCAACGATTTATAACCTTGATAAATTAGTCCTTTATTGTAAATTTCTTTAAACACCCACCAAACTGATTCAATATAGTCGCGATCCATAGTCGTATAGGCGTTCTCCCAGTCGAGAAAGCGGCCCATCCTCTCCATGGTTTTTTCCCATTCGTGAGTATATTTCATCACCGATTCACGCGCTTTTTGGTTAAATTTTTCAACACCGTATTTTTCGATTTCCGGTTTTCCGGAAATACCCAACTCCTTTTCCACCTCAAACTCAACAGGTAATCCGTGAGTGTCCCAGCCGCCGCGACGAGGAACATTAAATCCTTCCATAGTTTTAAATCTGGTAACCGTATCTTTAATCGTCATGGCTAAAATATGGCCATAGTGAGGAAGACCATTAGCAAATGGCGGGCCATCGTAAAAAATAAATTTTGGCGAATTTTTTCTTTGTTCTAAAGATTTCTTAAAAATATTTTCTTTTTTCCAAAACTTAAGAACCTCGATTTCCAATTCGGATAATGGTTGTTTGGGATCTATTTGTTTAAAGCTCATTTTATCACCTGTTAAATATCAATTTATACATCAATATACAGCGGTCGCATTATTTTGATGTATTTTAATTAACAAATTAAATTCTCTTACCCTTCTGACCATCTAAGGCGAGATTTACAAGTTTATCGGCTTCTTTATTTTGTTCACGGGGAATATATTTGAAAGTGATTTTTCCACCCAAAGACATTACTAAACCTCTTATCTCCCAAAACAGCGGTTTTAGGCCTTCGTTTTTTAATTTGTAGCGCTGGTTCAATTGTTCAACAATCAATTGCGAATCCAAAAAGCACTCAATTTCTAAACCTTCTGAACCACTTTCCCTCATACCTGGTATGAGGTTTTGTCGGTTAGATCGGATCCATTTTAAGGCTTCGATGACGGCCTGGTATTCAGCCTGATTGTTGGTGGCGGTTCCGATGTATTTAGAAATTTTATGGTTTCTAATTTCGGATTTCGAGTTTCGGATTTCGAATTTGACGCCTACGGCAGCCGGACCGGGGTTGCCGCGAGCACCCCCATCGGAAAAAATTAGTATCTTCAGGCATTGCATAGATTAAATATAGCAAAAAAAAAGCTTCTTGAAAAGCTAATCGACATTTTCTACCCCCACCTCCACATCCCCACCTCCGGGGTGAGGTCAAGAAGGTTAGAATGTGCTTAATAGAGAAAATATATCAAATGAACCTTAAAAAGAGAACCGTCCCCTTGAGTCAGTCCCCTTGCACATCCCAACCCCACTTCGGAAGTGGGATTAAAAAGGTTAGGGTGTTGAGTAGTTAACTCGCGCATAAACTTGTGTGACGTAGGAATAACCGTCGGTCTGGGCAAACAGACCAATCTGTAAATTATCAACATCAGACCAAGTCCAGGCAACGCCCGTCTGCGGATTGGTCGCCCAAGTATCAGAGTAAGTCGTATAAGAAGCGGTTAGACCTTGCACAGTACCATAGTACCGACTGCCGCCGGTTTTTAAAACTGATTTTATACTAACGCCGGCGGTTGAACCGCGTCTGGCCACATAATAAACCGAAACCGAATTGATAATGCCGGACTGGAAAGAATTGGTAATATTATATAAATCGCTATCGCCGCCGAAGTAGTTGGAAACATAAGAAGTATCAGCGTCATTAGTTGTTGCCACGCACCAGTTGGCTGAACAACCAGCAACATTTCCAGTTGGTGTCCACTGGGTACTGCCGCCGATGTCATTCGGAAACAAATCAACCTGGCTCGCGGTGGACGGAACGAAAATATAATCACCAAGCACGACTCCACTACTACTAATCGTCGCTTTCAGTCCCTTATAAACGCCGGCAATTTGGCCGATGGCATAGACATTACCTGTTCGTGTGATGGCCCCGGTGAGAGCCCGATCAACTCTGACCGATCCCCAAATATCGGCATATCTTTCTGATGGATTTTTGTTGGCAACAATTGTACATGAAGAAGGAGTGGTGGCATCAGTGGGAAAATTCAAGGTGCAGAGGCTTAAATAGCAGGTATTATTAGTTGATCCTGGGGCAGGGTTACAATTTTTCAATTGCAACAACCCCCATTCAATCCCGCCTTTGGCGGCTTCTTGGGCGATCATGGCATCGCTTGAACGGCCAGTTCGAGCAATGCTACTGATTAAAGAGCGCGCCAAAGTAAAAGCAAAAATTGCCACGACGGAAATAATTAACAAAGCCATAATTAAAGCGGCGCTTTTTTTCATAATTGATTAATTACGGTTGTATATAAAGTTAAGGGAGCTTCACTACTTTGAGCCCAAGCGCTCTGGAGGGTCATATCAATGATAACATAACCTTTGGCCCCAGCTGATCCAGCTGAATCAGCGGCCCCGGAAAAAATTAGGTTGGTCACATTTACATCTGGAGATGTCAGTCGTTGAGCCGTGGTTACACCGGGGGTTATTGTCATCCAAATAGATCCGAGGGTGGCGTCACGACCAAATTGATAAGTCTTTCCTCCTGAGGTAACGGTTAAAGTACTGGTATCGGCAGTGAAACTATAACTTGTAGCGGTCTCAACTCTGTTTACCATCATTTCCATCGCCAAATTACCCGATTGTTGAACATTTGATAAGGTTTCGTTTTTCGAGCGATTACGCGTTAAGGTGACAACGACAGCTAAACCAACAACCATAACAATCACAAAAATACTGACCCCCACCAAAAGCTCTATTAAGGTAAAAGATTTTTGTTTCATGTCAATAATTAGTTAAATAGGTAACAACTGTTACCGAATGGGGTTGGCCATAATCATCCCAGGAAACGGTGGCGGTAATTTTTTTGATATCTCCGGTTACATTAGTTATAGTAACTTGACGAGTAAAGGTGACCAAATCGTATGACGGATTATCGGGATTAGCAGAAAAACCTAAATGTGGACTTGGATTATCAGCGGTAACACAACCAGCTCTTGGATGATTGATAACACCGCCAGTGCTTCCCGGCAACCAACAATCGGCGTCCATCTGATTCCAATTTACACCTCGCACCTTGGCCGTATCCCGGACTTCCCTGGCAATTTCTACCGCTCCCCTTGCCAAATTGGCCGCTTGAAGTCGGTGCTTACTGACCACAGCATTCTTGGTACCGACATTAAAAATAGCGATTAAAGAGCCCAGAAAGATTAAAATAATTCCGACGGCAAAAACCACCTCAATGAGAGTGAAGCTGGAATAATTTTTTTGGGATGATGATTTGAGCATGGTCTAAATTATTCTAATTGATCTAATTAACCTAATTGACCTAAAGAAATCCCAATGAACTAATGTCTAATGACTAAATTTTCTTTTTTAACTTATTATTTATTGAATTGAAAATTAAATTTAATTCCTTTGCTTCTTGCCAAAGTTTTCTTGCTTCATCTTTTAATTCGGGACAAGCAACGACTATAATCCGCAACCAATTTTTTACCTCTCGCGATTCTTTTTTACATATTCCGATTTTATGTTTAAAATCTTTATTTGATTCGGCGTCATCGGCTTCGCCGTAATTGGCGCCAATACTTGTGCCAGCGGCGACTAATTGAGGAATAATTCTTATCGTAACGGGATTAATCGGTATCTTTTTAGCAAACTTGATAATCTCTTCTCCAAACTTTGCCGTTCTTTCTTCTAAATCATATTTGTTAGGCATTTTGTCATTGAATTATTGGGATTTGATTAGATTAATTAGAATAATTAGGTTAATTAGACATTTTTAAAGTATCTCGGTTTCACCGGTGATTTTATTAATTCTGACTTTCTTACTATTATTATTTACAGTAACCGTTAGCTCGGCATAATTGGTACTCGGTTTACAAGATGAATTCCAAACCCTCGAAGCACTCCCCGTAGCATCGTAGTAAACCCCGGCACAGCCGGCTACGCCATCAGCGGTGCGAAAATGAATTTTGAAAAAATTTTCGTCTTGATATCCAGTTCCTTGGGTAGAATCATAGGTCGGCGTAATAGTAATTGTCCCTTGTTTAATTGTCCCCCGTTTAACTAAATTTCTATTGCTTCCTTCCATAGAAAAAATCCCATAGTCTCCGGGGTTAAAGGACGAACCCCATTTTGTCCCGGCTGCTACGTTATCGATTATCAAGACATAACCGTCGGCGCTGCTGCGCTCCGGTGCCAAAGCGTAAGTTTGAGTTTGAGAAATAAGATCACGGATTTGGGTTACCGCTGCATTCAAATTTGCTCGATTGCGTTCAGAATCCAAAGCCGGGCCGCTGATGGCGGCAATTAAAATGACAATGCCGACCGTGACCATTAATTCGATTAAAGTGAATGATTTTCTCATTTCTTAAAGACGGATAATTTTGATTATTTACAGTCTCCGCTATACCAAGGTTGACCGTTACAAAGACGATATTCTGGATAACCACTTACTCCGGGATCCATGGTGGCATTTTGAGTTAATTCTACGACCGTGGCCAAGGCGTAGGATGTCCCTGACCAATTAGTATATCTATAACCCCATGGTAATGGTGTAGGACCGAGATATTGTGCTGGTATATTAGCACAATCGCCTATATTCATATTAGATTCCTGGGGGCAATAACTAAGATATCCCTTGCTTTTTAAGAAGATGTCAACGATGTCCCGGTAATGGCTTTTACTATTAGGGTACCAACACTCACCGATTTCACACCAGGATGCTATATCGCCTGGATAAACATGGTAGTCAGCATAATAAGATTGGATCGCCGTCGCCACCGTGTTTAAATCCGCAATTCGCTTGGCATCGCGGGCTTTTTTGCGGGCTTGATCGACATTGACCGTAATCACCGTAGCCAAAAGCATAATGATTAATATCACGACCATAAGTTCGATTAGGGTAAAACCCTTTTTGATCATAAAGCCTCCTTAATTTATGCTCACCAACTTTGAGCTCCGGGTGAATAAATTTCATAAGCACACCCCGGGGGATAAGTTGATGGACACGAATTTAATCTACCGCCATCATTAGCAGCCTTTTGTATGACTGTTTGGCTTTCCGGCCACCATAAAAGCAGTTTATAATCAGTCCCGTTTGAAACATAAGTATAAGTATGATTAATGGTATTGATTGGGTCTATTGGCAAAACGCTCAAATATTGCTGAACCACATCTGGAACCCAAACGGTTGGATAAATATAACTCGAGCGCCAAGCACCGCCAGTGTCCGGATAGTGACCGTTAGCATCGGCATACATTTGAATGGCCGTATTGACGGTGTCAATATCTTGAATCCTCTTGGCATCTCGGGCATTTATTCTTGAATTATTAACATTGACGATCACGATTGTCGCCAAAAGACCGATAATCAAAACCACAACCATGATTTCGATTAGGGTAAATCCCCTCATCAAATTTTTGGTGTGTGGGGTAAAGCCTGTTTTTTTGTCCATTTTTCACCTCATTTTAATAATAATTTAAAAATCACAACTCGGCGCCGTCCCCCATTCCCAAGTCCAAAACCAAGATTTCATATTTGATCCCGTTTTACAAACATACTGAATTGTCGCTGGACAATTAGTTACATTAAGGGGAAGTCTGCATAGATCCCATTTAACCAGCAACGCATAATTATTTGGATCGGAACTAACATATTCGTAATCTAAAGTACCCACGCCTCCAGTCCCCCGGGGATCATGGGGTATCGGATTTAAATAAGGGGTCAAAGCAGTCGCCAAAGTTGACATCGATTGAAAAGTGCCATCGTTAGGCCCAGGATATTGTTTGTTATCATTGGCGTAAAGCTCAATCGCGGTTTTGAGCGATCTAATATCCGCTTTTCTTTTAGCATCTCTCGCTTTAACTCTTGCCGTTTGAACACTCACAACCACAATGCTCGCCAAAAGACCGATGATGAAGATGACAACCAAAAGTTCGATTAAGGTGAATCCCCTCCGTCGCAAGACGGAGTATCTTTTCGATGACGATCCCCTATTGTTGAAAATAAACATTTTGCCTCCTACACATATGTTTAAATCTTAAATCCTAATGACTAATATCTAATAAAATGCCGAATTATTAAATGTCAAATTTTACTGCGTGATTTTCTGACGATTGAAGAAAAAATTAAATTCAACTCGTTTGCTTCTTTCCAAAGTTTTCTCGATTCTTCTTTTAATTCTGGCACTGCTTTCGCCATCATCCTCAACCAATGTCTTGTTTCCTTAGATTCTTTTTTACAGATACCTATTTTATGCTCAAAATCTTTTTTAGTTTCAGCGCAATCTGCTTCATTATAATTTGCCCCGATACTGGTGCCTGCTTTAATAAGTTGCGTAATTATTGGAATTGTTATTGGATTTAAGGGTATTTTCTTACAAAACTCGATAATATTTTCTCCGAATTTAGCGGTTCGTTCTTCTAAATCATATTTTGGCTTTTCTTCATTTGACATTTAGATTTTTGTTAGAAATTAGGATTTAGAAATTAGGATTTTCCTGACGCTTTGCATCAGAATATTCCCAAATATCCAAGATATAATTTGATAAGTTCTCCACCCCAAAAGAGGGCGATTAAGGTGCCGGCAACAAGAAAGGGACCGAAAGGAACCGCATCTTTAAGCGTTTTCTTCTTGCTGGCAATCAAGATTAGCCCGATAATTGAACCTAAGACAAAGGCAAAAAACAAGCCGACTAAAATATTGGGCATCCCAAGCAAAATCCCCATTAATGCCCCAAGTAATATATCGCCTTTGCCCATCCATTTTTCTTTGGAAATTATCACCAAAAAACCCAAAAAACCGGCGCCAACTAAGATAGCGTAGCCGTAAAGAGTGAGATTTTCAAGCGATAGCATAGATTTCTCAGCGAGTGTTAAAAATATAAAGCCGAGCGAAAAAAGAATTCCCAAATAAGTCAAAACATCGGGAATTTCCATATGGATGATATCGTAAACGGCAATAATGATTAAAATGGCAATAATAACAGCCAAGATTAGTGCCAACCAAGACAGGCCGTAATGATAGTAAATGCAGGCAAAAAGAACGGCGGTTAGAGCTTCGATAATCGGATATTGGTAAGAAATCGGTTTTTTGCAGTAGCGGCATTTACCCCACAAAAGAATGTAAGAAAAGAAAGGAATTAAATCGCGCCAAGCTAATTCTTTTTTGCATTTTGGACACTTGCTTCGTGAAAGCCAGATGGTTTTAAGTTCGTCAAAACGCAAAATGATAACGTTTAAAAACGACCCGACGGCTAAGCCTAAAATTACTACTAAAATATAAATGATTACATTATTCATTTAAATTTCCAAATTACAATTAACAAATAACAAACAATATCTAAACGATCAATTTTTCAAATACTAAACAGATTTATTAGCTATGGAACAAAAGATTTTTAATAACTCACTAGACTCGTTCAGAAGTCCTTCCCACTCTTTTATTATTACTTGAGGAACATCTAAAAGTCTTAACCAATATCTGCTTTCTTTTGACTCTTTACGGCATATTTTTATCCGCATAAGAAAATCTTTCTTGCTTAATGCCTCGTTTGCCTCAATATAATTGGCGCCCATAGAACCAGATGATCTAATCAATTGTTTGCTATCTTCGATGTTTGCGATAGTTTTAGGCAATTTTCTGACGAATATACGGATATCTTTTGCAAATTTAAGGGTTCTTTCTTCTAAATCATAACGTTTATTATTTGGAATTTCCGTCATTGGATTTTGTTTGTAATTTGCTATTTGGTTATTGAAATTTCCGCCTTTCTTAGAAAGGCGGTCAAGGGATCACCCCTCTTCAAAGTGGGGCGTACGCCACGCCACTTTGATAATTACCAAGAGGTGATCTGCTTGATTAAGTCAGCTTGCACCCAGTTGCTTGACAGGTCCAAGTTCCTCCGCTCATCAAAGTAGTTGTGACCGTCCATGAATCAGTGTCTCCACCGGCTAAAGTTGGTGTTCCTGTAAAGCCAGCTGGCATAGCTGGCCATGCATCAGGAATTGCAGCATTACTACAGATACCACCGCCAGCTACAACTGCACCTGATGTCGCACCGCCCACTCCATTGGTAGACACATTATAACCATCGTCACGACACATCACAGCTGCGGCTACCGCAGAAGACAATGATCCTTTGGCAGATGCATCTCTGGCCTTGTTCCTCGCGCTACTTAACGCCACCAAAATCATGGCGGCTAAAATCCCGATAATCGCAATCACAACCAACAGTTCGATTAAGGTAAAAGCACGTTTTTTCATTCATCTCCTTTTAATTATGATTATTTATTATTTCTCAAGGTCTATCGACCAGGACCTTATTTCATTAAATCACAAATTACAAGCACCAAATTTCAAACAAAGTTTTAATGACTAAATGTTTAAATGTTTAAACATTGGATAATTGGAAATTGTTTGTTATTTGGAA
>Ga0315282_10018339_pt1 | contig 10010 bp, 8 predicted proteins | sample YL17G07_20_MG_FD_203693 | JGI IMG/M metagenome (GOLD analysis project Ga0315282, IMG submission 203693) | Sediment microbial communities from Yellowstone Lake, YNP, Wyoming, USA - YL17G07_20 | ecosystem: Environmental > Aquatic > Freshwater > Lake > Sediment | place: USA: Wyoming | collected... | reverse complement strand
AACCCACGGTCGTCCGCTTTGCCCAATCTCTTGGTTACAGTGGCTACGCGGGGTTCCTAAGGGACCTCGAGAAGATTGTCCACGGCGAACTGACGGCAACGGATCGGTTCGAAGTCTCGGTCCATACCGGCCGGAAGAGACTACTGGGGCCCCAGGAGGTGATCTCGAAAGAGATTGAAAACCTAAGAAATCTCTGGGAATCGTTTCCCACCGATGACTTTGTCAAGGCGGTGAAAGAGATTCGAACTTCCCAACAGGTCTACATCATCGGATTGAGGGGATCGGCTCATCTGGCTCAGTATTTCGGCTACTTTCTGAGAAAGGTAAAAAGACCCGTCTGGACGCTGACGGCTGGAGCGGCCACCGATTTTGATGAACTGATGGATATCAACTCCCAGACCCTGGTCATCTCCATTGCTTTTCCCAGGTATCCCAGGATGACGGTGGATCTTACACGATACGCGAAGCAGAGAGGTACAAAGATCGTTGCCATTACAGACAACGTTCTTTCTCCCATTGCAAGATTGTCCAACATCTCCCTTCTTGCTCCGGTCGGTTTGATTACCATCTTTGATTCCTACTCTGCCCCCCTCTGCCTCATCAACGCTCTGATCACTGAGGTTGGCAGACGGAACACGGGTCGAACGAGACAATTATTAGACCAGTTTGAGCAACTGGTGAAGGAACAATCCATCTTTCATTCGGAATGAGGTCCTGATGGTTTCAGATGTAAACCGCCTCAAGGAGGCAATCGATCCGGGAAGGATCAAACATCGGATCGAAGAGTTTTCAGAGATTGGCAAGGATCCAATACGAGGGATGACTCGACCAGGACTGAGCGAAGAGGAGACGATCGCCAAAAGAAAAGCCATTTCCTTGATGAAAGAGATAGGTCTCCATGTGTCCGTTGATCCCTTTGGAAACATCATCGGCAGGAGAGACGGCAGTGACCCTCGCACTCTCCCCATCATGACGGGGTCCCATCTCGATACGGTTCAGAATGGTGGAAGATTTGATGGGACCGTTGGGGTCGTGGCAGCATTGGAGGTCATTCACGCTCTGAATACCTTGAAGGTGATCACCCGCCATCCTATTGAGGTCATTGTATTCACCTCGGAGGAGCCGAATCGCTTCGGCATCTCTGCATTCGGAAGCAAGGGCCTTTCGGCGAAATGGAATTTTGGAGAGTTATCCAAGTTGAAGGATGAAAAAGGAACGCCCTTCCCTGTGGCTCTTCGTTCAGCAGGGATAGACTGGGAATCTCTCCCAAAAATCCCCCAGCCATCTCGTCTTCATGCTTTTATCGAGCTCCATGTTGAACAGGGTCAAGGGCTTTATCAAAAGGGAATCCCGATCGGGGTGGTGTTGGGGGTCACGGGGATAGTCCGGCAACAGGTGACCGTACGAGGCGAATCAAACCATACTGGAACAACGTCCATGACCGTCCGGAAAGATGCCCTCACGACGGCATCGGAGATTATCCTGGCTGCGGAAAAGTGTGTTCAAACGGAGGGAGACGAAGATGCGACAGCAACAGTAGGCCGCATCCAGGTCAGGCCCAATCAAGTGAACATCGTTCCGGGTGAGGTTCTCCTCACGGTGGAATTCCGTTCCTTTCTGCCCGAGAGGCTCAGTAAGATGAAAGAGCGTCTTGCAGAAAACCTTTCAGAGATCAGAGAAAGGCGTAAAACGGAGATCCTCGCAGAAGAGATCCTTGATCAACCGCCTTTGAGATTTTCCGAAAAGGTGATCCATTCTATTCTAAAGGGAACCCATGCCCTGGGCTTTCCATCACTGAGTCTCTTTAGCATGGCAGGCCACGATGCCAACCATCTCGCCTCCATCACCGATGCCGGGATGATCTTCGTTCCCAGTAAAGAGGGGTTTAGTCATTGTCCGCAGGAGTGGACGGATGCCGAAGACGTTGCGAAAGGATGCATGGTACTCCTTCATTCCATCCTTCACATTGACGGAGAGAACCAATGAAAACAAGATCGAATCAACGAGAAACCCTGAAGACGTTAGATCAAGAAGGAATTCAATTCATCAGCCTTCAATTCACTGACACGATAGGGGGCATCCGGAGCGTCGTCATCCCGAGAAGGGATTTCGAAGACACCCTCGAACGAGGCTGCACCTTTGATGGATCTTCAGCAGGCTTTGTCGGAGTCCATGAAAGTGACCTGACCCTTCTCCCTGATATGGATACCTTGCGGATTTTACCCTGGGGAACAAAGGAGAATAAGACCGCTCGAGTCATCTGTGATGTCTACCGCGAAGATGGGAAGACCCCTTTTGAAGGAGATCCCAGATCTGTACTTCGCCAAATGATCAAGAAAATGAAGAAACAGTTGGGAGATGGGGTGGAGCTTCTCCTTGCCCCTGAGATGGAGTTTTATCTCCTCGTTAAAGGGGAAGATGGTCGTTTTGTCACCCATGACCAGGCAAGTTACTTTTTTATACCTCCCTATGACCGGGGAGCGGAAATCCGGAAGGAACTGAGTCATGCCCTTGATGCGATGGGGATCGTCTGCGAAAAGAACCATCATGAAGTTCCCAAGGGAAAGCATGAGATAAATTTCAGACATAGCGATGCCCTTTCCATTGCCGATGTTACACAGACCTATAAGCAGGTGGTTAAATATATATCCAATGAGAAAGGATTGGTCGCTTCCTTCATGCCCAAACCCTTCTTCGGAACCTATGGAACAGGGATGCACGTCCATGTCAACCTTTTTGATATGAAGAAGGGAAGGAATCTCTTTTCTAAAGACGGAACGGTGGAGCTTTCCACCATCGGGCTCTCCTTTATTGCAGGTCTCCTCGACCACGCAAGAGGTCTGTCAGGAATTACAAACCCCTCTGTCAATTCCTATAAGCGTCTTGTCCCGGGTTGGGAAGCCCCTGTCTATATCGCCTGGGCGAGATATAATCGATCGAGTCTTTTGAGGATTCCCGCTTCTTCACCAAAGGGCCTCCGCGTCGAATCCCGTTCACCCGATGCCTCCTGTAATCCCTATCTGGCCTATGCAGTCATCTTAGCTGCGGGACTCGATGGTATTAAGAGAAAGCTCGTTCCCCCCCCACCTGTTGAAAAAGACATTTATCATATGTCACCGGAGGAGAGGAAAGCTCAAGGCATCGGATCTCTTCCTGGGACTTTAAAGGAGGCTCTTGACGAAGCGGAAAGGGATCCTATCATTGAAGCGACCCTTGGGTCCCGTCTCTTTGAAAAATTTCTTTCCCTCAAGAGGAAAGAATGGGAAACCTATTCCACCCACGTCCATCCGTGGGAGATTGAAACCTATGTCAATGTGTGAGGAAAAGATGTCAAAGGAAACCCGCATTGCGAGGATCGAGGCGTTTCTCATCTCTATCCCATTAAAAAAGACCTGGGAAATTTCCCTTTATCGGACGGAAACGAGAAACCATGCTGTCGTAGAAGTGGAAACGGGATCTGGGGTGATCGGATATGGTGAGGTGTCTCCGGCGCCAGCCTTCATGGGAGAAGATGGAAGATTGATCATCGACCTCATCAACGAACTCCTCGCCCCTCCGCTCATTGGATCGGATGCCTTTGATCTTGAAGCTCTACACCAGAAGATGGACCGGACCCTCTATGGAAATGGAGCAGCAAAAGCCGCGATCGATATCGCTTTCCACGACCTCTTGGGAAAGATTTTGAATCTCCCTGTCTTTCAAATACTTGGTGGAAGGGTGCGAAAGGAGGTTCCTCTTAGCTGGGTCGTTGGCATGCAGTCTCCAGAGAAGGCGATTGAGGAGGCTCAACATTACCTGAACAAAGGGATCAAGACCATCAAAGTGAAAATCGGTGGCGATCCGGAAAAGGATATTCAAAAAATTCGTCTCATACGAGAACGACTGGGAGATCAATTCAAACTCCGGGTGGATGCGAATCAGGGATACCGTTCTGATCAAGCCATCAAAATTCTTCGCCGGATGGAAACCTTCGATCTCGAATCGATCGAACAGCCCGTTCCAGCCTATGATATAGACGGAATGCGGCAGATCGCTGAAGCCCTGGATACGCCTATCATGGCCGATGAATCTGTGTTTAGCCTCCAGGATGCCTTTCGGGTCATTTCGCGCCGGGCGGCTGATGTGATCAATATCAAAGTTGGAAAAGTCGGAGGACTCCTCCCCGCGAAAAAGATTGCTGCATTGGCGGAGTCGGCCAACCTTCCCTGCACCATCGGGAGCAATTTAGAGCTCGGAATAGGAACGAGTGCCAGCCTCCATTTCGGGCTCTCGACTCCAAATATCCTCTATCCGTGCGACCTTGCCATCGGTCCTTTTCTCCATGAAGAGGAGATCATCGACCCCATTTTTGAACTTACTGAAGGGAGGATCGAACCGATGAGAGGCCCGGGATTGGGAGTCTCGTTGAGGAAAGGTTTAAAAAAGTAGATCTCTATGTCAAATGTTTTGTCGAACGGGAACAGAATGATTCTTGCCTTGGTCGTCTTGGGACTTCTCTTCTTCCTTTCCGGCCCAAGGCTTCCCATCCAGTTGTCATTCACCTTCTATCTGATGCTTTGGATCACCATGGCCATCTCTTTCAATATCATTTATGGATATACGGGTTATCTTCCTTTCGGCTACGTCGCTTTCTATGGAGTTGGATCTTACCTCACTGCCGTGCTCTGGAGCCGTCTTGGGATCCCTATCATTTTATCCATCCTGATGGGTGGAGGGGGCGGAATCCTCCTCTCCCTGCTCTTCGCGGGCACCCTTCGGCTCCGGGGAATCTATTTTGCCATTGTCAATTTTTCCTGTGCCATGGCCCTGCGTATTCTCATCGCCAACCTTCCTGAGGAGATTGCTGGAGGGAGCTTTGGCATCCACCTGTCCTCCATTTACAACCCTCTGGCCAGTTATTATGTCATGCTGGGGGTGATGATTCTCTCGATCATCACTCTATGGAGAGTCTCTATATCTCGATTGGGTATTGCTTTGAGATGTATCCGTGACGATGGACAAGCCGCAGAGGTCATGGGGATCAACATTGCCAAAACGAGACTCAAGGCGTGGACTCTCGCTGCCTTCTTTCCTTCCCTGGCCGGGGGAATCGATGCATGGTTTTCTGGGATCATTGATCCAGCTTCGTCGTTCAATCTTCTGATCACAACCAAGGCAATCGTTTATGCAATGTTTGGAGGGTTGGGGACCATCACAGGACCCATTGTAGGAGCAATTGGCCTCTATACATTGGACTACATTATTTGGGGAAGATTTCCTTTGCTGAATCTTCTCATCCTGGGTGTCATGATTAGCCTCCTTGTCCTTTTCTTCCCGAGAGGAATTATTGGTACGTTGACCCGAAAATATCCATCTCTTAGAAAGGTGATCATATAACCATGGGAAATCTCCTTCTTCAAGCCATTCTTTCAGGAATTCTTCTTGGAATGATCTATGGCCTGATCGGGGCGGGCTTAAACATCATTTACGGTGTGATGCGAGTCGTTAACTTTGCCCATGGAGAATTTCTCATGATCGCCGCCTATATGGTTTACTGGTTCAGCGTGCTCTACAAGATCGACCCGTTATCGAGTCTCCTGGTCATCATCCCGCTCTTTTTCCTTGCCGGAATGATCATCTACCATCTGGTTGTCCCGCGCCTTTTAAAATCCGAAGACCCTGAGATGGCCTCCTTTCTCACTTTTTACGGAATCTCCATGATCATCACTGCCCTGGTATTGATTGCATGGGGCGCTGACCCGCGCGGGCTTCGATTTCCGTATGGGTCCCCCTCGTCGCGGGTGGGACCATTCTATTTAAGCACGGGAAGGGTCATCCATTTTGCTTTTTCTTCCATCACCGCATTAGCCCTTGCTCTCTTCCTCTATCGAACCTATCTTGGAAAGGCGATTCGGGCCATTATCCAAAACCGGGATGCAGTGAAGATTGTCGGAATCGACCCAAACAAAATCTCTTCCATTGCCTTTGGAATTGGATTGATGCTCGTCGGAATGACAGGGGCTTTGATTCCCCTCACCTTCCCGGGAATCACACCGGGGATGGGAGCCTCTTACACCTTAGTCGCCTTTGTGGTCATTGTCCTTGGCGGATTGGGCAATCCCATGGGTTCCATCATCGGGGGCCTGATCTTTGGACTGACCGAAAATATCAGTACCCTATTTCTTCCCCTTGCTCTAAGCCCTGTCATATCCTTTTTTATTCTCATCCTTATTATCATGATCAGGCCTCAGGGTTTCTTGGGAGGGACGGGGACTTGAGATGATTCTCACGGTTTCAAACTTGACAAAACGTTTTGGCGGCGTTGTCGCCGTCGATCACCTCTCTTTTGAACTGAGAGAGAATGAGATCCTTGGAATCATCGGCCCGAACGGATCTGGAAAAACCACCACTCTCAACTGCATCAATGGAATCTATCGGGGGGATGAGGGAACGATCTCTTTTGAAGAGAGACCGATTCAGGGCATGCCCTCCCATGAAATCGCCCACCTCGGAATCGGGAGGACATTCCAGGTGCCCAAGATATTTAGAAAGATGACGATTGTCGAGAACCTTCTTGCCCCTGTTCTCGACTCTCCCGAATCCGATACGGCTTTGCGGCAGAAGGCAACCCAGCTGCTCCAGGAAGTTGATCTCGAACCGCTGAAGGACAATTTAGGCGAAGAACTTTCCGGAGGACAGCAGAAAATCTTGGAATTAGCCCGGATCCTCATGTTCGATCCGAAAATGATTCTTCTTGACGAACCCTTTGCTGGGATTCATCCTCTCCTGAGGACGAAATTTCACGAAATGATCTTTATCCTTCACAAAAGAGGGACGACCTTTCTCTTAGTCAGCCACGATCTTCCTTCCCTTTATCTCCTTTCTTCGAGAATCATCGTTCTCGATAACGGACGGAAGATCGCGGAAGGGTCAGCAAAAGAGATCCAGAAGAACGAAGCGGTCATCGAGGCCTATCTGGGGAGATAAAATGCTGGTCCTTGAAGCCAAAGAGATTGAGGTGAGTTACTACGGAGATATCAGCATCCTCCAAGGGGTGAGCCTTTCTGCAGAATCTTCGAAGATCACGGCGATCATCGGCCCGAATGGTGCAGGGAAATCAACCCTTCTTAAAACAATCTGTGGATTCCTGAAACCCAAGAAGGGCAACGTCTTCTTCCGCGGTCGGGAGATTACAGGGCTTCAGCCCCATACGTTGATGGGGATGGGGCTCGCTTACATCCCCCAATACAACAGCCTCTTCCCAGACCTTTCGGTAAAAGAAAATTTGGAATTGGGCGCGTGGACATTCCGAAAGGATCGGAAGCGCATCCGGGACGGGATAGAAAAGGTTTTCCAGAGATATCCTTTTTTGAAAGAGAAAGCCTCCCTCAAGACGATCAAACTGAGTGGAGGCCAACAACGCATTCTTGAGCTGGGAAGGACGCTCATGGGGTCCCCACAGGTGCTTCTCCTTGATGAGATCACTGCAATGATCGCTCCAAAGGTTGCAAAAGAGATATACCAGGATATCGAAAAGCTTTCAAATGAGGGAATGACAGTTGTCATGGTTGATCAAAACGTTCGGCAGGTCATTGAGATTTCGGACTATATTTTCATCCTGGAACTCGGGAAGAACAAGGTCAATGGGTCCAAGGAGGCATTCAGCGGACGGTTGAAAAATATCATCCGGGATTGGTTGGAATACGACAGTATTTAGGCGAAAGGAGGTGAAGGCCTGAAGGCTTTTTTATCCATTTCATCTCAACGAATCTTCATTTAAAGAAAGGGGGAAATGAAAGATGGTTCAAAAAAGGGTCTTTTTCTGGGGATTGGTTCTTTTTGTGTTGATGATCACTCTTCCGGCGGTTTCTCATTCCAAAGACAATATTCTGGTCGGGACGACCATCTCCACAACGGGGAGTTTTACCTTTGCCTCTTCTCAAGGGTTCAAAGGTCTCCAGGTCTGGGTGGATGAGGTGAACAAACGGGGTGGAATCTTTGTCAAGGAGCTGAACAAAAAGCTTCCTGTTAAACTCGTCTATTACGACGATCGAAGTGACAAGGAGACGGTTGTCAAACTTTATGAAAAATTGGTGACCGAAGACAAGGTAGATATCTGCTTTGCTCCCTTTGGCTCCACGCTTACCGGAGCGGCTGCTGCCATCACGGAGAAACATGGCAACATGCTGATCATCTGGTCTGCTGCGGCGGATGCCATCTATGACCAGGGTTACAAATATATCGTCTCCGCAACTGAGGTGCCGAACTCTCTTATGCCCAAACCGGAGGTCGAGCACATGGCCTCCTTGGGTGTGAAAAAGATGGCGGTCATCTATTCGGATGAACCTTTTACAGCCGGCATGGCTCGGTTCGCTAAAAGCATCGGAGAGAAGTTAGGGATGACTGTCCCCATTTTTGAAAAGTACTCACCCGGGACGAAGGACTTTACCATTCTGCTTCAGAAGGTTCAGGCAACGAAGCCGGATGCATTCTATGCCTCGGCTTACATGGATGACCTGAAGAATATACTCCGCCAGATGAGGGAATTGAACATCATGTTTAACTATGTATACATGGTTTATTCTGGAATGCCCCAATGGCTGGATTCGGGGGACGAAGGTCTTTACATTTCTGGGCACACTCTCTTTCATGATGACTTGAAATGGAAGGTGAATGCGGGTATGGATCTGTCACAATTCGCAGCCCGCTTCAATACCCTTTTCCCCAAATCGGAATATCCGCCCGATTTTCAGACTTCTTTGGCCTATGGAGCCGGGGTGATCTTAGAGGAAATGATCAAGAAGGCTGGTACGCTGAAGGTCAATGACCTGAAGCAGGCGGCGATCGATCTTTCTGGAAAGTTGACCGTCATGACCGGCCCTTATGAAATCGAACCAACAGGAAAACAGCTCCAGATGCCTTTTACAGTAACGCAGGTGCAGAAAGACAAAAACACGGGAAAGCTGAAATTCGTTCTCTTGTGGCCTAAAGCAGTTGCAACAGGCGATGTGGTCTATCCCATTCCACCATGGGATAAGAGAAAATAGCGAAATGCGGATAGGCTGGCCAAAAGAGCTGGTCTATCCGCCCCTCCATTCATCCGACATCTTTCTGGAAAAGGGAGAAAAGAAATAACCTTATTTCTTGAAGAAGAAGGAATGGGAGTTATGGATTCTCATCAATCCAACAAGACAAAACTCATTACGTCTGTCTTGGCGTCTCTTTTCAATTTATCGATAGATTCAACATACCAATAGATGGCGGAATTGCTGACATCTTCTACAAGCTTCCTGATCGCTTCCCATTGAGCAGAAGTAAGTACCTTTTCAAATATTCCGTTGTTCTCGTTAGGATTCTTAATATTGAAGGTAAAACCTATCTTTTTGGTAAAGCCGCTGTTACCCGCAAACCAAGTGACAAATTTGGTATTGCAGTTATTCTCCCAAGATAGAGCAGGGAAAAGGCTTTTCCGGGTATCCAGGATGTTTGGGCTCCCCACCTCCTGCGGGGGTTCGACGACAATGGAACGCACCTCGCTTGTAAATGTCGATTTATTTGCTCGCGTTCCGACGAACCTCCAGTAGAGCTTTCCACCGGACGCCCCGGGGATCAGGGTTATTCTTTTCCACGTCGTTGAGCTCATGGTTTTCTGTGTCGTTATCCCCGGCACTTTCACCTTCACAGCGGGTGGAGAACCAAAACTCTTATCCGAAGAAAACTGAATTTCGTAACCTTTAAACACCTCCCCTATCGTCCAAGAAAAAGTGGGAAGAGAATATAGGGAGCAAACGTCAAAGACCGCTTCACTCGAAGGTGATTGAAGGCTGATTGGAGCCGTGATATTAACCCCTAACCCTGGAGACCAGCCCGATATCACGGCCATATCATGACCACATCGAGCTTGGGCCTTTACCACATAAGTCCCGGCAGAAGACCACGACTTTGTCGCACTCGTCGCAGACGACCAACTCGAATAGTTCCCATCGCCCCAATCAAAGCGATACTCTATCCCATGACCGACGTTCGATACA
>Ga0315282_10018338_pt1 | contig 10010 bp, 3 predicted proteins | sample YL17G07_20_MG_FD_203693 | JGI IMG/M metagenome (GOLD analysis project Ga0315282, IMG submission 203693) | Sediment microbial communities from Yellowstone Lake, YNP, Wyoming, USA - YL17G07_20 | ecosystem: Environmental > Aquatic > Freshwater > Lake > Sediment | place: USA: Wyoming | collected... | reverse complement strand
GCCCCATCTACCCCGACTGGCGCGGCGCCCGGCCGCGCCGCGACTTTGGCACGGCGCCCTCCCCGGAGGAGTTCGCCGCCGCCTTCCGCAGCGACTGGACGCGGGGCGCGCGCGAGCAGTTGGCGGCGTGGGCCGAGGGCCGGCCACTGGCCGGCGGCCTCCTCGGCGGCAACGCGACGTACGGCCGCACGTTCGAGATCGGGGCGGCGATCAGCTACTGCGAGCAGCTCCTGACCGACATCGACAACGCCCAGGTCGCCCTCGGTGACGTACCTGCCGACCGCATCCCGCGCTACGGCCGAGGCGGCAGCAGCAACTGGGTGTACATGGACCCGCCGCGCGATTACCTGGCCACCCCGATGCCCTCGGCGCCGCAACCCGGGGCCGCACCGGCCCCCGAACGCTAGGGCAGTTCGCTAGACCTACCGAGGGGTGACAGCCGCGGGTCTGGCGACCCGCGCCACCCTCGGCGGGTAGCTTGGCCGTCCCGGCCGACTGGCAGGACAGGCGAGATGCCTGTCCCACGCGACGCGCGCCATGCCGTGTCATGCTGAGCGGAGCGGAGCATCTCAGCCGTCAGCGGAGACGACAGAGACCCTTCGCTGCGCTCCCTTCGACCATGCTCAGGGCAGGCAGGGCGACACCGGCGCGCGCCACAGGAGGCCCCTAGTGCGTATCGGATGCTGCGTGCTGACTGCGGTTGCCGCGACCTGGGTCACGGCAGTCGCGTGGGGCCAGAGCCCGGTGGGGTCGCGCGTGGAGGCCTACGTCCCGTACGACGGGTCGGGCCGGTACACGCTGTCCCAGGACGACGGCGTCCGCGGCATCCAGGGCCTGGCTGAGCTGGCAGAGCGCCTCGGTGTGAAGCCATACGCCGACCTGAGCACCGGCGACGGGACCTGGCGGACGGAGCGCGTCATCTTCCGCGATGTGGACACGGGTGCGACGGTCGTCCGCCTCACCAACGACCCTTGGGCCGACCAGCTCTCGTACTTCAGGGGCAACTGGTCCGCCGATGGCGAGTACATCGTCTTCCGGCGACGCCCTGGGATGTGGGAGGCCTCCACCGACACCCACGGCCCCATGGCCATGCGCAGTGACGGCACGGGCGTGCGCAACGTGTTCCGCCAATACGGCATGGTGCGGAACGAGGTCTGCTCGCCCGCCGAGCCCGGCATCTGCTACGCGATGGCGGATGACCGTCGCGTGGTCGCCTTCGACCTCGCGACCGGCGCCACACACCACGTCGTGCGCGACGTGCCTGGGTGCTGGCACCTCAAGGTGTCGCTCGATGGCCGGTACCTCATGGGCCGGTCGGACCTGGAGTCAGGAGGCCGCGGTTTCTGGATCGTCAGCAGCGACGGCCGCGAGTACCACGAGATCCCGATCCCCGAGAGCATCCACGACTCGTACCAGTTCCACCCCGTGCTGCCGCGCTGCATCATGTACTGGTACGAAGACCGGTACCGCACCGAGGGCTTCGTGCAGCGCGACTTCGAGGGCGGCCCGGAGACCAAGATCCCCGTGCTCTTTGACTGGAACCACGGGGATGTGGGCCTGAACCGCGGCGCCCACTGCGAGGGCTACATCACTCGGATCGTCGGCAATGCGTGGGGCGCCCAGGAGCCGCTCTTCGCCGCGCCGGGGGTGGAGTACTACGACGATCCCGCGGACTGCAACGGCTACCTGACCTGGTGGCCCAAGGACCAGTTGTGGGTCTACTCGACGCGCATCGCGCGCCGCCCCTACATCTCCGAGATCCACTGCTTCCACGCTGACCCGGTGCCCGGCGATGTCGCCAACCGGTACCGCGTCTGCTACACCGGCGTGATGGCGCCGGGGTGCCTGGACAACCCCGGCGCGAGCCCGGACGGCACCAAGGTGCTGTTCAACTCCAACATGCTCGGCAGCGTGGATGCGTACTACGTGGTGGCGCACCTCCCCGAGCCCCCCGCCGCGCTGGCCGCCGGGCAGACGGCCGGGGCGGTGCGCCTGACCTGGGCACCGCCTGTGCACCACGCCGAGATCGCGGGCTACCGCGTGTACCGCAGCGCCGAGAGCGGCACCGGCTACGAGCGCATCACCCCCCGACCCGTCGCCGCTACCGAGTACGTGGACGAGGAGGCGCCCACCACCGGCCCATGCTTCTACGCGGTGACGGCCGTGGAGCACTCCGGGCTGGAGAGCCGTCTCAGCCGGGAGGCGGCCCTTTCCGGCAACCAGCCGGCGTACCGGAGGCTCTTCATCGAGGCTGAGGAGGCCGAGCGCTCGCCGGAGGTCTGGCTCGCCCTGCAGGGCCTCGCCTCGAACCTCCACTACGTCTGGATGCGGAAGCGCGCCGGCGTCGGTCGCCTGACGGTGCCGATCGAGCTGCCGCCGAGCGGTCGTGCCTGGCAGCTCTGGGCGCGGGTCAAGGGTCCGGAGGGCGCGTCCTTCACGGCCGAGCTGCGCGGCCAGGCACTCGAGCTACGCGCGCCGCCCTCGGCGGCGTGGAGCTGGTCGCGCTTCGCGGGCACGTTCCCCGCGGGCAGCCCCGGGACGACACTCGCTCTGCAGACGAGGCTCTACGGCAGTGCCCTGGACTGCCTCGTGCTGACCGACGACCCCGACTACACTCCAGACCTCGCGCTGCGGGTCCGATGCCCCGGGGTGCCGCCCGTCACCGGCCTTCGGGCGGCGGCCATCTCGCCCTATGCGGTTCGCCTGAGCTGGGACCCGGTAACCAGCCCCACGCTACACCACTACAGCGTGTACTGCGGCCACGACGCTGCCTTCACCGCGGACCAGGCCTCTCTCGTCGCGTCACCGGACCGCGCGGACTGCGTGGACTGGGGCCTGCATCCAGGGGAGACGCTGTTCTACCGCGTGTCAGCCGTGGACGATCGGGGCAACGAGGGGCCGGTCTCGGAGGCGGCGGCCGTCACCGTACCGGCTGTGGAGCGGGTGATGATCCAGCAGGACGGCGCGGCCGAGGTGCACCTCCAGGTCCCGACGGCCGGCACGTACGTAGTGTGGCTCAAGCTGAAGCGGGGCGAGGGGGGCGGCGAATACATCAACGTCGCCCTCGATGGCGACAGCCGCACCTGGACCTGCGCGTTCGACGGCCTCAGCGACGAGTCGTGGTTCACCTACGACCAGTGGGGCCGCTTCGACCTGGGAGCCGGCGCGCACACGCTGACCCTCGACAACCGCACCGCGCACACCGTGCAGAGCGTGCTGGTGACCAACGACCTCTCGCTGCGGGCGGAGGGGCACGTCAACATCCTCAGCGGGTGGTAGGACGGGCCGGGGTGTCACCCTGAGGTCCGCCGAAGGGTCCCCGTCGTGTCCGGGTGCGCGAACGGCAGAGATGCTTCGCTGCGCTCAGCATGACACGAACCCGGGCCACGACCGGCACACGGACCGGATGGCCCGACTGAAGGCGGGCTTACTGCGGACACACGGCACGGAGGGACCGACAGGATTGTCGGTCCCACGGGCTACCCTCTCAGGGCGCCAGACGCACCGCCGCGCAGGTCTCCGGCTGCAGCGAGACCTCGAACTCCACCACGCCCCCGTCTGCCGGCGTCAGCGCAATCGCACCCCCTGACACCAGCTCCTCGGCCGCCCGCGGCTCGACGCCGATCTGCCGGGCGTCCACTCGCACCCGCGCCGCTTGCTCCTGCGTGCCGTCGTTGAAGACCGTGATGAACGTCTCGCCAGCCGCGTTCGGCCCGAACCTCTCCAGCAGGATGCCCGGCGCCTCCGTCCGGGCGAGGGTGATCGGCTGCCACCCGGCCTCGCCGACGCGGCGGACGATCGGCTGGTACTTGCGGTGCAGCGCCCGATCGCGGTTGTACCACCGCGGCGCCAGCCAGTAAGCGTCCTCGGAGCTGGCGACGGGGCTGAACATGCTGGGGTACATGCCGTAGAACAGCGCGCGCTGGAAGTAGCGCTCCACGTACGGCGCGAGCGCCTCGAAGTCCGTATTCATCAGGAACAGGTACGGCCTCTGGGCGCACATCGTGCGGATCATGCTCATCTCGTCGTGGCCCATCGGCCGCCAGTTGCCCTCGGAGACCCAGTTCGTCTCGGTGCCCATCACATCGAGGTGCCGGCAGAGGAACGTGAAGCGGTACGGGACGGCGTTCGCCATCATCAGCCTACCGAGACCGTGCACGTCGTTGGCAATCCACTCCACGAACTCGTCCACCGCCAGGCCCTTGTGGATGACGGGGCGGTGGTCCGCCCAGGTGAAGGTCAGTGGCCGGTGCGCCACCGCGAAGTGCTCGCGCCGGAAGTCCACGTCGCTGGTGACGTAGCCTTCGAGGGAGTCGAGGTACTCGCCGTCGAGGTCACCCTCGCGGTTCGGGCCGTAGAGCTGATCCTTGGTCTGCTCGTTCCACCCGATCTTGGCATCATTGGCTTCGCCCTCGATGCCGGGCAGACAGCTCATGGAGAACACCGCGCCGTTGCACCACGGCGTGTCGAGGAACTGCATAACGTAGCGCCCGTCCTCGTCGAAGAGGCCCGAGGTCAGCAGCGCCTGCGCCTTGGTCCGCTCGTACCCGGTGCCCTCCGCCGCGATGCGCTGAGCTTCGGCCATCGCCGCCTCGTAGGTGCGCGGCATGTCCTTGGGCATGGACATCCACCAGGTGCTCGGCTCGGTGTACCGGAACGTCCGGATGTCGTGTTGGTCGTCCCAGGCGGTCTCGTCGTTGCCCTCCTTGTACCGGAACCCGAAGTCCTGCCAGCCCTCGACCTGGCTGATCTTGCTGAACGGCATCCAGATGCCCTGCTGCTTCGACCGACAGGCGAACTCGTCGGGGTACAGGCCGTAGTACCGCTGGGCTGCTGAGCGGAAGCCCCACTGCGGGTCCACGCTGTACAGCACCAGGCCGAACGGAGCCGCGCTCGGGAAGGCGGCGGTGTCGGCGACCAAGCCGAAGTCGAAGGCCGCGAAGTACTGCTGCGTGTCGGCGTTGTAGGCGAGGCGGTACTGGCAGGGGCGGTCCTGGTCCACTGCCAGGGCCAGCCCCCAGTCGGTGCCGTAGACACAGGATAACGGGTACTGAGCCATCGTCCCCGTGGCGCCGGTGCCCATGCCCACTGAGTCGGAGAGCTCGCCGGCCTGGATCGAGCGCCCGCCGCGGATGCCGGCACCCCACTGCGCGCCGGTGGCCTCGATCGGCAGGGCGAAGAGCAGCGTCACGGCGCGGTCGCGGCCACTGGTGTCGCGCAGCGTGCCCTCCAGCCGCAGCACGTCAGCCGACTCGGTCCACGCAACCTCCAGCTCCAGGCCGAGGTCCTCGCACTTCCCGTCGCGGAACCCGTGGAAGTCGCTGTCCGCCGCCACGTCGCGCACCAGTAATCCTCCCGGCCCGACGCCGCCCGGCAGCTCCGTAGCGCCGACCCTGACGCCGGAGACGTTGCCGTCGGCCGCATCGTAGACCACCGAGACGCCGCCCCCCCTCCTGGCCTCACCACGCGGAGCTACACCCTCGGCCGCGGGTACCACTGGCACCCCATCGAGGATCGCTGTGCCGGCCGCCGCCTTCAGCTCGTGCAGCTCTACGTCGTCGAACCACACCTGGCCGCGGTGGCCCCGGAAGAGGCAGTGCACGGTGATGGACCGCACCGGCTTGGCCGGGACGATCATGACCTCCCGCTGCTGCCAGTCGTGTGTGCCCACCCCGAAGGGCGTCACCTGGCCCCACAGCGGGGTGCCGTCCATGTACTCCAGGTCGCAGTACAGCGCGTATTCCCGGTCGGCTGTACCGTCAACCTCGGAAGCCTTGCTCCACGCCTTCACCAGGATCGGCGTCGGCTTCTCCTGGCTCAGCGTGACGGTCTGGTCGGCGCCGTACTCCTCGCCATCTTGCCACCACGTGCACGTGACGGCTGCCGAACCGTCACGGCCCTCGCCGGGGGCCGGCTCGTACCCCGCGCGCCAGTTCGTCCACCCCACGGGCCGACCGTTCTGCAGCTCCTCGAAGCCCGGATTGGGCATCAGGTTCGGTCCGGCCGCGGCTTCGCCGCGCAGCACCCGCAGCCGCGGCGCCGCCTGAGCTCCGTTCGCCACCATGGGGATCACCACCAGTAGGGACATCGTGGGCCACCAGAGAGCGGTGCGCTTCATGCCCGGAGGCCTCCTGCGCCAGCGCTGCCCCCGACCCCAAGGGGCCGGAGCTGTGCCACCACTTGCCCGTCCTCGCTGCCGACTCCTTCAGACTGAGGCCGGGCACGGCGCCCCGGAGGCCACCCGTGGCCCGACGCGGAAGCTCGGCCTCGGCGCAGTCGGTTCGCGGCAGCGCCGCCCCGGGGAGGCCCACAATGCCTCTGTTCGTGGCCACGATACTGATCGCTGCAGGCAAGGTCGGTTGCGCCGCTCCGGCCGGCGGCTACTACACGATCCAGGTGGTTGACGAGCAGACGGGCCGCGGGGTGCCGCTGGTGGAGCTGCGGACGGTCAACAACGTGCGCTACTACACCGACAGCAACGGCCTCATCGCCCTCGACGAGCCATCGCTATGGGGCCGCGAGGTCTACTTCTGGGTCAGCTCACACGGCTACGAGTATCCCGCCGACGGCTTCGGCTACCGTGGCTGCCGGCTGAAGCTGGAGCCGGGAGGCCACGCGCAGATCAAGCTCCCGCGCCTCAACATCGCCGAACGCCTGTACCGCGTCACGGGCGAGGGCATCTACCGGGACTCCATCCTTACGGGCGCGCCCGTACCGACCAGGGAGCCGTTGCTCAACGCGCTCGTGTTCGGCCAAGACAGCGTGATCAACGCCGTCTACCACGGGCAAATCTACTGGTTCTGGGGTGACACGAGCCGGCCCAGCTACCCGCTGGGCAACTTCCACGTTCCGGGCGCTCGGTCGCGCCTGCCCGCCGATGGCGGCCTCGACCCAAAGCTGGGGGTGGACCTGGAGTACTTCGTTGACGAGAACGGCTTCGCCCGCGAGACGGCGCACATGCCGGGCGAGGGGCCGACCTGGATAGACGGCCTGACCGTGCTGCGCGGTGCGGACGGGGCGGAGCGCATGTTCGCCGCCTACGCCAAGATCCGCACCGCCATGGAGGTGTACGAGCGTGGCCTGGTGGAGTTCGACGACCGGGAGCAGCGGTTCACCAAGGTCATGCAGTTCGCGCCCGACCAGTTGCTCTACCCGCGTGGGCATCCGTTCATCCGCACGGCGGACGGGGCTGAGTACGTCTACTTCGCCACGCCATATCCCCTGGTCCGGGTGCGCGCGACCCCTGAGGGCCTACAGCGCCCCGAGAGCTACGAGGCCTTCACGTGCCTTCGCGAGGGCGCACGGGCGGACCAGCAGGAGGTGGACCGCGACCCGGAGGGGCGCGTCCGCTGGAGCTGGAAACGCGACACGGGCGTGGTCGGTCCCCAGGAGCAGGATAAGCTGGTGAAGGCCGGTGTACTGCAGCCGACCGAGGCGCTCCTGCAACTGCGGGACGTGGACTCCGGAGCCGCCGTGCAAGCGCACTCCGGCTCGGTCTACTGGAACGAGTACCGGCGGCGCTGGGTGATGGTCGCGCTGCAGGCGTTCGGCACGTCCTTCCTCGGCGAGGTGTGGTACGCGGAGGGCGACACGCCGGAGGGCCCGTGGGTCTACGCCCGCAAGATTGTCACCCACAATGACTACAGCTTCTACAACCCGAAGCAGGACCCCATGTTCGACCAGGAGGGCGGCCGGGTCATCTTCTTCGAGGGGACCTACGCCTCCACGTTCTCGGGCACTACGGTCCCCACGCCGCGGTACGACTACAACCAGATCATGTACCGGCTGGACCTCGACGACGCGCGGCTAGCCTTGCCTGTGCCGGTCTACCAGCTCTCTGAGGCCGTTGAGCCGCTCCGACTGGGCACCCAGGCCGACATGCCCGACGATGGCCGTGGCAGGCCGGTGCTCTTCTTCGCGCCGGACCGGCCGGCGGCCGGCACCGTCCCGGTGTACGACATCGGCGAGCGCGGCGGGGCGACGAGGCTCCGGGTCGGGGGAGACGCACCCGACCCCGGGCGCGGGCCGCTCTTCTACGCGCTGCCAGCGGGGGCCGAGGGTGCCCCGGCCACGACCACTCCGCTCTACGAGTTCGTGGCTGGCGCCGGCGACCAACGCTCCTACTCCGCCGACGACGCGGCGCCTGCGGGCTTCACCCGGACGCCCGAGCCGATCTGTCTCGTGTGGCGGTCGCCGCTGGCGGCATCCCTGCGGTGGGAGCCCGGGTAGGCATGAGCGACGAGGCCGCAAGCCCCGGCGCGCCGAAGTGCGCCGGCGGATGGGCTTCGGGGGCATCTCTCGCCCCATGGGGCTATCCTAGAACGGAGTACCGTGCCAATGCTGCGCCGAACCTGGCTCTCGACCGGAGCCTGCACCGCCCTACTGGTGGGCCTGTCGACCGCGGCCGGGTGCGCCCAGGAGCCGGCGCCGGCACCCAAGGAGATCCGGTCGGCTCCCTGCACCCAGGCGCCGCGCATAGACGGGAAGGAAGAGGAGGGGGAGTGGCAGGAGGCGACCCGCACGGCGCTACAGATGCCGATGGCGCGGGCTGACGGTGCGGTGCCGCCGCGGGCGATTGAGCTACTGACGATGAACTCAGCCCGCAACCTCTTCGTGGCCTTCCGCGTGCCCGACCCTGACCGTGACGTGTCCCTGGCGCCGCTCCTGGCAGACGTCGGCCTGCTGGTCTTCGCTCGTGGAGCGCAGGTGGCCCCGAATGACGACCGCAAGGTGGTCATCCCCGGCGTCTACGCCGACAAGCACGTCATCACCCCGGGCAAGGACGCCGATGACGCCGTCGCCCACGGCCGGGGCGCGATGGGCTTCCAGCAGACTGCCGACTGGAGCGGCTACTTCATCGAGTGGCAGCTCCCGCTGGACTCCGGCGACGGGGAGGACCTAGCGGCCCATCCCGGCGACCGCGTACGCTTCAACGTGGTGTTTGCGGATGGCTTCGCCCCGAACCTCGCCGGCACCGCCGTCGGGGGCCTCTGCGGGCCCAGCGCGGACGACGCCACGACCTGGGGCGAGCTGCTCCTCGCGGCGGATGTCGGCGATGAGGCCCCAGCCCCGGAGCCCGCGTGGGCCCAGACGCTGTTTCCGCACACGGACCCGCCCGATGAGTTCGCCCACCGGCTGCGACGCCTCGACGCTGAGGAGCTGCCCCTGGCGGAGGGCACGGCTGGCCAGGTGACCTGCGAGCTGCTGTACCGGGACATCAAGGGCGAAACGCAGACGGGCCAGGCGCGCATCTTCGTGCCTCCCACCGTGTGCGGCGACCTGCAGGCGAAGGTCCCGCTGGTGGAGGTCGCCGGATACGAGCTGGACACCGCCGGCGCGACGGGTCTGCTGGCCCAGGGCATGGCCGTGGCCACCGTCCATGCCCACCCGCTGAACCCCCTCGTGCGGGGGCCCAACCTTGACATCGCGCTGCTGCACGCGGCCCGCGCGCTGCCGTTCGTGGACAACTCCCGGGTGCTGGTGCAGGGCGGCAGCGCCGGCGGCTACATGACGCTGATGCTGGCCGGGGAGACGTTCCCCCTGGTCTGCGCTCTCCCGGACGTACCGCCGGTGAACTGGGGCTACAACGCCGCCTACTTCTTCCGCAACAAGGACCTGGCTACCGCTAAGCGTGAGGGTAGCGACCAGGCGACGATGCCGGTTCTGTCGGCCGTGCTGTTCATCGCCGAGCAGTCGGCCGCGACCCTCGGCGCGGACACCAGCAGCGATGCCTGGATGCGCTCCTCGCCCGTCTCGCAACTGGACACCATCACGGCACCCGTGCAGGTGACGTTCTCCACGGCGGACATGCTAGTGCCCATCCCGCAGGTCTCACCTGACCTGGTCCGCCCGCGGGACCCGAACCTGTTCCCAGCCGCCTTCACTATGGCCATGGACGACGTCCTCGATCGGCCCGAGGCCAGGCAGACGCTCCTGGGGACGCTGCCGCCACAGGCCTACCAGCTATCGGTTGTGCCTACACCCGAGGGGGCGCCGCGCCTCGGCGCCGA
>Ga0315282_10018337_pt1 | contig 10010 bp, 5 predicted proteins | sample YL17G07_20_MG_FD_203693 | JGI IMG/M metagenome (GOLD analysis project Ga0315282, IMG submission 203693) | Sediment microbial communities from Yellowstone Lake, YNP, Wyoming, USA - YL17G07_20 | ecosystem: Environmental > Aquatic > Freshwater > Lake > Sediment | place: USA: Wyoming | collected... | reverse complement strand
CACTCGGCATTGGGCGTCCGTCTCACCCACGCCGCGTAAGCGCGGACAAACGCGAGGCGCTCCCTCATGTGTGCCGCCCGGTCAAATGCCAATTCCATACGATCACGATTATTATTCCGTTCGATCAGATGAGGATGTCGTTACTATGTCGTTTCCCCGCACTTTCCATTCCGGAAAACATTCCGGAAAAATTAAAAACGCAGATGATTCCCCCCCCCCCCAAGTTACACGCATACAGTACATGAAAACGGCGCGAACCGCTTTCATATTAAAAATGCCGCGCCCCCCCACACGCCAATCGCATTTTCCCGCAAAATCTTCCCAATAAACCGGATTTTTCCCGTACCCGCGCCGCGCTCATATTTTCCTGCACGAAAAAAACGATGCTACGGGCGTATTTTCGTAAAAAAATGATGTGTATGCCGTTGGAGGATCTGGCCCCGGGTTGATCTTAGTACTCGTTATTTTTCCCCGGTACCGGTGGAACGGTACGCACCCTTCGGCACCACCATCTCAAATCGTGCCCCCTTCCCCGGCTCTCCCGTTTCCCGGATGGTGATGCCGGTGATCGAGAGGATCTCGCGGGAAAGGAACAACCCCATGCCGGAGTTCTTCCCATAGCCCCGGTTGAAGATCTTCTCCTTCTCCTCTGCAAGGACCCCCACACCATCATCCTCGCATACGATCAGATGGTAATCACCGGATTCCTGCATAGAGAACCGGATCATCGTAATCATCCCGCCGTACCGCACCGCATTATCCATCAGGTTGTAAAAGACCTTGACAATCAACGGGTCGGCGAACACATCTGTTCCGGCGGGAATATCGTTTTTCACCGTGACCGGTCCGAGCGGGGCTTGCTTTGCTGTACTGTTTGCGAGTGTGCGGCAGTCCTGCCAGACAGGGGCATTGACACCGATCTGCTCGTATTCTTTGGTGAATTGGATCATGGCAGAGATCCGCTTTGCCGCCGTTTCGACCTTCCGGAAATACTCTTTTGACGAGAGATCGGGCTCTTTCTCTTCGAGAAGGGTAAGGTACGCCAGCAGCACCAGGAGCTGGTTGTTGATGTCGTGGCGGGTGATGGAAGAGAGGAGGGTGAGCTTCTTGTTTGCCTGACGGAATGCTTCTCCAGCCAGTTTGCGCTCGGTGATGTCCCGGATAGAAATGAGGTCTGCGGGTTTCCCCTCATAACTAATAACCTTGCCAATACTTTCCACGTAAAATTTATTCCCTTTTGCCGATATCGCATTGTATTGCGCAAGGTATGCATCGTGACCCTGAGATACACAAATAAAGTCCCTCACGACATCCTCCCGGGACTCCGGTGCGATGAATTCCATCACATTCCTGCCAATAAGTCCTGCACAATCATCGGCTTCCAGCGTGCGAGCCGTCGCATTGTTTGCAAAAAGGATCGTCCCCTGTAAATCAAGGATCAGGATACCTTCAAGGGCATGCTCAACAAGAGACCGGAACTTCTCCTCGCCCTCCCGCAGCGCCTCCTCCACTCGCTTGCGCTCAGTGATATCACGACTGATACCTAACAGTCCGACCACTTTATTATTTTTTATTATTGGAGAAGTCTTCAGTTCAACATAGAACAATACCCCGGATGCGGTAGGGTAAGCAACTTCGTATATTGGGGGATTTCTTCCCGCCATTACCATCTCGAAAAACCTCTGAGCGGATTTTTGATATTCTGGTGAGATAACCTCAAGGTAGTTTCTCCCAATAAACCATTCTGCTGAACGTCCAGATCGGTAGACAATCTCATCATTGACAAACTGGAAGTTGCCTTGACAATCAAGCATATAAAATCCGTCATGAATGTTTTCAACCAGGGTTCGGTATTTCTGTTCACTCTCCCGCAACGCTGTTTCTGCCCGTTCGCTCTGGGTGATATCAATACCCTGTGCAATGGTGGATACGAGTTCCGCATCGGCAGTCAGGATATTTGCCGAGTTCCAGAGCACGATCCGGATTGTACCATCTGATACGAGGATCGGGATCTTGACAGTCTCCCACCGTTCACCTTCGAGCGTCTTTTTGATCAGCGCGAGTGACGCTTCCCTGCTCTCTACGGGGAACAGGATGTCAATCTTCTGCCCGAGGACTTCCTGTTCGGTCCTACCGGTCAGGTGCTCGAATGCATGGTTGAACCGGGTGACCCTGAACTCCGGATCCCATACGATGATTGGGGAATTGGCAAAATCGATCAGCTTGTGAAGATACTCGTTGCTCTCCCGAAGTGCTTCTTCTGCCCGCTTGCGTTCGGTGACATTCTTGGTATAAATTCTCACGACATTTAACGCATGATTCAGGGAAATATTTTCTGCAAATGTCTCATCGTTGAGGGTAATTTCCCGGTATACCTGCAACTCATTGGTTTCCCTGAGCATGCGTAAGATGTCCTCTTTATCTTCAGGGATAAACAATGCGGGATTTTCCGGAAGCCCCATTTTTTTAAGATTTTCTTGGGCTGCAACATTGGAAAACGTGATCGTGCCCTGTGCATCCATCTCGATTATCGGGTTAGGGTTCAGCTCCGGGAAACTCGCCAGCCACCGGATCCATTTCTCTGCCCGCTTGCGATCGGTGATGTCCAGCAGGGAGGCGACACTCTTCTTCGTTCCCGGAATGACATCGATAGTAAGGTAAATAGTGCGGATATCGCCGGATTTTGGGACAAACCGGAACTCATAATGGGTGAGTGCCTTCACCTGGTTCTGCCTGCGCAGCCGGTGCTGGGCGAGCATCCGTTCCAGGTCCTCTTTCACCACAAATTCGGTCCAGCTCTTCTTTTTCTCGATATCGTCTTTGGAAAAGCCGCTGAGGTGTGCAAACTCTTCATTGGCGAGGCTGATAATATTGCTCTCGTCCACGACAACCGTCGCGGTGCCGGTATTTTCAAAAATGGTGCGGTATTTCTCTTCGCTTTCACGCAGATTCCGTTCATTCCGGGTGAGCTGATCAAGGGTCTGCCGCAGCTCCTCCTCAGTTGCAGTTATCTCTTCGTATGAGGTTTCCAGCTCCTCATTGGCTGCATGGAGTTCTTCGGTATTTTTGAGCAGCGCCTCCTCCACTCGCTTGCGATCGGTGATGTCCCGGTTGCTCACCCTCTGGCCGAGATATGTCCCGTCCCCGCCATTAACAGGCCGACAGATATGAGAGATCCAATGAATTTTCCCATCTCTTTTTACAATCCGTAAATCGAGGTTTCCGATGTGAGAGCATCCATGGATCTTGCTGATATGATCGGAATAGGAGGGAGTATCATCCGGATAGACAATCTTTGCCAGGAGCGAGGGGTCTGCAATAAACTCCCCGGGAGAATATCCTGTAAATACCTCACATGAGGGAGAGATATAGACAAAACTACCATCGGGAGCGAGCCAGTACTCCCAGTCAACAGTAAAGTCTGCCATAGTATGGAATTTTTGCTCGCTCTCCCGCAGCGCCTCTTCCGCCCGCTTGCGATCGGTGATTTCCATCAGGGAGGCAACACTCTTCTTCGTTCCCGGAATGACATCGATAGTAAGGTAAATATTGCGGATATCGCCGGATTTTGTGACAAACCGGAACTCGTAGTGGGTGAGTGCCTTCTCACGGTTCTGCCTGCGCAGCCGGTGCTGGGCGAGCATCCGTTCCAGGTCCTCTTTCACCACAAATTCGGTCCAGCTCTTCTTTCCCTCGATATCGTCTTTGGAAAAGCCGCTGAGGTGTGCGAACTCTTCATTGGCGAGGCTGATAATATTGCTCTCGTCTACGACAACCGTCGCGGTGCCGGTATTTTCAAAAACGGTGCGGTAGGACTCCTCGCTCTCCCGCAGCGCATCCTCCGCCCGCTTGCGATCGGTGATGTCCTCGACGTTCCCGTTATAATATATTACCCGACCGCTGTCATCGCGGATGGCTTCTCCCGTATCCCGTACCCAGATAATCGTTCCGTCAAACTTGCGGAACTGCACTTCGAAATCGCGTCCTATCCCTTCACGCTCAATGAGAGTTAGCCACTGGTTGCGATCTCCGGGATCCATATAAATGTTAGAAACGCTGACCGCCAGCAGCGATTCACGATCCGGATAGCCCAGCAAGTGTACAAGAGCCGGGTTGATCTCCAGGATCTGTCCCGACGGTGTTGTACGGTAGAGACCCATGGGAACACCTTCAAACAAGCTGCGGTACCGCTCCTCGCTCTTGCGGAGCGCTTCCTCTGCCTGCTTGCGTAGGGTAACATCCCGGATAGTGCCAATAAACGCTTTGAGGGACTCGTCCGGATTTCGGACAGGCACCGCCGTGATGAGGGTGTCAATGACGGTTCCGTCTTTTTGCTTTAACTGCGTAGGATATTCTTTGACATAGCCGTCCCGTTCAATGATGCGAATGAATGCAGACCGTTCTTCAGGATATGCATAGACGGAGGGAACAGGTACTTCAAACATTTCCTTTCGGCTTTCATACCCGAACATCTCCAGAATGGCGTCATTGAAATCGATCCATCTCCCTTCTGGCGAGGTGATGAATACGCTGTCCCGGGATACAGTGAAAAATTCGCGGTACCGGGTCTCGCTCTCCCTAAGTGCCTGCTGCACATCCGTGATCTCTTCATACTGTTGTCGTAGTTCCTCTTCAGTTGCCGAAATTTGCTCATAGGCGGCGGTGAGTTCCTCGTTTTTCTTTAATTGTTCCTCTTCAGCCTTTTTGAGTTGCGTAATATCCCTTGCTACTCCCAGAACAGATCGGACCGTTCCGTCGTCAGAGAATTCGGGGGTCAGCATCCAGTCAAGAACAACGCGTCCATCGACACTTTCCCATGCAAACTGGGTCTGGTACGGTTTTCCGGTCTCAAGGACTCCGGTTATCTTCTCTTCCCAGAACCGGCTCATACTTTCGTCAAACCCGCTTTCACGGTGAGTTTTACCGATAATTTTGTCTTCAGTCAGTCCGGAAATCCGGAGTGCCGCAGGGTTCATGTACGTATGACGACACTGCCGGTCATACCGCATGATATAATCCCGGCTGCTTTCTGCAAGAGTGCGGAACTTCTCCTCGCTCTCCCGGAGCGCATCATCTGCCCTTTTCCGGGATGCCGCCTGCTTAACCTTGTGCGAGAGTTCGGCAAACTGTGCAACAGGTTCGCCCCCTTTTTGGATATAGAAGTCCGCTCCGCTGTTGATCGCCTGGATAACCACCTCTTCCCTGCCCCTGCCGGTGAACAGGATGAACGGAATCGATCCAAAGCGTGTCCGGACCTCAACAAGGAACTGGATACCGTCCATGCCGGGCATCTGGTAATCTGAGATGATGGCATCGAACCTCTCCTGTTCGAGCAACCGGATCGCATCGAGTGCGCTCTGTGCTGTCGTTACGGTGAAATCTCCGGAACGCTCCAGGTACAGCTTGCCGATGTCAAGAAGGGACGGTTCGTCATCAACGTATAGGACCCGGATTGCCGCTGCCATCAGTCACTCATTCCTTTCCGCTTTCCGGGTTTGCGTACCGCTACCGGAGTGCCGGGCGGTGTGATATTTTCCGTCAAAATAGAATGACCTGACTTGACCTGACTTGTTATCCATGCGGGAGCTTGTTTTTGTTTTTTCATAGTTTCACCGGGAATGGGTGCTTTGGGTGTGACATGCTCCAATTTGGATATCCTGCACAATAACTCTGCCACACGTTAGCGGCGCATCCGATGATACGTTCATCATCGCAGGCATGATCACCGGTGAAACGTCACGTATTATCGTAGCGTACGCATGATCCCGGTACATTTCAATGGGTGTACCTGTAAGTAATTGAACGTAATATATCGCTTTATTAGTTATGATATAGAGACGTGAAAAGCTGTGAGGAGTACCGGTCAAATGCAAAACCTCCCCGTAGTAGCATCCTTTTCCGACGGTTTAGATCCTTGTTCAAAAATTATTTGATTTCAACAGGTAGAGCGGTCAGCTCTTGACAGGAAGTTCCCGATACCAGCGTTTAAGGTATTTCCCGGCTGCATCAGCCAGAGATGCCAGACTGCCGCGCCAGCAGGATCAGCCCGACAGCCATGCCAATCACAACGACCGTCCACCGGAGCAGGACAGGATCGATGCGCCCGGCAAATCGCCCGCCGGCTGCACCCCCGACAAGTGCTCCCGCAGCCATGACGAGGGCAACCGGCCAGAGGATCAGGCCGGAGAACAAAAAGAAAACTGCCGCTGCGACACTGGAGCTGAGCGTGATGCACTGCTTGAGCGCGTTGAGCCGGGTCAGGGTATCTTCGATAAAGAGCCCGAGCACGGACAGGATGATCACGCTCTGTCCCGCACCGAAATACCCGCCATAGACCGCAGTAAATCCGACCGGGACAAGCGCCTTCTTCACGCTGTCACGATTCTTTCCTGAACGATTACGAATCCAGTCCCGGACCCGGTCCTGCACTGCCAGCAGCACGGAGGCAAGCAGGATCAGGAACGGGACGAGGATATGGAATACCTGTCCGCTGACAACAAGGAGGAGGACGCCCCCGGTGATTCCCCCGATAATGCCGGCCGGGACGAGGAGGCGGAGGCGCCGTCCCTGCCCTTCAATATCCTTCTTCTGGGCAACCGTGGCGCCGAAGTAGCCAGGACATAATGCCACGGTATTGGTGATATTTGCCGTCACTTCGGGAACACCGATCATGACAAGGGCCGGGAACGAGACCAGAGTCCCTCCACCGGCGAGCGCGTTGATGATCCCCGCAGCACATGCCGCAACCCCTGCAATCGCAAGTTCCGTTACCGCCAGCACGCTCAGATCATTCCTCCCTCTTTATTCGGCCAGGTATGCTGGAATGTCCTGTGATTTCATAATACGGACGCCAATGTTGGCCATGTCCAGCAGGTTTGCCGCATGGATCGTAGTGTTCTTCGCCCCAACCGCATCCTCGACAAGAACCACCGGGTAGTTGAAGGCGATCGCATCAAGACCGTTGTGCGGATGCAGTTCGGGGTCTGGATGCCGGTGACCACGAGGCCGGTAACCTTCAGGTTCCGGAGCATCAGGTCCAGTTCTGTACCCAGAAAGGCACTCATCCGGGTCTTCCGGATCACATACTCGCCCGGGAGGGGGTGGAGCTCTTCGACCTCAGCGGCACCCCGCGTGCCCTCTACGGTAAACGGCTGGTCCCGGAAGAGGGCCTGCCGGATGATCTCGACATCCGACCCATCGGCACGGTGGACCCGCAGCACATGGAAGACCGGGAGGTTCCGCTCCCGGAACTGCTGGAGCACGGTACGGATGTTCGGGATCACGGCCTGTGCCTGCGCGACCTGGAGCGGGGCTCCAGCCCGTACAAAATCGTTCTGCATATCGATGATCAGCAGTGCGGTCCGTTTCATGGCTTCCTCATACACAAGTCATGGCACCCGGCAGGTAATAACCACTACCAGTCTTCCGGCATCAAACAGATTTACCTGTACGGATGTCATACACCGCGTGCCACTGACCCGGCGAGTATGACCTCACCATACGCTCCACGACAACCTCCGCACCCAATTCCCGGATGCGGGCGCAGTGTTCCCCTTCCTGCGAAACGAGCGCGTAGAAATGGATCGTCCCTCCCTGCCGGCAGAGACTGAACGCCTCTGGCAAAAATTCCGTGCCCGCAAGCGGGAGGTTCATCACGATCCGGTCGAACTTCCACAGCAAAATCCCGGAAAGCCTGCGGGTATCCGCAAGCACCGGGAGCACATTTTTCGTCCGGCTTGCGTTGATATTTTCCAGCATCAGTTCGATCGCGTGCGGGTTGATGTCTGCAGCCACGACGAGCGCCGCACGCGCTGCGATCGTGATCGCAAACGGTCCCACGCCAGCAAACATATCGAGCACAAGTTCGTGGGCGCCGGTCTGTGTGAGAATACGCTGCCGTTCGGTGGAGAGCCTTGCGGAGAAGTATGCATCTGCAAGGTCAACGGTGAACCGGTGCCCGTGCTCGATCACCTGCGTCCGTGTCGTCGGATCACCTGCGAGCACCTCGTACTGGCGGGTGCGGTACTCGCCCGAGACCTCGCCCTGTGCGTACACGACCGTGTGGAGCGATGGGCGCGACGCCAGGATCTGAAGAGCTCCCGCCGGATCGTTCTCCTGCATGATCGCAATCCCGCCCACCAGTTCATGGCGGGGAAGCACCGGTCGACCGGGCATCGCATCAAACCCGCACCGCTCGGCACCCTCACGCGAGGAGAGGAGGGGAAAGATGAGCGCATCGCCATCGCGTCGGGGTTTGAGCGTGAGATCGATCTGCCCCTCACGGATGAGCGCCTGCCGCGTCTCCTCCCCCTGCCGTGCCGGCACCCGTATGCCCCACTGTTCAACCGTCATGCGACCACTGATATCATAAATTTATACGTGCTACCATTATTCATGGCTGGTGATGGTGAGCCCCGTGAAGCGATCGGCACCCGGAAAGCAAGCGGCGCCGACCGCGAGAAAGAAGAGAAGATTCTTACAAAACTCAAAGCCGGTTCGATGAAACTCTACGATCTGGAAAAAGAACTATCCCCGGTTGACGCGGTCCGGGTGCGCCGCGAATTCATCGGGCAGGAGACACAGACCTCGCTCGAACAGATCGGCACGTTCTCCATCGATATCGGGCGCGTGGTGCAGCGGAACTGCGAGAACATGATCGGCACTGTGCAGGTACCGCTTGGCGTTGCCGGGCCGATTGTCGTGAACGGTGAATACGCGAAGGGAGAGTTCTGGCTCCCGCTCGCAACCACTGAGGGCGCTCTCGTCGCATCGGTCAACCGGGGGTGTAGCGCGATTGCAAAAGCCGGGGGTGTTGATGTCCGGATCCTTCACGACGGCATGACTAGGGCGCCGGTCTTCGCCGCGGAGAGCATCGTGCACGCAAAAGAGATCACAGACTGGGTCGATACGCACCGGGACGAACTCGCCGCAATCGCACAGGGCACTACCTCGCACGGAAGGCTAACGGACATTATCACCTTTGTCGCAGGCACGAGCGTATTTGTCAGGCTCGAATTCGACACCAAGGACGCAATGGGCATGAACATGGTCACCATAGCAAGTGCAAAAGTCGCGGACGAGATAGCCCACAACACCCGCGCCCGGCTCGTCGCGCTCTCCGGGAACATGTGCACCGACAAGAAACCGGCAGCGATCAACGGGATTCTGGGGAGGGGGAGGAGCACAGTTGCCGGTGTCCTGCTCTCCCATGAACTGATCGCACAGGTCTTCAAGACCGATGCGGCAACGCTCGTCGAAGTAAACTACCGGAAAAACCTTGTCGGCTCCGCCCGTGCCGGTTCGATGGGGTTCAACGCCCATGCGGCAAATGTTGTCGCGGCCATGTTCATCGCCTCCGGGCAGGACGCCGCCCATGCGATCGATGGCGCGACCTGCATGACGACAATCGACCTCACAAAGACCGGGGCATATGTTGCAGTCACCCTGCCCTCGCTCCCGGTCGGCACGGTCGGCGGCGGGACCGGAGTCGGCACGCAGCAGGAGTGCTTAAAAATGCTCGGCGTTGCAGGAGGCGGCGATCCACCGGGCGCAAACGCAAAAAAACTCGCCGAGATCATCGCATCCGGAGTCCTCGCCGGAGAACTCTCCCTGATCGGCGCACTTGCCGCCCAGCACCTTGCACGCGCTCACAAAGAACTCGGGCGGGGCGAAAAGCGTTAAAACCGGAACCACTTCATCATCACGAGCGCGTCCTCGCCATTGGCGTAATACCCCCCGATCTGGAAGACCGGGCGGTACCCGAGGCGAATATAGAACTGCTGGGCGCGAATGTTGGACTCGCGGACTTCCAGCTGGGCGCCGGCTGCGCTCTCCAGCGCGAACTGCTGCTCCACGCGCCGCATGAGCGCAGTCCCGATCCCCAGGTGCTGGAATCCCGGGCTCACGGCAAAGTTGCAGAGGTGCCCGTAGATGTTTTCGCCGGTGTCCTCAAGGGCGCCGACCACAAACCCTGCAATCCGGCTCTCGCAGACCGCGACAAAATAGGTGGT
>Ga0315282_10018336_pt1 | contig 10010 bp, 10 predicted proteins | sample YL17G07_20_MG_FD_203693 | JGI IMG/M metagenome (GOLD analysis project Ga0315282, IMG submission 203693) | Sediment microbial communities from Yellowstone Lake, YNP, Wyoming, USA - YL17G07_20 | ecosystem: Environmental > Aquatic > Freshwater > Lake > Sediment | place: USA: Wyoming | collected... | reverse complement strand
TTACCGCTATTACCTCAGCGGTAGCGGTAATAGTATCTCCAATTCTCACCGGGGCTAAGAACTTGTTTGAGTCACCAAGAAATACTGACAGCCCTGGCAGTTTGGTCATAGCCGCCGATATGAGTCCTATGGCGATTACCCCGTGAGCAATTCTACCACCAAAGAAGGTCTTCTTGGCATACTCATCACATACATGGATAGGATTGAAATCCCCAGAAACACCAGCAAACATTACGATGTCCGCCTCAGTAACCGTCTTCGTATGAGTGGTCTTAAAACCAACATCGACTCCCAGTTTATCCAGAATGGATGTGCCTTTCTCTACCATAATCTACCTCCTAAATATTTTCGGTTAAAGTGAGGCTACCAGCCTTTCTCTTTCTTGAGCCATTATAGCTGCACCTAAAGCGGTGACGAGCTGGGGTTGGGGGGGCACCAGTAACTGAACCCCAAGCTTCTCTTCCACACTTTTGATAAGCCCAACATTTAGGCCACCGCCACCGCTAATGGCGCATTGTTCCTCCAGCCCAACCCTATCGATGAGGGTCGAGATTTTGTTGGCCAGCGCCTTATGAACCCCAGCCAGGATATCCTCCTTGGACATGCCTTCGGATACCCTGGAGATGGCTTCTGATTCTCCAAAAACGGCGCACCCCGTAGTGAAGGTGATGGGGTTTTTAGACTTGAGGGAAAGGGGACCAATATCGTTGAGGTCTATCCTGAGGACATTGGCGATAATCTTGAGAAAGCGCCCGCTACCAGCGGCACACTTCTCACTGACCACAAAGTTGGTCACTTGCCCCTCCTCATCAAGTCGAATCACCTGACTGGACATCTCTTGGACATCAATGACCGTCCTCACTGAAGGGAAAAGGCTGCTTATTCCCTTGGCGCAGCAGCGGATATCAGCCACCTGTTGATTGCTAAAAGGGACGCTAGCTGCCCCATAGCCGGTGGCTATAGTATAGGTTATGTCCTGTGGGGATAGTCCTACCTTTGCCAAAAGCTCCTCACTTAACTTCTGGGCTACTGCCCTGTAGTTAGCCTCGGAAGGAAGCAGATGGTAAGCTACAGGCTTACCATCCTTAATTATAACTCCCTTACTGGTTCCTGAACCAATATCAATGCCCATAAACCAATCCATGTTTGCTTGTCCTCTAGCTGAAGAAAGTAACTTCCTCCAGATGACGCTCCTTCCTTTGAATAGTCTCACCCTTTGCCAGGGCTTTTAGGGTGAGTTCCTTGCCTAATATGGCGGCGCCTATTGCCCCACTGAGAAGCGGTTCCTCAGGAACCAGAACTTCGCATCCCAGGTTTTCCTTTATAGCATAAACAACCCCAACATTCTTGGCTACACCCCCGGTAAACACCACATCGGGCTCTATCTTCAGCCTTCTGACCATTTTGACTACCCGGCTGGCTATAGCATCATGAACTCCAGCCACGATGTCTTCCAGAGGTGTCCCCTCCGAGATACGAGATATCACTTCCTGCTGGGCAAAAATAGTGCAGGTGCTGCTAATCTTGACTTTATTGGTAGATTTTAAGGAAATTTCTCCCAATTCCTCTAGTTTGAGGCCAAGGGTAGCGGCAATAACTTCTAGGAACCTACCTGTTCCTGCGGCACACCTGTCATTCATTACAAAGTCGATTAGCTTGCCGTTGCTGATTTTGAGCCCCTTGGCGTCTTGTCCGCCAATATCAATGGCTATTCTGACGGTGGGGAAGAGACTGACCACCCCTCTAGCATGGCAGGTCAATTCCGTTATCTGACGGTCGGCAAAAGAAACATTAATCCTACCATAGCCAGTGGCTATCACATAGGATATTTCAGCGAAGGAAAGATTAGCCTGCTCCAGAGCCTCTTCCATTACCTTGTTGGCCAGACGGCGATGCTCAGCGCCAGTGGGACCTACCACGCGAGCCTGAATCTCCTCGTCCCTATCCAGAATTACCACCTTAGTCATGGTGGAACCTAGGTCAATCCCAGCAAAATAGATATTGCGTCTCCTCTTGCTAAATTATGGTATCTTCTCCACTATTACCTAGATAATCTTTTAGCCGATTACCTCAAGGAAAGCCTGAACCCTTGTCCTTAGTGGTGCCAAAGCCGCCTCACTGTAGTCATGCTCTAGATAGATATTGGGCAAGCCAATGTGGTCAAGGTAATCCTTAACCCCGGGCACTTCATAGCCGTGACTATCGCAATACCTCACCGACTGAAGGATTACCCCCTTGGCATCCCATTCTTTAGCATAGTCCTTTAGATAGCTAAACCTGCTTTCTAAGTCGGTCATGTAATCCTTCTTGGTCTCGCCGAAAACGGCTTCCCTGAAGGTACGGGGACACTTTAACTCCACCAGATAGCGATAGGCTAGCCCATCTAGGGGGTCATCAGTGAGCTCTACATCTGAAAAATAAGCCCTGCTGCCCACGCAGGTATCATCCATGACCAAGTTGGCTCCAAGCCCCTCAATCATCTTGATAAGAGCTATATCATCTATAATGCTGCCCCAGATAAGAAGCCTGGTTTTCTTTTGTGGACCGTCTTTGCCTTTCTTAACCTCGCTTATAACCTGCCTCAGCAGATTGATTCCTTCGTCCACAGGAATGCTCATCAAAGCCACCATTACTTGAAGAGTTTCTGTCCCTGAAATGAGGGGCGGGTCAGGCTTTCTTAAATCATATAATTCCCGCACCAGTGCCCGTTGTTGATTATGGGCTTTGATGGCTTCCTTGAGCCTTCCTGGAGAAAGCTCCTTCCCTGTAAACAACTCCAAGGTCTTTTTAAAGTCCTTGAGCAACTCCTTATGCTGCTTCTGGGCTGCCTTATGAACTGTGTGGGGGGTATCTATAAAATGGAAATAAGGAGGGTTTAAATAGGTATGCCAGATGTGAGCTGTCTTCTCCCCGACATCGCAAATATGAGCCATTACCACCCCATCTAAGAAGTCGTACTTACCTTTGAGTCCCAGGTCCAAACAGCTACGAAGAAAGGGGCAAACTATGTTAGGCAGGCAAAAGTCTGCTTTGGTTATCGGCTCCCTCATATCTCCCAATATCCGGTAGGGGACTAAGTCAAGAGCAGTCATCATCTCCAAAACCGGATAGATACAAAGATAGCCTATTACCTTTTTCCCCTCTGCCTTGAGCTCTTCAACTCTACGACTTCGGTCTTGGTAAATCTCTCTCACTCTGGTAAGCCCTTGGCTCCCCTTTTCTTTTGCCATTGATACAATCTCCCTATGATTAACTCTGCCTGGTCATTACCAGTCGAACCCCTCTTCTTTCCGCACCTTTTTGTAATAGTCCATAGTCTCCTCAAATGTCTCCGCCTTCCTCAAGGCATCGGCAGGGTCAAAGAGCTTGAGGTCTACAATATCCCCCTCTACTACTAAGGATGGAACCTTCAGTTTTTTCATCAGCCGGTCCTGAACAAGCATCAAGTGGTTGGTAGCGGTGCGACAGGTAAGGAGGGGGTGAAGGAATACCCCATCACACTTAAAATCTCTGACTAATTCTAGGTAGGGGTAAGCGAAATATCCCCACCACTCCTCAGCTTTAAAAGCACCCTGGTAGTAGCCGGTGAGCCACTGATAGGTGTATCTGGCGATGCGCTCTAAGGGGTCACTGACCTTAGTCAAATCTATAGGCTTGGGCGGGTGGTAGTTCCAGCTCTCATAGACGAAATTCCAGCCTCTCTCGGCTAATTGGTTGAAAAATCCCAAGCTATGCCATGGTGGAAGTTCAACAAACGCCAATCTATATTTCTCCTCAATGGGAAGAGCCCCTACTTTGTTGTCTATCCTTCCCTTCACCTCATCATACATTTCCCGATATAAGTTTGCCGTTGCTTTGGGGTCGGCTGCTATATAGAGAGAAGCAGGCATGCTACTCCAAAAGTCACGGGAGTGCATAGGACAGGGTTTTGCCTTACGCAACTGGTTAACTTCGTGCCATATTCGGTTCATCTCTATGGTGTTGCCTATCAGCTCGTCTAATTTAGCCCAGTCCATCTTCTTGCTCAATAAGCGTTCCAGAAAGGTAACAAACTCCCTTAGCTCTTCGACTATAAAATTAATATCGTGCTGATAAGCACCTTCTATCAGGCTCTCTTTCACCCCGGGGTGGGGTATTTCTAATGTCCACACTGGAGCGTCCAAGTAGCGTCCTAGAGCCTGAAACCACTTATACCTAGCATCACATAGACCGTCCGAACTCAGTAATAGCTGAGGCTTGGGCATCCCTCCCATAGGTGCCTCGGGCGGTATTTCCCCCAAATCCGTCATTAGGGCAGTGTAGCCTATGCAGTTTCGGGCATAGCCACATATATGGGTAGGGAAGCCATCCGAATCGGAGCGGTCAAGATAAGCTGGGGCAGCTCCAAAAGCAGCGCAGACAGCACCATAATCTTCCGGGTAGACAGCATCTATACCCATAGCCTTGAGGATAATGTCACCCTCCCACCAGTTAACCATGCACCAAGCCGTGGGTTTCCCGGCTTTACTAGCTTCAACGCTTCTCTGATACATGCCATCTATTAGAGCCCGGAGTGGGTACATTGTTTGCAGCCGGTTTATTGTTTTCCTCTTTTTTTCGTTAGTCATAATCTATTCTCTTACCATTTAGCACATTATTGAGCTTTAAGTTTGGAAGCTAAAGAATGGTCTGGCTTGGTCACCGCGGAATACTTATCTCCAGAACTATAAAGGCTTAAAGGCTAAGAAGGTTTGCATATTTTCTCCCTCACCGCGATGTAGAAAGTCAACGGTGAGAGGCATACCAATCTTTATAGTTTCAGGTTTACTAGCATCAACTCCTTCAAGACGAGCGTCAATCCTAGTCCCTTCCTCTAAATCCACGACTGCAGAGCAATAGGGATGCGTCCTATCATATCCTTGCTCTACCATCCACGGAGGACCAACATTTATGGAAGTGAAGGCAGCGAGCTTGCCTTTACCCTTCAGTTCAACCCATTCCATTTCCGTGCTAAAACACTTAATACAAATAGGGCGGGGGGGTGAAAAGAGGGTGCCGCATTTCTTACATCTTGAACCCATCAATTTTTTTTCATTAAGAAATTGGTGAAAAGAAAGAGCAGAAATAGGTTTTTCCTCCATAGTCATAGTTTTATCTCCTTTCAAAAATACAGAAGGTACAAGTGCCTCCAGTGCCTCCCAAGTTGTGGCTTGCCCCAATTCGTAAATTCTTATTCGGAATTTGCCTTTGGCCAGCCTCGCCTCTCAACTGCTTCCACACCTCATACATTTGGGCTGTTCCCGTTGCCCCCACCGGATGCCCCTTGCACTTAAGTCCTCCTGAGGTGTTAATTGGCATTGGACCATCCAGTCTGGTTAAACCTTCTTCTACGGCTTTATATCCTTCTCCCGGCTTAAAAAAGCCAAGGTCTTCCATATGGATGATTTCGGCAATAGAAAAGCAATCATGTACCTCAGAAAATTGGACATCTTCAGGCTTAAGCCCGGACAATTCATAAGCCTCTTTGGCTGCATACCGGCTTGCTTCGAAATAAGTAAGGTCATCTTTGGTGTGTAACGGTCTGCCACTACCTTGTCCTATGCCAATAACATGTATCGGGTTATCGGTAAAGTTTTTGGCTATTTCTTCAGCCACAATTAAGAGACAACTGGCTCCATCACTTATAGGACAGCAATCGAAAACCTGTAAAGGCCAAGCAACCATAGGATTAGCCTTGAGGTCATGAAGGAAGTCCCAGTCATTCTTCCAGGTTGGAACAGGTTGTCCTCTCTTTTTAGCCCGCTCAATCCGGCTATTCATAATTTCACTGATAGAAGCATTAAATTGCGCCTTTGGATTAAAACGGGCGTTATTATGACTTTTTATTGACACCATCTTAAGATGGTCAGGAGTGGCGCCTTTATATTTTTCTAGATAGGCATTAGCTGTAGCCGCAAAAACCCCGGGGAAGGTGAATCCGACTATGCCTTCGTAAGGCCTATCCAGTGCCAGTGCCAAACCTTCGGTAGCCTTCTCTGTGGTAACTTTTGACATCTCCTCTAATCCACCAACCAAGACAATATCATAGAATCCAGAGGCAACAGCGAAGACGCCATCCCTAAAAGCAAGAGTGCTTGAGGCACAGGCACCTTCTGTTCTGGTTACTGGCTTTGGGGCATGCCCAAGCAAATCAGCTATTATAGGTCCCCAATGTCCTTGACTTACCCAGAAATCATTTGAAAAATTCCCCATCCACATAGCTTCAATATCATTAGGGTCCACTCCTTTATCCACCGAGGAGAGCATTTCATTATAAGCTTCGACAAGTAAATCCCTTGAGTCTTTATCTCTAAACACGCCAAATTTTGACATGCCAGCACCAACTATAGCTACTCCTCTTCCCAGTTTTCTTCGCTTTTGCATTTAACACCTCCTAAATAATTTCTTAGCGACTGGCAGAGATTTGCTGCTTCAACAAATACTACTGGCTTCTGCCATCATTGTCAACAGCCTTTACCTTTGAGGTTCATTTTTATTAGCGCAATCGGGTGACAGCGACAAAGATACCCAGAGCCAGGGCGAGTAGGTCGAGAACCAAGAATGGTATGTTAAACGGAACAAAAGGAAGCCCGTGACCGAAAAGGAGGCTAATCAGGTAGCTTATGACTACAGCAATGCCAGCAATTATGGCTAAAGCTGTGCCCCGCTTACGGTTAACCGAAAGGCTAACCACTTCCCCGATAGCATAACCAAGGCCAGGGGCTAATAGCAAATTGAGGTAAAAGAAAGATACCAAACCCATCACCACCCCCCAGACAATGCCACCAACGATAGCCACAACTAATCCGGCGCCTACGGCTCTCAGGTAGTATTGAGTAGAAACGCGGAAGGTAGGCAATTTATAGAGCTTGGCACAATCCAGGCATCGGGCTCCTACCGGGGTTTGCACCAGGCACTTAGGGCATATTGGCTTACCGCACTTACCACACCTCAGATTAGTTTCAACATCAGGGTGGGTGGCACACCTCATTTTGTTAACCTTCCCTTCGTTTTTCCTGTTGCTCTGGAAGGTTTCTCTTTATCCAGGCTTTCCCGTCCCGTATGTCACGGTCAAAAAGTAGACGATTAACCAATAGCTGTCCCGGGGTTTCTGAAGCACTAAATGAGGTTTGTGGTGCCGTTAGCCGCCTGAGCACCATTATTAGAAACATAGCCAGGAAGCCTAAAGTAAGGGGGAACGGCTCACCAAATCCCCAACTAACTAAGGGCAAGGCAGCTATGCCAGCAAGCATTCCAAGCGGTGTAGTGTGCAAAGCCAACAGGGCAATTGCCATGATAGCCAAAAATGCTACTATCCCCCAGGGGACTAAATTATTTATCAGGGGTAGAATGAGGGCTAATCCTAAGGTGGTTAGAAGCCCCTTGCCTCCGCTAAAACGGAGGAAAACTGGCCAGTTGTGTCCAATAATGGTGGCTAGCCCCACTGTTACTTGCTGGGCGACACCCAGACCCACTAGCTGAGCTGCCCAGACCATTACTATCCCCTTACCTAAATCAAAGATGATAACTGGAATAGCTACCTGCTTAGAGGTTATCCTCAGCAGGTTGGAGGCGCCTACATTGCCGTCGCTAAATCGCCTGATGTCTATCCCCCGGGACAGTTTAGCGGCTATATAAGCGGCTGGCACCGAACCCAAAAGGTAGGCAGCCAAAATTAATAGCCCAAATTCAATAGCCACAAGCTCTCCTCCTTCTCCAGTGCCACGCCGGTAGCACACGATATCAATTATAGTGGTAGTAGCGGCAGCAAGTTGAACAAATAGGGAACCTCTTCATTTTTTTAAGCTTCTTTCTGAACTCTCTGAAATTCTCATTATTCCATATTTCCAGGAAATCGCTATCCTTCAGGTTGCCCATTGGATAAAGACCGTCACACATTTCTACATCGCCATTGGGATAAACATTGGTGTGCTTCCAGGCGCACTTGGCTTTTCTTTTCTCAACAAAACCTTTGAAGCTATAATACCTTTGTATTTTCTCACAATCGGTTAGATTTGGAATAACAGTAACTATCACACCCTCGTCCTTCCTCCTCAGCTCATCAATCGTTTTAGCCAGCTTTTCATAGTCAATACTTTCAGCATCAGTATCTACTGTATCCCATGAGATATTTTCCCTGGCTTGAGGCAAGTTTTGGCATAGCTTGTCTTGGGCATGTAACATTCTTTCTGTTCTGACATACATAGAATGAGACAGGTTTAGTATATCTACCCCTAAATCCTTAGCCAACTGGTATACCTCTCCCAGGTGGTCAAAGCTGTAGCCGGTGATAACGCAATTAATCCTAATTATTGGTCTAAATTTTGGTGATTTATTCCTTAATGCTCTTATTCCATCTACGGCCTTTTGGAAGGTACCGGGGACGCCCCTAATTCCATCGTGTATTTCGCCTACACTATCAATGCTTACACTAACTATGTCAATCTTAGAACTAAGCAGTTGGTCGACATTTTTTTCTATCAAAGTCCCGTTGGTATCTACCGCACACCATAAACCCTTGCTTTTGATATAGCTTATGATTTGGAAAAACTCGGGATGTAAGAAGGGCTCACCTCTTCCACATAAGCTAATGTAAGGCTTAAATGGGTAAATTTGGTCAATAAGTTTCCTAATTAACGCAAAATCCAAATGGTTCTTGCCTATATCTGAGCGCTGGAAGGGGCACATCTTGCAATTTAAGTTGCAGTAATCGGTCACGGCGAAGGTTACCACAGATGGAGGCGCACTGAATCCATCATCATGAGAGTAGCTCTGTCCGTGAACAGTGTTCCTCCAGAAAAACGAGAGAAAGTAGGCTAATGCCCCGGGTCTGTTTTGCAGAAACTTGTAGCCAAACCTCAGTCTGGTTTTCCATTGAAGCACGTTTTTCCCTCCTACGGGCTGGTTAACTTTAGTGCTCGCTGCTCTGCCAGAGCTATAAGCTGCTCCGCTGATTCTATGGGCACATTGGCATCACCAATCATAGTCTCAGTGCTAGCATCCAGACCATGGTAGTCACTGCCACCACTAGCAATAAGATTATGCCTATTAGCTAGACTAACCAGCCTAGAGATTTCTTCAGCAGTATAGCCATTGTAGTAGGCTTCAATACCTACCAGACCGACCGCCTTCAGCTCAATAACTACTGTCTCTGGGTCATTGATAGTTAGCGGATGAGCCAGCACTGGCAACCCATTAGTCCGCAATATTAGTTCCACTGCCTGTTGCGGGGTCATTTTTTCCCGCTCAACATAGGCAGGTCCATGCCGACTTATATATTTGGTAAATGCCTCCTTAACCGAGGCGATATAACCCTTTTCTAACATAGCTTGGGCGATGTGGGGACGACCTATAGAACCAGCCCCAGCTATTTCTTGGACTCGTTGCCACTCAATGTGGATGCCCAGCTTTCCCAGCTTAGTAACCATGCCATAAGCTCGTTCCTGCCGAGAATGGCGCATCCTCTCCAAGGTAGCCTTCAGCTTGTGGTCAGTATAATCTACAAAGTAGCCTAGAACATGAATTTCACCCTCGGGGACGTCGGTGCTGATTTCAACGCAGGGTATGACTTTTAGCTGGGGGAAGGCTTTGGCAGCGGCTAGAGCCGGAGCGATACCATCCACAGAGTCATGGTCAGCCAGAGCAATGACGGTTACCCCGCGCTCCACAGCCTTATAAACGATATCTGCCGGACTAAGTTTGCCATCGGAGGCGGTGGAGTGTATATGGAGGTCTATCTTAGACACGGCTACTCTACCTCCCGATAGATTCGGTCAATACTTATTGCCTTACCACTCTCCTCATCTACCCTAACCAGGATGGCGTTGAACATTACTTTGCCTTTGCCTACAGATAAACGATGGGGTATTATAGTCAGAAAGCGCTGGAGCACTGCCTCGGTATCATCACCTATAACTGAATCAATAGGACCGGTCATGCCAATATCGGTAACATAGGCAGTGCCCTGAGGGAGCAACTGGGCATCAATGGTT
>Ga0315282_10018335_pt1 | contig 10011 bp, 9 predicted proteins | sample YL17G07_20_MG_FD_203693 | JGI IMG/M metagenome (GOLD analysis project Ga0315282, IMG submission 203693) | Sediment microbial communities from Yellowstone Lake, YNP, Wyoming, USA - YL17G07_20 | ecosystem: Environmental > Aquatic > Freshwater > Lake > Sediment | place: USA: Wyoming | collected... | reverse complement strand
AGAAAGATCTTCAGACTGAGTGTCAGGGTTTTTATATAAAACAGATGTTAAGGATTCTGAGTTTAATGCTGTAATTTGTGTTGTAATATTTGTAATTGTTAGTAGATTAGTTGATGGAAAAATTGTATTGTTTCCTGTTTTTTTGAATATTTGGGTAAAATTCATCATCGAAACTTTTTCAGCATCTGATGAGACAAACTTCATCCAGTTAGGTACATTGAAGCTATATGTTGAGGGAAGATGTTGTGGTAAGTGGATATAAGGTAAGAAATAATAAAATGCAGCTATTGATAATACCAATAAAGTAAAAATAAATGTAATAACTATAATTTTGTTTCCATTAGCACCTCCCTTTTGATTCATGAATCTAACCTTTATTTCACTACAAATTTAAATAGGTAACTATTGAGGGATAACAAGATTGCTAACATTAATGCAGATTCTGAGAAAATCACTACTTCTCTTATTATTTTTTAACATGCTGAACCTTTTTTTAGGGATTGTTCTATTTATTTTCTCTTTAAAAGCTTTCGAGATAAATTTGTTTAAAGAATATTTTGGAAATTTTGCATTATTAGAGACCATGATATTATTAATTTATGGGAGTATGATCGATTTCACAAATACTGCAAAGTGGTCATCAACTATGAAGATTTTAAAGCTGAGCAGTAAAGAATGGAGTTTACAAGAATCTCATAATGCTGAAAGGAGAGCCTTAGTTTATATAATAACTGGAATACTTCTTTTTATTCAAATTATTATACTAGCATCTATTTGAAAATATATAAAAAAAATAGAAAAAAGAGAGGAAGATGTTCTTACTTCTTCATTAATGAATAGCCAGCTACTATCAAAGCGATTACTGCAACTGCTATCGATATGTAGAGGTAATTTGTCAGTGAATCTACACTGCTTTTCAGCGAGTCTACGCTTGTTTTGAGCGTGGTAACCTGGGTTGTTAAGGATGTTAGATCAGTTTTTGTTGCTAATGGTTTCAAAGCGTTTGTTAGGAGATCAGTCATAGTGTTCGTTGTTACCTTTGTTACTGGTCCTATTTGAGGTGGTAGAACTTGTTGGACTTTCCCGTCTTTAACAAGTTGATCATAGTAGTCACCACCAGTTATTGGCCAGCCAGCAGATTGGGATACGCTTACGGTATAACCTGTGAAGTAGGCTCTGAAATATGAAACCTTCGTGTCAGGCACAATCATCGAGCTGTAAATACCTTGGCTATTCGTCAAAGGTGCGTAAGGCGTATCGATCCAGGTTGCGTTGTCTTTACTTTCTTGTATTCTTATAACGAAGTTAACGAAGGGATCTCCAGTTACTGGGTTTTTGAATATTCCACTTACTGGTATAGCTTGTCCAAAGAGGTAATTTGCAGTTACATTAGATGGAGGTGTAATTGGTGTAATGGGACTTACACCAGTATTGTACCCTGCTGCAGCCAACTCAGCTCTGGCTTTAATGGGATCATATGGATCAACAGTGGTTGATGGATCCTGGTAACCTGACCCAAAAACCTTTAATGTAGTTGTTCCAGATTCGCCATCTCCATTAAGAAGCTGTTTAACGACCAAATCTCTAGGTATTAAGTAGCTTATGGCTTGACGCACATGTCGAGCTGCCTCAGCCGCTTTCGTAGGATCAGCTTGACCTACAGGAGTACCAAGCCCTGTCCCAACGATTGGGCTCTGTAAGTTGAATCCCATCTCTTGCCAACCATTAACCCCGCCTAAAAATACGTTAGCGCCTAAGCTTGTAAGGACGTCCACGTCGCTACCTAACTGATAGTTGACGTCAAGGGCATCAATGTCGCCTGTTCTATAAGCAGCAATTGCTGCATCTTTCTCGACAATAGTGACAACATAATAGTTATTGACTGTAAATTCCCCTAATGCTTCTAATCTTGCTTTATCAAAGTAATCGTTGAATTTCACCAATGTTGCTAATCGCTTAACTGGGTCATATCCTTTGTAGACATATGGTCCTACACCAACTGGACCGTATGCAGTATATGTACCTGAGCCACCATATTTTGTAGTATCCCAAGTGTAAGTGTATGGCCCACCTAGACCAGTTGCGAAAGTTAATTGGTTATATTGACTGAATGGGATTTGTTCAAGATAGTGTTTGGGCATGGCTGCAATAGCGCATTCTGTCTGACCTAAGAACGCATATAGAGGGACTGAGGGATCTATAGTAAACGTGTAGGTGTATTTGTCAAGAGTTTTGAAGACTGTAGTAGGAGTTGTAAGTGTTCCGCCTGAATTATCCACTAAAACTTTGCTCCCATCTAAATAATCGAATTCAACTAGGGTACCGAATCTAGCAAGTTTATCGGATAAACCATATGCGTGAACATCTGGCTCCATCTGAACCTGTTCAGAGAATAAATAGTCATCAGCAGTCTCTTCCACACCATCCTGCCAGAGGATTCCTGGTTTTATCTTTATAGTCCAGGTTCTACCGTCGGTTGATGGTGTTATACTTTCTGCTTCGCTTAGGTAGAAGGTTTGGGTACGGGGATCAACGAGCTGTAATCCACCTTGTGTAGCGCCATATACGAATAATGAATAGAACGAGTTAGAGTCGACGTTTACCCAAGGCGCGAGACTTTTCCAATCGCCTGCTTCAGCAAATGTGAAACTGGTTAATCCACTCATGTATTGTATATCGCTAAAATAGGAAGTCATCGAACTGAAAACATTTGCATCACCAAAGAGTTTGATCTCTGGTCTACGTGCGACTACATCTTTTGTTAAATAAATATTCACATATGGTTTGTCTCTATTTATTACAATCGAAAATTGTTTAAAGAGAGCAAGCTGTTTAACGGGATCAAGTTGTGTATAGATCTGATTCAATAACTTATTGGCCTCTGATGAGTTATAAAGAGCATAGTTATTACCATCAGGTGGGAAAGCCGCATTTGAACCATAATACTGGTTTTTAATATCAGGTATTGGGCTAGTCATCCCATAGCCTAAGAAGCCAATATCATAGCCTCCCTGCGCGAATGTTTTCCCTATCATACTTTTCTCAGGGAACAACTTGCCAATCAGATCGCCAAAACCCATATAGACAACTCTTGCATCGATTCCAACAGATTGCATCGCACTTGCGGTGAGAGCAGCATGTTGTCTTCGAACCGGGTTAGTTGTCGAACATATCAGAGTAATTGAGAATAGAGGTGACTGTTGAGCAGCATTACTTACTGGAACTGTTAGGAGAGAACTAAAGAGTAAGAGAAAAATAAGAAAACCAAATGTCATTCCTTTTATTGCATAGATAAAATTTTTAGTTTCCATTCTTCATGTCAACCAAATTGCTAATCTTTGTACAAGATTTTAAAGGTTTGGACGGAAAGTCACATAACTATTTAATTAAGAGCAAATAATTATCCATTAGGAAATTAAATGGCAGGATTAACAAATTATATAATTAGAAGAATACTTTTCATGATTCCAGTTTTTCTTGCTGTATCAATACTAACATTTATTATTACAAATGCAGCTGGAGACCCTATAGCTCTTATAAGATTGAGCTTGAGATCAGCACCACCACAGGTTATTGAAGAATTAAAAATATACTATCACCTCGATCAACCACTCTATATGAGATACTTGTATTGGCTTAATGACATCATACATTTCAATCTAGGTATCACCATAGCGGGAACTCCTGTATATAATATAATGGCACCGTGGGTTCTTCCCACATTAGAACTCCAAATCCCTTCACTCATCCTAGCAGTAGTGATCGGAGTTCCACTAGGTATTTACTCTGCGATACACCAGTATTCTAAAAGAGATATAACTGTTACAACTTTCGCTCTTTTTGGATATTCAATGCCAACTTTCTGGCTTGGACTAATGATGATAATAATATTCTCTCTTTATCTGGGGTGGCTTCCTTCTGCTGGCGCTGCAGGCATTACTCGCTACTGGTGGGGAAGCGAGTTTGCAGATAGAATTGCCCACCTAATAATGCCTCTACTTGTACTAACATATGTCGATTTAGCTACCTTCGTTCGACTTATGCGCGGAAATATGCTTCAAACATTAAGAGAGGATTATATACTTGCTGCCCGAGCAAGTGGCCTAAAAGAAAGTACAGTAATCTATAAGCATGCCTTAAGGAATGCGATCACTCCAATAGTAACCATAGTTGGTTTAAGCTTCGGTGCTTCTTTAGGTGGAGCTCCAGGATTAGAAACAACATTCAGTTGGCCAGGCTTAGGCTACCTGTTTGTACAAGCGGTTTTTTCGCTGGATATCCCATTAATCGTAGGTATCACAGTTGTAATAACACTCATGCTATTGGTTGCCAACCTGATCACTGACATCATATATGGAATGATAGATCCTCGAATTAGACTTAGCTAGGTGTTTAAATGGACGATAATAAATCTCAAAATGAAAAAATATCACAAGAAAAAACCCAGAGAAGAGAGGCAAGTCAATGGGCCGTTGCGTGGAGGAGATTCAGGAGAAATAAAGCAGGAATAGCAGGGCTCTTCATAGTTCTCTTCTTCTTCTTTATAGGCATTACAAGTCCATGGTTGGCACCATACCCCGCACGAAGCTATCAATCTCTATATGAGGGAGAAGCTGGAAAAGCACCTTCTTTAAAACATCCATTCGGAACAAGTAATACGGGATTAGATGTATTTAGCGAAGTACTACACGGGGCTCTAGGTGATTTGTATGTTGGTGTAGGAGCAACAATCATCTCTGTAATATTAGGATTAATAATCGGAGCGATAGCAGGGTACTCAAGAGGGGGACTTGGCGAGTTTCTCCTGATGCTTTCACAGTTATTCTATACAATTCCCATTTTACCAATTATTTTGATTGCCGCTCGAGTTTTCTTAATTCTTGTTGCTCAAGGTTTCGGATTAACACTGATAATGCTTCTTTTAGGAATTTTCGGATGGTCTGGGATTGCGTTTATTGCAAGGGGAGAGATACTTCGTGTGAGAGAACTAGATTACATTCAAGCTTCTCGAGCACTAGGAGCGAGTAAAACGCGGATAATTTTCCGTCATATTATACCAAATATTTTGACACCTGTAATTGTAACAGCCACACTCTTAATAGCAGGAAACATCTTAACCGAAGTAGTAATAAGCTTCTTGGGCTTTGGAGACGTTAACACATCAACCTGGGGATTAACGATTCAGGAAGGATACGCCTATATTAGAACACAGTGGTGGACAGCTGTATTCCCTGGATTAGCTACAGTTTTTGCTGTCCTTGGTTTCAACCTTCTAGGAGATGGCCTCTCAGACGCCCTCAACCCAAGGCTGAGGGACTAGGAGCTGAAACATAATGGAAACATTACTTGATGTTAAAGGACTTAAGACATACTTCTTTACCGAAGCAGGTGTAGTCAAAGCAGTGGATGGAATTGACCTTAAAGTTGGAAAAGACGAATCATTAGGCCTTGTAGGAGAATCAGGTTCAGGAAAAACAGTGACAGGACTCTCCGTTATGCGCATAGTGCCACAACCAGGAAGAATCATTGGTGGAAGCATAACGTACGATGGTGAAGACCTTCTAGCTAAATCAGAGGAAGAAATGAGAAAAATCCGTGGCAAAAAGATCTCTATGACCTTCCAGGATCCTACCACATCCCTCGATCCATTATTCACAGTTGGAGACCAAATAGCTGAAGTGATTAAGGAACATGAAAAAGGAATTTCAGAAAATGAAGCCATGGAAAAAGCGATTAAACTCTTAGAAATGGTCCAAGTATCGGAACCGAATCAACGTGTAAAAGCGTACCCCCATGAACTAAGCGGCGGAATGAAACAACGTATAGCAATAGCTAGATCATTAGCTTCCGGACCAGCTCTTTTATTTGCAGATGAACCAACAACAAACCTAGATGTCACAGTTCAGGCACAGGTGTTGGAGCTAATAAAAGAACTCAGAGAGAAACAGAAGATGTCATTGGTTATGATAACACATGATATGGGAATAGTCGCAGAAATAACACAACGAGTACAAGTTCTCTACGCAGGGATGGTGGCTGAAGTTGCTGAAACCCACTCACTCTTCAAAGAACCCAAACACCCATACACTGAAGCTCTACTCCACGCGGTTCCTCGTATAGACCAGCGTAAAGATCTTAGGGTGATCCCTGGAAATATTCCAAACTTGATAAATCCACCAACAGGATGCAGATTCAACCCTAGATGTAAATACGCAAAGGATATTTGCTCAGAAAAAGTCCCACCACTTGAACAAACCGACAATGGACATCTAAGCGCATGCCATTTCTGGCGTTCTTTATCACTGACGGGGACATAAAAATGGTAGAAAATAATCAACCCTTATTAATAATAAAGAACCTAGTAAAACATTTTCCAGTATACAGCAGAGGTGTCATCCTAAAGAAACAGACTGGAGAAGTTCATGCAATCGATGACGTATCCATAACAATAGGTAAAGGAGAAAACCTGGGTCTAGTCGGGGAGAGCGGCTGCGGCAAAACAACACTAGGTAAAACATTAATGTATCTTGAGGAACCAGACTCAGGTGAGATTATTTTTGAAGGCACCGACATGGTAAAAGCCTTCAAATCCAACGATAAGTACGGGATGCATAAACTTAGAGACAGCATCCAAATGGTTTTCCAGAACCCCTATACATCTCTTGACCCACGGATGACAATATACGATATTTTGACTGAACCATTTGCCATCCATAAACATATTGATAAGAAAGAATGGAAAGAAAAAGTCTATGACCTCCTTAAGCTCGTAAATCTGGAAGAATACCATGCCGAGCGGTACCCTCATGAGTTTAGCGGAGGACAACGACAACGTATAGCTATCGCAAGAGCATTAGCAGTAGAACCCAAACTTATTGTTGCAGACGAGCCAGTGTCTTCACTTGATGTTTCAATCAGGGCTCAGATACTCAATCTATTAACGGATCTCCAAGCGAAGAAAGGACTATCCTACCTGTACATATCTCATGACCTAAGCTCTGTTAGGCAGATCACAAACCGCGTTGCCGTCATGTATCTAGGGAAAATTTTTGAAACATCTAAAACAGACAACGTTTTCAACCAGCCACTCAATCCATATACCCAGGCTCTACTTTCAGCCATACCGATCCCAGACCCAGAACATAAACAAAAGAGAATAATTCTACAGGGAGAGGTCCCAAGTGCAATAAATCCACCTCCAGGATGCCGCTTCAACCAGAGATGCCCATTCGCAACAGAGCTCTGCTCCAGAGAAGAACCCAAATTAAGGGAAGTAACACCTGAACACTATTCAGCATGCCATTACAGTGAAAAGTTCCTATAAAAATAGGAAGAGGAAAGAAAAGATGCGAAAACTCAAGGCTTTAGGTAATTTTCTAACTATCACCGGCATAATCATCATTTTCGCATCTGCAATTTTTCCATTAATCCAACTCCCACAAAACCTCGTAAGAAAGGGACCTAGTATAAAATTTGATAACGACACAAAATATTGGATTGATATTATCGGTCTACCAGTTATTAAAAAAGGCACAACGTTCTACTTGGAACTGATAGGAAACCAAACAGGTGGACTCGTCTTAACAGTTTTACCCTCAAAAGATGGAACACCAATAGCAGGCACATCTCCTCTAATCGCTTATTCTTTTAATACGGATCAAAAAAGATTCGTAACATCGACAACCATAGAGGTAGAATCTGAATATATTGTTTCAGTAATAAGTATACAGAACCACTATTCGTTAACAATAAATTCTGTGTGGTCACCATTTGATAGCTACAAAGCATACCTGTATTTTGGTCTCTTTACTTTACCAGCAGGTTTACTTATACTATATTATGACAGCATCCTTGAGAAACGTGAACAATTGATAAAAGCTGTAGCAAACAACAAAAAATAGAGACTCGTCGCTCTCGTACATGACTGTTTTTAAAAACAATTAAATTAGGCATTGACATTCTTGAGGTTAGTTGCTGAGGTGTAGTTATGAGTGATCTAAGTACTGAAGTCGTCCAGTGTCCTAATTGTAAAGAAAAGGTCCCTAAGACGTTATATTGCTTGAATTGCGGGTACCCATTATATAAAATGGAACAACCATCTGAACTTGAGATTCCAGCTGAAGGCAATAAACCCATTGAGGAAATATCTCAGCCAGAAAAGGAATCTGAACCCATTAAGGTGAAGCCTGAGCTTGATACAAAGCCAGTAGTCGAAGAGGTAAAACAAGAACCCCTGGTAACTGAAGAAAAGGTTGATCAAGTCCCTGAGATAATAACTCCTGCTCCTGAAGAGAAAAAAACAGAGGAACCGAAGCAGGAGGACGTGGTGCAGCCTGAAGCTGTTGAACCAGAAATCGAAAAAATTGCTGAAGCAACAAAACCAGCTATAATTACAGAACCTAGTATAGAACCCGTAAGCCAAATAAATGTTGAACTTAAGACTCCTAAAATAGTTGAAGAAGCTGAACAAAAACCAGGTTTAGTTGAAGAAGTAGTTAAGCCTCCACAAGAACCTGTGATTCCTAAAATAGATGAAGTAAAAGTCGAGGAGCAAGCTTCAGAAGCTGCTGAAAAGCCAGAATTAGTTGTTGAACAAACTGAGATAATTCCCGCTGAGGGAGTAAAAGAAGAAGCACCACTTGAGCAAGTCGAACCTATAACTGTTGCAACATCGGAACCCGCCACAACTGAACCACCTGCGGTTAAGGGCAACATTGAAATCTCAAACATTACTGAAGATACAACCATGACCGAGGCCAGAACCTTAGGGTTCGTACCAGACGATTATATGAGAGATGTCGTAGAACATGTTGCCAAGAATCTTGCCCTCAAAGTGAGACTGGCCAAATTGTTCAGAGAAGGAGACATGAAGGAGGAGACTTTTAAAAAACTCTTCACATCTTACATCGAGGATGGCAACGCCTGGAATACAAGGCGTGAAGAACTCCACACAGAGGTATCGGAGGAGATCGACCGTGTGGGAGGTAACTTCGCAGCTGCGGAGGATGCTCTAGAGCTTCTTGAGGTGAGAAAAACTATTGGAGATGCATCTGAAGAAGAGTATAACGTAAAGTTGCCAGCAATAAAATGGGAGTTAAACAATCATGATTCTATATTAAGTGAGAGTCAAAAGAAGTTGGTTTATCTTGAAGATATTGGCAAGGTTCTACCTGAAAAGGAGCTGAAGGAGTTACAGGAGACTGCTAGCACTCAGTATAATACAATTGATGCTCTACAGGTTGAGGACGAGGATCTTTTGGCAAAAGTGAAGGATTCACTTTATGAGGCGCTTAAACTTCTCGGTTAATCTTGAATTTTAAAGAAGTTTAGATTTTTTTTCTATGTACACTTTAGATTAAGTTAACATTACATTTTTTAGTCTAATTAGATTTCTGGGCTTATTTTACGACTAGTACAGGTTTAGTGCAACGGTCGACGACTTGACGGCTTGTACTTCCAAGAATCCAGCCGCTTATACCACCAAGTCCTCTATTTCCTAATATTATTAAATCAGCGGCTCTTTTTTCAGCTTCTTCTATGATACGGGTAGATGGACGCCCTTCCTGCAGAACCAACTCATATTTTAAATCTGGAGATACTTCCTCAACGAATTTCCCAGCTTCTTCGAGAGATTTCTGATAGAGCTCTTTACTTCGATCATAGTAGTCGAATTGTGATGTTGTTATAACTCCACTATATGCATCTGCCGGTATCGCTGGAATTATTTCGGGTGGTACAACTGCAAGTATTATTAATTCTCCTTTAAATATTGCAGCCATTCTTGCTGCGATCTCTAGGGCGTGCTTCGCCTGTTCAGAACTGTCATATGCAATTAGAATTTTGCTGTACACGGGATCGAAGCTCATTATTTATCAATACTAATCTGGATTAGGTTGCTTTTTAAAGATGCTTTTAAAATTAGAAATTCTGAAGCTAACAATCTTGAAGAATAAGAGAATTAGCCCCTTTTTTAAAATATTCTTTAGGCTGTCTAAAAAATTAAAAAAAAAC
>Ga0315282_10018334_pt1 | contig 10011 bp, 10 predicted proteins | sample YL17G07_20_MG_FD_203693 | JGI IMG/M metagenome (GOLD analysis project Ga0315282, IMG submission 203693) | Sediment microbial communities from Yellowstone Lake, YNP, Wyoming, USA - YL17G07_20 | ecosystem: Environmental > Aquatic > Freshwater > Lake > Sediment | place: USA: Wyoming | collected... | reverse complement strand
AGGCATCATCAATCAGTAAACTAACCAGTTTTGAATTTTGTGATTCGCAGTTATGTGCGCCCAAGACCTGGATATTCATCGCTTTCTTTGGCTTTCCTTCTTAATGTGAGATGAGGAAGGGGTTGAAATTTGTTTCATAGTCATAGGTATCAATTGCCTCTTTCCTCTTTAAGAAGTTTACCACGGCATAAGTGAACGGGGTAGCCACTATCTCATACCCCGTCTTTACCAGCCAGTGAGTAACAATAGCCATGCCTATAAATGATAAGCTAAATCTGCCAATATAGGCTATGGTAATAAATATTGCGGCATCTAATCCTTCACCAACAATGGTCGAGCCGATAGTCCTTGCCCATAGCCACCGTCCCTTGGTCTTAATCTTCATCTTGGCTAGAACGAAGGAGTTGCTAAACTCGCCCACTACATAGGCTAAGAAGGAGGCGACTAGTATTTGCCAAGTATAGCCGAGGATGCTCTTGTAGGCTTCCTGCCCTCCCCACACTGAGGCAGGTGGTAGTTTCTGCCCTATCCAGATGGCAAAAACAGCGATGAGGTTGCAGAAGAAGCCAAGCCAGATTACTCTTCTTGCCAGGCGATAGCCATAGACCTCGGTTAGAATATCACCAAAAATATAGCTCAAGGGGAAGATAACTATCGCTGCCGGCAGCCCACCAAAGCTTATTGGCTTGACGGCAATAATATTGGCAGTGATTAAGCAGGTGATAAAAACAGCAGTGATAATTACAAAGCGGTGTGAGACATTCATGTCTAAATCCAGTGCTTGCAGCGGAAGAAGTAGAGCATGCCTCCGGCAATCAGAGACATGAGCACCATCAGAAGGAGAAAAGGTAGAAAGCTAGGGTACGTCACGTGCGTCAGTCCGCCGGGTAGGTGTACGTTCATGCCATAAAGGCTGGAAACCACCAGGAAGGGCAATAGAATGGTTGACATGATGGTCAAGATACGCATGATGCGGTTGAGGCGCTCAGTGCTTAAGACATAATCGGTGTCTTTGTATACTTCGATGACCTCTTTACACTCGTCTAAGGTATCCCAGATTTTGTTAAGATGGTCTAAGATATCGCCAAAATAGACGCTCATATCCATAGTAGTAAACTTCTGTAGTTTAGCCTCCAAGCTACCTATGACTGTCCGCAGTGGCCAGATGATGCGTCTTTGGGCAATAATATCCCGCCGCAGCACTGCTACTTCACAGGCGGATTCAACATTCTCGTCAAAGACACGGTCTTCTACGCTCTCCATCTGACTCAAGATTTTATCCATAATAGGAAAGCAGTAGTCAACCAGGAGGTCAATGATGCGGTAGGCAAGGAAGACAGAACCTTGTCCCATATTCCTCAGACGCGCCTGCTCGTTATCCTTACACACCTCAAAAAGCCTGACTAGAGGCGTGAGTTCGCCGCTATGAAGAGTAACCACATACTTTTTGCCAATAAAGATGGATACCTGGCTGGGTGTAGTTACTTGGGTTTCCTTGTGCCACTTCGGGAAGTGGAGAATTACAAAAAGATAATCCTCATATTCATCAATCTTGGGGCGTTGCTGTCGGCTGAGACAGTCATCTAAATCAAGACGGTGAAAGGGGTAATGTTTAGCCAGATACCCTATCTCCTTTTCTGTGGGGCATTCAATATTGACCCAGGTTAACTCACCCCAGGTAATTGTCTCTATATTTAGCTGCTGTTCTTCTTTTTTAACCTCAGAGACTGTCACGACAAGCTACCTCTTAAGTGTTAGAGCATAGTTATATTTTAGCACAATTTTTGTTATATGGCACCTAAAAGGTAGCGTCACTTTCTCTCTACAACTGTAGCCATGCCCTGACCACCACCAATGCACAGTGTTGCCAAGCCAAATTGCAAGTTCCTGCGCATCATTTCATAGATAAGGGTAACTATAATTCTGGCGCCAGTACAGCCTATAGGATGCCCCAGCGAAATCCCGCCACCGTGAAGATTCGTCTTGTCTACCTTTAGGCTTAACTCTCTCATTACCCCTATCGTTTGAGAGGCAAAGGCTTCGTTTAGTTCAATGAGATTTATATCTTTTAGGCTGAGTCCCGCCAGTTTGAGTGCTTTCTTTGTTGCTGGAACAGCCCCTAGCCCCATAAATGCCGGGTCAACACCCCCAGAAGCATAAGACCTAATGGTAGCCATTGGCTTCAGACCAAGCTGTTTTGCCTTTTCCGCCGACATAATCACCAAAGCGGCGGCAGCATCAGTTATTCCTGAAGCGTTACCCGCGGTTACTGCCCCATTCTCTTTGAATACCGGGGGTAGCTTGGCTAAAGCCTCCATAGAGGTTTCTCTGGGATGTTCATCGGTATCAAATAATTTAATCTCTTTCTTTTCTCTAATCTCAACCGGGATTATCTCCTTTTTGAATGTGCCATCTTTAATAGCTGCTAGTGCCCTCTGGTTGCTCATCAGGGCAAATTCGTCTTGCTCCTTTCTGGTTATGCCGTACTTCTCCGCTATATTTTCCGAAGTTACCCCCATATGATAGTTATAGAATATTTCCCACAATCCATCGTAGACCATACCGTCAACCATTTCGGTATTGAACATTCTGGCTCCCCACCTGGCTTTGGGTAAGTAATAGGGAACAGCACTCATGTTTTCCATGCCGCCAGCAATGATAACCTCGGCGTCGCCAGCCTTTATTGACTGAGCGGCTAAAGCTACAGCCTTCATCCCAGAAGCGCAAATCTTGTTTACGGTATAGGCGTTTACCTCTTTAGGGACACCAGCATATATTGATGCCTGGCGGGCAGTATTCTGTCCCTGACCCGCCTGGAGTACATTCCCCATTATAACCTCATCTACCCTTACCTCTTTCAGGGAGTTGTCCCAGGCGGAGTATTTCTTCTCCAGCTCAATCAGACTGGTGTCAAGAGCTTCAGGGGCATAGCTTAATACCTCCGGGTCTCTCTTAGGTCTTAGTCCAGCCCTTTTTAGTGCTTCTTTAATTACAATGCTACCCAGCTTTACTACTGGGATATCCCTTAGGGCTCCGCCAAAGTTACCAATAGCTGTTCTTACTCCACTAACAATCACGGCTTCTGTCATAAAACTTCCTCCTTTTCTTGGCTTAGATGTTTTTAAGCACAATGGTGGATATTACTTATATTCGTAGAATCCCTTTCCTGTCTTACGCCCGAGCCATCCAGCAGCTAGCATCTTCTTCATCAAGATGGGTGGTGCATATTGGGGGTCTTTAAACTCTTCGTATATTGCACTGGCAATGAAGAAGACAGTGTCAAGACCAATGAGGTCGGCTAGAGCCAGCGGACCCATGGGGTGATTTAACCCCAGGTTTATCGCGGTATCAATGTCTTCCCTGGTGGCAACGCCAGCCTCTAGCATACGGATAGCATTGAGTAAGAATGGCGTCATCAGGCGGTTTACAATGAAGCCCGGAGCATCTTTGGCAGCAACAACGGTCTTTCCCAGAGACCTGCCAAACTCCTTACCGGTTTCAAAGGTCTCATCGCTGGTAGCTACTGTCCTGACGATTTCCATTAGTTTCATAACCGGGGCTGGGTTGAAGAAATGTATTCCCAGCACCCTGTCTGGTCTGGTGGTTGCCATAGCCATATCAATAATAGACAGGCAAGAGGTATTTGTCGCTAGGATGGCATGTTTAGGGCAGATTTTATCCAGCTCAGCAAATATCTTCTTCTTCAAATCCATATTCTCAATGGCAGCTTCAATCATCAGGTCACACTCAGCGAAGTCCTTAGTACTGGTTGTGCCCTTAATCCGGCTGAGCGTGGCGTCCTTATCTGCTTGGGAGAGCTTACCCTTCTCCACACTTTTACTTAGCGCGGCGTTAATTGACGCCAGCCCCCTATTCAGTAGCATATCATTTATTTCTGAAACCACCACCTGGTAGCCTGACTGAGCGCAGACCTGGACGATGCCAGCACCCATTAGTCCACAGCCAACAATGCCAACCCTTTTAATCTCCATATTGCTCCTTTCTTTTTATTTTGCCTTGTAAACAGGCTTTCTCTTTTCGGCGAAGGCTTTGACTCCTTCAATAAAATCCTCGGTGCCAAAGGTGTAGGCTATTAGTGCATTCTCAAGTCGCAAGCCCTCTTCCAGGGTCATGCTGTAACCTCTAATCATAGCCTCTTTGGCGGCTCTGACTGCCAGAGGTGCTGCCTGGCAGATAATCTCAGCCCACTCCCTGGCTGTTGGCATAAGCTTTTCTAATGGGACGACCTTGTTCACTAGACCTATGCGGTATGCTTCCTGGGCATCTATAGGTCTTCCCATAAGTAGTATTTCTGCTGCCTTAGCCCAGGGTATAACTCGAGGCAGCCTCTGTGTAGCCCCCCAGCCAGGTATTATACCTAGAGTTATTTCTGGTGCGCCCAGACGGGCATTCTCCGCGGCTATCCTTATATCGCAAGCCAGAGCTATTTCCAGCCCACCACCCAGCGCCATGCCATTAATAGCAGCAATGAGTGGCTTCCATAAATCGAGTCCCCGCATTGGAGTAGCTGGGAATGCCCAGGGACTACTTCCGTGCTCTTTCATAAAAGGTAACGTATCTTTTATATCAGCACCGCAGCAAAAGGCTTTCTCACCGCTACCGGTAATAATACCAACCCATAGCTCGGGGTCATCCCGGAAATCTATCATTACATCATGCAGCTCGTGAAGAGCCTCCATATTCATAGCATTCAGTGCCTGGGGTCGGTTAATAGTAAAGGTGGCAATCCTGCCTTCTTTCTTGTAGTCAATGAACATTAAAACCTCCTTTTGTGATTTTTAAGAGCTTGATAGCTTGCACGTTTTATAACTAGGTTACCATCAACCAAACGAGTTTTGCCGTAGCTTAACTCAAACAAGTGGAACACCGCCATGAATTTTAACAGAGGGCTTGTGCTATCGTCAAGGTTATGTACCCTTGGGTTCAGTAAAGACATGGTTTATACCACTTTTTGGTGGTAGAATAGGGGTATGGGGAAGGGAACAAAACCGACAACTATCATATCCGCTAGTTTGGGTGCTGGTTGTTACTTGTTGGAAAGGGGGTTTGATATGGCAGGCATAATGCTCCCCTTCCAATGGGCACTTGTGCTATGGATAATCGGTGGGTTCCTTATCCTATTTGCTTTTGTTGTCGCCATTAAAGTGTATATCTTCCCTTTCCTTAGAACGATAAGAATAATGAGAATACCCCAGAAACAGGAAGCCGAACTTAAGGCTGTGCAAGCAGAAGAGACAACCCCCAAAAACATAAGAGAAGAAATAGAATCCTCCCAAGTAGTGTGGGGATGCTGGCATACTGGTGCTGAAATTAACCGACAAAAATTGGTAAAGACAGGCAAGATTAAGAAGATACTGCTATTAAATATTCAACTTGGCTACTACCAATCCATATTATTTTTTGCAGAATTTGCGGGCAGACAAAAAGTAGAAAGAGCCATATCGGAAATAAAGGAGTTAACTTCTGATGCTATTGCAAATGGCATCAGTGTAAAGTGGTATGATACGCCTCAACCAAATACCTTTACTATTTGTGACCCAACTCCGAATGTTGAAGGCAATGAGGTAGTCCCAAATTCCAGCAATGCGTGGATTACAATATTAGTATCCGAACCACTAATGGAAGGAGACAAGCGACAGAAGATACGCATTGAAAAGAAAATAGAGCCAGAACGGTTTGATAAGTATTTAGAATGGTATCGGAAAATGTGGAATGACGATAGGCACACCAAGACACCTCAACCAGAGGAATATGAATTATGAATAATGAATGGCACAACTCGCAAATATTGTAGCTCTCCGGTATCAACCAAGATTATACTTAACCTACCCCTAATATGATTGGTGATATTGACAGATGCCCCTTAGCTATGGTAAACTTAAAAACTGTGTCTGGCAGTTGAGCTGGTAGTTAATAGATTGAAATTTAATTTTCAGTCTTTAACTACAGCTTTTACTGGATGAGCTAAAGCTCATCCTTTAATATTGTATGGGTATAGAAGGGAGATAATTGCCGACTATTAATCAGCTTATCCGTAAAGGGCGTAGGAAGGTTACTAAGAGAACCAAGGCGCCAGCATTGCGTTTTACTTACAATGCTTTGAAGAATAAGTTAATACTAGGGAAGGGCTCCCCCCAAAAACGAGGGGTTTGTACCCAGGTTAAGACTACCACCCCGAAAAAGCCAAACTCAGCATTACGCAAAATAGCTAGAGTTCGGTTAACCAATGGGATAGAGGTAACAGCCTATATTCCCGGTGAGGGGCATGAGTTACAGGAGCACTCTGTAGTTCTAATTCGCGGAGGGCGAGTGAAAGATTTACCCGGTGTCCGCTATCATATTATCAGAGGAGCACTGGATGCCAGTGGTGTGGCTAATCGCCATCAAGGCCGTAGCAAGTACGGAAGTAAACAAGCCAAAGCTGTGGCTGAGAGTGGGTAAATAACAGGAGGTAAGATGCCAAGGCGAGCCCGACCTATTAAAAGAGAGATACCCCTTGATGCTAAGTATCACAATGAAACCGTAGTCAGGCTGATTAACAAGGTAATGATGCGTGGCAAGAAAAGCACAGCGGAGGGAATTGTATATGAGGCTCTACAGATTATGGAGCAGCGGGTATCAAAAGAGCCGGTCAGCCTGCTAGAGCAGGCAGTAAAGAATGCCACTCCTCTTCTTGAGGTTAAGCCACGCCGGGTTGGAGGTGCTACCTATCAGGTACCACTGGAGGTTCAACCTGGCCGCGGGCTTTCCTTGGCGCTGCGCTGGCTAATAAAATCAGCCAGAGCCAGAGCCGGCAAATCTATGGCAGAGAAGTTGGCTACTGAACTTACTGACGCCTCACAGGGAGAAGGAGCAACTATTAAAAAGCGTGAGGACACCCATAAAATGGCTGAGGCAAACAGAGCTTTTGCCCACTATCGATGGTGAGAGGTTATCATTATTAGTGCTAATATCATGATGAGAAGCTCAATATTAGAGAGGGATAGGACTGTGCCTAGGAGTTTTCCACTAGAGCGCATAAGAAATATAGGCATTATTGCTCACATTGATGCTGGCAAGACCACCATCACTGAGAGGATACTATATTATACTGGTCGTACCTATAAGATTGGTGAGGTGGATGAAGGCACGGCAGTGATGGATTTTATGCAACTGGAGAGAGAACGCGGTATTACTATTAAAGCGGCGGCAACAACCTGTTATTGGCAGGAACACAGCATTAATATTATTGATACCCCAGGGCATGTGGATTTTACTGCCGAGGTGGAGCGCAGCCTTAGGGTACTGGACGGCGGGGTGGTGGTCTTTGATGGAGTGGCTGGGGTCGAGGCTCAATCAGAGACAGTATGGCGACAGGCGGACAGATATCATGTGCCCAGGATTTGCTTCATCAACAAGATGGATCGAGTTGGTGCTGACCTCCATCAAACCATATCAATGATTGAGCAAAGATTAAAAGCCAAGACTCTGCCTATACAACTACCCCTGGGTCAGGAAGACTCGTATGAGGGCATTATTGACCTCGTAGAGGATAAGGCATGGAGTTTTGGTAAGGACCCCGATTCACCACCCCAGGAGGTAGCTATTCCTGAGTCAATGCAGGCAATGTGTACCAAATTCCGCCAGGCACTAATTGAAAAACTGGCTGAATCCGATGACGAGATTTCAGACCCATACCTCGCCGGTAGTGGTATCACCGCCTCTGAGTTAAGACTAGCCTTGAGACGGGTAACCTTGGCTAACAAGGGGGTACCTATCCTTTGTGGCAGTGCACTGAGGAATAAAGGCATCCAGCCATTACTTGATGCCATTGTAAACTATCTTCCCTCTCCATTAGATATGCCGCCAGTTCGGGGAATTGATATCAGAGAGGGTACTGAGGTTATTCGTCCAGCCAGAGACGATGCTCCTTTCTCCGCCCTAGCCTTTAAGGTGGTAACTGATCCTTTTGTAGGCAGGCTGGTCTATTTTAGGGTTTATTCGGGCAGGGTAAAAGCGGGAGCACAGATATTTAACTCAACTCGGGGCAAGAGAGAACGCATTGGGCGGTTACTACGAATACATGCCAATCATCGTGAGGAGATAGGTGAAGCAGACACTGGGGCTATCGCGGCTACACTAGGCCTTAAGGACACCCTTACTGGCGATACCTTGTGCCAGCCCTCTCACCCATTGCTTCTCGAATCTATCCGTTTCCCTGAGCCAGTGCTTTCTATTGCTATTGAGCCCAAAACCAGGGCTGACCAAGACAAAATGGGAGAAGCTCTACAGAAATTGACTGAAGAGGATCCTACCTTTAAGGTAGGTTACAACCAGGAGACAGGACAGACCGTTATCTCGGGTATGGGCGAGCTTCACCTGGAAGTCCTTGTAAGCAGACTACTTAGTGAATTCAGGGTGGGGGCGAAGGTGGGCAAGCCACGCGTTGCCTATAAGGAGACTATTACCGTACCAGCACGAGCTGAGGGAAAATTTATTCGGCAAACTGGAGGGCACGGGCAATATGGACACGTCTGTATTGAACTAGAGCCAATGGAGAGGGGTAGCGGCTTCCAATTTGTTAACCGGATTAAAGGTGCAGCTATTCCCAGGCAATATACCCCTGCTATAGAGGCTGGTATTAAAGAGGCTATAGAAAGCGGGGGGATAGCTGGGTATCCTGTAACTGATATTAAAGTGACCCTCTATGATGGCAGTTATCATGAGGTTGACTCTTCAGACATAGCCTTTAAGATGGCTGGTTCAATGGCACTAAGGGACGGTATCAGCAAAAGCAAGCCCATTCTTCTTGAGCCTATCATGAAGCTGGAAGTAGTTACACCGGAGGAGTTCCTTGGTGATGTAATCGCCGACATCAACTCCAAGAGAGGACACATCGAGGGTATTGAGACACATGCTGAAACGCATGTTATACGTTCCCTGGTGCCCTTAGCTGAGAGCTTCGGCTATGCTACTAGCCTCAGGTCACTAACTCAGGGCAGGGCAACACATTCCATGGAGTTCTATTGCTATCAGGAGCTACCAAGCGAGTTGATGGCACAGGTTATAGCTGTGGGTAGAATATAGAGAATTCTGGAGTATTATACATGGCTAAGCAGAAGATTCGCATCAAACTAAAGGGGTATGACCATAAGATACTGGACCAATCTGCCCTGCAAATTGTCGAGGCAGTGGAGCGTACCGGGGCAATTGTTTCGGGACCAGTGCCTCTGCCTACCCGCATTCAGAGGTTCAGTGTTATCCGTTCCCCATTCATAGATAAAGACTCGCAGGAGCAGTTTGAAATTCGAACTCATAAGCGTCTTATTGACATCGTAGAGACGACCTCTAAAACAATAGACGCTCTAACCAAGCTTGATTTACCCTCAGGGGTTGAGATAGATATTAAATTGTAGCAGGAAAGACATGATTCAAGGGATAATCGGGAAAAAGCTGGGCATGACCCAGATATTTAAGGACGATGGTAAAGCAGAGGCAGTAACCGCCATTGAGGCTGGTCCGTGCTTGGTAACACAGGTTAAAACTGGGGCTAAGGAGGAGTATAATGCCGTTCAGCTTGGGTTTGGTCAAGCAAAGCGGCTCAACTCACCTCAGAAGGGGCACCTCAAGGGGCTGGGGCAATTTAGATATCTTCGGGAATTCAGGGTGGACGATGCTGAAGCTATTAAAGTCGGGGAAAAGGTTGATGTTAGCTTGTTTAAGGCAGGTGACTTGGTTGATGTCACCGGTGTGTCCAAGGGCAAGGGGTTTGCCGGTGTAGTAAAACGCCACCATTTTGCTGGCGGCCCCAAAACACATGGGCAGTCAGACAGACACCGTGCCCCAGGCTCTATAGGTTCTACTACCACTCCGGGTAGAGTACTTAAGGGTAAGCGCATGGCAGGACATATGGGGAATGATAGAGTGACTATACGTCATCTAGAGGTGTTTGAGACTGACCCTGCCCGCAACCTATTACTGGTTAAAGGAGCCGTACCCGGAGCAAGGAAT
>Ga0315282_10018333_pt1 | contig 10011 bp, 10 predicted proteins | sample YL17G07_20_MG_FD_203693 | JGI IMG/M metagenome (GOLD analysis project Ga0315282, IMG submission 203693) | Sediment microbial communities from Yellowstone Lake, YNP, Wyoming, USA - YL17G07_20 | ecosystem: Environmental > Aquatic > Freshwater > Lake > Sediment | place: USA: Wyoming | collected... | reverse complement strand
CTACCTTATCGAACTGGTGTCCTCTTTTTATGCCTCTCGTGTCCTTGCCCGCCGACATCTTCTCCCGCCGGAAGCAGGCGGTGTAGGCGACATAATAGATGGGCAGGGCTCCGGGGGGCAGAATCTCCTCTCGGTAAAGATTAGTTAGCGGCACCTCCGCCGTGGGCACAAACCAGAGGTCGTCCTCCTCGTCGTGATAGAGGTTATCGGCAAACTTGGGCAGGTTTCCCGAGCCGACCATGCACTCCCGCTTGACCATAAACGGCGGGTATACCTCCTGATAACCGTGCTCGGCGGTGTGCAGGTCAAGCATGAAGGCGATGATCGCCCTCTGCAGGCGGGCGCCTAAGCCCTTGAGGACATAGAAGCGGGTGCCGGAGAGCTTTACCCCCCGCTCAAAGTCAATGATGCCCAGGGTTTCCCCCAGCTTCCAGTGGGGGTTTGGCTTAAAGTCAAAGTTTTTTGGTTCCCCCCAGGAGCGGACGACAGGGCTGTCGTTTTCGTCCTTGCCCACCGGCACCGAGGGCTCGGGGATATTTGGCACCTGAAGGAGCAGGTCGAGAAGCATAGAATCGAGGTTTCGTAAATCTTCCTCTAGAGATTTTATTTGGTTACGAATATCTAAACCTTTTGCCTTGACACCTTTTGTTCCTTCGCTAGCTATTTCTTTACGAAAATGTCTTAGTTTCTCAAGATTTAGGAGTACATCACGTCGTAACTCATCTGTCTTCAGGATTTTGTCCAGGGGGGTGGTGGTCTGGCGGTTGGCTACCGCCTCTCTCACCAGCTCTATATTTTCCCGGATAAATTTAAGGTCAAGCATTACCAGTATCTCCTGCCCTTGAGAAAGCTAACTACCCCCGACCTCTTGAGTATCTTCAGGTTCTTGATGTGGGCGTCATCATGAAACGGCTTCAGGAAGTTCAGTTTGCGGCAGGTCTCAATGCTGTCGCACTGCCAGCAGCCGTTGATGCCCTTTTTCTGGCAGCACTCTCTTATCCTGCAGACCGGGGGGCCGCCGCCGCCACGGCAACTTTTCTTGCAACGGAATTTGACCATCTCCCCCAGCAGCTCGTAGCACTGGGGATAGTCCTTGAAATCGGAGAAGGAAGGGACAGTGGCCAGGGCATCTGCAGCCAGGTCAAAGTTTTCCTGCCTCAGCTCTTTCCTGAGGTCTCGGGCTAAATCGGCAATCCTGCCCTTATACCGATAGCAGTCCCCGCAGTAGAGACCGCAGTAGGCGATCAGGTCTTTTTGCCCTTTAGCCATCTTACGGTTTCTCCTTAAGCTGGGGGAAGAGTATTACCTCTCTTATGGACTGCTGGCCGGTGAGCACCATCACCAGCCGGTCAATGCCCACGCCCAGCCCGCCGGCGGGGGGCATACCGTACTCCAGCGCCAGCAGGAAGTCTTCATCAATTGCCCATCTCTCCTCGTCTTCTCCCTGTCGTTCCTGCAGCTGCTCCTCAAAGCGTTTCCTTTGCTCAATGGGGTCGTTGAGCTCGGTATAGGCGTTGGCAATCTCCATTCCCCCGGCAAAGGCTTGAAAGCGCTCGGCCACCCTTTCTTCACCTGGCTTGTTCTTAGCCAGCGGCGACATGGAGACGGGGTAGTCAAAGATAATAGCGGGCTGAATGAGCTTGGGTCTGACGAAGGTTTTGAGAAGCTCGTCAATTAGCTTGGCCCAGTTCTTTTGCGGGTCAACCTCAATATTTAGCGACCGCATCTTCTTCCGCAACTCGTCAACCGTGGGATATTTGACGAAGTCAATCTGGCTGTGCTCTTTTACCGCATCGCGCAAGCTGAGGCGCTGCCATGGTGGCTTAAAGTCTATGGTATCTTTGCCAAATTTAACCTTGCTTGTGCCCAGGACCTGCTGGCAGACTTCATAAACCATCTCTTCCAGCGTTGCCATCAGGTCGTTGTAGTTCGCGTAGGCTTCATAGCTTTCCAGCATGGTGAACTCGGGGTTGTGCTGGGTGGAGACGCCCTCGTTGCGGAAGATGCGCCCCAGCTCATAGACCTTATCAAAGCCGCCGACGAGCAGCCGCTTTAAATGGAGCTCGGGGGCAATCCTGAGGTAGAAGTCCTGGTCAAGGGCATGGTGGTGGGTGGTGAAGGGGCGGGCGAGGGCGCCGCCGGCTGATGGCTGGAGCACCGGCGTCTCCACCTCAAGAAATCCCCGCCGGTTGAGAAAGTCGCGGATGGCGCTAATAACCTGGCTGCGCACGCGGAAGATTTCTTTAGCTTCGGCGTTGGCGATGAGGTCTAGATAGCGCTGTCTATATCGTATTTCCACGTCGCTGAGACCGTGCCATTTTTCCGGCAGGGGCTGGAGCGACTTCGCGAGAAGGGTGAAGCCCGCCACCCAAACGGTAGGTTCACCACTTTTTGTCCGCAGCAAAGTGCCCTCGGCGCCGATGATGTCACCAATATCTAGGTCATTAAATAATTGAGTTTGTTCCTTGTCATACTTGTTTATGTCTTGGAATAATAGCTGAATCTTCCCCGAACCATCGCGCAGGTCAGCGAAGGCGCTTTTGCCCATATTCCGCATTGCCGTAATCCGCCCAGCAACTCTAACCTCTTCTTCCTCAGCAGGAGGGGCAGCCGCCTTACCTTTTGCCTCCAACTTTTGAAGCAGTTCGACGGCTTGCTGAGTCGTATGAGTTCGCTTGTAGCCATACGGGTAGGGGTTTATGCCAAGGCCACGAATTCGCTCAAGCTTTTGTCGGCGTTGCTCGGCTATACGCTCTAATCTGGATGTCATCAGCTTGTTCTCTCAAGGCATCAAGCCAGGCGGCGGACCTTATCTCCCTTTCCAGCAGATATCTGATGTAGTTCCTTATCACCATCTCCAGCTGGCGAGACAATACCGCGTCTATTTTAAGCCCGCTGGCGGCGCTAAAGTCGTTATTCTGCAGTAATAGTAGCACTTTTTGGGCATCTGCGGAAAGGGGGTAGCCGGACTGGCCCTGATGGCAGGCGGGGCAGAGCAGGCCACCGGCGCGGGGAGAGAATGAATTGGTCGCGGCTTCTAGTCTGGCGTGGCAGGAGACGCACTGCCCGAGCTGGGGGCGGTAGCCGGTCTCATTTAAGAGGTGAATTTCAAAGTAGCGAAGCACCAGCTCATTGTCCTCACCGGACTGCAGGCGGTGCAGTGTCTGGAGAAGTAGCTCAAAGAGGGGCTGGTTTTCTAGATTCTCGGCGCCGAACTGGTTGACCAGCTCGGTGGCATAGAGGGCGTAAGAAGCAAGTTTAAGGTCGCTTTTTAGTGGCAAAAAGCTGTCTATGGTCTGGGTGCCGGTTACGGTATCAATATTTTTCCCTCTTGCCAGCGAGACAAGGCTGTGGGTCAGCAGTTCCAGGTGCCCCGACATCTTGCTTCGGGGGCGTCTCACCCCCCTCGCCACCGCCTGAACCTTGCCCAGGTGGGGGGTATAGAGGGTAATGATTCTATCCGCCTCCCCCAGCTTGGTCTTTTTGATTATTATGGTTTCAGTTTGATAATTACGTGGTCTGGACATTTTTTACTTTTGCTTTATTTTCTGACAATCATATATATTGCGGTTAAAAGTAGCGCCGCCCCGAATACCTTTTGCAGGACGCTGGTTGGGAGTGCCGTGGCTAGCTTCGCGCCAAAATATCCGCCGACAAAGAAACCGACACAGATAAAAGCGGCCATCTTTATATTCACATAGCCATGCTGGTAGTAGGCCCAGGCGGCGAGCAGACCGATTGGCGGGACCATTAAAGCCAGCGTTGTCCCCTGGGCTTGATGCTGGCTCAGGCCGAACAAAAGAACCAGGGCGGGTATGATAATTATCCCGGCTCCGATACCAAGTAAGCCACTGAGTACGCCGGCGACCAGGCCGAGCACGATATAGAGAACGATGTCAACCATATTTCGCCTCCCCCTCCCTCGCCTAAGAGGATGGGTTTCCAGGTTAACGCCCTTACTCAAACCACCCTTCTTTGGCCAGAATCTCGCTGACCATGTTTGTTGAGGGGATGTCTCCCCGGGCGACATTTACTGCTGCTCTCCCCCCGACGGCAGTGGCAATCCTGGCTATCGCCTGGTGGGTAAAACCGGGGCAAAGGATGATGGATTGCACACCTTCTTTTTGGACTAAGTCCGTGCACACCTCAACTGCCTGGTCAAAGTCCATCAACTCAATAAGCACCGCAGTTAGTTCCAACTTATTGGTCTTAATTGTAGCCCGGTGCTTTTGGGGGTCACCATCAAGCGCCATAATGACAACCGCTTCCTTAAACATGATATTTACTCCTTTCTTGGTAATTTATCTCTCAGAATTCCTGCCTGCCTTCTATAGCCCTGGTTAAGGTAACATCGTCGGCGTATTCAAGCTCGGTGCCGAAGGGTAGCCCCCGGGCAAGGCGGGTGACCTTGATATTGAGGGGAGAGATGAGCTTGCTCAGGTACATGGCGGTGGTCTCGCCCTCAAGGGTGGGGTTGGTGGCGATGATGACCTCGCTTACCCCGCCGCCCTCAAGCCGGCTCATGAGCTCCTTGATTCGTATGTCCTCGGTTCCTACTCCCTCCGTGGGTGAGAGCGCCCCGTGAAGGACATGATACAGCCCGTTGAAGGTCTTGGTATGCTCCAGGGCTAAAATATCTTGAGGCTGCTCCACGATGCAGATTTTGCTTCGGTCTCTATGGTCGTTGCGGCAGATGGGGCAGGGGTCAGAATCGGCGATATTAAAGCAGATAGAGCACAGCCTGGTCTTCTGTTTTACCGAAAGTATCGCCTCCGCCAGGAGTTTGGCTTGCTCCTCGGGGGCGCGGAGGAGGTAGTAGGCAAGTCGCTGGGCGCTCTTCGGTCCGATGCCGGGCAGTTTATTTAGCTCCTGGATGAGCCGGGATACGGCTCCCGCGGTGGGTATTTGTTCTTGGTTCAACCCTATCCCCTTTATCCCCTTCCCCTTAACAAGGGGAAGGGGAAGATTTTTTAAGAGGGACGAAGTCCCTCTTAAACTCCCTGTCATAAACAGCCTCAAGATATCAGGTCAGTCCTGGTATTTTGAGGCCGCCGGTCAGTTTACCCAGGCGCTCGGCGGCAAGCTCTTTGGATTTAGCCATGGCCTCGTTGACCGCCGCCAGCACTAAATCCTCAAGCAGTTCCACCTCATCGGGGTTTATTGCCTCGGGGGATATTTTTACCGATTGTATTTCCTGCTGACCGTTGACGGTGACCTTCACCGCCCCTCCCCCTGCGGACACTTCAATGGTGGCCTGAGCTAGCTCCTCTTGTGCCTTGGCCAGCTTCGCCTGAAGCTCCTGGGCCTGGCGCATGATGAACCTGTTCACTTCTCCTCCACGCTGGTAACCTTGACACCTATCTTTTTTAATTCTTCTACTACGTGGTTGTTCTCCGGCTCATAGGTGCAGCGCACACGGCAGGGATGGCCCAGAAAGTTACTTATAATCTTTTGGGCAACCTGCTGGTTCTCTACCGTCTCCATCTTCTCCTTGTGGATGGGGTATCTGAAGGCCAGGACCACGGTGTCGCCATCAATGGTTACCGGTTTCACCCCGGCACTCCTGAGGATGGCAACCGCCGGCGTCCTCTTGACATCATCCGGCGCCTGCTCAATGACCTGCCGCCAGCCCTGTTTCAAGCGCTCAATCTCATTATTGAGTTGCGGGGTGACAGCCTCCGGCTTTGGCGCTGGCCTGGGCTCGGCGGTGGGTGCCGGTTTGGCTATCTGTGCCTTCGCTGGTGTCATCGTGGGTTCAGCGGGGGGCGCTGGCCTGACCGTTTGCGGCTTGGAGACCTCTTTTACCGGCGGGGGTGGTTCATAATATGCCTTGGGGGCTGGCTTCTCTCTTTCCTCTGCTGGCTGGGTGCAGTCAACCAGGGCTAGCTCCAGGGGGAGGGAGTTGTCAAAACCAAGCTCAAGCTGGCAAAAGAGCTTTATCGCCCTGGCTATCTGTGCCAGTGAGGTCCGTGATGCCAACTCCTTCAGCTCGGCGATATCCTCGGTGGTGAGGTCTACCGCTTCTGCGGAGCCGGTCTTTACCAGCAGCAGCTCCCTGAGGTATTCTATCAGCTCCCGGTTAAACTGGCGCAGGTCCAGGCCATCGCTGTTGACGCTGTTTATCGTTGCCAGCCCGGCGGGGGTATCATTATTGACAATGTGCTTGATTAGCTCCTTGGCCCTCTGGTCTCCGGTGATACCGAGGACTTCCTGGACCTGGCGGAGCGAAATTTCACTGCCGTAGTAGGTGATAAGTTGCTCCAGCAGGTTTTCGGCATCCCTCAGGCTACCGGTGGCGCTCCGGGCGATGAGCCTTAGCCCCTCCTGCTCTGTCTGAACGCCTTCGCTTGAGCAGATGTGCTCCAGTTTGGAGACGACATCTGCCTGGGAGATGCGCCTGAAGTCGAAGCGCTGGCACCGGGAGAGGATTGTCGCCGGGACTTTATGGACCTCGGTGGTCGCCAGGATAAAGATAACATAGGGCGGTGGCTCTTCAAGGGTCTTGAGCAGGGCATTAGCCGCTTCCTTGGTGAGCATGTGGGCCTCATCAACAATATAGACCTTGTAGCGGGCCTGGTTGGGGGCGTAGTTGACCTTCTCGCGGAGGTCTCTGATTTCATCAATGCCGCGGTTAGAGGCGGCATCAATCTCAATGACGTCTAAGGCCCTGCCCTCGGTGATTGCCAGGCACATCTCGCAGCGGTTGCACGGTTTGCTCTTGCTCCGACCGGTGCAGTTCACCGCCTTCGCTAGGATACGTCCGGTGCTGGTCTTACCGGTCCCGCGTGGACCGTAGAAGAGATAGGCGTGAGAGACACGCCCGCTGGCGAGGGCGTTATTCAGCGTCTGGGTTACCTGCTCCTGGCCAACTATCTCGGCTAAGGTCTGGGGGCGCCACTTGCGATAAAAAACTTGGGCAGACATTCTTGCCCCTATTATACCCTAATATGAGACGGTTTCCAAAGGGGTTTTGTGTCGAGTTTTTGTTTATTAAATAAAAAAAGTCAGCCTTACCAATTGTCAATAACTGGTAAGGCTGACAGATGAGCCTGGATAGTTAGCGTTATAGCAGTGAGGGGATGTCCTTGGCTAAATCGTCTATTTCTCTCAGCTTGCCCTCAAACTCGCCCCGTCTCTCTTTGAGGCCGTGGATGACATCGGTTGCCCTCTCAAAGTATCCCCTTACCTTGTCCAGGGCGTTGAACTCGGAGAGGACGACGGTGACATCAATTGTGCCCTTTTCCCGGGGGTAGTCGCCGTTCCTGATTACTGCCTGCGGGCTCATCCCCCTCAGGTAGTCGGCCAGTTCCTTGACCAGATCCATATTCATTTCCCGGGCTGGTCCTGAGACGAGGTAAAGGGCACGACCGGCATCAGCGGGGTTGCATTTCAGCGAGAGCTCACTTATGGCTTCATCCATGGCCTGGATGCCGCGATGGGTTTCGGTGCTCTTCTTTCTGAAGTCCCCCCGGGAGAAGAAATCGAACCACCTGAAGACGGGTACCTGTGCCTTGCCGTAGCCGATGGCTGTCCAGCCGGCCAGGCTCTGAATGATATCGCCGGCATCAAGCATCTTTGCCCCGACATGCCGGGGCTTTTTCTCCTCGCCGGCGCAGAGCATGTTATAGAATTGTTCCACGATTAATGAATTTATCTTGGTCAGGTTATTTTGAAGGGAGAAGTCTTTTCTGACGTACCTCTGGTTGTCAATGAGAAAGACGGCGTCGGCTACTTTATAAAGGGACTTAAGGCAGGTGGCGGCATTGTAGATGGTTCTTTCCTCGGTCTGCTCTTCATGGCCGAAGGGGAGGACAGCCATGGCATAGGCCGGCTTGTCTCCGTAGCGGTCTCTTATCATCTGGGTGACTACCGGTAGTGCCCCCGAGCCAGTGCCGCCGGCAACACCTGCGATGATGACGAAGGCATCGGTCTCAAAGAAGCGCCGGGCGGTTCTGATGGCGTCTATAATCTTGTCCGAGTCCTCTTTAGCGACCTCAGCCCCCAGCTCGTTGATTTTGCCCACGCCGTGACCCCCGGTCCGCCGCCCTCCGATGAGGATTCTATGCTGATAGTCAGAGGCGATGTTTTGAAGCCCACTCAGGTCGGCGGCATCGGTGTTTACGGCAAAGGCACCGGTAACTATCTCAATCCCTCGCTGGCTGCGCGCCTTCCGGTTCAGGCGTAGAAACTCGTCAGCAATCCTGCCGCCGCACTGTCCCAGACCCACGATTACTAGTTTCATTTATCCACCTCGTATTGGCAATATTATTGTTATTTTTAGCATAGTTCGTTCCTAATGTCAACTCGGATAGCCCCGGGGCTATTTTAAGCGTGCCTAGATAGGGTGTCAACGCCTACCATTGTACTAGCCCTTCTGGGCAATATAGGCGGCAAGGTCAGCCAGGCGGCAGCTATAGCCCCATTCATTGTCATACCAGGCTATCACCTTGACCATATTGCCGGCAATTACCATGGTGCTCGGGGCGTCAAAGATGGAGCTGGCGGGGTTGCCCTTGAAGTCTGTACTTACCAGCTCCTCCTGGCAGTACTCCAGGATTCCGGCCAGTGGCCCCTTGGCCGCCTCCTGGAAGGCGTTATTTATCTGCTCCGCGCTTACCTCTTTCTCCAGGTCGGCGACGAAGTCAACCACGGAGACGGTGGTTACGGGTACCCTCAGCGCTATGCCGTGGAGCCTGCCTTTGAGCTCGGGGATGACCTGGGTTACCGCCTTGGCGGCGCCAGTGGTGGTGGGGACGATATTGACGGCGGCGGCTCGCGCCCGGCGCAGGTCGCGGTGGAACATGTCCAGCAGCCTCTGGTCGTTGGTGTAGGCATGAATGGTGGTCATCAGCCCTCTATTTACCCCGAAGCTCTGGTGCAGTACCTTGACCACCGGGGCAACGCAGTTGGTGGTGCACGAGGCGTTGGAGATAATCCGGTGCTTGTCCGGCTGGTACTGCTCTTCGTTGACGCCGAGGACGATGGTGATATCCTCATTTTTTGCCGGGGCGGAGATAATCACCTTCTTCGCACCGCCCTCAAGGTGGGCTGCCGCCTTGGTGGCATCGGTGAAGTGGCCGGTTGATTCAATCACGATGTCCACGCCCAGATCGCGCCAGGGGATTTTTGCCGGCTCGCGCTCGGCGAGGACCTTCACCTCTTTGCCGTCAACAATGATTGCCTTCTCGGCGGCTTTTACCTCACCGGGGTATTTGCCATAGGTGCTGTCCCATTTTAAGAGGTGGGCGTTGGTCCGGGCATCGGTCAGGTCATTGATGGCGGCGACCTCAAGTTCGCCCTTATGGTGCTGGTGGATTGTCCTGAAGGCTAGCCTCCCCACCCTCCCGAAGCCGTTGATGCCAATCCTGGTTGTCATTTTATACCTCCTAAAGCGATTTTTGCCCTCCGCCGACGGCGCTGGAGCATGTCCAAAAAGGCTTCAACCCTGGTCTTTATATGGTTATTTAAGAAGAAGTCAGAATTTCCTTCCAGAGTTAAGACGGGCAATTTCAGCGCATCTCTAAAGATGATGTCGCCGATGCCGCGGTGGCAGAAGGCCTGGACGTAGTGGATGACCCCGTCAATCCGGCGCCGGCCAGTCTCGGCGGTGATATCGTTTAGCCGCTCATGGATAGAATAGGGGTAGGTGTAGTTTGAGTACTGCTCCGCCAGCGAGTCTCCGGGGTGGGGCATGGCGAACTGGCGCTGGATTTCGTTGAACACCACCCTCGCCCCCTTGCTCTCAAGGTAGGAGTAGAGGTCGCGCCCGTAGACTGAGGGCACGCCGATATAGCCCAGCCTGAGCTCTTCATTAGGATAGGGCGGGCGCTTCCGGCAATGCGCCAGCAGTTCTTTTAACTCCTGCTGGTATTTGTGATAATCCTGATTAAAGTCTGAGGCGGATACCAGCCAGAGGTGGTTCTCCCCGCCACTGACCAGTCCCTCATTCCAGGTGAGCTCGTCAAGCTTAAACGCCAGATTGCGGGCAGGCTTAAGCTCGGTCCTGACCTC
>Ga0315282_10018332_pt1 | contig 10011 bp, 9 predicted proteins | sample YL17G07_20_MG_FD_203693 | JGI IMG/M metagenome (GOLD analysis project Ga0315282, IMG submission 203693) | Sediment microbial communities from Yellowstone Lake, YNP, Wyoming, USA - YL17G07_20 | ecosystem: Environmental > Aquatic > Freshwater > Lake > Sediment | place: USA: Wyoming | collected... | reverse complement strand
GGATCAAAGCCTGTTTAGGAGCTGTTCGAACAGTTGTTTCAGTGAATCGCCCGAAGGTTGATCTTATCAATCCTGCATTTCGTTGTGTCTATCTTGGGGGTGGGACAATTTGATAACTACTGATAATCAATTTTCAATACTTCCCAAATGATTCCTACTATAACAAGTAGAAAGGCAAGAACTCCACAAATGCCAGCCCACATTCCACAGAGTTTAATCCGAGCCTTTACTTCTTCACGGTCCTTAAATGGTTTCTCTGCTATAGATATCACCACCTTTTTCCAATCTCTTACACCTCAATAATATCAACAAATAATAACTTATATAATTTCACATTTGTATCCAATAAAAAAGATAAACAGGATTAAAGTATTTAACAGAGAATAATATATTAGGATATTAGGTAGATTCAGGAAATGGATATGAGTGAAGAGAAACATAATGTTGGAGGAGAGGAGCAGTTAAAAGACCAAATAAAACCACGAGCGCCGATATGGTCTAGAAGACCACCAGCGACTCTGAACCCAATCAGAAACCTGTTTGAATCGTCTCAAAGATTAATTGAACCCTACGTCACAAAGGGTCAGGTGGTTGCCGACCTTGGTTGTGCCTCAGGCTACTATACATTCGCTTTGGCTCAGTGTGTTGGTCCTGAAGGAAGGGTCTACGCAGTGGATCTCGATGAAAAGTGTATCCGAGCGATAGAAAAAAAGATGGACAAAGAAGGTTATCACAACATCGAAGCGCACGCATCATCTGCCTCTGAATTGGGCTTCATAAAAGACGGGTCGGTCAATTTCGTTCTCGCCAATGGACTGTTATGTTCCATGGCTAACCATAGACAAGATGCTGTGAAAGAAATAAAACGTATCCTCAAGCCAGATGGACTGGCGTACCTCAGCCTGGGTTTTCCTCCTCCTCTTGGTTTTGTGAACCGAGCAGAATGGGAGAAAATACTTGATGGATTTAGAGTCGAGCGAAGTGGTGGCTTCATTCAGAGATGGGCAATGGTGTCAGTAAAATAACGTGCAGTTTTATAGTAGGAATGAAATTTAAACTTGAAGTCGAAATCCCTTCCCCTGCACTTTTTTTTACAAAATGATAAGTTTATATTGTTCAGATAGAATGGTAGATTGGAGTGAAATACAGAGTAAGTTTAGATATAACTTGTTAGCCAAAATGCTTGTAAAACAACGGAGGTAAAAAATGGTCGACATTCGTGAAGAAAAGAAATTGGTTGGGTATTGCGGTATATACTGTGGTGCATGTGGAATGTACAGAGGAAGAATTTATGCAAAAATTGCTCAGGAATTCTTGGAGGTAATAAAAGCTGCCGGTTATCCGGATGAGCTGACTATAAATCCGAAGGGCGTTCAACCAGATTTTGACTTCAACGAATTCTTAAAGGGAGTAGAATATTTTAGTAAAGAAGATAGCGGAGCTTATTGTCAAGAACCTTGTAAACAAGGTGGGGGAGTGCTATGTGAAAATCGGCCATGTGCTAGAGAAAGAGGAATAGAGATTTGTTATGCATGTAAGGATTTTCCTTGCGAGCACTTTTCAGGGATTTTAGAGAAATATCCAGAAAAACGAAAAAGTTATGAGAGTTTCAAGAAGCTTGGGTTTGAAGGATGGATACGATTCCATGCCGAAAGAACTGAGAAAGGATATGCCAATGCTACTCGGAAATATTATGCCCAAGCCAAAAAGGAAAAATAAGGTGACTCAGTGCTCCCCGGAGGCACTGAAGTATTGGCACGTAATCCCGACGGGAGCATTTTCTTCTCGTACAACAGGAGAAATAACAGTGATTTTTTTAGACCCTCGGGGAGCTTTGAACCTCTGACAATCATTCCCCATAAAGGATTTTCTGCCAGATTTTCACTTCCTCTCATCGTGGAGGCACAGAAGTCTTGGTACGAAATTCAGACAGGAGCGATATTGCTCTTTTAGCAGGAACTGTAACCCCGGGGATACACTCCCGCCCCCGAAATTGGATATTCAAGTATTTTAACGGTAAAATGGGCTGTCAAATCTCCTCCCCAGCACTATTTTATCAAAATCCTCGTGTCAATTTCTTGTAAAAATGGAAAAAGATACAGGGATTTCAAGTCACGGAAGTTATTTCGTCACAAATTAATATCGATATAATGGAGGAACAACTGAATAAGCCTAGAATCCTGCAATAGCTTAAGGATAAGGGACAGTATCCAACCATGCTCCTTTGGTTCATTGAGCGGCATGCTGACAGCAAGAGGATCAGACCATGGACTTTCATCTCGTGATATGTCCTTCGCTTTGACTTTGATGGCATACGAGCCTTTCTTGGTCCACGTGTGGTTTGCGCTTGCCGTCGTATTCGACGCGAACGGACCAAGCCAACTGCTGTTTGTCCCGTCACCCCAATCCCACCAATACCATACCTGATCGCCATTAGCATCAGAGGTCTTGGTTGTGTAGTTGTATTCGACCTTGATTTTTCCATTGGTTTCACCTGACGGTCTATCTGGTTTATCCGGTGGGTAGTTCATTTCACAGCGAAGTTTTGTCATAAACCCATCAAAGTTTGTGTTGTAAGTCGTGTCGTAAGCGCCTGGTGTCGTAGGAAAATCATCGGATTCGGTAATCCCGGTAACATAAGCAAACCTGTCCACGTCAACCGCGATTCCAAAACAATCGTCATAATTATATCCCCCAAGATAGGTGCTATAGAGGAGGGTATCCCCTTCAGGGGAGAGTTTTGTCACAAAAACGTCCCAAACGCCGTTAAAGCTAAGGTCAAAGGCATCCGCCGTGGTTGGATAATCCTGCGAACCAGTAATCCCAGTGGCATAGACATCCCCATATGAATCGATTTCGATACCACGACCGTCTTCCTCCATGGTTCCTCCGAGAAAAGTGCTGTAGATGAGCGTTCCGCCTGAAGGCGCGAGTTTTGTCACAAACACATCCATACTATAGTAGGATTCACCGTTGAACGTGGTATCAAAGGCGCCAGGTGTCGTCGGATAATCACTTGAATCAGTATCTCCGACAATATAGGCAGCTCCATTAGCGTCGACTGCGATTGAGCATCCTTCATCGCCGTAGGTTCCTCCGATGTAGGTACTGAACAAAAGAGCATCACCCGATGGCGAGAGCTTGGCCACAATGACATCAGCCGGCCCATTAAGGACCGTGCTATAAGCGCCAGGTGTTGTTGGATAATCATTTGATTGGGTGAGTCCTGTGATGAACGCGTCCCCATTCATGTCTACTGCGATTCCCATGCTCCAGTCAAGATCGGTTCCTCCTAGGTATGTGCTATAGGAGAGCGTATTTCCTGAGGGTGAGAGTTTCGTAATAAAAATGTCATAATTTCCATTGTAGGTCGTATCGTAGGCGCCTGGCGTCGTCGGAAAGCCACCAGGCGTGGTCCATCCGGTGATGAAAGCATACCCGTTGGCATCCACCGCGACCCCGGTACTCCAGTCATCGCCGGTTCCTCCAAGGTAGGTACTATAGAGAAGCGTATTGCCTAATGGTGAAAGTTTTGTCATGAAAACATCACCATAATAATTACCACCGTTGTAGGTAGGATCGTAGGCACCTGATATTATCGGATAATCACTTGAAGTAGTGTATCCGGTTATGTAGGCGTCCCCGTTTTCATCCACCGCAATATCCCACCCATCCTCGTCGCCTGTACCCCCAATGTAGGTGCTGTACACAAGAGTATCGCCAAACGGGGATAATTTTATGACGATAACATCCTCACCTCCGTTGTAGGTGGTATCATAGGCGCCAGATGTTATGGGAAAGTCATTTGAATGGCTCATTCCTGTGACAAAGGCGTAGCCGTCTGCGTCCACCACAATACCACGACCTTCATCGCCATCGGATCCACCGAGGTAGGTGCTGTAGATCAGCCCAGGGTCGATCACCAATGGAAACGTGGGGTTATACCTCTTAACCTCAAACCCGAACACTCCGGGTCGTAATAGTCGATATCCTCCCGTCACCACTTGGATTTCATCATTCGCCATTTGATACAGTAATGGTGTGTCTTCGCGAATTACGTCATAAGGGGTTTCGATCTCGAGATTGCCCTGCGGACTGATTGTAAGCCCACCGATCCCCGAATAATGAATTTGGATTTGCGAGACATCAGCCTCTGGTTGAACGATGAAATCATACTTTAAGCCACCGCTTTCTGTCCCGTAGTATGTAAGGTCGATACCTGGGTAGACGTCCTGGTAAATGATCCTTTGGTAGTTGGGCACATCGGTATACCATTTCGTCGGGTCGTTCCCCAAGAAATAGTTGTTATAATGCGGTAGCAAGTTTTCACCGGTAACAATCGTCTGTGGGTTTGCGCCCTCAAACATCGCATAAACGGAGATCAATTCTTTATGTCGCGGTTCCCTCAGCTCCCCACGAGGGAACAGGAATGTCTGATCATTTTGGTCCGTTCCATTCCCCGCTTCATTATCCCTGGTGAGAACAGATACAACCTTATCACGACAGAAATATACGGTTGCCCCCGGGATATGCGACTGGAACAACACCTCACTTGAGAACTGCCCTTGGTTCACAGTAAAAAACACTGAGGATGAGAGAATTTGATCGGGCATTTGTTCACATTGCACTACTTCCTTTTGTGTAAAATTCTTACCACCACCCATTCCGCTACTACTTTCGCTCAAACTTGGAATAACACTCGTCCCAATTAGTACCATTACCAGCCCAAAAACCAACCCTGTTACTAAGACTTTACTTCGCATTTTTTCTTCCTCCGCTACTAAAACAGATGAAGATTATTATCCTGCCGATTTATTTAAATGTTTTGAAAGGAATAATTTTTACAACATATGTACTGAAAATAGATATGATCCTACAATTACAATATTAATGTTCTTCTGCCAATCATCTCGAAGGATAAAGAGATTTGAACTTGAAGTTCAAATCCCTTCCCCTGCACTTATTTTCTTTATCCGGAAATTAATAAGAAATCGTTCTTGATACAGATTAATGACATTTAAGGAATTTCTGAAACCAGATTGGCGACGGCTGGTTGTCTTTGCGTGTACAATGGGTGGTCTGAACTATCTTTGGATTTCGTCAAATCATATTCTTGATGCTCGAGAGTTATTCGGTCTTCCGTTTGGCTTCTATCCTAAAGGAAGTTTCATGATTTGGCCAAATCACCCCACACCTTCACCGGTTGATTTTTCTTGGGGCTATTTCCTTGTCGATATTCTCTTTTGGTATTTACTATCCTGCATGGTTTTTTACCTTCTTGATTACCTTAAAAGACATCGGAAGCATGAATTGTACCGGTAATTAGAAGTTCAAATCCCTTTCCCAACACTCATATAGCGCCAACAGGTGAAACATATACTTTTTTAATATTAAAGTGGGGTTCAAATCCCGTCCCCTGCACTTTTACCATTTCTATTGGAGAAAAACATCGTTTTAATAACGAGTTGAACCTTGTGGTATGAAAAAAGAGATTCAAACCCAAAATTATTAACTACTTTCTAACTAATCCGCTATAAAAAAAAGGAAGGTGCGATTATCTTTAAAAAATTAAAAAGGGTACATCATCAGTAATTTTCTTATCAAGGAAAGATTATCTGATGATTACCTGTTTTATTATTAAGGATTTTATTTGAGTGATAAATCGTCTACAAATAAACTAACCCGACTTTGCGCAGATTGTTTATAGACCAATGTTGGAATCCTTCTAGATTTTGTCAATTTTTGAAGCTTTTGAGTTATATCTTCCATTGTTTTTCACCTCCTAATAAAATGAACATTTCTCGCTTTTCCTTTGAATGAGTTAAAAGAAGAGAGTGGTATTTGATCACCACATCTCGTACGACAATACACACTGAGTCGTAATAACCTATTTTCTAATGAAGCGTTTTTTCACTTCTTTAGATTTGTTGCTCTTTGTCCTCGATCTGAGTCTTCAATCTGATATTCGACCTGGTCTCCTTCATTAAGAGTTATTCCTGTTGGTATGGCTGTTCTATGGACAAAGACTTCTTTTCCATCTTCACCAGCTAAAAAGCCAAATCCTTTCATATCATTATACCATTTTACTGTTCCTTTCATATACTTTTCATCGCCTCAGACGTTAAAGTCTGGAATTTTAAAAGAACGAAAACAAAAAATCGCAAAAGTTCGTAAAAAACGAAAATGTGTAACTCTTTTTTTCCCTTTCTTTCTGAGAGAACAATACCTCCCGAGTTTAAATAGTTATCCGGTTAATAGACCTCATGGTTTCATGGGTGTCGTTGACATGGAAAGGTTCATCATATTTCTTTCGTCAATCACTTTACGGGAGTGAATGTCTACACGGCTGAGATTCTATTTTAATCCAAAGATTGCTAAACCATTTTTGTAGTAACGGGTCATTTGAGATATTATTATTCCACGCCTCTTGGATGTCAATCTTGGATGATTCTGCGTTGAATGAATCCGACAGACAAAACGTTCTCCATCGTTCCATATCTTTGTCTATCTTGTCAAAACATTTCCCGCATACCAAAAATCTTATTCCTAATGCAGGATGACGATACCTTTGTAGAACACCTAATTTCTTATCACATTCTTCACAATCTACCATATCATTTCTCCTCCTTTAAAAGAGATTTTGACGATATGATCGTCCTTCCTATTTCGCGTATATTACCTTCTTATTTTCTGGCGTTATATGCGAAATTAATCCACGCACTTTGTAAATATCACTCGTCTATAGTCATTTATTTTTAATGCTTGAAGTCGTTTTCGATTCCTCAAGTTCGTCTCTTTATCAACGTGTCTAAACTCTTTGTCCGTAATCATTAACCCCACCTACTCTTTCCTATGTGTGTTGGATACAAGTTGTATGCCGGATATAGTATATATCATTGTGTATTGAGGCATATAAATGTGTAAAATTATTATATTTTTGTGTAAAAAAAGATCTTGAAAATACTCTTTTTACATCCAATAAAATAAGGGGAAAAATACATTAAAGTGTTCATCGTAAAAATCCTTGTGTTAATTCTTTTTATGGTTTTAGGAAGTTGTATTCAACTTGTATATCCTTTCTCTTTCTTCAAGCTGTTTTTTCAATCTCGCAACATTGAGACCATTGTACACATCGAGTGTTTTTTCTGCAACGTTATCCCAAGTAAACAGTTCAATTTCCTGTTTTCCGTTTTCCGTGAGTGTTTTACTTAACGATTCATATCGTAACAATGAAATGATTTTGTTTGCTATCTCGTCAGCATCCCAGAAATCAACTTTTAAACAGTTATGGAACGTCTCGCAGACGCCTGCGGTTTTCGAAGCAATCGTAGGGGTACCCGCAGAGATCGCCTCTAAAGCGGTGATCCCGAAAGGTTCACTCACCGAGGGCATCACATACACACTCGCAATACCATACATATGTTTCATTTCATCATCAGTGAGACGATCTGTGAAAATAACCCTATTCGAGATGCCCAGCTCTACAGCCTGGTTGATCAAATCTGGAAGCAGGTCACCAGCACCAGCGACCACAAAGCGAACACCGGGTTCAAATTCTGTTATTTTCTTTGCTGCCCGGAGGAAAACATCCGCACCCTTCTGAATGGTCAAGCGACCTAAGAACAAAACAAGCTTCTGCTTCTCCCCCTCAGAAATCGGATACACCGCGTTATAAATAACGCTGATCTTCTCAGGATCTATCCCGTATTTCTCAATGATCGTTCTTTTTGTCCCTTGACTTACCGCGATAATTCTATCGGCTTTTTCCATTCCTTCCCGTTCAATATCAATGAACCATTGATTGGGATGAAGCCCCCCACTTCGATCATACTCCGTTGAATGAACCGTTAGAACCAGAGGAACACCCAGGAGATCCTTTAACGCGATACTTGCTTGTATCGTAAGCCAATCATGACAATGAATGACATTATACCTCCCTTTCACCTTCGCGACAACTAACGTATTATAACGAGAAACAGCTTCAAAGAACTGACCAGCAATTTCATTGCTTTCAGGACGATCATAAGGAAAAACTGTGGTCTCTCCCACCTCTTTAATTACCAAATTACGAGTATCACTCGTCGCGCTATGTTTCGTTTGAGGCATATAAAAATCTACTTTTACGCCCATATTAGCGAGACTGCGAGTGAGTCCATAACAATGGGTACCTAACCCGCCCACCGTAAATGGTGGATACTCCCAGCCAATCATCGCTATCCTCATGTTCTTGATCACTTCTAAAAATTCCTTATTTCAAAAAAGGCAATTCACTTCTCAAATTTTGCTTTGTAATAATCTTCATCAAATGTGTGATGTGGTTTTCGAAACCCTTTCTTGCTCTCATTCTCAATGGTTGAAAATTCTCTATCGATATTCATTGATTTCACCGTTCTTTTCTGAAATTAGTCGGATAATGGCGGTAATCAATACAGAGTATATATCGTTGTGTAGAAAGTCATATAAGTATGCAAATTTATTACATCTTTGTGTAAAAAATGGAAAAAAGAATACGAATGAATATATCATTAACAAAGCAAGAAAATGCACTCATCAAAAAACTCGCGAAGGAAGAAGAGAGACCATATAGCAGACAAATAGTTTACATGACAAATTTCTATATAAAGAATAATAAATTAAACAGAAAAATGGAGTGAACTACATGAAATATGTCTGTAGTCGATGCAGTAATGTCTTTCAGGCCGATGACATGACCATTCATTATTTGACTGGTAACAACTGATTAGAAATCGTCGCTATTTGTCCATCGTGTTTAGAGAAATACCTTAAGAAAACAAAAGTAACTACTGAACAAAAAGAAGACGATATCGAAAGAAAAAAAATGAAAATGAAATGGCAATGTAATATTCTTAAAACCTCAAAATATCTTTACTGGAATCATTCCAATTGGGATATATATCCCGGTGATAAAGTTCGACCGGCATCTCGTACTAGAACCTTATAATATTCCAGAAATGAATTGATGGAATCATCATCTGTCAATCCTTGTCATTACGATAAACAAGGGTTCAAATCCCTTCTCCTGCACTCGTTGTCAAATTCATTGAAATGCTAATGGTCTTAGCCGACTTATAAGATTCGAAAGGAGAAAAAATCTCTAAGATTTTCGTTTTTTGGTATTATCTTAGATTTTAAGAGTCAACCCTATCTTTCTCTAAACTATTTTTCCTCATTTTTTTTTAAAACGAAAGGATATGCAAGATTTTCTCTATAAAACATTTTCCGCTAATTGTTATATATCAAGCAGCTATGTCGTGCGCATGATATGGCGAAATCATTGCAACTACACGGAAATGTTTTCGATGTAAAATACGAGCCTCTCGCTGGTGCTAGTGTTACTAACCTTTTCCGTCTCTATGCACAAAATAAATTTCTGATAAGCGTACGATACATGCCACGCATGCTGTATGCGACTGCATTAAGTAATATCATCGCTCCTTTTCGCCTTAAAGAGAATATAAAATTCAACAAAAAGATAAAGCAAACCGAAATTCAACATCCTCCTCTTTTCATCATCGGGCACTGGAGAAGTGGCACAACATATATTCATAACATGTTATCTCTTGATAAGACATTTAGTTATTGTTCAACGTTTACTGCAACAGTACCAGGTGTTTTCCTCGGTAGTGAAAAAATTTTTAAACCAGTTCTCGCCGCAAGTATCACAGAAAAAAGACCGATGGATGATGTACCCATGGGGACTGATTTACCCCAGGAGGAAGAATACGCCATTGGTGCGTTCATCCCTTATGCATACTACAACGGTTGGATTTTCCCAAAAAACATGGGTTTTTACAACAACTTCGTAAGCATGGAAAATGTCTCCAAAGAAGTAATAGATGAATGGAAAGAAACCTATCTTTATTTTTTAAAGAAAGAATTCCACCGGTCTATAGCGAACGAAGTGAGCGGTGACCGGTGGTAAGAGAAACAACAATAAAACCTGTTTTTATTAGATAATTTTTAGTGGTGTCACTGCTCATTTTGATCTAA
>Ga0315282_10018331_pt1 | contig 10012 bp, 5 predicted proteins | sample YL17G07_20_MG_FD_203693 | JGI IMG/M metagenome (GOLD analysis project Ga0315282, IMG submission 203693) | Sediment microbial communities from Yellowstone Lake, YNP, Wyoming, USA - YL17G07_20 | ecosystem: Environmental > Aquatic > Freshwater > Lake > Sediment | place: USA: Wyoming | collected... | reverse complement strand
TCGAACTCGACGACGTCGACGTAGATGAGCGCGACGTAGAGCCCGTCCGAGGCGGTGTCAAGGGCCTTCACGGCACCTTCACGGCCGGCGAGTCCGGAGGCAAGAGAAGCGGCTCGCCATTTCCCCGGCACGTTGACTCCCAGCTCCGCAGCACCGTACCATCTGACTACCTCGCCACGCCTGGAAGAATCGCGCGGCCAATCCCGAGAGAGGTTCGGGGATGTGATCATGTCCGCCGACCTCAAAGGCCGCGACCTGTCAGTCAGATCGGCGACCCGTGAAAGATCGCAGGGTGTAGACCGAGAATCGGCGACCGTCACTCTTTCAGCCGAGGAGGCATCGATCATGAGCGCCAAAGGCTGGGCCACTCTGAAACACCTGGGGGTACTGGTCCCCCTGATGGTCGGGCTGCTGTCGGCCGGCCATGCGGGCCTCGCCCAGGCGCCGCAGGGCAAGATGACCTGGGACCAGAGCAAATCCGTCTACAACCGGCGCGTCCGGCCACGGGAGGCCCCGGCGAATGTCAACTGGGACGAGCGAATCACCACGCTTCTTAAGGAGGAGCCGGGCGACATCATCCTGACGGCGGTCGGCGACATGATCTTCAACCAGAAGATCAGCGACCTTCCCGATCCGGACCGCAAGGGCCTCTTCCGGATCATGCAGGAAGCGGACATCGCCTACGGGAACCTCGAGTTCTCCATCAACGAGCACCCCGAGCTCCAGAGGCCCTTCTACAACTTCAGGGCAGGCAGGGAGTTCGCCTGGGAGGTCGCCAACATTGGCATCAACATGGTGAGCATGGCGAACAACCACGCCCTGGACTTCGGCCCTGAAGGGCTCAAGGACTGCCTCAGGGCCCTGGACCTCACCAGCATCACCCACGCCGGCGCGGGGCTGACCCTCGCCGCCGCCCACGCCCCGGGCACCATGGGCGTCCAGAGCCAGAAGACGAAGTTCTCCCTCCTCTCCTACATGCGTTACTGGACCGCCAGGTACCGCAGCACCGACCCCGGCGCGCCGTCGCTTGCCACCATCGATCCCGCGGTGATCCTCGTCGCGAAGGCCGGCAAGGTCGAGACGGTGGAAGGACCGCAGGAGAGCGATGTCAAGGCCATGGAGGACGACGTTGTCCTCGCCAAGCGGCACGCCGACATCGTGATGGTCGCTCTCCACAACCACGACGTCCCCCACCATCGGGCCTACGGCATCCAGGACACCACCCCACCCAACGAGGAGATCATGTACCGCCGGGCCATCGACGCCGGGGCGGACATGGTGATCGGGAGCGGGCCGCACGTTCTGCGGGGGATCGAGATCTACAACGGAAAGCCGATCTTCTACAGCCTCTCCGACTTCATCTACCAGTACCGGACCCCCGACAAGATCCCCATCGACCTCATTCACCAGCGTGACACCGAGCTGGCGCGTCCGACCAACGTCTCGGTTTGGGACCGCCGAGACACGCCGCAGACCATGGAGGGCGTCCTGGTCCGGATGACCGTGAACAAGGAGAGGCTCCGGAAGATTCAGCTCATCCCCATCACGATCGACGACGAGGGGCCGCTGTACGGCGTTCCTCGCCTCGTAAGCGACACGAAGGCCAAGGAGACCATCGAACTGCTGCAGAAGCTCTCGGAGCCCTACAAGACGCGGATCGTGAACAAGGGCTGGTACGCCGAGGTCGAGATGTAGCCGCATCGATGAGGGCCCGGCACTCCGCCCATGTCGGTCGGCCAACGGCCCCATCTGCGTAGCGTGTGGTAGGATCGCGCCACCCCTCGGGCAACACCGCAGAGGCTTCCTCATGACCCGGATCGCGCTTCGTCTGGCCGCCGGCCTCTCGGTCGGCCTGGTCATCGTCACATTGCTCCCAATCCCGCAAGGCCGCTCGTCGGCCGCGCCGCGCATCAACATCCTGCTGGTGACCATCGATACGCTGCGGTGGGACAGGGTCGGCGCGTATGGCGGCCGCATCGCGCCAACGCCGAACATGGACAAGCTGGCGGCCGACGGGTGTCTGTTCGAGCAGGTGATCGTGCAGGTGCCGATGACGCGGGCGTCACACGCTTCGATTCTGACGGGACTCTATCCGTTTCAGCACGGCATCCGCGACAACTTCGCGCCGCCGCTCGGCCCTGAGCACCGGACGCTCGCGGAAATGTTGAAGAGCCAGGGCTACCGAACGGGCGGTTTCGTCGGCTCGTTTATCCTGAACACGCAGTCTGGCCTGGGGCGGGGCTTCGACGAGTTCGACGATTCCTTCGAGGCGGGCGCGAAGGGCACCGCCTTCTTCACCGAGTATCAGCGGCGGGCGGGCCAGGTGGAGGAGCGGGCGGGCCCCTGGATCGAGCGGACGGCGCGCGCCGGCACGCCATTTTTCGCGTGGGTCCACTTCTACGATCCGCACTCACCCTATGCGCCGCCGGAGCCTTACTTCACCCGCTACGCGCGACATCTCTACGAGGGGGAGGTCGCGTACACGGACGAGATCCTCGGCCGCCTGCTCGCGCGGTTGGATCGGCTCGGCATCCGCGACCGCACGCTGGTCGTCGTCACCTCCGATCACGGCGAATCGCTGGGCGAGCACGGCGAGGACGAGCACGGCTTCTTCGTCTACGACGCGGTGCTGCGCGTGCCGTTGATGATCCGGCTGCCCGGGCGGATACCGCGCGGCGTCCGCGTGAAGGCCGTGGCACGGAGCGTCGACCTCGTTCCGACGATTCTTGAGCTGGCGGGTGTCCGGGCGGCTGGCCCGGCTGGCCTGCCGGGGCGTTCGCTCGCGCCGACCATCTCCGCACCACAGGACGACGGGCAGATCCCCGCCTACTCGGAGAGCCTCTTCCCTCGGCTGCACTTCGGGTGGAGCGAGCTGCGGTCGATCAGGATGGGCGGCTGGAAGTACATCCAGGCGCCGCGGCCCGAGCTCTATGACTTGACGCGTGACGCGGCGGAGCGCAACAACCTGTTCGCGGCCGAAGGCCGGCGAGCGGCGGCGCTGCGCTCGCGGCTGTTCGACACGCTGGGAGGAAGCCCGGAAGCGGCGGTCGTGGGAACCCCGACGGCCAAGATCGACCCGGCGACTCTGGAACAGCTGGCGAGCCTCGGCTACGTGAGCGGGCCGGGGATGGCGGCTGGCGGAAACGACGACCCGAAGGACAAGATCGGCGAGTTCATGGCGTACGGCAAATCCGTGCGCCTCGCCCTGGAAGCGTACGATCGCGGCGACGTGAAGGCAGCGGCCAGGAACCTGCAAGCCATTGTTTCGGCGGGGCGGGGCGGGTTCGACGTCAGCTTCTACCTCGGTCGGGCGTACCTTCGTCTGGGGAACTACCAGGCAGCAGTGCCTGCACTACAGGAGGCCATTCGCAAGCTGCCCACCTACACGCCGTCCTACATCGAGCTCGCGAAGGCGCTGGTCGCCTTGAAGCAGTACGACCAGGCGATGGCGACTCTGCGCGAGGGGTTGGCGCGCGACCCTAAGAACTTCCAGTTCCACTCGCATTTGGGCTACATCGCCCGCGCCCGCCGGGATCTGCCCACGGCGCGCAAGCACTACGAGACCGCACGATCGCTCGAGCCCGACGACTTCGACGTGCGGATGAACCTGTCGTCCATCTACCGTGACATGGGCGAGGCTCGTCTGGCCCTCCAGGAGGTGGATGCGGCGCTCGAACTGCAGCCGGATTCGGGCGGCGCGCACAACCAGCGGGGTATGCTGCTCGGCGGCCTTGGCGACAACGCGGGGGCGGCGGCCGCGTTCGAACGCGCGGTGGTCCTCGAGCCGAAGAACGAGATGATCTGGTTCAACCTGGGGCTCGCGCGGCTGCGAGCGGGCAACCGGCCGGCAGCGGCGGCCGCGTTCAGAAAAGCGCTCGCGCTGAAGCCCGACTTCGAGGACGCGCGGAAGATGCTCGCTGAAGCCGAGCGTTAGGTCGGATCGGACGCGGCTCGCTTCCTCCTGCATGGCCACCGCGATGGCGAGCGTCGAGATGGGCGACGTCGGGGGGCGTCGGCGCCGCCAGGCGCGCGTTGGTGGATCCGCTTGACAATGCACGGCTGTGCTCCTAGAGTGAGCCTAGCAGTTCTCGCCAAACAGATTCCTTCAAACTCTCGCGTGCTCGCTGCGCGTATGCGTGGTCCGGTTTAGCTCTCGGCTCCCGCTCGTTGGTCACCCTCGGCGTTTGGACTGAGGCAGGTAGAAGGAGGGCTCTGATGCGGAGAGCGAGTTTCGCCGCCTTGATGCTTGTGATCGGGCTCGTGGTGACCGGCGGCACAGCCCGGGCCCAGATCATCACCGGTGCACTGCGGGGCACCGTCACAGATGCGACAGGCGCGGTGCTGCCGGGCACGACCGTCGAATTGAGCGGGCCGGCGTTGATCGGCGGCCCGAAGACAGCGACGACCGACGAGAAGGGACAGTACCGGTTCCCGAGCCTCGCGCCCGGCGTCTACGCCATCACCGCCTCGCTGTCGGGATTCACGACGGTCCGGCGGGAAAGGATCCGGGTCGAGGTCGGCAGCCAGTTCGACGTCGACTTCACGCTCACAGTGGGCGGTGTGCAGGAGGTGGTCACCGTGGCAGGCGCTGTGCCGCTGGTCGACACCTCCCGGTCCGCGATGACGACCACCGTGTCGACAGAACTGGTCGAGGCGACGCCCACCGCCCGGTTCACGTTCTTCGACCTGGCCTACATGACGCCCGGCGTCTCGACGGCGCGGTTCGACAACAGCGCGTCGCGCGCCTCGGCCTTCGGTGCGAACGTCAACGAGAACCAGTATCAACTCGACGGCACGGACATCACCGCGGCCCAAACGGGCGCCGCCTGGGTGTGGCCGAGCACCGACATCATCGAGGAAGTCCAGGTGATCGGTCTCGGCGCGCCGGCCGAGTACGGCAACTACCAGGGGGCGGTGTTCAACGTCATCACCAGGTCGGGCGGCAACAAGCTCACGGTGAACGCGAACTATTACTGGCAGCCGAACGACCTCACGGGCGTGAACGCCACCCTGAAAGACCCCGAGACCGGAAACGTCGTTGGCTTCAATCGGGCTCAGTACCGGGACTTCAGCGTGCAGGTTGGCGGCCCGGTCAAGAAGGACAAGCTGTGGTACTTCGGGGGCGTGCAGTTCCGCCACGACTGGTTCTCGGAGCCCGGCACCAACCCGGTGTCGCCGAAGAAGGAGAACGACTGGCGCTACTTCGGCAAGGCGACCTGGCAGGTGAGCAAGAACAACAAGATCAACGCGTCGCTGGAGTGGGACGGCAACGACATCCCGCGCACGGTCTCGATCAAGTCGCCCTACCAAGTGGGCGGGTCGGAAACCGGCAACCAGCCGGTGCCGAACGTGGCGTGGACGTCCGTGATCAACGACAAGACGTTCGTGGACGTGCGCTATGCCGGGTTCTACGGCGTCGACAAGTGGACGCCGAACTCCGGGGAGCTGAAGACGCCCGGGCACTGGGACGCGGCGACCGGAGTGTACTCGGTCAACACGATGAGCTGGTACGACGGGAACGTGTGGAAATCGCAGCTGTCGGGCAAGGTCTCGCGGTTCGTCCCGAACGCGCTCGGCAGTCACGACCTGCGGGGTGGCGTCCAGTATCTCCAGGGCGGCAGCGACTACAAGAGAGGATACTCCGGCGGCATGGCCTACTACGACTACGCCGGCAAGTACGACGAGCTGATCGTCCAGAACCCGTACCACCAGGACACGGTGATGCGCAACATCGGCGCGTTCGTCGACGACACGTGGAACGTGTCCAGCCACGTAAGCCTGACGCTTGGCCTCCGGTACGATCACTCTGTGGGAACGGTGCCCGACTACGCGCAGCTGGACGCGCTGGGAAACCCGACGGGCGTGACGATCACGAACCCCGGTGACGTGGTCTTCTGGAACAACATCTCGCCGCGCCTCGGCGCCAACTTCCGAATCGACGAGGCGGGCAAGACGATCGGCCGCGTCCACTACGGCCGGTTCTACAGCCAGCTCCAGACGCGCATCTATCGTCCGCTGAACCGGGCGGTGTCACCCTCCATCACCTGGCAGCTCGATCCGAACACCGGCGCCAAGCTGTACGTCATCAGTACGGTCGACCCGCTGGTTGGCATTCCCGAGCTCCAGTCGAACCTGAAGGCACCGTATACGGATCAGATCTCGTTCGGGCTCGATCGCGAGCTGGGCCACGATATCTCGATCGGCGGCTCGTTTATCTACAAGAAGGCCCACGACCTGATTGGCTTCATCAGGCCGTATGCGACCTTCACGACCAAGCAATGGACGTACACGGACCGGAACGGCCAGTCGCAGACGATCAACGTCTTCTCGCAGGACAACACGGATGCGGTCGGGAACACGGTGCGCATCGTCAACCAGGCGCTGTTCTATCAGAAGTACAGGGGGCTCGTTGTCCAGGCGAGCAAGCGGATGTCCCACAACTGGATGATGCTGGCCTCTTTCACCGTGTCGAGATCGCAGGGCCTGAACGCGGGCAGCGGCTCGCGCGACCCGTCCTCGCAGCAGAACTCGAACACTGGAACTTTCGGGCGGGATCCGAACGATTTCATCAACGCCGATGGCCCGCTGACGGGCGATCGCCCCTACATGTTGAAGTTGCAGGGTGCCTACAATCTGCCCTACGGCATCAACCTGAGCGGCGACTGGCAATGGCTCAAGGGAAGGCCGATCTTCCCGTCGGTCCGGACGCCAAGCGGCCTGCTCCGTCAGGGCCGCCGCGACATCGACGATCTGTCCCGGTGGGAGACCGTGCGCGCTCCGGCGAACAACATTGTCGATTTCCGCGTGCAGAAGGACTTCAAGCTCGGCGGACGCGTGAAAGCGAGCTTGGCGCTCGACCTGCTCAACGCCTTCGACAACGACTCTTTCTACAGCGTGGCCAACACCAGGCTCTCGAGCGTGCAGCCCCCGGAGTACCTGCAGGGCGTGACGTTCGTCCCTCCGCGGCGGGCGAACATCGTGCTGAAGTTCTACTACTGAGGTTCAGTCAGGGGGAAACAAACCCAGGCGGGCGGAGATGACGGCCGGGCACCGGGTTCACCGGTACCCGGCCGTTCTTCGTCCTAGAGGTGAAGGCGCGGCGGCTCCGCCCTCACCTCAGCCTTGTCGGAGCGTCGCCAGCCGGCTCAGTTGCCGGTGCTCCTCGCGGCCGGTGCCACGCGGATGATACCGACGGTCTGCTCGATGCTGATGGTCGTCCCGTAGGGCTGAGAAAGCTTCTGCAGTCGCTCGAGAATCGTTCTGGCTAGTGCCGGCGACGCGAGGCGCGGCACACCGCGGTCGGCCAGTCGCACGGTGTAGCCCAGATCGATCGGGTACAGCCTGATCTCGGCCAGCTGGTTGTGCTCGAAGCGACTGAGGGTGACGATACCCTGGTAGAGATTCTCGTCGCTAAACCCTTTGGCCATCAGGGCGGCGTTCAGGTCGCCGTCGGTCATCGTCCTCGGATCCATCTTGTGGATGTCGTACAGGTCCTGGCCGACCGGGAAGATCTTGTCGTCAAAGACGAAGTTGCCGAGGCTGTAGAAGATCGGGCGGCCTTTGTAGATCTCGATGCCGCGAAGCTGGTGCGGTCCGTGGACAATGAAGGCGTCGGCACCCGCGTCGATCGCCTGGTGGGCAAACTGCTGCAGGAAGTCCGGAGGCTCCTGGCTCCAGTTCCCCGGCTCGTGACCGTGGTCTGTGACGATGCAGAAGTCGGAGAGCTGCTTGCCATTCCTGACGTTCCTCAGGATTTCCTTCACGTCCCGCTCGTCGGGCTGGAACGCGAAAGCGGGCTTGTCACCGACCTTGTAGCGCGTGCCGAGCAGGGTCAGCTCGTCGGGTTTTTCCTGTTTTTCCTGCTCCGCCGTTCGGGGCCCTCTCGGCAGCGCATCGCGCACCCTGCGCAGGTTGTCCAGCATGTCCCGCGTGACGATTGCCGTGCGCGTCAGCCGCAGGGCGTTCAGGCCGGGTCGCCCGGGAGCTTCGCCGGCAGGGGCCGCAGCGCGTGACAGCGGCGTGTAGCTGGTCGCGAACGACACGAGCGACACGCGCCCGCGCTCGGTTTCCAGATAGGCCGCGGCGCCGGCGTGGGCGGCGTCCTCGCCCGCTCCGGCGTGCGCGATTCCCACCTCGTTCAGCACCTTTGTGGTCTGACGCATCCCTTCGACACCCCAATCGAGCGCGTGGTTGTTCGCGCGCGCCATCACGTTGAACCCGAGCGCCTTCAGATCTTTCCCCACCGCCGGTGGTCCCAGGTGCCAGGCGCCGCCGTATTCGGCCTCCGGCCACCCCTTGAAGTCCTGGATGTCGAAGAGCGACCCTTCCATGTTCCCGAACGTGACGTCTGCGCTGCGGAGGATCTTCAGCACCGCCTGGAAGGCGGGATCCTGCAACTTGGTGATCGGCCGGCCGATAATCACGTCGCCAACCGCCACCAGCGTGAAGCCATCGACGACATTGGTTTCGGTGGTGGCGACGGTGTCATAGCCCGGTCTCTTCGGCTCCCCCGGGGCCGCGCCCTGCTGCCGTTGCTGCTGGGCACGGAGCGCCGGCACCAGGAAACTGGTGACACCGAGCACCACCACCGCTGCCAGCGCGCGGGGCCAGTGCCGGGCATGCAAGCGGCGAGGAGACTGTGTGATTGCCATCATGAATCCTTTCCGATGTGCTGGCTCGCTGAGTTCCGGCGTTCACTGGGAGCCCCTTTGGATGTCGGTGCCGTGACCTCTGATGAAGGGGTGGGTGGTGCCTGAGCGCTGGCGAGGCCCTGGCCGTAATCGGCGCCGATCATGGGCAGGACCGCTTGGCGTCGCCTGATCTCCAGGTGCAGTCGCGGTAGCGCTATCGGCTCGCCGTCCCCTCCATCTGCGGGTAGGGCAGCGCATTCAGAAGGAACTTGTGCGTGCTGTGGCTCTGGTTGCGGTACTGGGCCCGGATGCCCACGAGCACAACGTGCCCCTTGCCGTGCTTGATGTCGACGACGGCCCCCTTCCTCGCGATCCGGTCGCCGCCGATGAGCCAGCCGCGCATCAGGAGGTCGTCGTCCGCGTAGGTGGCCGCCACGTGGCGCTCCCAGTCGACGCTTGGCGGGATGAAGGTGTCGAGTAGGTAGCGCACTGGCGCCTTCGGTCAGAAACGCCACCACGTTGTGGGTCCAGGCGGCATCATCACCGCCGCCCGTCTGTTGGCCGTCGGGGTTCTGGCTCGGAATGGCCAGCAGGATCACCTCGTCCAGCACCCTGGCGGCACTGCATCGTCAGCTCCCTCATGACTGCGGACGGAGCGGATCGACAAGACGGCTAAGGGGTTGAGACCGCGGGGGGCGACGCCGTGCTCGGCAGATAGTAGACATGCATGGTGCGCCCAGTCAACGCGTCGTGTGGCGCCATGGCAGGGCGGAAGTCTCCGATCCTCACTCTGGGCGCCGGACGCGGGCGGCGGGGGAGACACGTCGCGCGGCCGGGCAATCGCCAGCGGAATCCGGGGAGGAGCCGACCTGGTCGGCCTCGCCTACCGTAGCCCCTTCGTTCGCCTTGAGGCGCTGAAGAACGTACAGCATCGCCGCTCGGAGGATCAGTCCTGGCTACCCGAGGGACCAACGCGATTCTGCTCCATGGCCTGTCGCGTCCTCAGCATCGAACACCACTCCTTGTGTTCGCTGACCGGCATTCCGCATTCCACGCAGATCCGGATTCGCTTGGTGGGTTCGCTGCTCTCAAGGCCGAACATCTTCTTCAGGAAGGACACTTCTGCCTCCACCCCACGGGCCGGTCAAGCCCGGTTATGGATCGGAGACGTTTGACCCGGTGGATCGGTTCCCGGGAAGCTCGATGAGGTTGGGATGGCTTTCTACGGGAAATTCGAGCTTCGCGTGGGCGTCTGCATACCTGTAGGATTGGGCACGGCAAGAAGGCGGCGGCGTTCCAAGAGCGGTCGCTCACACGAAGGAATGGGCCGGGAGCGTGCCCGGCCAGCACCGTGGAGGAGAGCCGTGACTGCTGCGCAGATG
>Ga0315282_10018330_pt1 | contig 10012 bp, 9 predicted proteins | sample YL17G07_20_MG_FD_203693 | JGI IMG/M metagenome (GOLD analysis project Ga0315282, IMG submission 203693) | Sediment microbial communities from Yellowstone Lake, YNP, Wyoming, USA - YL17G07_20 | ecosystem: Environmental > Aquatic > Freshwater > Lake > Sediment | place: USA: Wyoming | collected... | reverse complement strand
ACACCCTGAATGGAGGTGGCCCAGTTGTTGTTGCCGTACACCACCTGTGCGCCTCCGCGAACGGTGGGCGCGGCGGCCTCCACGGAGGGGCACTCGGCGGCAATGGCGCGGGCGTCGTCTTCGGTTAGGGTCACGGCCATGCCGCTGCCCAGCCGGATTCCCGAACTGGTGATGGTTCCGGAGAGCACGATGAGCAGGTTACTGCCGATGGTCTGGATTTCTTGCTGGATGCGGGCGGTAGCCCCGGAGCCCACGGCCACCATGGCGATGACCGCGGCCACCCCGATGATGATCCCCAACATGGTGAGGGCCGAGCGGAAGCGGTTCACGCGCAGCGCGCTCAAGGCGATTTTGACGGTAGCAAGCAGTTTCATGGGAGCCTCCTAGAACCGGGGACCGCGCGGGCCTCCGAAGGGCTGGCCCGCCGAGGCGGCCTGCGTGGAAGCCAGTCCTACGATGACTTCCTGCCCTTCGGTAAGGTTCCCGCCAGCCACTTCGCTGTAGGTTCCATCTGAAATGCCCAGCTTGACGCTGACAGGAGCGGGCTTTCCGTTCTCTCCGACAATCCAGATGGTCTGAGAACCAACGTTCCGGCTGGCGCGCGGCCCGCCGGGACCTCCCTGCCCAAAAGCACGCTGGGCCGCGGCTCTCGGCTGATCCTTGGCGTCCAGCGGGCGGAATCGCAGGGCGGCGTTGGGGATCCGGAGGGCGTTGTCGCGGCGGTCCACCAGAACCTTGACGTTGGCGGTCATGCCGGGGAACAGCTTCAGGTCGGGATTGGAGACCGCGACGACCACGTCATAGGTGATCACGTTTTGCACGTTGATGGGGGCCTGGCGGATTTCCACTACCCCGCCGTGGAAGGTGCGGCCCGGGTAGGCGTCCACGGTGAAGACCCCCTCCTGGCCGACTCTGACGCGGCCGACGTCGGCCTCGTCCACGTTGGTATCGACCTGCATCTTGGTCAGGTCCTGGGCGATTTCGAACAGGGTGGGCGCCTGGAGGCTAGCGGCCACGGTCTGGCCGACATCGACCTTGCGTGAGACCACGATCCCGTCAACGGGAGCGCGGATGAAGGTGTGCTCGAGATCGATTTGCGCCTGGCGCAGCGCGGCGTCCTGCTGTTTGACCTGGGCCTCGGCGGAAGACACCTGGGTGAGAGCGACCTGGCGCTGGGCCTCGGCGCTGCGGATGTTCTCGATGGCCGCTTGCTCCAGGGCCTGGGCGGCATCCAACTCAGCGACGGCAGCGTCGTCGGCGGCCTGGGCGGAGTCGCGGTCCTGCGTGGCGATGAGCTTGTTGTTGAACAGTTCCGTGCTGCGGTTGAACTTGGTCTGGGCGTCGAAGGCGGAAGCTTTGGCCTTGGCGATGCCGGCCTTGGCCTGGGCGAGCATGGCCTTGGCGTTGGCGATTTCGGCCTCCGTCTTTTGCAGGTTGGCCTGGGCGTTGACGACCGCGGCGCGGGCGGCGTCCAGGTTGGCCTGGGCCTGGTTGACGCGGGCCTGGAAGATTTCGGGATCGATTCTGGCGACCAGTTGCCCTTTCTCAACCTTGGTGTTGAAGTTGGCGTAGAGTTCCTTGATGTTGCCAGACACCTGCGTGCCGACCTCGACGGTCACGACGGCATTGAGGTTTCCGGTGGCGGAAATGGTGCTTTCGATGTCGCCCCGGTCGGCGCCGACGGTTCGATATTGGGCTGCGTGCTGGCCTCGGAGGAGTGTGAAGGCGCCGAACCCTGACAGGACCACTACACCGGCGCCCAGCCACAGAGCTTTTTCTTTCTTCATAAGGTCCACCTCCCCTATCATTTATAAGGTGCTCGGCGAAGGGTCTGGGGTGTAAATGTACGTAAAGATGTGTGTTCCAAGTGTAATCGGGCGAGTGGTATAGTGACCTCTTGTGACTCCCCTACCCGATGCAGTTCTTGACCTCTTCTACCAGACCGGCGCCTATCTGCGCGGTCATTTTCGGCTGACCAGCGGGCTGCACAGCCCGGAATACCTGCAATGCGCCCTGGTGTTGCAGTACCCCGAGCACGCCGGGCGGCTGGGCGCCCGGCTGGGCGAGGCGCTGGCCGCGCTCCTGGGTCCGGAGGCAGCCGTCGAGGTGGTGGGCTCTCCGGCGCTGGGAGGGATCATCATCGGCCACGAGGTGGCCCGCGCCCTGGGCGCACGGTGCGTGTTTGCGGAGCGGGACGCTTCCGGAAACATGAACCTGCGCCGGGGTTTCACTGTGACTCCCGGGGAGCGGGCAGTTGTGGTCGAAGATGTGGTGACCACCGGGGGGAGCACGCGGGAGGTGGTCGAGGTTTTTCGGGCCGCCGGAGCGCAGGTGCTGGCCGCGGCCTCCATCATTGACCGCAGCGGCGGGCAGGCCGATGTAGGCGTCCCCCGAGTGTCCCTGGCCACGCTCCACGTGGTCAGCTACCCTCCGGAGGAGTGCCCTCTCTGCCAAGAAGGCGTGCCGGTGACCAAGCCGGGCTCTCGAAAGACTTAACGGAAAATCAAAAGGCAAAAGGCAAAAATCAAAAGGCAAAAATGGAGCGACAGGACCTTGGGGAGAGGCTGCTGGGTTACGGGGCGCAAGTTGTGGCACTCGTTGAGGCGTTACCGAAAACCTTGGCTTGCCGGCGCATCGGAGACCAGTTGCTACGCAGTGCCATTTCGGTGGGGGCCAACTACGAAGAGGCGCAGGCCGCCGAATCGAAGGAAGATTTCGTTCATAAACTCCAGGTGGCCTTGAAGGAACTGCGGGAATCGCACTACTGGCTGCGGCTGCTCATCAAAGCGAAAACTCTGCCCCCCGATCGAGTCGCGGCGATTCTTGATGAATCCACCCAGCTCCGATCGATTCTTTCCAAGGCGGTTGCCACCACCAAAGGAAAAGGCAAACCCGGCTGATTCCAGCCCATTTTTGCCTTTTGACTTTTGCCTTTTGCCTTTTGATTTGTATTTTATATGCGCCGCATACGGATAACGCTGGCCTACGACGGCACCGACTTCCACGGCTGGCAGGTGCAGCCCAACTTGCCCACCGTCCAGGGAACGCTTCAGGAAGTGCTCAGTGAGATCGAGGCTGCGCCGGTGAGGGTAGACGGCTCCGGGCGTACCGACGCCGGGGTACACGCCCTGGCACAGGTGGCGGCCTTCTGGCTGGACAACCCGATTCCCCCGGAGAACCTCCGCAGAGCCATGAACCGTTTGCTGCCGGGTGCCATCCGGGTGCTGGCGGTTCAGGAGGTCGCGCCGGACTTCCATCCCCGCTACGCGGCGCTTTCCAAGACTTACGAATACCGCATCTTCCGCGGCGAGGTCTGTCCGCCGTTCCAGCGGCGCTATGTGTATCACCATCCCTACCCGCTGGATGAGCGCCGGATCCTGGCGGCCGCGCCGCTGCTGGAAGGCGAGCACGATTTCTCGGCCTTCGCCGGGGCCGATGAACGTGACCGGGAAGGCGGCTCGAAAGTGCGCACCGTTTTTTCCTCCCGCGCCGAGCTGGCCGGCGATCTGCTGCTCTACCGCGTACGCGGCAGCGGCTTCCTCAAGCACATGGTCCGCAACATCGTGGGCGCGCTGCTGAAAGTGGGCAAAGGCAACCTGGATGAGGCGGCCATCCAGGCCCTGTTGACGCCGGGGACCATCGCGAAGGCCGGCCCGCGGGCCCCGGCCTGCGGGCTGTTCCTGGTCAGCGTCGAGTATCCGAATCCGCCTGCGCTTTGACGAAGTGCCGGTCAGGGAGCAGCCAGTAGATCAGGCCGATCGACAGCGGGTGCATCAGGCCGGCCAGGGCAAAAATCGGCGCGTAGGAAAAGCGCCGGACCACCCAGCCGGTACCCAGGTTGGCCAGAGCCCCGCCGATGGCCCCGCCGGTTCCCGAGAAGCCCGTGGCAGTGCCCACCTCCGGGCCGCGAAACAGGTCAATCGGCAGGGCCTGAAGGTTGGCCACCCAGATAGCGTGGCCAAGAGTGACGAAGCAGGTGGCTGCGATGGCCATCCAGGCCGCAGGGACCAGCGGGGCGAAGATCGCCGCAGGCAGAAACGCCGCGCCCAGCAGCATGACGAACTTCCGCGCCCTGGGCAGCTTCCATCCCTTCCGGATGAGGTAGCCCGAAAACCAGCCGCCCAGGATGTAGCCCATGTCCCCGAACAAGAAAGGCACCCAGGCGTACTTGCCCACCATGGCCAGGTCGAAGCCGCGCTCCCGGCGCAGGTATTCCGGCAGCCAGAAGATGACGAAGTAAATCACCGGGTCGGTGAAGAAGCGCGCCACGATTAGCGAGTAGCATCCGGGCATCCGTATCACGTTCCACGCATTCAGGGAACCGGCGCGAGCGGGCAGAGTCTCCTGGGGAGGGCGGATGTGCTCTTTCAAAGCGGCATATTCGCCCGCGCCCAACCAGCGGTTGCGGTGCGGAGGCTGGTAGAGCAGCAGCCAGAGAGCCAGCCACGCCAGCCCCAAGCTGCCCGTAAGCAGGAACGCAAAGCGCCAGCCGTAGCGCAAGGTCAGGAAGGCCACCACGGGCGGCGCAATGGCCGAGCCGAGCGATGAGCCGGTATTGAAGATACCGACGCCCAGCGCGCGCTGGCCCGCCGGAAACCATTCCGCCACCGACTTGGCCGCCGCCGGGAAGTTGCCGGGCTCGCTCAATCCCAGCAGGATCCGGCAGCCTGTCAGCGACCACTTGCCGCGAGCCAGCGCGTGCAGCATCTGCGCCAGTGACCAAGACCCGATGAAAACCGCAAACCCGCGCCGCGTGCCCATGCGGTCCACGATGTAACCCGAGCCGGCGTACATCACCGCGTAAGCCAGTAGGAACAGCGTCAGGATCTGGGCGTAGTCCCGTTCATCCAGCCGGAACTCCTTCCGCACATCCACTGACACCACCGAGAGCGCCAGCCGGTCCACGTAGTTGAGCATGGTGGCCAGACACAACATGCCCGCGATGATCCAGCGCAGTTTGGGGATCTTGACCATTGAGCCATTGTGCCACTTTGCCATTGCGCCATTGCAGACCCACGCATCCGCCTCAGGCTTTTCAATGACTCAATGACACAATGACTCAATTCTCTGTGAATCCGAAACCTTGGATCGCGATGCCCATGCGGCGCGAATCCCTGGTGGGCCGGTATTCAGGTTCCACGCGGAACTCCACTTTCACGGGCCCGGGCGCCCCGGCTGGCAGATTCCAGCGCACAGGATAAAAACCGTCGGCAGTGAACTCCTCGCGGCCCAGCAACTGGCCGTTCAAAAAGACCTGGACCGCGGTGCGCTTCAAATCCCGGATCAGATCCGGGCCGATCTGCGCGACCAGTTCGAACTGGCGGGCCTCCGCCGGGCGCCGCAGCCGCGCGCTGGCGTAAGGCGCAATCCACCGAAATGCGTATTCCCAGGGATGCCAGCCTTCTCCCAGTTGCCAGATAGGCTGGCAGCGGTTGCGGTTGATCTTGAAGTAAGTGTTGTCGGGCATCGTGGAGGTGCGGGGAACCACCGCCAGCGTCCGGAAGACGGGATCCCACCACAGCATCACAAAGCGCTCGGCCCGGAAACCTTTTTCGTAGCCTTCCTGCTCGGTCCAGTAGACCCCCAGATCCAGCCGGTCGTAAAGATACTGCAAGGCGCCCTGCACGCCCCAAGGGTGCAGATCGGCTGGGAAGCCGTCGTAGACAAAGGTGCGCATCTCGGGGAGGCCCCGGGCCATCTCGGCGAGCGTCGAGACGTAGGTGCGGTTCTCCGCAGCGGCGGCCAGGTTGGCGCGCCGCAGGGTCCGGAGGTGCGAGTAGTTCCACGGAATCCAGATCGCGAACAACACCGCCGCCACGGCTGCACCATAGGCCGGTTTCAGCCTGGCCACCAGCGCCGCCAGCGCGATGGCCGCCCCAGCCAGCGGCACATAGAGGTATGCCCCATACAGCCGTCCGGGCATCAGCAGCACAGGCACCGGCATCAGGCACAGGAAAACCACCCCGAGGCTGACCCGCCGGTCTCGCGTCACCAGCGGCAGCGCCAGCATGGCCAGACCAGCGTAGGGAAGCAGGAACAACTGTGAAGAGTAGAACGAGACCGTCTCGATAATCGCGTCCAGGGAAAACCGGAACGTGTACTCGGTGTCCGTGCCCGCGCTCAGCAGCAGCCCCTGCGTGCCGAAAACCAGTGACACCACCCAGAAGGGAACCAGCGGCTTCCAGCGCTTCTCTCCCAGCCAGTATTCGTAAAAGGTCAAAACCGCCGGCAGCATCACGGTCAGCTCTTTCGATCGAAAGGCCAGCCAGAAACACACCAGGCTGAGGACCCATCTACGCGAAACGTAACACCGCAGGCTCAGCAGGCAGAACAGCGCGCACAGGACATCGAAGATGTACATGGGCCGCCAGTAGGCATCGAAAACCCCCATGTGGAAGGCGAAAAACAGGCTGCCCACCACCCCCGCCAGGCGCCCCAATCCCAAGCGCCGCAACAGCAGCCAGAGGACCCAGACGTTGAGCAAGTGAATGGCGTGCAGCAGGGCCACATACCAGGGAAACCCGAGGCCTGCCGTGCGGCTCAGCAGGATGAAGTAGGCATACCCGACCGGGCGCAGGTTCTGATGGGCGTAGGAAGGGACCGCCAACCCTCGGACCACATGCACCAGTCCCAGGTGCCGCGTCCAGCTCAGATTGCCGAAATCGTCCCCGCTGAAGTACCCCTGGTAGGCGCCCCGGTTGGCGATGAGAAACAGAAGGGCCATCGCGGCAAACAAGGCCGCACCAGTCACCTTGCGCATAGTGGACTATTCTACCGTTTTGCCGTGTTTTGATTTACCGCGGAGGCGCGGAGGACGCCGAGAAAACACATGCATTCCCTTTGCGCTCTCGGCGTCTCTGCGGTGAGCAATCTGGCCGGCCTGAGGGGTCAGCCATTACCGATGGTCGAGGGCTTCTTGGTGCGCTTGCTCTCGTACATCAAATGATCCGCCGCCTCCAGACTCTCCTGAAGCCCGCGGCCGCTGGCCGGAGCCAGGCCCCAACTGAAGCGGATCGCCACGGGGCCGTGATTGCGGATCTGGAACCGCTGGAGACGCTCCTCCAGACCCCGCAGGCGGGCTTGAGCCAGTTCGGTGTCCAGGTTGCGGAAGAAGATCACCATCTCGTCGCCGCCCCAGCGAAAGGCCCGGTCCTGCTCGCGGATCGAGGCCTGTACCAGCTTTCCGACGCCGTGCAGGATCTCGTCGCCGACCAGGTGGCCGTATTGATCGTTCAGCACTTTGAAGTCGTCCAGATCGCACACCGCCACCAGCCCGTCAAAACCCTGCTCCTGTTCCATCCAGCGGGCCATGGCATAGCGGTTCAGCAACCCGGTCATGGGATCCACGTCCCCCTGGCCGGCTTCTTCCCGCAGGCGCGCCAACTCTTCTTGCAGGCGCCGGAGCTGCTGCCGCTGTTTCACGGATCTTCGCAGATAGAACAGGGCCGCGCACAAGAAAACCAGAACGCAACCTGCAAGAGTCCACTGCGACATGGCCGGTCAAACCCGCTCGATCACGTGGCGCCGCATCGAGACCGCCCTCCCGGTGGTCTCATCAACGCCCACAATCACCGAGTGTAACTCGACTTGGCCGCGGGCCGCTTCCATGCGCACCGGGGTGAAGGTCAGGAAGCGCCGCAGCACGATCTGCTTGTCGACGCCGATGATCGAGTCGTACGGCCCGGTCATGCCCACGTCGGTCTGGTAGCCGCTGCCGCCGGGCAGGATGCGCGTGTCGGCGGTGGCCACATGGGTGTGCGAGCCGCACACCGCCGAGACCCTTCCGTCCAGATACCACCCCATGGCCACCTTCTCGCTGGTGATTTCGGCGTGGAAGTCCACAAACCGCACCTTCACCTCAGGGTTCAGAGCGGCCAGAATCTGGTCGGCCTTGCGGAACGGGCAATCGATGGGCAGCATGTGCGTGCGGCCCTGGAGGTTGATCACCGCCACCTGGACGCCGTTGCGCGCGCGCGCCAGGTAGACCCCCCGGCCGGGGGTGCCGTCCGGATAGTTGGCCGGGCGCAGCAGTCTGGGCTGGCGGTCCAGATAGTCGTAGATCTCCCGTTTGTCCCAGACGTGGTTTCCGGAGGTCAGCACATCCAAACCCATGGCGAACAACTCTTCGGCCACCAGGGGCGTCACTCCAAAGCCGCCCGCGGCGTTCTCGGCATTGGCGATGGTCAGATCGATGCCCTCGGAAGCCACCAGCTCCCGCAAGTGGTCCGCCACCATGCGGCGCCCCGGCGAGGCGATGATGTCCCCGATGAAAAGCAGGTTCATGGCCCAAATAAAAAAAGGAGCGCACCGCCAGCTTGGGCCGGGCCCCGTCATTGACCCCTGTTTTGTAAACGGGGCGGGTGTCCTCCGAGCGCCTTTAGGCTTCTCCAGATCCTCTGCGGACCGGAGCATGCACACCAGCGCATAATCGAGTCGGACCCCCTTGACTTGAGTGTTGGATCAAGTTTTGGAGACCGGGTCCCTACTTTTGAGTAACGCTCCAGAACGATCATAACAGAATTGAGTCATTGAGTCATTGAGCCATTGTGTCATTGACAAGCTATGCGTCGCCCGCGGGTTTTTCAATGGCTCAATGACCCAATGGCCCAATGACTCAATTCCCCTTCATCCCAAGCACTCCCCGATCTCCTTCTCCGTAATGGCGCCTTCCCGGATGATCCGCCAATAGGGCTCGGTGATGTCCACCGTGGTGCTGCCGCGACTGGTGCAGAGCCCGCCGTCCAGAATCAGGTCCACGCGACCGTCCATCATGCCGAAGGCTTCAATTCCGCTGCGGCAGGTAGGCTGGCCGGAGATGTTGGCGCTGGTCGAGATCAGAGCATGCCCGAGCGTCTCGAGCAGGGCGTTGGCCACCACGGCGCGGGATTGCCGCAGGGCCAGGCGGCCGGTGTTTCCGGTCACTTTCAAGGGGACCTGGGCGGAGGCCGGCACAATGATAGTCAAGGGTCCCGGCCAGAAGTGGCGCGCCAGCACATAGAAACGCGGAGGCAGATCTTTGGCCAGTTCCTCGGCCATCATCAGGTCTGCGATCAGCAGAGGCAGCGAGCGGTGAGGCTCGCGGCCCTTGGCCAAAAATACCTGTACCACCGCCTGCAAGTTAAATGGGTCGGCCACCAGCGTATAGAGGGCATCGGTGGGGAGAGCGACCACTCTGCCGGCGCGGATGACGGCGGCGGCCCGCTCCAGCGCCTGCGGGCTGGGGCGTTCGGGCTCGATCTCGATCAGGTCGGTGGGCATGCTACCTTCCAGGAATGGCTTGGGCGACCTCCAGGGCCATCTGATAGCGGCCGAACGGCGCGCTCAACTGCACTCCTTGAACCATGCCGCGCACGCGGGCGGCCATCTCCCGGGCGATGGCGACGCCCTCCTGGCGCGCTTTCTCGGCGGTATCCGCCCGGCGCATGCGCTCCAGATACTCGCCCGGCACGGGCGCCCGCAGCTCGTTGACCATGAACTCGGCGTTGCGATAGCTGACCAGCGGCCAGAGGCCGGCAATCAGCGGGATCTTCACGTGCTCGATGCGCCTGAGGAACTGCTCGAGCAGGTCCAGATCGAACACCGGCTGGGTCACCACATATTCGGCCCCGGCCTGCACCTTCCATTCGAAGCGGTGGATCTCTTCATCCAGGTTCACTGCGCCGGGGTTGGTTCCCACGCCAATCACAAAGCGAGTCTGCGAGCCCATCGGGTTGCCGCCCATATCCAGGCCGCGGTTGAGGTTGTTGACCATATTGGTCAGGCCGATCGAGTCGACGTCAAAAACCGCCGTAGCCGTCGGGTAGCTGCCCATGCGCGGCGGGTCGCCGGTGATGCAGATCAGGTTGCGGATGCCCACCGCGTGCGCGCCCAGCAGCTCCGACTGGATCCCCAGGATATTGCGGTCCCGGCAACAGAAGTGCAGAACGGCCTCGATGCCGGCCTGCTGCTGAATGAGCTGGCAGGTGACCTGGGCGCTCATGCGCGCGCTGGCGCGCGGGCCGTCGGGCACATT
>Ga0315282_10018329_pt1 | contig 10013 bp, 6 predicted proteins | sample YL17G07_20_MG_FD_203693 | JGI IMG/M metagenome (GOLD analysis project Ga0315282, IMG submission 203693) | Sediment microbial communities from Yellowstone Lake, YNP, Wyoming, USA - YL17G07_20 | ecosystem: Environmental > Aquatic > Freshwater > Lake > Sediment | place: USA: Wyoming | collected... | reverse complement strand
CTCGACGGCGTGGTCGACGACCTCGACGTGGCCATCATAGGTCTGTACTACGATGGCGGCGCCGTCAACACGCACTACTGGAACGAGGGCGACGTCTTCGGCTACGACGGGTATGTGGACGACAATGACGTGGCCGTCGTCGGCCTGATGTACGGCTCCGGGTATCCGCCGAACGGCGATCCGCTTGGCGGCGCCGGGGCTGGCGCGGCCGGCGCCGGCGCAGGCGTTTCGTGGGCCCTCGCCGACTCCGCGTGTCCGGCCGGCGGAAGCCCGGTTCCCGAACCGGCCACGCTCGCCCTGATCCTCCTCGGCGGCCTAGCCCTCCTGCGCCGCCGTGTTTAGCCGCCGCCGCGTTTGGGTCGCCATCGTTGAGCCGTCGCCGGTACGGCGACGAACAATCATCGCGGCCGTACCGGCCGCGGCTCAACGATGATCGGCGCCAATCGTTGAGCCGTCGCCGGTACGGCGACGAACAATCATCGCGGCCGTACCGGCCGCGGCTCAACGATGCCGGCCGCGGCTAAACGATGAAGAAAACACACCACCCGCTTACCGGCCCGCCTTCTTCTCCGCCTTCGCGACGCCCGGCACGAACGTGTCGGTCGGCTGGAGCGACAGGATGTACTCCGTCAGGAGGCGGATGGTGTTGTCGGCGTCGTCGAGGCTGAGGACCTCGACGGGCGTGTGCATGTACCGGTTCGGCACGCTGACGAGGGCCGTGGCGACGCCGGCCCGGCTGATCTGGATGGCGTTGGCGTCGGTGCCGGTGGCGCCCGGCGCGGCCTGGAACTGGTGGGGGATCTTCCGGGCCTTGGCGGTCTTCTCCAGCCCGTCGGCGACGCGGGGGTTGATGTTCGGCCCGCGGCAGAGGATGGGGCCGCCGCCGATCCGCACGTCGCTGAGCTTGCGTTTGTCCTTGTCGGCGCCGGCGTAGTCGGAGGCGAAGCCGACGTCGACCGCCAGGCCCACGTGCGGGTCGAGGCCGAACGCGCTCGTCCGCGCCCCGCGCAGGCCCACTTCCTCCTGCACCGTGCTGACGGACCACACGGCCACCCGCGGCCGCCGTTTCGCCAGGGCCACCAGCGTCTCGGTCACCACGAACGCGCCGATGCGGTCGTCGAACCCGCGCGAGACCACGCGGTTGTTCAGCAGGTGCTTGAGCTCGACGTCGAGCGTGGCGGTGTCGGTGACGCGCACGTGCCGGCGGGCCTCGTCGCCGCTCGCGGCGCCGATATCAATGCACATGTCTTCGATCTTGAGCTGGGCCTTGCGCTCCTCCTCCGTCAGCAGGTGGATCGGCTTGCGGCCGATGACGCCCAGGATGGGACCCTTGGCGCCGTGGACCACCACCCGCTGCCCGGCGAGGATCGTCGGATCGAACCCGCCGATGGTCTGGAAGAAGAGGAAGCCGCCGTCGTCGATGTGCGAGACCATGAGGCCGATCTCGTCGACGTGCCCCGCCAGCATGACCCGGAGGGCAGCGGTGGTGTTCACCCCCGCCAGCACGTTGCCGTGCACGTCGGTCCGCACCTCGTCGCAGCGGCCCGCCAGGCGCTGCCGGACCACCTCCTGGGCCTCCTCCTCGAAGCCCGAGGGGCACCACGCGGCCATCAGCTTCTCGAGAAACTCCAGTCGGTCTTTCTGCATGTTGCGCTCCTGGCCAGGTCCCGTTGATGTCGCCGCCATCAGACGCTAACCGGATGATACCCCGGCGGCGCCGCTCATGCAAGCACGCCGCGAGGTCATCCGCGCCAGCGCGAAAATGATTTGACCCACTCCCGAGACTCAATAGACTGAACCCGCTTCTTACAGGCAGGGCGCGGCGGCCCTCTCGCCAAGGCGAGTCTTCGACCCGAACCGCCGCGCGAGGTGCTCAAGGAGACTGCCATGGCGAAGGCGAAGGAAGCCGTTCCGGCAACGATGAAGGGCGTCATCCTGCCCGGCAATAGCACGGTCGAGTTCCGCGAGTTCCCGGTGCCCGAGCCCGGGCCGGGACAGGTGCTCATCCGGACCAAGGCGTCCTCGATCTGCGGCAGCGACATCCGCGCCATCTACCGCCAGCACACCGGCAAGGGGCCGGAGGGGTACCAGGCGGGCATGATCGCCGGCCACGAGCCGTGCGGCCAGATCGTCAAGGTCGGCCCGAACTGCCATCGCTACAAGGCCGGCGACCGCGTGGTCCTGTACCACATTTCGGGCTGCGGCTGCTGCGACGACTGCAAGCATGGCTACATGATCTCGTGCACGAGTTCCTTCCGGGCGGCCTACGGCTGGCAGCGTAACGGCGGCCACGCGCCGTACATCCTCGCCGAAGAGAACACGTGCGTCCAGCTTCCCGACAGCCTGACGTACACCGACGGCGCCCTGTGCGCGTGCGGGTTCGGCACCTCGTACGAGGCCCTGCGGCGGATCGGCGTGAGCGGCCAGGACCGGCTCCTCGTGACGGGCCTCGGGCCGGTGGGCCTGGCGGCGGCGATGCTCGGTCGGGCGCTGGGGGCCACGATGATCGTCGGCACCGACGTCGCCGAGAGCCGCCTGAAGCTCGCCAAGGACCTCAAGCTGGTCGATCACGCCCTCAAGGCCGACGACAAGGCCCTCGCGAAGATCAAGGACCTGACGCAAGGCAAAGGCTGCGAGGCCAGCTTCGACGCCTCCGGTGCGCCGGCCGGGCGGCTGTTGGCTCTCCAGGGCACGCGGCAGTGGGGGCGGTGCGTGTTCGTCGGCGAGGGCAACAAGGTGGAGTTCGACGTGTCGCCCCTCCTCATTCACCCGCAGATCACGCTCTACGGCTCGTGGGTCACATCGCTGAAGCACCTGGAGGAACTCGTGGAGCGGCTGGACCGCTGGGGCCTGCATCCCGAGATCACCTGCACGCACCGGCTGCCGCTCGAGAAGGCCGCCGAGGCGTACGACCTGGCCGACAAGGGGCAGGTGGGCAAGGTGGCGATTTGCTTCGACGAGGAGTTGAAGTAATCGCTGAACTGCCGCCAATCGTTGAGCCGTCGCCGATCGTTGAGCCGTTGCCGGTCGTTGAGCCGTTGCCGGTCGTTGAGCCGTCGCCGATCGTTGAGCCGTTGCCAATCGTTGAGCCGTCGCCGGTACGGCGACGAACAATAATGATCGCGGCCGTGCCGGCCGCGGCTCAACGATAACAGGCCAGGTCTGCTTTCTCGCCCGTTGAGCCGCCGCCGGTACGGCGGCGGGAATGGCGCTATGCGCACATGCGCAAAACTCGTCGCCGTGCCGGCGACGGCTCAACACCGGCGACGGCTCAACGATTGTCCTGGCCGTACCGGTGGCGGCCCGGCTGGCTGCTACGTGCCCCGCGGGGGTAGCGGCTTCACGAAGTCCCAGTGTTGGTCCGTGAGTCCCGCGGCCTTCGGATTGGCCAGGACGTACTCCACCGCCGCATGCACGGCCTCTTCGTCGTCCAGGAACACGTTGTGCCCCCCGCGAGTCCAGGGCGTGTGGGTCAGGCGGAGGGCCGAGGTGGCCCTGCCTTTCAACTGGTTCACAACGTACTCGATGCGATACGTGCTGCGCCGCACAACCAGGTGCACGTGGTCATTCATAATGGCACATGCATAAACGATGAGTTGCAGCCGGCGGACCTCATGCCCGAAAGCCGCGGCGATCAAAGGCCGCGTCGTCTCGCCAATGAGGTAGGGTTCGCGGACCAGCTTGGGAATGGCGGCTGTGCGGAACCGCCTGAACGTGCCGGCATCAGGCGGCGGGGTCTGGCGCCCGTACAGGATGGGGGACAGGGCGGCCAGTTCCTCGTTGTACATGGTTTTCGAGTACGATCCGCGCGGGTCGTTGGGCAGCCACGTGCCGTAGGTTGTGAAGATGGCGTGGTAAGCGATGACCATGCGTCCCCCTTGAGCCGCCGATCGTTGAGCCGTCGCCGATCGTTGAGCCGCCGCCGATCGTTGAGCCGTCGCCGATCGTTGAGCCGTCGCCGATCGTTGAGCCGTCGCCGGTACGGCGACGAACAATAATCGCGGCCGTGCCGGCCGCGGCTCAACGATAACAGGCCAGGTCTGCTTTCTCGCCCGTTGAGCCGCCGCCGGTACGGCGGCGCAAATGGCGCTATGCGCACATGCGCAAAACTCGTCGCCGTGCCGGCGACGGCTCAACAACAACGGCTCAACAACAGCGGCTCAACAACAACGGCTCAACAACAACAACGGCCATGGCTCAACACCGGCGACGGCTCAACGATAACGGCGGCTTCGGCGTTCACCGCCTCGCGCGGTTGAGCTTGTACGCCGTCTCGCCGCCGTTCAAAAGGTACACGAGCGGCAGGGGGCGGTCGATGCCCTCGATGAATGCCGGGCGGGCCTGCCACGGCGTCACGGAGAGCACGCCCGCCAGGTCCATCCAGTGCTGGAGCCGCGCGGGCGCGAGGTTCCAGATCATATGGAAATGATTTGCCGGGGCGTACTGCTTGTACTCGGCCATCGTGGCGTACTTCGGCACGACCCACGTGTGCGGCCACGTGACGTTGGAGGTGTTGGCCACGGCGGCGGCCAGGGCGTCGGGCAGGTCCACGGTCTGGGCCTCGTCCCAGATGAGGCTGAAAGCGCCCGCCGGTTCGCTGTAGGCCATGCGGCCGGCGATCCCGGAGATGCCGCCGGGCGAAATGTAGGTGACGCTGTTGCCGCCGCCGGGGAAGTAGTAGAGCTCCGCGCCGGGCATGCGGACCCCCTTCATGATCTCGTCGACCGGCTCGCCCGGCTTGCCGGCCCAGTCGAGGCTGGCCGAGCCGGAGTTGTCGCCGTCGACGATGCCGCGCGCGGCCCACAGGTCCTGCGACGTGAACTTGACGCCCAGCGACTTGGCGAGGGCCTGGATCTCCCACGGCTCCCACACCTTGCGGAAGTCCATGAAGAGCGGTGGGCTCCCGCCCGAGAGCCACGCCGTAAAGAGCATCGTCAGCAGGCCCTGCACGTCGGCCTCGGTGGCGAAGGGCACGGGGGGCTTGGCGCCGCGGTGGTCGAAGGTGGAGTTGAAGAGCGACTCCGCGGCGTCGCAGATCGGCAGCGGGAGGCCGCGGCGGTCGCTGCCCCACTCCAGTTGGTTCATGAAGCCGCCGCCGACGGCGTCGAGGTCGGCCAGAAGGTTCCGCATGATCAGGTACATCGCCAGCCCCTGGTCGAACTTCTCGCTGCCGCCGGGTTGGCTCAGGTCGAGGCGGTCGGCGAGGTGCCGGTCGATCCAGGCCCGCAGGCGTTTGAGCTCCCGGGCGTCGTACGCCTTCCGGGCGAGCATGTCGGCAAGGAGTTTCATATCGAGACGTGTTATCTCGATGCCGAACGTCCGCCGCGTCGGCAGGAGGTGCGCGAGGGCCGTCTCCATGCCCATCGAGTCGTGGCCGAAGACGACGACCCGCCGGCCCTTGAGGCCCACGTACGTGAGGGCCGCGTAGCACCAGTCGACGAGGGCCTTGGCGGTGCCGGGCGTCATCTCGGGCTTCAGGCCGGTGTCGGGCCACGTGCCGACGTTCAGGGCCGCCAGGCGCCCCATCTGGGCCAGGGCCCCGTTGAGGGCGTGGGCGTACACCACGCCGGGCTTCGGCCCCGAGTTGCCGCAGGTGATGTTGAGCGGCGTGTCGGCGGGGAACTGGCCGAGCAGGCTGATGACGGTCAGTTGCGGGAAGGCCCAGGTGTCCGGGGCGCAGACCAGGGCATCCACGCCGGCCGCGCGGAACTGCCGGGCCACGAGGTCGGCCTGCTTTTCGCCGTCGACGAGCACGGGCGTCCAGACGACTTGGGCGGCCTTGCCGTCGGGCATCCGCACGTTCCGGGCGACCGCGTCGGCCACCATGCCGACGATGTTGGCGGCCCGCTGGCGCGACTCCTTGTCGATCCGCGGGTCTCCGGTCGCGAACACGCCGAAGGTCACTGCCCCGCGTTTCGCCGCCACGTCTTCCGTCAGCCGCTTTGCCTTGGCCACGAGGAATCTCCTTGTTGGTTGCCTGTTGAGCCGGCGCCAATCGTTGAGCCGGCGCCGGTACGGCGACGAACAACATTGATCGCGGCCGTGCCGGCCGCGGCTCAACGATAACAGGCCAGGTCTGCTTTCTCGCCCGTTGAGCCGCCGCCGGTACGGCGGCGCAAATGGCGCCGTGCGCACATGCGCAAAACTCGTCGCCGTGCCGGCGACGGCTCAACAACAACGGCTCAACAACAACGGCTCAACAACAACGGCTCAACAACAACGGCTCAACAACAACGGCTCAACAACAACGGCTCAACAACAACGGCGATGGCTCAACAACGGCGGCGGCTCAACGATAGCGACGGCGCGACGGGGCTTACTCGCCTACTGCACCTCCGGCGCGGCCACCAGCTCGCCGCGCAACTGGGCGGCCTGCTCGTTCGGGGCGTAGGTGCCGTAGAAGGGGGCGTTGCCGTCAAGCCAGACATAGAAGCGCAGCCGGTCCTCGTCGGAGAGTTGCAGCGCGGCGGCATGCGTGGCGTCGTCGAGCACTCTCGTCAGGCGGCTCTCATCGGCGCCCATGTGCCCCGGCTGCGTGACGGCCTGGGCGATGCTCGCGCCGCCCCACTCGTACCACCGCAGGAACGGTTTGAGGCTCTCGTACGAGCGGGTGAAGGTCCCCGCCGGCGCGCCCGTCAGCACCAGGGGGCTCTTGCCTTTCCCCTCGGAGCCGTCGTGGCACCGCACGCAGTTCTTGTCGAGGACGGGCTGGACCAGCCGCGGATAGCTGAACGGCCGCGAGCCGTCGGGCCCCGGCTGGATGGCCGAGGCCGCCCGCGCCGTAGCCAGCGTCGGCCGCGTGGCCGGCGCCGCCAACCGCTCGTGGCATCCGATGCAGCCGCGCCGCTCGCCCGGCTGGAGATACGTGACGCTTCGCATGCTCTGGACCGCGCGGCCGCCGGCGTCCACCGCCTGGAAGTAGAGGGGCTTGCAGGCCGGGGCGCGGAAGTACGCCGATCCGTCGGCCTCCACCGGCACCGTGCCCACCAGGAGCCGCGCGCCCTCGGCGTTGGCGTGGCCGATGCGCGGCTGGTTGACCGTGGGCGTGGTCTTCGGCAGCACCTCGTAGATGCGGAGGCTGCGGATCGTGCGGCCCTCGGGCAGCGGGAAGTGGCTTTGCCGCACGTCCGTCAGGACGAACTCGCCCTCGTCGCCCAGCGCGGGGTTGCGCGTGGCCGTGATCGTCGGCGGCACGGGCCGGGGCGCCAGCAGGATCGGGTACATGCACGCGATCCGGTCGTCGCGGTACAAGAGCTCCAAGTTCCCGAACCGGTCGAGGTAGTAGAGGCCCGTCGTGTCGCGCTGGCCGCCGCTGCTCATGCCCGGCAGCGGCCCGGCGCCGAACGAGACCAGGAAATACTTCTCCGAGAGCGGCCAGGGGCTATGGAAATAGGTCTTGGGCCATCCGCCGTCCTTCCCGCTGCCCTCCGGGAAGCAGACCTCCGGCGTCAGGACCTCGACGGCGTCGAACCGGTCCTCGCCCGTCTTGGGGTCGAGGCCCACGCGGGCCGGGTCGAGCATGACGAGCGAGCCGCCCACGTCGGCGTGGTGCGCGCCGGCCACGAAGAGGATGCGGTCGGACCCCGGGACCGCGTGCGGCTGGAAGCACGCGTTGATGCGCGACGTGTAGTTGCCGAAGAGGCTGACGGGGTTTGTGCCGTCGGGGTTGGTGACCCAGAGGCCGTGGAAGTTGGCCGCCGAGCGGTCCACGTAGTCCCACCGGGTATAGACGATGCGGCCGTCGTGGAGGACGCTCGGGTGCCACTCGTTCGTCTCGTGGAACGACAGGGGCTGGACGTTCTCGCCGTTGGGTCCCATGCGGTGAAGGGTGTAGACGGGGATGGGCTCCCAGGGGTTGTTGCAGCGGGTGTAGCCGCCGCGCCGCGTCGACATGAAGGCCAGGCCGCCGTCGGGCAGCGGGCAGGGGTCGAAGTTGTCGTAGCGGTCGTCGGTCAGGCGCCGCAGGTCCTCGCCCTGCGGGTCCACGTCGTAGACGCCGTAGAAGGGCTGCCGGGCGGAGCCCAGGGGCACCGGCCTTCCGTTGCAGTCGGCATAAGAGAAATAGATCTTCTTGGCATCATAGGAAATCGCCAGCGTGGTGAAGCAGCCGGGGCCCAGGCGCCCGCGAACCAGGTCGCGGCACTTGAAGGACTTGCCGGGCTGCTCCAGGACGTACACGCCCCCGCCCAGGATGCGGCCGTAGTCGTCAAAGTAGGCCACGTACTCGTGCAGCATCTGGCAGATGAAACGGTTGCGCTTCATGAAGGCGATAGGCTTGTCGGCCAGCAGCGGGTTCTTGAGCGCTAGGTTGCGCGTCGCCCAGCGGACCTTCTGGTAGAGGACGAGGCGGGCGGCGTCGTCGAGCGAGTCGAGCGCCTCGGCCTCCTGGCGCAGCTTCTCGAGGCAGGCGGCGTCGGACGCCACGTCGGGCGCGCCGGGCATGGCGCCCAGGTCGGCCAGGAGCCGGTCGGCCCGCTGGAGGGCGTCGCGGACGGCCTGGGGCGCCTGGGGCGTGCGGCCCAGGCGCTGCTCCTGGGCGGCCCAGTCGGCCTCGATGGAGGGTCGGAAGGCCGAGTCGTCCGCGGCGCGGCGATCCCCGCGACGTTGCGCGGCGGCGAGACTCGCCGGCAGGACCAGCCCGATGGCCAGGGCCACGACAGCCCACGTCCACCCCGTGCGTCGATTGTTCATAGGCCACCTCCGCTCGGCCCATAATCATACTCCATTTCGGCCGTAAACACAAACACTGCATGGGGGCGATGGATTGCACGATTACCTCGTTGGACATTCTCCGTCACGCCTTCCTCACGGCATGGCGCAGGATGGTCTTGAGCTTCTCCGGCGCCGTGCGGCGCGGATCGCTCAGGTAGATCTCGTGGTGCTTGCCCGCGAAGGCGCAGCCGTTCTCGCGGGCGAAGGCGAGAAGCTTCTCGATCGTCGGACCTTCCGCGGCGTACGGGCCGACGTGCAGCACCTGGACCGCCGGGCCTTCCTCGAGCCGTTCGAGGCGGACGCGCTGGGGGCCGGTCTTCTCGGGGTGGCGGCGCTGGAGTTCCTCGCGGGCCTCCTCGAGCGCGGCCGGCGTGACCACGTCAGGCTGCATGATCGCGAGCGTCCACCTCCACATGGCCTTGCTGGCGGCGAGGAAGGCCGCGATCTCTTCCGCGCGGGTCATCGCGGCGAGCTTTTCCATGGCAGCCTCCTTGCGCCGCACGGTCGTGGGGCGCTTCACACTCTAGGCAGCCCTTATTTGATGAACCGCCGGTACCCGTTGAGCCGCCGCCGGCACGGCGGCGCGAACGGCGTCATGCGCAAATGCGTGGCAATCGTCGCCGTACCGGCGACGGCTCAACGATGACAACGGCTCGGCATCACGTCATCGTCAGGCCCAACTCCCCGAGCGCCTGCCGCACCCCCGCCGGGCCCTTGGTCAGCCGGGCCGCCATGCCGAGCCGCGCGGCCGCCTCGACGTTCTCGCGGCTGTCGTCGAACAGCGCGACGCGGGGCGGCGGCAGGCCGAGGTAGTCGAGCACCGTCCGGTACGCGGCCGGCTCAGGCTTGCGGCAGCCCATGACGTAAGACTCGAAGACGCGTTCGAAGCGCGGGAGCACCGGGGCGCTCAGCCGCCGCCACTCGGCCGCGTGCAGGGCGTTCGTGTTGGTCAGGATCACCAGGCGCAGGCGCGTCGCCAGCGCCGCCAGGACCTCTTCGATGCCTGGCAGGGGGCCGCCCAGGAGGGCGTGCCAGCCGCGGTCGAACGCGGCGTCCTCAAGCGGGCAGCCGAGCATGGCCCGCACCCGCCGCCGGTATTCCTCGGGGCCGAACTCGCCGCGCTCGAAGCGCAGGTACTCGCTCAGGTCGGCCAGCCGCCGGTGGATCTCCTCGGGCGCCAGGCCCGTGGCCGACGCCCACGCGCGGAACGTCCGCTCGACCGCGACCTCGATCACGACGCCGCCCAGGTCGAACACGACGGCCTGGATGGGCGATTCGTTGTTCAAGACAAGCCTACCTCC
>Ga0315282_10018326_pt1 | contig 10016 bp, 2 predicted proteins | sample YL17G07_20_MG_FD_203693 | JGI IMG/M metagenome (GOLD analysis project Ga0315282, IMG submission 203693) | Sediment microbial communities from Yellowstone Lake, YNP, Wyoming, USA - YL17G07_20 | ecosystem: Environmental > Aquatic > Freshwater > Lake > Sediment | place: USA: Wyoming | collected... | reverse complement strand
GATGGTATAATCCGCGCCCGTAACGCCGTGGGGAACCAGCGTTCCCGTCATGTTCGTCGTGGCGACGGATCCCGTCCACACGATATCGCTCCACTCGAATCCGGTCACGCCTTCAGAGAAGGTTACTTCAAACCGGATCGGGAAACAAGCGGTTGGCGACGGCGACAGCGCGGTGATCTGAACCGTGGGCGCAGTGCCCGGGAAGTCGGACAGGGCGCTCACGCCCGTCAGGCCGGCCGTGACCGGCTGGTTGTTCGCGTCGCAAGTGATCGTGATCGTCGCGTTGAAGTTGGTCCGGGTCGAGACGGTGGGCGCCGTGAACTTCACCTGCAGCGCGCCGGTCTGTCCCGGCCACACCACAAGCGGATTGAGCGCCGAGAGCGGGCTCACGACCGTGAACGCGGAGGCGCCGGGCCCCGTGATCGTCGCGCTCGTGATCGTGACCGGGGTATTACCTCCGGCCGCGGTCACAAACAGAGACAACGTCTTGGTGGTGCCCACCAGCATGGATCCAAAGCTCAGAGGATCCGGAGTCGCGCCGAGTGACGCGGGGAGGCCGACCAGGGCGCAGCCGGGGCTCCACCCCGTGGCGCCGATAGTCGCGTTCGGACGAGTACGACCCCTCCAGTCCAAGAGGTGGTACGCTGCTAGGGCGTCACTGGCGTTCCTGAAGCTGCAAATGGTTGACTCATTGGCGGGAGCCGACGGGATCAGGTCCACGTTGTACTTCGCAGTGACGGTGGACAAGACGTCCACAAAGTTGTTACCCGTGGCCAGGAGACTGTTCTCGGGTACCGGCGGGTCCGTAGCGTGAACGAACTTCCACCCGTTCATGCCTTCAGACGAGCCGCCCGCGAACAGGTTGTACTTCACGCCGAAACCAGTACGATCAGTCCCGCTCTTAAACCCGGTCGTCATCAACGCAACCTTGATCTGGTCCACAAACAGGTTCTGCGATATGTAGGCGTACCTGGTCTGATACGACGAATCGTTCCAGCGGTTGATGATGTAGTAACCATCCGCCTCGCCATTCCAGGTCCTGTTCCCAGCGACTGTGTTGTTGGCGACATAGTTGCCGCAGGTTCGATCGTACGCCGCGCCGCCTTCCGTGATGGCCCTGTTGTAGAGGAACGCGTTGTTAGTGCTGCGCTCCCAAAACGCGCTACTGCCGTAGCCGCCGCCCCTGTTGGCGCGATTCCTGATAAGAACGTTCCGGATAAAGCCCTGGCAGTTCGAGCCGTCCCAGCCGAGGAAGATCCCGCCGCCATCTCCTAGCAGCGCTAGGTTTTCCTCGAAGCGGCAGTCTTGGACGGTCGGGAAATTGCCTCCGACGGTCATGAGACCGCCGCCGTTGCCATTGTTGGCGACGTTGCCCGTGAACACACAGGACGACCACACAGGGGCATTACCGTTACCTGACGTGATCATACCGCCGCCGTAGGTGCGAGCCGTGTTGTCCACGAACCTGCAGTTCGTAAAGACGTCACCACCGCTTGAGTTCAGGAAAGCGCCTCCGCCGGCCTCACCCGCCTCGCAGTTGAGGAAAGCGCAATTGAGCATGCTGACGCTGGTCGAGGCGCGAAGGCCGCCGCCGTTGCCGCCCGACTTGCCGTTCGCGAAGGTGATGCGGTCAAGGCTCACCGCAGCCTCGGTGCAAAGGATCTGATGCGCGCCCTTGCCGTCGAGTTTTGTGACGTTCTCGGAGAACGGATCACCCGTGCTGCGCCCTGCCGGGAGCGTTTCCGTGCCGGCAAAGCCGCCGTAGAGGTTCGCGGCGCCCTTGATGGTCAGGGTGGTGGTCACGTCATAGGTCCCTGCTTTCAGGAATACCTGCATAGCCCCGCCCACGTTGGCATTCGCGGCGTCTATCGCTTGGGCAAGCGTGAAGGCGTTGTCGAAGCCCGTGCCGTTGCCGCCGCCCGTGGGGGAGACATACGTCGCGACAATCACCGTGGCTGAGTTATTGGACGGTTTGGCCTTTCCGCTTGCCGTCACAACCATGAAGCTTATCTCGTAGCTCCCTGGCCCTGGCGGGGCCCAATCGAGCTTGTAGGTGGTCGGCCCGAGGGAGGTCCCTTCTCCAATGTACGCCAAACCATTGTAGAAGATGACCTTGCTGATGGCCTCCGTGAACCCCGCGAGGTTGGCCGTCAGAGCGATGGGCGCGGACGAACCATAGACCGTGCCCGTTGGGTTGACTAGAAGCGCGTTGCCAACCGCCAGGGTCGGGATGTTCAGGAACTCGATCTCGATCACACCGTTCCCATTAGCATAGTTGTGGTTGCCAACAATCTCGAACTTGAAGTAGGTGAAGGGTGCCGATAGGGCCGTAAAGCAGTACCGCCTGTAGGGGGCCGCATTGGTGCCGGGTAACTGGGCGCCATTGTTGATGGGAAGGTCGGTCTGGCTGCCCAGCGTGGTCCAGTTGGACCCGTCATTGGAGCCCAGGACGCTGAAGTCTTTCGGGCTCTCTTTGCCGCCGCCGCTCCAACCCGGATACCAGTCCCAATACCCGACAGCGTTGACTGACCCGGCTGTATTGAGCTGGAACTGGGCCCAAGCCGGAAACGATCCGTTGGGATAGGCGTCCCATCCACTGCCGAGGTTGTCGTTAAATGCGTTTGCTACGCCATACGTGCCACCCGGATCGGGGAAGCCCGAAGCGGTGCCCAGCCCGGGGCCCGTGACATCCATGCTCGACGATGGAACAAGCGAGCAATCGGCGCCGGTGGTCCAGTAAGCCTTCCCCGTGGAGGTGTAAACCTTCGCCGCGAAATTGAGGGGAGTCATGTAGGGATCGCACGCCCCCGGAGGCAGTATGTATGTGGCCGAGTACACCGCTCCCACGGGCGTGGTGGATGTGATCACCGGAACTCCGTCCAGCAGGAATTCCACCTTGGTCACGGTCACTCCCGATGCGGAGGTCACAGTCGCGGAGAAGTTCACCGCGTTGCCCAGGTTGAGGACCGCCAGATTCGCGGGCGAGGTGAGAGTAGCCGTTACACCGATGTCCGTGGTAGGCACGATCTGGATGCCCGATACGGCGCCGCCCTTCTGCTCGCCTCCGATGGTCAGGATGTCAATCGTCTGCGAGGCGCCAGTCAACCCCGTGAACTGGCAGAAGTTGGCTGCCGGAGACTCTCCGATAACCCCGGGCGCACTGGTCTGAGTGGCCTTGACGAAAATCCCGTTCCACCCCACGATCGGGTGGTAGTAGTAGCTGGTGGCGCCGATGGTGATCTGCCCATCGGTGTCCACCGCCGCGCCGTCCCGGTTTGTGTACACGAAGACGGTGTAAGCGCTGTAGGGGATGCCGGAGATGATCATCTGAGCTCCCTGTGCCAGGTTGCCTTCGACGTAGCCCACGTACAGCTTGGAATCGCCACTGCTACGCACGCCACGCTGGGCGCCAACGCCATAGCCCCCGTTCGGCGCGGTCCAGGTGAGGGACACTCCGGCCACTACGGCGCCGTTGCTGTCCGTGATCGAGGGCATGGATCCCGCGGTCTGATTAAAGGGCGCATTGTTCCAGTTGACCTGCGGGATGAAACCGGCCGACTCCGTCGCGGCAAGCGACCTGCTGGCATCCGTGCCATTCCCCGGGAAGTTGATCCCGATGGATGCGGCCTGCACTGTGGTGAGTCCGCCCCATGCAGCGAGCAGACCCAGGCACAGCATTACAGCTAGGATTTGGATTCTCTTGTTCATAATGTTGCTGCCTTTCTTCAGGATTTGTTTTTCCTTGGTTTTTTGGCGAAATCCGCGCCGTTCACGAAACCACCGTACAGGGTCTGTTCACGGCGCCGGGGGAAGTTCGCCGCTTCTCCCGATTTGTTTGTTGACTGCTGTCTCCGCCTGAGTCTGTTTTCATCTCATTCGGCGGAGAGGCCCTTTTCCTTCCTCCTCTCTCCCGGAAGTAGGGTTGCTCCGCAGGGAGCATTTGCCTTGTAATGTGCACGGAGGAGGCTTTCGATATGTCTCCTCCGGGGATGACCGCGCAATCCGCGGCTGAAATCCGCGGTGTTTCTTCCTTAACCTGAACCCTGGAGCAGGAGCGAGTGTTACCGCTTTGATTTCCGGCCCTGACTCACTCGCTCTGGATTCCCCAACGCCGGGCGCCTCGAAGATGCCGAAAACACCATCAGCCCGACGTCTCTATCCCCCAGCCAAAATGAGGGTGCCGCTTTTCATCCACCCTCTTACCTTGTCCCTGCTTTCAAGCCGGGACGCCGCGCAAAAATCAGACGTGCAAATATATGGGTTTCCTTCGCGTCGTGTGTCTCGTCCCTACTTACACACGCTCTACGCCTTTTCCCCCTTTCTCTCCCTTTGGTCTAGACTGCGGAGACTTGGCACACTCAAGGTAACAATCCATGAACCTCTTCGCTATTCTCGCGTGTTTCCTCTTCCTTTGTCAAGACTTTTCTCGTGTTTCGACGGACTTTTTTCCTGCTTTGTCGTCCTCCGCTTCCCCGAGGGGAAGGGGCTGGAGTGCGTCCACCTCGATCTCAAAGAGGAGGTTCCCTCGGCAGACGGTGCTGCGGGAGAAGACGGCTGGCAGCGATTCGAGGTTCCGGGCGGCGCAATAGCGTTGGAAGGCCGGCGCGTCGCCGAGATCAGGGAGGTAGACCACGGCCCGGGCCGTGTTCCGCCATGTCATTCCTCGCGAGGACAGGATCGCGCCAACCACGCGCATTGTCATATCAATCTGCCCGTCGAGATCGCCGACGTGAACCGTGTGCCCCTCCGCGTCAATACTCGCTGTGCCGGAAATGAGGAGCCGCCTGGAGCCGGGAGTGGCGATTTCGACGGCGCGGCTGAAGGAACTGCCGTATTCGAGAGCCGGACATTGCAGGGGAGAAGGAACGGCGAAAGCGCGGAGGTGGCCGCGGGTTTTCTCCTGGACGGCGAGCAACCCGGCTACCAAGGCGGTTCCGAGCGGGTTTCGTCCCCCGATCCCGGTGCTGGCGGGGACGAGACGGTTAAAGACTGCTCGCCGGGAGAAGAAGGCGGTGCGAACCTGGTTGAAGTCGGAGTACCAGGAGAGGATGTCTTCGTTGAAGAACCATGTGCGGACCACGTCCGAGAAGGCCATTTCCTGATCCCGAAGAGTCTTCTCCAAGCGGAGGAAGACGTCATGGGCCTGGTCTTTTCTGGCCGCGCGCGCGTCTCGAGGATACACGCCGCCCAGGCGGCAATAGCGCGCCGAATCATCCTCAAACACGCTTCCCACCACTGTCCCATCCGCAAAGACGGGGTGGACGGGCACGCCGCTGACGGCCCAGATCTGTGTTCCGGCGAGGCCGGGGGTACCGTCTTCGAGCCAGGTGACGGGCCACTTGACCTGGCCGAATGCCCCTTGGAGCATTTCGAGCCCGGCGCCGTTTCCGGCCTCCAGGCCAAACACGTCCTGGGAGATGATGGTGGCGCTTTTCCGCCTGATAGCCGCAGCGACCTCTTCCCATGCGGACGGGAGAGGTTTCCCGGGGTCGAAAAGCGCAGTTACATGGATTTCCTCACCGGAGGGTCTGGGAAACGTGATGGTGCGTATGAGCGGGGTTTCAGAGGTTTTGGGTGCGCGGTTGCGGGTGCATTCCATGACTACAAGGGTGTCCTCTCCAAAGGTCTGCTACAAAGCAATCGTCGTCGGTCTCGAAGCGCCGTGGGGTTTTGCGGCTGTACCGAGATGGAGTTCGGCGTTCAGTTCCTCCGGGGTCCGTAGAGTTCCGGAGGACTTGCTTGCGGGCGCAGCCACGGCTCCATGAGCCTCTTGACGATTGCGATTTGCTCCGAATCGCGGGCCTCCTCTGCGAGTTGAAGGGCCTTGCGGAATCTCCTATCAGCATCCTCCAGGCGGTTCACCTTGCTGAGTGCGACAGCGTATTCGGCAAGCACCTGGGGGTTTGTGGGTTGCAGTTTCTCGGCCTCCTGGAAACGCGCGAGGGATTCGTCCATTCTGTTGAGTTTCGATAGCGCAAGGGCGAGATTCTTCTGACACATCCAGTCAGTCGGCTCCAGCTCGACGGCTTTGGTCAGGGCCTCGACCACGCCGGCATAATTCCCCTGGGTAAACTCCACCTGTCCGAGGTCGTTATACAGGTCGGCATATTTCTGACACTGGCTCAGCAGTTCCCTGCCCAGGCTTCCGGCCTCGGCGAGCCTCTTTTGCTTGATCAGCCACTTAACATGGTCGCACCCTTCGTGGAAGTTGATCAGGTCTTTGGGATCAGGTTTGTCCTGGTCGAAAGCGAAATCCGCCTTGGCGCTTCCTCTTGCGTATCCGAGGGCAGCCAGGGTGGCGGCGGCCTTTGGATCCCATTCGGGGGTCTTGCTCTTACGCGAGGGGCGGACGTCTTTCTCGATCATCGTCTTCAGACGCTCCTGCAGCCTGGACGCTATCTCCGGTTTCTCCGTCAGGAGATTGCTCTTCTCTCCCGGGTCCTTTTCCAGGTCGTATAGTTCGGGTCGGGTGGTCTGGATGTATTTCCAGTTCCCCTGAACAAGGCCGAGAAGGCTGTTCCCGCCGTACTTCGTGGCGGTCAAGCTCTCGCAGTAGAAGGAGCGTCCCGTCGGGGCGCCCGTTTCGCCTTTAGCGCAGGCGGCGAGGTCCACGCCCTGCACAGGAGAGGGGGGGGTTATGTGAAGAAGACCGCCGATAGTGGGAGGAATGTCAATCAGCCCCACCGGTTCCTCCACAACGCGCCCCTGCGTTTGGCCGGGAAGCCTCACAATCAGGGGAACCTTGAGGGCGCTCTGGTACACAAAGAAGGAGTGTTTCCTTTCGCCGTGTTCTCCGAGCATTTCCCCGTGGTCTCCTGCGATGACGAGGAGGGTGGAATCGTAGAGCCCGAGGTTCTTGAGTTTGGCAATCACCTGTCCGATGCAGGCGTCCACGAAGGCGATCTCACCCGCATAAGGGTCCGCGTGGAACTGGGAGGCGAAGGGTTCGGGCGACTCGTAGGGCGTGTGGGGGTCATAGTAATGCAGAAAGAGGAAGAAGGGTATGCCGCCGCTGCGCTGGAGGAAATCGAGGGCAAGGCGGGTGGTTTCGCCGCCTTTCCTCTCTGACCACATCGAATTCCGCGGATCGGGCGGTACTTCGTCCATGTAAGTGTTGAACCCCTGGTTGAGGCCAAACCGTTTGTCTAGGATGAATGCGCTCACTATGCCGGCGGTGTTCAGGCCTCGGGCCCTTAGCATCTGCGCAAGGGTCGCCTGGCTGCCATCGGTGAAACCATATTCGTTGTTGTCGTGGACGCCGTGGCGCGGCGGGTTCATTCCCGTCAGCATGGAGCAGTGCGCGGGAAGGGTCATGGGGATGGGGCTGTAAACGTTCCGGAACAGCGTGCCTTGGGCGGCAATGGCGTCAATGTTGGGAGTGGTCTTGGCGGGATAGCCGTAGCAGCTCAAATGGTCGCTGCGGCAGGTGTCAATGCTGATCAGGAGGACGTTCCGGATCTTCGGGGGTTTGAAGAAGGTGTGCCATGCCACAAAACCTCCCGCCACGGCGAAGACAAGGACAACGGCTGCGAGAAGGATACCCCAACGGGGTTTCCTCTTGCTTTTTGTCTCGCTTTTCCTGGTTTTCCCAGTTCTCCTGGCTTTCCTGGAAACCACACCGGCCTCCCCTCGCCCTCCACGCGGGCGGGATGTCCGTCCGCATTCCTAGTCCCGGATTTCATGCGCGTCACGAGACTGTCCTGAGACCAAGATAGGCCAGGCGCTGGGAAACGGCAAGAGGAAAACCGGCCGTTCGCTGTGGAAGGGCGCATCTTGACTCCGCTACCAAGTTGCCCCCGCCGACTCTAGAGTCGGTGGAGCAGTGATTTTGCTCCAGAATCGGGCGTATCATTCGTTCGCGCCCCCGCCGACTTCAGGTCGGTGGAGCGATGATTGAACCGCGCCGCTTTTTGCCATGAATTCTCCGGCGCACATCCGCACCCTCTCTCGTGTTGTCATGCCTCCGTTCGCAAACAGAAAGAAAACCACCGCTCCACCGACCTGAAGTCGGCGGGGGCGATGTGGGGAGCGTGTCTACTCTGGAGCAAAATCATCCCTCCACCGACATAAAGTCGGCGGGGGGGCGTCTGAAAGTGCAGGCGAGACGCCCGCCCTACTTTGTCTGTCCCCGCGGTTTGGTGGCGGAGCGAAGATGCGCCCGCTGCGGAACCGGAGGACCTTGAGGGGAAGCCGGGAAATGAGGGTGCACGACATAAACTTGGGCCTCAGGCTGTATCTTCGGGAAATGACAGAGCCGAGAAATGTCTTGACTTTGCCTTCCACCGGTTCCATACGGGAACCAGGGGCGGGACAGCAATGGCCGTTCTGAGCAATACCGCAGAGGGGGACGTGCCTGCCAATGAAACGCGGGAAAACCGAACAACATCAGGCAAGAAAGAAGGGGGGCAGAGGTTCCAGGCAAGCCCGTCGGAATTGGCTCCGGCTCTTGGCCGCCGCGGCGATCCTGGCATGTGTGGCTGGGATCGCGGCGCACTACCGCATGTCTATCGCCAGGTTCCTTGGGAAGTATCCCAACGTCGTTCTCATAAGTATTGACACCTGCCGGGCCGATCGTCTGAGTTGTTACGGCTATCCTCGCGAGACAACGCCCCGGCTGGATGAATTGGCTCGCGCGAGCATTGTCTTCTCGGAAGCCGTTACTCCCGCGCCAAACACGCTTCCGGCCCATTGCTCGATGCTGACCGGCATGCTCCCTCCTTCGCACGGCGTTCGCTATAATCTCAAGTACCGTCTGGGCACGTCCAGTCTCACGCTGGCGGAGATACTGAAGGCAAAGGGATATGAGACCGGAGCGATTATCGGAAGCTTTATTCTGGATTCCCGGTTTGGCCTGGACCAGGGTTTCGATACCTACAATGACGAAATGCCGACCGTTGCGGGCAAGAAGTCCGAGGAATCGGAGCGGCGGGGCGAAGAGGTCAGCGGGTTGGCGCTGAAGTGGCTGGACCGGGATCACGACAAGCCTTTCTTCCTCTTCCTCCACTACTATGATCCCCACACGCCCTATGCGCCTCCCGAGCCGTATGCCGCCCAGTTCAAAGAAGACCCCTACGCCGGTGAAATCGCCTACGTGGACCATTGCATTGGGAGCGTTCTGGACAAGCTCAAAGCGCTGAATCTGTACGATCCCAGTCTGATCATAGTGGTCGGGGACCATGGCGAGAGCTTGGGGCAGCACGCCGAGGAGGATCATGGGTTCTTCCTATACCAGAGCACCCTTCACGTGCCCCTGATGGTCAAGCGTCCGGGCCAAGAGGAGGGCCGGTGGATCAAGGAGCAGCGGGTGAGCGTTGTGGATCTCACGCCGACCATCCTGGGGTGCGCGGGAATCAAGGTTCCAGCCGATATGTCGGGCCGGGATCTTACTCCCTGTCTGGAGGGGAAACCCGTCCCCAGCTCCTATGAGAAGAGAGTTCTTTACAGCGAGACGATCGTGCCTACCCAGTACGAGTGCGCCCCGCTTTTCGGTCTGGTGTCGGCAACCACGTCGCCTGGACGGAACTGGAAGTACATCGAGACACTAAGACCGGAGATCTATGACCTGAGCTCGGACCCGGCGGAGCGGACGAATGCCGCCACGTCCGACCCGGCGCGATTGGAGAGCCTGCGCAACACTCTTGCGAGCATTCGGAAGGCGATGGCGTCCCCCGCACCTCAGGAAACGGAGTTGAAGCTGGATCCCAAGAGCATCGAGCGCCTGCGGGCTTTGGGATACGTGGCCGGCGGGCAGCTCAGGGAGGATTCCAACGTTGAGCATTACCGGTATGACCCGAAGGACTTCGTGACAACGTACTACGACATACGGAAGGTTGTGGATCTGACACGGGAACGGCGGTGCCCCGAGGCCCGGGCAATCGCCGAGAAGGTGCAGGCGAGATGGCCTGACCTCCCGGGAGCATACAGCGCCTTAGGGGTTGTTGAGTGCATGGAAGGCAGGCCGGACGCCGCCGTGGCGCACTTCAACACGTACTTGAGTCTGGTGGCCAAGGCGCGCG
>Ga0315282_10018325_pt1 | contig 10017 bp, 9 predicted proteins | sample YL17G07_20_MG_FD_203693 | JGI IMG/M metagenome (GOLD analysis project Ga0315282, IMG submission 203693) | Sediment microbial communities from Yellowstone Lake, YNP, Wyoming, USA - YL17G07_20 | ecosystem: Environmental > Aquatic > Freshwater > Lake > Sediment | place: USA: Wyoming | collected... | reverse complement strand
CGGTTTCCAGACCCTTAAAGAGATTCGAAGGCTTTATCCCGATCTTCCTGTCGTGATGATGACTGCCTATGGAACGGTTGAAACAGCGGTCGCCTCCATGAAAGAGGGCGCTCTGGATTATCTCACCAAACCCATTGATCTCGATGAGCTCCTCCTCACCCTTCGGAAAGTGATCGAGAGGTCGAACCTCATTCAGGAAAACAGGGCATTGAAGCAGCGGCTCCAGGAACGTTCCCGCTTTGACAACATCGTCTATGGAAGTCCGAAGATGATGGAGGTCATGGGGCTCGTCGCCCGCGTGGCTTCCAGTCAGGCTACGGTCCTCATTCGAGGGGAAAGCGGGACAGGGAAGGAACTGGTCGCCAATGCCATCCATCAAGCAAGTCACCGCGCCGGAAGGCCCCTGGTCAAGGTGAGTTGTGCTGCCATCCCGGAAACACTTCTCGAAAGCGAGCTCTTCGGTCACGAGAAGGGGGCCTTCACGGGAGCTTCCCAGAGAAGGATCGGTCGATTTGAAGAGGCAGACGGTGGGACCCTCTTTCTCGACGAAATCGGAGATCTCTCGCCTGCCATTCAGGTAAAGCTACTGAGGATCCTTCAGGAAAAAGAGTTTCAGCGCGTGGGGGCAAACTCCACCCTCAAGACCGACGTGAGGGTGATCACAGCTACCCATCGCGATCTCGAAGAGGCGATGAGGAAGGGACTCTTCCGGGAAGATCTCTACTACCGACTTAATGTCATTGCGATCCATTTACCTCCCCTCCGCGAAAGGAAGGAGGATATCCCTCTTCTGATCGACCACTTCCTGAAAGAATACTCGAAAGAAAATCAAAAAGGGGTCTCCGATGTGTCGAAGGAGGCAAGGACCCTCCTTCTTCGCTATCCCTATCCGGGCAATGTCAGGGAGCTCGAAAATATCATTGAAAGGGCCGTGGTCCTCTGCCGGGGAGAGGTCATCACCAGCCAGGATCTCCCTTTCCATATCCGGGATGAAAAATCTGAGAAGTTGTGGCACCCTCCCGGAAAAGAAAGGACCCTTCCTGAATCCCTCGAAGAGATTGAGAAGGATTTGATTGTAAGGGCCCTTCACCAGCACGAGGGGGTTCAGACCAGGGCTGCTGAAGCCCTCGGGATCAGTGAAAGGGTCCTCCGCTACAAGATAAAGAAATACGGGATCAACCAATAAACAAAGTAAAGAGATATGAGTTGAAAGTTGAAAGTTGAAAGTTGAAAGTGAAAGATTACGTAGGGGCCGGGTTTCCCCGCCCGTATAAGGTTTGAGGTTTGAAGTTCAAATTCATCGCGAGGTTTCGATATGCCGTACTACCAATATCGTTTCTCTTTTGGATCGGGCTTGACGCCCGTTATAAAAAACCTGATCATCATTATGGGAGCGGTCTTTCTCATTGAAAGACTCATCGACGGTTTCATCATCTATTACTTCGCTCTCGTTCCCATTCTGGTGTGGAAAGAATACTTCCTCTGGCAGCTGGTCACTTACATCTTCCTCCATGGAGGGATCACTCATCTCCTCTTCAATCTCCTGGGCCTCTGGATGTTTGGAGGGGAACTGGAGAACTACTGGGGATCAAAGAAGTTCCTGAGGTATTTTTTCTTCTGTGGCATTGGTGCGGGGATCTGTACGGTCGTCTTCACTCCGGATCTGTATCAGCGAATCCCCGTGGTCGGAGCTTCCGGGGCAATTTACGGCATACTCCTCGCTTTTGCCTGGCTCTTTCCGAACCGACCCATCATGCTTCTCTTCTTTCCCGTTCCCATCCCTGCCAAGTACATGGTGATCATCTATGGCCTTATCGAGCTCTTCGCATCGATAGAGGGAAGCGGAGGGGGCATCGCCCATGTCACGCACCTGGGGGGCTTGGTTTTCGGCCTCTTCTATGTGGCTTATCCGGTGATCCGGCAGAAAATCCGCCGCGAATATTACAGACGGAAGTGGTCTCAAAAAGGCCCCGGAGACAAGAACTACTTCAGTTAACGGCTGGGGGATTCAAGATTCCAAATCCCAAATCACAAATCCCAAATAAATTCCTAGCCAAAAATATTTGAAATTTCTTCAATATGTCATCCTGAACTCGTTTCAGGATCTCACCTACTGGATAAATGGAGATGCTGAACAAAGTTCAGCATGACAACAATGGGTTTCGACATGTTAGAGATAAATTCTCAGACTTTCCGTGTAAGAATCTAAGCCCCAATTTCAAATGACCCAAAGGATTTTTATTTGGGATTTCGGATTTTGGGGATTGGAATTTATTTGGGATTTGGTGCTTGTCATTTGGTGCTTGCAACAGATGGTCTTCATCGGCACAAGCGGTTACAATTATCCTCACTGGTGGAACGGTGTTTTCTACCCCTCTGATCTATCCCAGAGAAAATGGCTCGAGTTCTACTGCGAACACTTCAACACCGTTGAGTTAAATGTTACCTTCTATCGCCTGCCCACCAGAGAGGTCTTTGAAGGCTGGTATAGACGGACGCCCAAAGAATTCCTGTTTGCCGTCAAGGGAAGCCGCTTCATCACCCACATCAAACGTCTAAGAAATTGCCGGGAGCCTTTATCCCTGCTTCTGGACAATGCTTCTCCGTTGAAAGAGAAACTGGGGGTGGTCCTATGGCAGCTACCGCCCCGGTTCAGGTTTGAGAGGGAAAGGCTGGAACAGTTCGGCGTCCTTCTGTCAACCCTTCCCCGTTCGAAGGTCCTCCGGCATGCCTTTGAATTCAGGGATGAATCCTGGCTCTGTCCGGACGCCTTCCGAATCCTGGAAGAATTCGGTTTCGCCTTCTGCGTGGCCCACGGCTCTGGCCTTCCCATGAAGGAGTCTGTTACATCCGATTCCGTTTATCTTCGCCTCCACGGCGGCGAAGTCCTTTACGGCTCTAATTATTCGGATAGGGAGCTAAAGCAATGGGCTGGGACAATCCGGAAATGGGAGAAGAGAAAGAAAACAGTCTTTGTCTATTTCAACAACGACGCCTACGGCTTCGCCATTAAGAACGCCCTCGCCCTCAACAGGCTGATGGCCGATAACAAATAGCCGGTGAAACGGGTCTTGTGCTTTCTGCCGTCTATCTTTTGTCGTACCCGGATCGTATATCTGTAAAGGTGGACACGCTTCGTTTTGTCCACCCTACCCTTTTTCTGCCTTCCTGCTTTTCTTCTATTCTCGTCCCTCGTCCTTCTTTCTCTTGCCTTCCGCCTGCTGCCTTCTGCCCTCGGGTATTATTGAAGGAGTCTCTCTGCCAGTGTCTTTCCGGTCGTTGTTTTGAAGTGTTGTATGATCAACTTCTCAAGAGCCTCGCGATCCTTTGACATCCCCTGTTCTTCGATATTGACAAGCCAGTCCGCCTCATACACGATTTGAAAGTTAAGAGTTTCTTCGACTCTCGGGCTATGAGGGTGGCCAATGATGTCGCAGATCTCGTCAATCATCTCTTTGCTGACATTCAGTTTTCTGAGAATCTCCCTGGCGATGGGAGGTCCCTCCATCTCCTGATAACGGCCCGTCGGGTCTCCGTACTTTTTCTCTGCTTCGTGGATTCCGATGTCATGGAGGTAGGCAGCTCCAAGAACGACCAGAGGGTTTCCGCCCTCCACCTTCAGGATCTGCTCGGCATAACGGGCGACCTTAAGAGCGTGATTCATGCGCTTGAAGTCGGTGCCGAAGTATTTCTTCATCTCCAGCCCGATTCTCTCCCTTAAAGAATCCCTCTCTTCAGCCTTCTGCCTGGCCTTTACATCCTCGGGAACTGTCCCAACGCACTGCTCTGCATAGGGGCACCAAGAGGCACAGCCGAAATCGACCTTAGGGTTGATGATCTCATGGCCGCACCGGCACCTGCGCCTGACCTCATCCTTGAAGAACTCCACCCTTCTTTCACATTTTGGGCACTGAATCTCAAAGATATCTTCGGACTTCCAGAATCTCATATCTTGTCCAGGGCATCTCATCGCTCTCCTCCCGAAATCGCAAAGCGCATGGAGCATGGCGCAAAGCGTAAATCACTCAAAGCCAACCCGGTTTGCTCAGTTTCGGCTGCATCGCCCAACGCTATCCCGCCAAACGGTTACCTTCTTTCAATTCAATGATGCTTTATTCTCAACACAATTTCATTGACTTAGGTCAAAGGGGGGAAACTTCCGCTGATGCCTCTTTTCCTCTCATCGAAATCAGAAAGGCCCGCAGAGTCACCAGGGTAACCCCTCACTTTCTCAGGGAAGGAGGACTTTAGTCGCCCTCATAAGCTATGCTAATACCCCGCTATTTACTGTTGAAATCTTCTCTCTGGAATCGAGCCTTCAGGCGGAAGAACTCCGGCTGAAGCCTCTACTCCCACGAATAAGTGAGGGGACACTCACCAGGCTTTCATCCGGTTGAAAGGCTCGGGAATTTGGGCTATAATTTCAATGCGTTAAGAATTGAGCTGTGGGCGCTCTCCCATGGACGGGGCGACTTGAGTCCCCTTTTTAGACCGGCTGAAGCCTAACCAAAAATATTTGAAATTTCCTGGACATGTCATCCTGAATTTATTTCAGGATCTCACCAAATTGGACCAACGGGTCAGATGCTGAATCGGAGTTCAGCATGACAGTCTTTTTTGGTGTCTAACAATGTGAGAGACAAATTCTCAGATTTTTTGTGTAATGATCTAAACCCCCCGTTTAAGTGAGGCATCATGATTGGGGGTTTTTTTCTCTTGCAAAATGGGTAATGATATGTTAATTCAACAACATTTGACCTTATGGTCTTCGAAAGGAGGAGAAATGGAAGAGAAACGGAGGTTTCGATGGCCGACGTAACGATGAAGGAACTTCTTGAGGCTGGAGTTCATTTCGGCCACGAGACAAAGCGCTGGGACCCCAGAATGAAACCGTACATTTTCGGGGCACGAAACGGGATCTACATCATCGATCTCCAGAAGACGGTTCAGCTTTTTAAGGAAGTCTATCAGTTTGTTCGGGATCTTGCAGCCAGGGGGGAATATGTCCTCTTCATAGGGACCAAGAAACAGGCTCAGGAATCGATTTCCGAAGAAGCGACTCGTTGCGGTATGTTCTACGTCAATCACCGCTGGCTGGGAGGAATGCTGACCAATTTTCAGACGATCAAGAAGTCGATCGATCGCCTCAAGAAGCTTGAGGCCATGAAGACCGAAGAGATCTACAATCTCCTTCCCAAAAAGGAAATTCTCGAATTGGAGAAAGAGAGGACCCGTCTGGAGAAGTCTCTCGGAGGGATCAAGAACATGGATCACCTCCCCGGCACCATCTTTGTTGTGGACCCCAAAAAGGAGAAGATCGCCATCCAGGAAGCGAGAAAGATCGGTATCCCCTCGATCGGGATTGTCGACACCAATTGTAACCCCGATGAGGTCGATTATATCCTTCCGGGAAATGACGATGCGATCCGGGCGATTCGCCTCTTTGCTACCAAGATTGCCGATGCGGCGATCGAGGGACGGCAGCTCCATGAAAAACAGCTCCAGATGGAGGGAGCCAAGGAAGAAAAGGCTGAACAGCCCGAGGCCGCCCCTGGAGAAATCGAGGTAGAGAGTCCTGTCGAAGGCGGGAAGGAGGAATAGGATCGAATGGAGATTTCGAGTCAACTGGTAAGAGATCTTAGACAGAGAACCGGCGCCGGCGTGATGGACTGCAAGGTCGCCCTCAACGAGGCGAAGGGGGACATGGAGATGGCGATCGAATACCTCCGACGGAAGGGATTGGCCACCGCAGCCAAGAAGGCCGGCCGTATCGCCACCGATGGCCTCGTCTCCGCCTACATCCATGCCGGAGGCAAGATCGGAGTCCTGGTCGAGGTGAATTGCGAGACCGATTTTGTGGCGAGGACAGAGGACTTTCAAGCTTTTGTGAAGAATGTTGCCATGCATATCGCAGCGGCCAACCCGCAGTATATCCGCAGGGAAGAGATCCCTTCTGAGGTCCTGGGGCGGGAGAGGAGGATCTATCGGAGTCAGGCCCTCGACTCCGGAAAGCCCGAAAAGGTGATCGATAAGATCGTCGAAGGGAAAATGGAAAGGTTCTATTCCGAGGTCTGTCTTTTGGAGCAGACCTATGTCAGAGATTCCGATCTGACGATCAACGATGTTCTCGATGCCCTGATCGCCAGGATCGGGGAGAATATCACCGTCCGTCGTTTCGCCCGGTTTCAGCTTGGTGAAGGGTTGCAGTCCCGTCCGTAACCTTCCCCTCTCTAAGAGCATGAAAACATGATGGATCGGAATCGGGCAGTGTGATCTGGCGATCAGGAGAGGAAAGATTTAGCCCTCCATGAAGCGACCCCGATACAAAAGAATTCTCTTAAAGATCAGCGGAGAGATTTTGGCCGGGGAGGGAAATTACGGAATTGATCCCGACGTGATCCGCGACATCGCTGAGGAGATCAAGGACGTAAAATTGCTGGGCGTGGAAGTGGCCATTGTGATTGGAGGCGGCAATATCTTTCGGGGGGTTGCAGCGAGTTCAAAGGGGATGGATCGGGCTTCCGCGGACTACATGGGAATGCTGGCAACGGTGATGAACGGGCTTGCCCTTCAAGATGCTCTCGAGAAGATCGGCGCCCAGACTCGGGTCCAGACGGCGATTGAAATGCGGGAAGTGGCAGAGCCTTATATTCGACGAAGGGCAATTCGCCATCTGGAAAAAGGTCGAATCGTCATCTTTGCGGGAGGAACAGGAAACCCGTACTTCACGACGGATACGACCGCTTCGCTTCGCGCCATGGAGATCGCAGCGGAGGTGATCCTCAAGGCCACGAAGGTGGCGGGTGTCTATGACACGGATCCCGCGCTCCATCAGGATGCGCACAAATACGATGAGCTTACCTATCTCGACGTCTTAAAGAAACAGCTAAAGGTGATGGATGCCACGGCTATTTCCCTCTGCATGGACCATCGGATTCCCATCGTTGTTTTCAGCCTGAAGGAAAAGGGGAATATCAAGCGGGTCGTTCTGGGAGAGAAGGTGGGGACCAAAGTGAGAGGATGAAGGATGGAAGAGGAGAAGATCGTAAAAGGGGTGGAGGACAGAATGGAAAAGACTCTTTCCGCTCTCAAGACGGATCTGAACAAGGTGAGAACGGGAAGAGCCTCCCTTGCCCTTTTCGATGATATCCGGGTCGATTACTATGGAACTCCCACGCCTCTTAACCAGCTTGCCTCGATGGCTGTTCCTGAACCCCGTTTGATCACCATTCAACCCTGGGACACGGCCGTAACCCAGGAAATTGAAAAGGCTATTCTCAAATCGGAGCTCGGCCTGACTCCCATGAGTGACGGCAAAATCATCCGGATTGGCATCCCCCGACTGACGGAGGAGCGTCGAAGGGAGCTCGTCAAGGTGGTCAAAAAAATGGGCGAGGCCGCAAAGGTGGCGCTCCGCAATCTGCGGCGGGAGGCAAACGACCAGCTCAAGGTGCTCGAAAAGAACAAGAAAATTTCTCAGGACCGGCTTCATCAGCGGATGGACAAGGTCCAAATCTCCACGGACAAATACATCGAAAAAGTGGACGGAGTGCTTTCAGCCAAGGAAAAAGAGATCCTGGAAATATAGAGTTCTGATTTTAGATTGCAGATTCTTACAAAAAAAAATCTGAGAATTTGTCTCTAACATTTTCAGGATATTAAAAAAGAATGTCATGCTGAACCCGGTTCAGCATCTAACCTATTGGTCCAATTTGGTGAGATCCTGAAACAATCCTGATTTCCATCAGGACATGGTTCAGGATGACATATTCAAAAAATTTCAAATATTTTTGGTTAGATTTAAAATTCCGAAATCCGAAATGAAGCAAAGGGGGTGATGTGAGTGGCGTATGTGATTACTGATGAATGTGTGGCTTGCGGAACCTGTGCGGAAGAATGCCCTGCGGAAGCGATTGAAGAGGGTGAACCCTATCTGATCAACGAAGAGAAGTGTACGGAATGTGGAAGTTGTGCGGAAGTTTGTCCCGTTGAGGCAATCGTCGAAAAATAGAACAAAAGGGGAGAGCGATCCCTGTCTCTCCCCTTTACGCCGATTTCTTCAGAGCAGTGGCGCAGCCTGCAAGTCCGGGGGTATTTAAAGTGTCCGACGTTCCACCACGCCGGAGACCGAGAGAGGTCTTGAAATACTGGCCCATTTTTTTACTACGCCACCCGCCGTCTTCCTGAGCGGATTCTCCTCCGGAAGACTACCCGTCACCGAGCCCCGCCTGGAACGCCTTCCTCTGGTTCGAGATCTTCGCTGGTTTCCTCACTCTCCCGTGGAAGGGACGACTCCAGTCGCCCTATTTCGACCGACTCATCCCGCTATGAGCGGGCCTCCACTCCCACGCGTAAGGGAGGCCTTGCTGCTTCGCGGAACCCTTTGTTGAAAATCGATATTCGATGTGGTAGAAGTATTAAATAGCTATTTGTTCATCGTTTGAAAAAGCGCTTCTTCCCTTTGCCCTAAAAAAGGATGCTTCGGCTGTGGAAGAGATCGACAGAGAAAAACTTCCTTCTCATATTGCCATTATCATGGATGGAAATGGCCGTTGGGCTAAGAAAAAATTCCTCAACCGGATCAGTGGCCACATGAAAGGGGTTGACGCGGTCAGGGAGGTTGTAACCGCCTGCAGAGAGCTGGGGATTAAAGTTCTTACGCTTTACGCCTTCTCTGAGGAAAACTGGAGGCGTCCACGGGAAGAAGTCACAGCACTCATGGGATTGCTCAAAGAGTATCTCCTTAAAGAACGGGAGGAGATGCTCAAGAATCAGATTCGCCTCCGTGCCATTGGAAGGATGGAGGATCTCCCCTCTGCGGTGCAGAAAACCTTGCAGGAAACGATCAAGAAGACGAAACATTGTGAAGGGATGACCCTCAACCTGGCCCTGAGCTACAGTGGCCGCTCGGAGATTCTTCACGCTGTCCAGGGCATTGTCTCGGATTTTGAGAACGGGAGGATCAAAAAAGAAGAAATCAATCCGAAGCGATTCTCCCAATATCTCTGGACCCAGGACATCCCGGATCCGGACCTCCTCATCCGGACCAGTGGGGAGTGTCGTATCTCCAACTTCCTCCTCTGGCAGATCGCCTATACCGAGCTCTATGTTACCGATACCCTCTGGCCGGACTTCGATCGAGAGGAGCTCCTCAAGGCCATCGCTGACTACCAGTCCAGAGAGAGACGGTTCGGAATGACAAGCGAGCAGATCAACGGCCTTGAAGAATGATAAACGCTAAATTCGAAGCACGAAATTCGAAACAAATTCGAATGTTCAAAATACCAATGTTTCAAGAAAGTCTTCTTTTTGATATTTGAATTTCGGATTTGTTTCGAATTTCGATATTCGGATTTCAGATTTTACTTTTGCGCAAGGGGGGTGGCATGGGAGGGTTAGTGAAAAGAAAGGTCTGGACGGGGATTTACGCTGTCCCCCCGCTGGTCGCCCTGATCATTTGGGGACCTCCCTTTGTCCTTTCTCTCATGATCTTTCTGGCGACCCTCCTCGGGCTTCGGGAATTCTATCACCTCACCCTTCCCCAATCAAAAGGGGGGGTCCGCATGATGGGAATCGGCCTGGGACTGCTGGTTTCTATTGCGATCTCTTACGGAAGCGCCGAAATCGTTTATCCGCTCCTCGCTTTTCTTCTCCTGATCCTCTTCGTCCTTTTCATGGGAACATCGGAGGACCTTCTCTCAGCCACCTCGAGTGCCGGAGTGGCGTTTCTCGGAATCTTCTATATCGGCTTTCTTCTTTCGCATGTCTCTCTCATCCGGCAACTGACAAACGGAACCCGGTGGGTCCTCTTTCTGATTGCTACGGTATGGGCCGGAGATATTTTCGCCTTTCTCTGCGGCTCTCTTTTTGGAAAGCATAAGCTCTACCCGAAAATCAGTCCCAATAAAACCTACGAAGGGCTTGCGGGAGCCATTCTCGGTTCCGCACTGGCAGCCCTTGTTTTCACTTCCCTCTTCATCCCCGGTTCGGGAAGAGGTTTCTCCATTCTTCTGGGAG
>Ga0315282_10018324_pt1 | contig 10017 bp, 9 predicted proteins | sample YL17G07_20_MG_FD_203693 | JGI IMG/M metagenome (GOLD analysis project Ga0315282, IMG submission 203693) | Sediment microbial communities from Yellowstone Lake, YNP, Wyoming, USA - YL17G07_20 | ecosystem: Environmental > Aquatic > Freshwater > Lake > Sediment | place: USA: Wyoming | collected... | reverse complement strand
ATTAATCCGGCACGAATCATCAGCTGATGACTTGGGATCGCAGCCTCGGCTGGTGTTTCCTTGAGGGTTGGAACGAAGGATTTGCTCAGTCTCATGTCAAAGATGATGGATCAGAAGCTTCGTCTCGTAAGCGGGTGAAGAAATCTGTACCCCCGGGCAGAGTCGAACTGCCGACCAACGGTTTAGGAAACCGCTGCTCTATCCTCTGAGCTACGGGGGCGAGCACTACATGCGTGCGATGATTCGGCTGTGCTCAGGAGAAAAGTCTTCCGCAGAAGCAAATAGAATTTAAACAACGTCTGAAGGAAATGCAAGAACTATCGGCAGGCTCTCACATTACTGATTCTCCTTTTTCAAAAAGTCATGCTCAGCCCAGACCATGGAAACACTCTCACGGCTTTGTTAGGTCAAGCGAACTATTGCTTAGGAATTCGGAACTCCACCTCATGACCCGTGTAAGCTATCCTCAGGCGCACGGGCCCAAAATAGTTTTCCCGCTTGAGCCAGAACAGTCCTCCGAAACCCGCCGCAGTTGCTGGGATAGAAGCACCTTCCACGAAACCGGTCGAATAAATCACACCTGCCAAATCAAGGAGCTTTCGATTTGCTCTCTGGGCCACTGCCGCTCCTACATTGTAGCCAAGTGCACTATATGGATCTTGAAGTGCTCTTGGCACCTTGTAAGACTGAGCCCTCGAGTATCCTGACCAGTCGAGGTAACCCGTCGTCGCAATGCCTACATCATAGACATTCTTGGGCAGGAAAAGTGGAATGGTCGAAAGCTTGTTCTGATAGATGTTTGCAGCCTCATGTGGCGCGAGACGTTTGAAAGCCACTCTATCAGCATCCATTAAGATCACATGATCTGAGTTTATAATGTACGCTTTTGACCTGCGGTTTTGGACATACATGTCAAGCCAGAGAATGTCCGGGAACTCGTAGAGTGAAAGAGCCATGGAAACACTGTCTTCACCTAGCATCAAGATCTCACGAGCGTTTGGCGGGGCTCTCCTGAGCAATGAAGAGTCAGCGGACACAAAATCCTGTAGAGTCATGACCCCGGGAGCTTTGACAGGCTTGAGCTGGGTAAAGTTCAAAACTCCCGGGGCACAGCTGGTCAACACGGACAGAAGGATACTCGAGGTGACGATGAGGAGGGATTTCATGGCTCTTTTACAGGCAGCGAGTCAGGATAGCAACTATCTCTGATGGGGATCATCAGAGGCACAGCTCGATTGATGGAGAGTTAGTATAGACGCTTATTAATCGCGATATGCCCCGTGCCTCAGAATGTATGTTTCAACTGCCGACGGCACGAGATATCGGATGGACTTTCCCATCTTTGCTTTTCTTCTGATTTCACTCGAGGAGATATCGATACTTGGATAGCGGAGGAATGTAACCCTTCGCAAGTAGTCCTTTCGCACGGTTGTCGGGTCGAATCCCGGGCGATTGATGGCGACAACCTCACTGAGGGAAAAGATCTCTTCCGGTTCTTTCCACGTGTGGAGTTCCAGCAAGTTGTCGATTCCGATGAGCAAATAGAGCTGTGCCCGGGGATACAATGCAGTCAGCGTTCTCAGCGTATCGACGGTGTACGACTTTCCGCCGCGCTGGACCTCTATATCCGATACCTCAAAGCCTGAATGGCCACTTGTCGCGAGCCTGACCATCTCCAACCTACAATCCGCGTCAGCGAGTGATCGGGAACTCTTGTGTGGGGGACTTGCGCAGGGAATGAATAGTACCTCGTCAAGGTTCAGTGACTCCCTCGCGCTCTCAGCCACAATAAGGTGACCGAGGTGAGGTGGATTGAAAGTCCCGCCGAAGACGCCAATTCTCATTACAGCCTCACATCATAAGATTGTATTTGTGTTCCAACTGGAAGAATCTCTCCCGGGTCTTGTGAGGATATGGCTGGTTCTCTCTGATACGCAGCTGAATCTCCTTCCTCAATCTCTCGATGCTCGAAATCGAATTGATGGCATATCGAAGTTGAACTGTGAAGGTCAGCACATCAAGGCCGCAAATGGCCTTGACGACATCGTCGATGCCCTCCCGGGAACCCACGACGAGTCGCTCGAGAAGTGCAGGATGGAGGTTTTTGATGCCGAGGAGATACCATCTCCGCTCCTCTGCGGGGCCAAGCACAACAGTGTCATCCTCAAGTTGAAGGAGTTGGAACGCAACTTGAATCTCTGGCAACGGGGCGATTGGATTGAAGCAATTGACAAAAACAAGTCGCCGGTATCCCTCGGAGAAAAGTGATTCAGCGATGTTGAAGTTTGCGTCATCCTCGGTCGTGAGCAACCGAAGTTCAGCTTTGCCGCCAAACGCGCCGAACCATCGATTCCGATCAAGATAGTTTTCAGAACAAAGAAGAATCGAAGTCGACGAGAGGTTCACGAGTTGACTCATGAGGTCGAAGAGGAAACTCGAGTACAAATCTTGAACCTCCTCGATTGGGAGTTTTCCATCGAGGTCTTTTGCGAGGCCCTTGAGTTCGAGCGTCTCGTCCAAGAGAACAATCGCTTTATCGCGGTGTATAATCAATCTGTTCCTATGAGAGTCTTCTCCATGTCGTTCCACCGAGCAGAATGCTATTTTGCGCGCGGCAATGCGTGGATTGATAATACTGCCCGAAGTACGTACTCAATTAATACCCGGGACTCGTTCTTCCTTCGGGCTTTGCTCGCCGAGTGGGCGAATAGTCCTCGCACAGTCTCTCATCATCTCCCGAACAGTCTGAAGAACATCCTGGATAATCAGTTCCCTCATGCAGGCATGGGTTCTCGTCCAACATACGAAATCTTTGCCATTGAAGTTCTTCCTGTCCATCACTGTCAATGGCGTGTAGCAGGGACTGCACTCCACCTGCTTCCAGATATATCGATGCAATCGGCCGCGCGGCGCCACAAGCCGCGGATCTGACGGCCCAAAGAGCGATAGTGTAGGGGCCCCAACGGCTGCCGCAATATGAGTAGGCCCCGAATCCCCCCCCACAAAAAGACAGCATCGACCCGCCAGAGCTATGAACTGCCGAAGGGTCAGTCGACCCGCAAGGTTGATCACTCGATTAGAACTCATGACGGCACCACGGATCGCCTCATTCAATTCTACTTCAGCCTTGCTTCCGACAAGTGCGACCGGACACCCGTATTCACGAGAGAGTTCCTCGATTAGTCGAGAGTACTGATCAGGATACCAGCGTTTGATTGTCATGGATGTTCCTGGGTTCTCGCCCCCACCGGGAAAGATACCTATAAGGCTTACATTTCCCGGCACACCGTACTGCTCGACAAGTTTTTCGATAAACTCTTGATCCTCGGGGAGAGGCCTCAATTCGGTTTCAGTAGTGTCGACGCTGATCCCGAGAACCCGAAGAAGGGCCAAGTAACGTTCGACCTCGTGAACCGATGGGTCAAAGATGGCTCGATGGGTTAAGAATGGTATGCCAGCAAAGCCGACTCGCCTCTTGGCCCCGGACAAGAAAGCAAGAGTCCCGAACACCCTGTTTCGATGTCCAATAATGATTAAGTCATATGATTTCCTTCTCAATGTCCGCAATAGTGCAAGAGCCTCCTGTGCTCGACGAGGAATGGAAGTTGAGTAAGGGGCATCAAACAAGATGTAGTTATCGACAAAGGGAATACATCTGACTAGCTCTTCGACCCATCGACAGACCAGTAAGGTGATTTCTGCATCTGGATACGCGCAGCGCAAACCTCGGAGTCCAGGGGTCATGTGGACGATATCTCCAAGACAACACAGTTTGATAACGAGAATGCGGCCCGTTTTCCCTTCCATCACACTCCCCGTAGCGAGATCTTCACAACTTCTCCTGCTATCCGCCTGGCGTCGCTTCGAACCATCAACGACAGCAACCAATGCACGCTGAATTTACAGATAAGATATGAGCGAAGCAAGAAATAGGCAACGTCGCTCGCGTGCTTTCGATAGTAGTGGAGCTCACTCCTTCGGTATTCGAGGGCAACCTTAGACCCAGGGTTCAATCCGCTGTTACCCCCGAAATGAACTACTGTGCTGGTAGGAGTATACAGAACTCTCAAGCCCAGTTTCCTAATGCGCCTACAAAGATCAGCATCTTCAAAGTACATGAAAAAAGTTTCGTCGAACCCACCGACTCCTTGAAACACATCTCTTCTAATCATGAGTGCTGCACCTGTGACCCAATCAACCTCCCTCCTTGTCGAGTAGCGAGATTCGAGTTTCGCGCGAATAGAGGAATCACTCTTCGGCAATCTGCTGTGCATTCTACGGAGTTTCCACTCCTTCAGGAAAGAGAGATCAGAACCGAACGAGAGCTGGAAAGTATTATCGTCGTTCACGAGCCTCGGCCCACAGGCAGCAATGCCGGGGTCGGCTTCCATTATCGCTGCTAAGAGACTTGGGGTATCTTCCAATAGCAATGTGTCAGAGTTTTGGAAGAAAAGAAATTCACCCGTGGCAACAGCTGCACCTCTGTTGTTTCCAGCGCCAAAGCCTCTGTTCTCAAACAGTGGAATGAGTCTGATTTTGGGAAATTCTCGACCAAGGTGTTCAACGCTCCCGTCGGCCGAGTTGTTGTCCACAACGATGATTTCTGATTGAGGAGAAAACTGCTGCACAGACTTGACCGCGTTTCGAGTCCTTTCCAAGCCGTTGTGGTTTAAGAGAATGACCGAGACCTTCATACGGATACCCGCCAAAACCGCAGTCCAACTCCCAACGCTTTCTTTGCGTAGGCCAATCTGTTGGCCGCGTCCTCACTTTTTTGGATTAGGAGCGCAATCCTCCAAAAATTCGCCCGGAAGAAAAACCCCAGTGCTGTAAGGAACTTGTACGCGACCACCGTGCTGCGACCGAAGTGCTTCTCATGGTAGTAAAGGCAATTCTGGAACATCTCGTCAAACTGCTCGAGTTGACGATTGGTTATGGCTGTTGTCATGCTGCCGTGATGAATGACTTCTGAGTCATGGACAAAACTGATCCTCCAACCTGCTTGTCGAATTCTCAGACACCAATCAGCATCATTGTAGTAGATTTTCAATCGCTCGTCGAGATACCCTACCTCCTGAAATGCTTCTCGCCTGACGAGCAGGGCTGCTCCCATAGGCTGGTCGACTTCCTCATCATGGTCGTAGTGGAAACGTGTTTCGAAGTTCCCGAAGATGCTATGCGGAAAAAATGTTTCCAACCCCGTCATGTCACAGAAGTGTCGCCATAATGATGGGAAATTGCGGCACGATGGTTGGAGCCGTCCATCGGGATACAAGAGCCGAGGACCGGAGGCACCATCTTCTGGGTGCTCGTCCATGAATCTGACCAGCGTTTCAAGAGCACGTGGCCGGACAATTGTGTCGCTATTGAGCAACATGAGATATCGTCCGCGGGCTATCTTCAAGCCTTGGTTGTTTGGCTTGGCAAATCCTTCGTTTGTCTCATTCCGAATCAGGCTGGCGTGCGGAAACTGTTGAGCCACCATTTCCGGGCTCCCATCAGATGACCCGTTGTCCACCACGATGGTCTCAAAGTGAACCCCCTCGTTACCTCTCTGGAGAGAGTAAAGGCACTCTCGGAGAAGTTGGCAGGTGTTGTGATTGACTATGATGAGTGACAGGTCAATTCGTTTATCCATCGTTCACTCCTCTTGAACTACCATACCGATCAAGCCAAGTTGGTCCACGCAGTTAAATCGGGCATATCGAATCAACACGGTGGCTGAGGGCAACGGCCAAGGCGCGTCCAGGTTCCTCATTCAAGAATGAAGCGTTGCAACCTGGGCGGCAAATTGCGGCGCAACATTTGCCAGTCCTCCTTCTCAAAGTGCCGAAGGGTTTTTATTAGAAAGATGTAGACCGAGCCAAACACCAGAAAGTTGAGAATCAACAATGGAATATAATGAACGCGTACACCAGGGGAGAAAAAGAGCTGTACAGCGATGACATCAATCAACCATGTGAGGCCGCCCGCCGCAACTGTGGCCACAAGAGGACGAAGCAGTATCGTGTGGAAGAAATTTCTCAGCGTGTCCCGAACCTCTTTGCCGAAACTCCCGATGAAATAGAGTCCGCCGATGGACAGCGCTACCGTTGTCCCAATGGCAGCCCCGTAATAGCCAACGGCGTGAATGAGCGTGATGCTCAGGAAGATGTTGCCGAGAGTCTGTATCAGTGCGACTCGGACAAGATAGCCGGGCTTTCCAATTCCCACTGAGGCATACGCGACAACCCCTGTAATCAGATTGATGAAATACCCGGCGGAAAGGATCCGCATCGTTGCCACCGAAAGACCATATCCAGGGCCAACCCAGAGCTCAACAATGTTGGCAGCACCAACGAAGAAGAATCCGAACACAAATGCTCCGAACGCGACGAGGTATTTGGAAGCCCCCCGGTAGAGTACAAAAAGCTTCTCGTAGTTGTCGCTTGAACTTAGTTCAGAAACAGCAGGTACTAATGAGGACAATACCATCAGCGGAAATCCACGGGCATTTTTCAGAAGACGCGAGCCGACGTCATAGAATGTCACAAACTGCACGCCGAGAAATCGAGAGAGAAGAATCTTGTCGAGTTGGAAATTTATCAGTTCCGACACATTGCTTACTTGAAGTTTAGCACCGAAGCCCACGATTCGTCTCAACATCTGCCGATTATAGGCAAGAGGGTTGACGCTGAGTGAGGGATACAATCGTTTCGCGAAAAACATCATCAGCGTCAAGGTGCACAAGCTCACAATCGTGTCGCTGATGACAATGCCACGGATGCTCCAGCCGATCTCAAGCACAACGATGACGCCGATCACCCTGAGAGCATTCGCTGCAATCAACACGCCATTCAGGATGTCAATCCTCTGCAACCCGCTGATTACAGAAGTGAATACATTGGAGAACATGGTCAAGCTAAAGATGACGAGCGCAAAGCTATAAACCACCTTTGCTTCGTCCCTGAGTTGGAGCGGTATATTAACCAAACTGAGTATCGGCTCAGACAATGTAAAGCCGATGAGAAGAATGGCAGCCACGACACCAATATAGAACAATGCACCGTTGTTGATGAGCATAGTAAGCGACTCGACATCGCGCCTGGAATCGTACTCTGCCACATACTTTGTCAGCGTGGCGTTGCCACCAACGTCGATGAGGCTGAAGTAAGTTACCACTGCTACCAAAAGTGCCCAGATTCCATACTGCTCATTACCCACCCTGCTGATGATATAAGGAATAAGGAACAACAGCGTAATGCCTTGCCATGCAAAACCTATGATACTGAAGAGCGTGTTGCGGGCGATCTTTTTCCCGATCGGGAGGTCAACTATATTGATCACTGGCTGAACCTGCAGGATAGGGAATTGCTATTCATGCCTTCGGGAGGATTCATCGAATCACTCCTCCAATTCACTGAACCTCAAGATGGATTGAAGGTCCTTATCACCTCGCCCTGAGAGATTAATAACAATGACGGACTTCCTGCTCATCATCGGAGCGATTTTCATCACGTGTGCTACTGCATGAGCTGGTTCCAAGGCGGGAATAATTCCTTCTAGACGGGTCAGCGCATGGAATCCCTTCACAGCTTCCCTATCCGTAACAGCCACGTAGTGAACCCTGCCTGAGTCCTTTAGATAAGCGTGTTCAGGCCCGACCCCTGGATAATCCAGCCCTGCAGAGATTGAGTGCGGAACGATGATCTGCCCATCGTCATCCTGAAGAACGTACTGCATAGACCCGTGAAGAACACCTGGATTACCAGCGACAAGCGAGGCAGCGTGTTTCTTGGACGCAAGCCCGAGACCTCCTGCCTCTACCCCCACAAGTCTCACCGATGCTTTGTCATTGAGGAATGGGTAGAAGATGCCTAGCGAGTTGCTTCCCCCGCCGACACATGCGACAACGACATCGGGTGGTCTCCCCTCGGCCTCCAGTATCTGCTTCCTTGCTTCCTTGCCTATAACAGTCTGGAAGTCACGGACGATCATCGGATACGGATGCATCCCGACTACAGAACCGATAATGTAGAAAGTCGTGCCAACGTTTGTGATCCAATCTCGAATAGCTTCACTCGTTGCATCCTTCAGTGTCTTACTGCCCGAGGAAACTTTTCGCACCTCCGCACCGAGGAGCCGCATCCTGTCCACGTTCGGGGCCTGCCGAAGCATGTCCTCTTCACCCATGTAGACGATGCACTCGAGACCAAACAGAGCGCACACCGTCGCCACCGCCACACCGTGCTGCCCGGCGCCTGTCTCGGCGATGATGCGTTTCTTCCCCATCCTTCTTGCGATCAATACCTGTCCGATTGTGTTGTTTATCTTGTGAGCGCCTGTATGACAGAGATCTTCTCGCTTCAAATAGATTCTTGCGCCACCCAATGATTCTGTAAATCGGCGGGCAAAGTACAGCGGAGTCGGTCGCCCCACATACTTCCCCAAGTAATAGTGAAGCTCCTCTCGGAAGGCCTTGTCCCCTTTAAGTCTGACATACCATCGCTCTAACTCTTTGACTGCAGGGATAAGTGTCTCCGGAATGTACTTTCCACCATAGATTCCAAAATGACCTCTTGTGTCCGGAAGGCTCCTCAATCGTGTCGTCCTCTTTCGCTTCATGACTTAAGAGTACGTCATTGAAAAACTGTTCCTCGCGTTCTGAATGAATTCTCTCACTTTTTTCAAATCCTTCTTACCCGGCCGTTTCTCCACGCCGCTGCAGACGTCCACACCGTATGGACGGACGAAGCGCACAGCGTCACCGACATTGTTCGGATTCAGGCCCCCTGAGAGAATCACTCTACCATACTTCGTCGCTTTTCGCGCGATGTCCCAGTCGAAGGTCTTCCCTGTCCCTCCAGCTTTTCCTTTGACAAAAGCATCAAGGAGGAATGCCTCGACCGAGTATCGGCGCAGTATGCGGACCTCAAAATCGTCATCGACCTGGAAGGCTTTGATGAGGTTCGTCCCAAGTTTCCGCAATTCACCATCCGTGTGGTTTCCATGAACTTGAGCTGCACTCAGTTTGACCTCTCCACAGATGGCCGACACATCTCTCACAGATGGATTAACAAACACACCGATCTTCGAAATGGATTCTGGTAGTTGCTCTACAATTCGGCGCACAGTTTCCGGGCTGACGAATCGTGGACTTTGATTGTAGAAAATGAAACCCACGGCGTCGGCACCGGATTCGACGCTGAGGAGAGCATCCTCAAGGTTTGTAATGCCACAAATCTTGACGAAGAGATCGCTCATCGTTCCTTCATGGGCTCTAAGAGGTTCCGTAAGGTTTGCTCAGGATCCTTGAGCATCATCAGCGTTTCGCCGATGAGGGCGCCACGGTAACCGGCATCCCTCAGCTTCCGAAGATCGCCAGATGTCTTGATCCCGCTCTCGCTGACAGCGGCGATTCGATCTGGGATGAGCGGCTTCAAGACAAAGGAAGTTTCAGGGTCAAGAGTAAAGTCATCCAGGTCGCGGTTGTTCACTCCGATGATCTCGGCACCAGCATGCTTTGCCTTCTCGATTCCATTGGCCATGTGACTTTCAACGACGGCAGCCATTCCAAGCTGTCTTGCGAGATCGATGAAGGCACGAACTTCATTCTCAGTTAGAATCTCCGAGATGAGGAGGATTGCATCCGCTCCACAGGCCCGAGCCTCATAGATTTGGTACTCGTCAACGATGAAGTCCTTTCTGAGAATTGGAAGCGACGTGGCTCTCCTGGTTTTCACAATGTCGTTCAACGAGCCACCAAAGAACTCACTGTCGGTGAGCACAGAAATCCCGGAGGCTCCTCCCCGCTCATACGCGCGTGCAATTCGCTCGGGATCAAAATCTTGGGTGAGCAGACCTCTCGAGGGAGACCTCTTCTTGATCTCGGCGATGCAGGCAAAGCCCGGGGAGGGAACCTTCAGAAAATCTCTAGGCGCTTCTGCATCTCCTGCTTGCTCACGAAGCAACGCAAGAGAAAACTGCTGCTTGGCCAGACCAACCTCGACGCGTTTCCTCTCAACAATGGTCTTCAGG
>Ga0315282_10018323_pt1 | contig 10018 bp, 5 predicted proteins | sample YL17G07_20_MG_FD_203693 | JGI IMG/M metagenome (GOLD analysis project Ga0315282, IMG submission 203693) | Sediment microbial communities from Yellowstone Lake, YNP, Wyoming, USA - YL17G07_20 | ecosystem: Environmental > Aquatic > Freshwater > Lake > Sediment | place: USA: Wyoming | collected... | reverse complement strand
AGGCCGCGGATGTCGCCGGTCAGGACGATTTGCGCCTGGTCGATGCTCCAGCCATCCGTGAGGTCGCCATCGTTGGTGATGGTGATAGAGTTGGTGCCGTGGATCACCCAAGCCGTGGGCACCTCATACCTGCGGTGCCAACCGACGCCGTCCCGATCACAGTTGCTGCACCTAGCGTCGGCCGTTCCGGACGTGGCGGTGGTCCCCACGCGCCACCCGTTAAGGTAGATCGAGTGCGCGTGTGTGGGGTCGTCGAGGCCGCATACGTTGACGCGCAGTTCAGCCGTCCACGGAGTCCCACGCCAAAGGGCGATCAGTTCGATTGTCCCAGCACGTCTCACCACCTTGTATTGCGGGTCCTGGTCCAGTCGCAGGCAACCACCCAGAGTGGAAGTGACGGCCCGTCCACCGGTGGGCGTGGGCGTGCGCGTGGGGGTGAGCGTGGGCGTAGGCGTGGCCAGCGGCGGCCCGCCCTCGTAGCGCACCACGAGCTTCGGGCGATCCCCAGCAGTCTGATACTCCGAGCTGGTCAACTTGGCTGCGAGCGACGTATTCACGTACACGCCCTGCAGCAACAAGCCGTGATTGTCCAGCGGGTGATCTACCCATGCCTGCACCACGTCCACCGGCAGGTCTACGCTGATGCTGGTCGAGGACGCAAACAAGTCCACCGCGGGGACGATCGGGTCCGCAGAGCGCGAGGTTCCACTGCCGTCACAACCGCCGCCGCCCAGCCATGCAACGCCTGTCTGAGCCTCCTTCCAACAGGCCTGGCCTTCCACCCAGTCCTGCAGTACGCGGTAGATCTTTAGCTGCATGCGAAAGCTACTGGTCAGCCGCGTGGTCAGGGTCGCCGAGATCACCTGCGCACCCTGTGGGATATGCTGTGACAGGTCAAAGCGCAGCAGGGAGCGTTTCTTGTCATCGCCGGTCACCTGCACCAGGGTGTCTCCGCCATGGGTCCCAGAGGGCACATAGTAATCCATGAATGTATCGGCCGTGCCCGCGTACCCATTCGGCGTGACGCCCTGTTGAAACGTGATGTCGTACACACCCTGCTGCGCGCGCTGCGGCAGTGCAGCCAGGGCCGCAGGCCGGCCGGCAGCGCCGGGATAGGGCGCCAGCCACAGCCCGCCGGCCACGGCCAGCGCCAGGATGACTAACGCTCCCGCCCGCTTCATGGCGTGCCTTCCACCTTAGCCCAGCGGTTGTGCGGCGCTCCAAAGAGCGAAAGCGGCCGGAAGACGATCGGCAGATAGGCGTACCAGGTGCGAGTCGCCGTGGGCGTGGACGTGGCGGTGCCGGTCGGGCTCGCGGTCTCTGTAGGCGTGGGGCTGCACGTGGCGGTCTCTGTCGCAGTCGACGTCCCAAGGGGCGTGGCGCTGCGCGTCGCTGTGGCGGTGTGAGTGGCGGTCGCCGTGGACGTCGCGGTAGGCGTGCGCGTCGCCGTCGGGGTCGGTGTATGCGTGGGGGTGGACGTCGGCGTCTCGGTCGGCGCGGGCGGCTGCAGGTACTGCACGATCAGAGCCGGGCGCATGCCCATGACACTGTATTCGGCAGAGGCCAGCAAGTACCTAGTTGAGGACGCGGTTGCATAGCCCTTGAGGAGAATGCCGCAGTTGCTGGCAGGCGCGGCCAGCCAGCCTTGCAGCAGCGACTGCAGGTTAAACGTATAGGCGCCCGCCGCGCTGACGTGGCTGACGGAGTACTCGGCGGTGGCGCGCACGTCTGTCGCGCCGCTGGCGCCCGGGCCGGCCCAGGGTTGGCCGTTGCTGGCCCACGCCCAGAGCGCCTGGCTGTCGACCCATGGCCGCAGCAGCGCGCGGGCGCCGATCTCAAGCTCCGCGCTCACGCTCTGCGTCAGGTTCACCACCAGTTGGGCGCTCGTGACGACCCCGCCGCGTGCCATTGCGTCCTGCACAGGGCTGATGTCGAACTGCAGCAGCGCTTGGCGGCGCGCGTCATATCCCAGCACGAGCGCGGTCGTGCTGCCGTGAGGGACGTCTTGATCCCCGCTGATGCTCGGAGAAACGATGTAGGTGTCTTGCGCCCCGCTGTAGCCTTGCGTGCCCTGCTGCAGGATTAACCGTCGCAACTGACTGCCCGCGGCCGGGCGGATCAGCAATTCGCGCCGCACCATGCCGAAGCGATTGCTGCGCACTGCGACGGCCAGCGTACCCGCGACCGGCGCGACCGTCAGCAGCTCGAAATCCCCGGTCGCCGGGTCATAGTCCTGCACTTCATAGGACCCAGAAGTGTTCAGGCCCATCTTGACCAGATCGAGCGTGAGGGTCAGCGGCCGGTTCGGCGTCTCGTTGTCGTGGGCCGTGACACGGATCACGCCCGTGGCCGGGTCATACGAGGCATCCACCTCGGCAAAACCCTGCCAGCGGTCGTCGGCCACGCCCGCCTTGGCCAGGCGCAGCCAGTAGTAGTCCTTGCCCTCGTCGCTGATGATGGACAGGTTCTGCACGTTCTCAGTGAGAGTGTACTGTGACAGCCACTGCAGATCACACGGGCTGGCGCACTCGGTAATGCCTGTGACCCACTCCACGTGGTTCTTCTTCTTGGGCTCGTTGAGTAGAATGTTGTGTGTGATCCACGACGAACGATCATAGTCCTTCACCAGATTGTACAGCTCCTGTCCATGATGGAACTGCACAATCTGGTCATTCTGTCCATACACCAGGCGCACGGCGGTGTAGCGCAGGTTGCGCGCCAAACGCTGGCTGGAGCGACGCTGGTAGTCAAACGGGCTGCCGTCAAACTCCCTGCACCAACTATACCCTGTGAGGTGCTCCGAGTGCCACGCGCCATAGTCTGTGGGACCGGCATAGTCCACCACGCCGGCAAACACGTCCGGGTACTTGGCCGCGATGGTCGCCGCCATACCCCCGCCGGCAGAAAAGCCGGCGATGTAGATGCGCGTGCGGTCCACGTTGTAGTGTGAGGCTGCGTAACTGATCAGGTTGATCACGTCGTGCTGCACGGCCAGCGAGGGCGATTTGGCCGCAAAGGGCGTGGCCTCCGAGCAGTACCAGCTTGGCAAGTCCAGCGAAGCCAACAGCCAGCCGATTTCGTTGGCGCGGATGGCATAGCGTTTCAGTCCGTTCTCCTTGGCCTCAAAGTCGTAGCAGGTCCATACCCCGGTGCTGGGTGTGCTGTTGGGCAGAGCGATGACCAGTGGCGTGGGCGCGCCTGGGTCATAGCCGATGGGCACCTGGACCACGCCCTCGATGAGACTGCCGTCGACCCGCGTGGAGCCTCCTTGCAGTGGAAAGTAGGAACGTGTCGTGCCCGTGATGTCGCCGCTGATGTAGATCGTCGCCTCGAAGAACTTGTACGTGTCGTTCGCGTTACCTTCGTTCGTCACAGAAACCGTATTCTCGCCTTGCACGAGAAACGCGGGGTCAAACGGATACACCTCCCGGCATCCGGCCTGGTCGTCGCACTCGCAGGTGGCTGCGCAGCCCATGTCCCCCGATGTGTGCCCGATGAGTTGCCCGTTGAGATAGATCGGATGATGAAAGCCCGCATCAGTGTTGCCGACGCGAGCCCGCAGCTCCGCGTGTGTGGGAGCGCCCTCCCACTGAATGACCACCTTGGTCTGCAAGGGGCCCAACGTGGGCTCTTCTTTGATGTAGCCGCCAACCGTGGAGGAGATGGTCACAGGCTCCTCCATGTGAGCAGTCTTCCCGGCCACCGAGGGCGCAACGCGTTGCTGCGGCAGCGACACGGCGAGCACGGCCGGGGCAGCACGGGCAGTGCCCCAGGCGGCGGAAAGCCAGAGCCCATTCATCAGTATAGCGGCAAAGCCAAGCAGAACCGTTGCGCGTTTCACGCATTCACTCCCTGCTACGTCGGCGCCCGCATGGAAGTAGCGCGCCGACGGACGGCATACGGTGCATTCTACCGCATGCCATCGATAAGTCAAAGAATCCTCGATTTATGCACAGGCGTCACTTGAAACCACGCCGCCATCGGCGGTAGCCCCACGGTCAGCGCGCATCGCCCTGCAATTGATAGACGTACACGCGGTCTACAATGAACGCTCGCCCGAAATCCGGCAAGGCCGCGGCCAACCAACCGGCGTGGTACACCGGCTCCTCGTCGAACGTCCCCACCAGACTCAGCGCAGCGGATTGCGTGAGGCGCTGCTGCACCGAGGGCCAGTCCGTCCCGTAGCTTTGCTCTCCGACCAGGACGTATCTCACGCCCCATGACTGCAACAGCGCAATGGATTGCGCCGTCGGAAAGTCCCATAGCATCGGGCGGACCTGCCGGTAACTGCGCGGGAAGAACGCGCCGTAGCCGTACACCACGGGTTTGTCGTGCACCGTGCTGGCGTACAACGCGGCGCCGTGCTCGGCTTTCCAGAGCGGAAAGACAGCCACGGCTCCCGGGCCTGTCTGCTGCTTCAGCCACACGTCCACCGGCTGCGCCCGCACCTCCGACCAGCCCAGCGCAAAGGGCGCGCTGGCCAGCTCCACGACGACCGCCGCCACGAGCGACACGCCCAAGCCCACGTGCAGCGCCGAGCGCTTTACTCCGCGCAACAGCCTCGCCGTCCCCAGGCCGCCCAGCACCGCCACGGCAAAGGCCGCTACCAACCCAAAGCGGCTCCAGACCCGCATCGAGTCAAAGAAAGGCAGATACAGGTAGCACAGCAGCGTCGGCAAGGGCACATAGACCGCGCCCCCAACACGCAGCTCATAGTAGCTGGGCATGCGGCGCAGGGCCAGGCGGTTCGCCAGCCAACCCATGGCAGCCGTGAAGCCCTTCTCCAGCCAGGCCGGCGCCGCCAGGTAGACGCGTTGCCCGTTCACGTGCAGCGTCGTGCCCAGCGCCAGGACAACGGCGGACGCCAGCAGGGTCGTCCAGGCACCTGACGCTCGCCGGCGTTGCCCCGGCCAGAGCGCCATGCCGGCCAGCAACAGCGCCACCCAGCTTAGCGAGATGATGTGCTCCGGCACGTCCTCGCGCGCGCCATAGTACGCAGCCAACCACTTGCCCCACAACGGGTGCAGCGCGTTGGGCACGAACCAGTCCCCAACGCTGGCCGAGAAGACGTCCACCTCGCGCAGCGAAAAGGCCATCCCACGCTGGCTCCACTGCTGCACCGTCAGCACGATGCTGGGCAGCATCAGCACCATCGCCACCAGCGCGACCACGGCTAGCAGCAGCCCCACGCGTCCGCTGAACAGGCGCTCGCGCCACGGCCGGGCCCGCCACAGCACGTACAGCGCGGCAAACAGGCTAAACATGGGCGCATAGTACCACGAAGAGAGCGCCGACAGGGCAAAGAACAGGCCCGCCAGGGCCGCCAACAAGACCTTCCTCGAGCGCAGGGTCTGCTCCAGGCACAGGAACAGGAAGGGCAGCCACTGCGTCCCCAGCAGGTTCAAGTGCCCCGCGCCCAGGTGCGCCATGCGGTAGGCGCAAAACGCATACGCCACGCCGCTCAGCAGCCCAGCCAGGCGCTCACGCGTCAGGCGGAACACCAGCAAGTACGCGCCAAAGCCAGACAGCACAAACGACAGCAGAACGAGTGTGTTGTAGCTCACCGTCTCGCCCCACAGGACCGTCAGCGGCATGCCCAACGCCACGTTGGCCAGGCTCATCTCATGTAGCGCCAGGTGGTAGCCTTGCGGGTAGAACACGCTAGGTGTGAACCAGGGCGAGACGTGCAAGTCAAAGAGCGCGCGCTTGAACCACGCCAATTTGTACAGGTACTCAAAGTTGTCCCCGGGCGGCCCCAGCACACTATGCGTCCAGTGCGCCAGCAGAGGGTAGGTCATGCCCAGAGCCAGCAACGCATAGAGAAAAAGGACGCCGACCTGCATGGCGCCGTCCGCGCGTCCTCGACTGTGCGAGACATTCACAGACATGGGTCCCCACCGTAGGGGCGATCCTTGTGATCGCCTCCCTGGGCAAGCACAGGGATCGCCGCCTGGGGCAAGCACAAGGCTCGCTGCGGAGCAATGACAGGGATCGCCCCAGGGGCAATCACAAGGATTGCCCCTACAAATCGCCCTCCCGCTTGCGGGCGTAGACTGCCATCTTGGTGAAGGGGTTAACGTTGATGCGGAGGTGTCCCAACCCCAGCCTGCCGACCACTCTGGCGGCCGCGCTCGTGCCCGCGCCGTCCCAGGTATAGTACTTGAGCCGCTGTATGGCCGGGCCCAGGTAAAACACCTTGTCGGCGCTCTCGATCTTGAGCACTTCAAAGCCAGCCTTGCGCAGCATTTCCGTCATCGTAGCGCGCGAGAAGAAGTAGATATGCTCGCGCACGCGACGGAACTCTTCCCAGCGGCTGCCCAGCAGCTTCGCCACGCAGCTCCCGGCATCGGGCGTGATGATGGACAGCAGCCCGCCTGCGCCCAGGATGCGGTGCACTTCCTGCAATTCGGCCAGCGGGTCCACGACGTGCTCGATGACGTCCCACATCGTCACCACGTCGAACGCTCCTCCGGGGTACCGCAGTTCACGCAGCCGCCCCAGGCGCACGTCCAGGCCGAACTTGTCGTGCGCGTAGCGGGCGCTGAAGCTGGAGACCTCGCTGCCCTGCACGTCCCAACCCTGGCTGCGGGCCAGGTCCAGGAAAAACCCGGTGGCGCAACCCACGTCGAGCAGCGTGCCCTTGCGGGCCAGACGCTCGATCGTCTTCAAACGCTTGCGGAAGGTGAGCTTGATGTTCTCTTCGTCCGACAGGTAGTCATCGTAGCCAAAGAACTCGAGCCCGTTCTTGATGCCATCGTGGTCATAATATTCTTCTGTGTAGATCTCCTGGAGCGGGTCCTGCGGATAACGCGGGTTCACATAGACCAAACCACATCGTCGGCAACGGACTATATGAAAGCCATCGATTTCGGCTACAGGCAGCGTATCGTCGGCGCCACAGAGATTACAGCGTACACTCTCCAGCATGCCAGCCTCGTTTTCGGAGCCCATTATAGACATGCCAGATGAAAAGGCAATGAATGCCCCGCAGCTCCAGATGACAGATCGTTCACTCCTGCCCCCGCATGCGCACGACACGCGCAGGCACGCCCACCGCCACGGCATAAGCGGGCACGTCCTTGGTCACTACGGCGCCAGCACCAATCACCGCCCCGTGGCCGATGCACACCCCCTCCAGCACATTGACGCCCATCCCGAGCCAGACGTCGTCCTCCAGCACAATGTCGCCCGCGCTGCGGATGCCTTGTTCCTGGATCAGCTTGCCACGGTCTTCGAAGTTGTGCTCGTAGGGGCTAAAGCCGCAGTGCGGAGCGATCTGGATGTTGCGGCCGATGAACAGACTGCCCAGAAAGCCCTTCAGGTTGCAGGAGGCCTGGATATGCGTGTCATCGCCGATCACCACGCTTCCGCCAGCACCCACTTCGATGATCGTGCCGCGGTAGAGGTGCACGCGCTCGCCCAGGCGCACCTGGCCCCCATCGCTGTGCGCATAGATAGTCACGCCTTCGTCGATGAAGCAGCCGCGCCCCAGGTGCAATCGCGGGCACCGGATCTGCGCGCGCGGCGAGACGTAGGAGCGGCTGCTGACCTGCGCCAGGATGCGGCGGTCCTTGTAGGGCCCCACCATGGACTCGGCCAGCCTCACCACCAGCCCGCCCAGGACAGGCAGGACCGATAGCTCCATGAGAGCTCTCAAGACGATCTCTCGCACATGTCGCGCCCAACGTGGAAGCCTTGACATCAGATTACCTCGCTGCAACATAGCCGTTTGCCCGAAACCAGGCCACCGCTTCGCTGAAAGCTACCACGAGCGGCGTCTGCGGCAAACCCAGCTCGCGGATGGCCTTGGAAGGGTCGCCGGTCAGCGCCACGGGGCGAGTGTCCCTGCCAGCCGTGCTTTGGTGAGGCCGCAGCAAGCGGCCTAGCCCCAGGTGGGGTCTGAGCGGCGCATGCCCAGACGCAGCAGGCCGCGGCACCCCCGACACCCGCTCCATCAGCGCCAGAAAGTCGGACAGTCTGAGGTTGCCCTCGCGCTGGCCCAGGATGTAGCGCTGTCCCACGCGACCCTTGAGCGCAGCCAGCGCGTGCCCCTCGGCCACGTCCTCGACCGAAATGAAGTTGATCCCGCCTGCCACGAACGAGGGCTGCTTGCCGTGCAGATAGTCCAGGATGCGCTGCCCCGTGCTGCTGGGCTTGATGTCGCGCGCCCCCACCGGCGCACAAGGGTTGACGATCACCACCGGCGCGCCGTGCTGGCACAGCGTGAGCGCCGCGATCTCAGCCAGGTACTTGGATTTGGTATAGTGGCTGGCCGTGTCCCACAGGTCAAAGGGAGTCTCCTCGGTGGCCAGCGTGCTGTCCCCGGGCTGCCCGACAGTGCCGATCGTGCTGGTGTGCACGATGCGGGCCACGCCCGCCGCCTGCGCGGCGCGCAGCACGGTCTTGGTGCCGCGCACGTTGACCTCGTACATTTGTTGGCTGTCAGCCTCTGACGTGCTGTAGAACGCCGCGACGTGGAACAAGGTGTCACAGCCGCGTAAGGCGGCCAGCAGTCCAGGCTCATCGAGCAGGTCGCCATATGCAATCTCGACGTCCAGGCCGGCGATGTTGCGTAGGTCGCTGCGACGCCGGGCCAACACCCGCACCGTTATGCCTCTGCTCAGCAGATGGCGCACCACCGCCGAGCCCACGAAACCAGTTGCCCCGGTGACAAATGCCTTCACTCTCCGTCCTTCTAGCCCCTTCACACTCGCTCAGGGCAAGCGATACAGGAGAATTGAATAGCCTATTGTAGTGAAAGGCCTGTACTGACGCAACCAGGCAAAGGCCTGCGTGTCGCCCAGGTAACCGCTCTGCAAGTAGGTAGCACTGATGGCGTAGACCTCCTGCGGCTGGCTCCCCCAATCGTCAGGCTTTTCCTGGGGCACGGGCAGGGCGTGGATGCCATAGTAGTCCGGATGGGCGCTGCCAAAATAGGCCAGGTGGATGGTCTGCAGCCCGTTGCGGTCCATGTAGGCCTTCAGGTTCTTCAAGTCCTGGCCCCAGTCCAGATTCGAGTCCACCAGGTACTTGAAGCCGTTCTGCGGGCCACCGATGGATTCGTTAAAGTACGCCAGGTAGTGTGGGTAGATGCGCGCGTTGCCCAGCATGATCCACAGGCAGAGCGCAGCCAGGACCACGCGCACCCAACGCTTGTCCGCCAGGGTCACCACCCTGCTGACCCAGACAAAAATGAAGGGCAGCACGGGCAGGATGTGGCGATAGCCGATGTTCAGGAAACTGAAGAGCGTGGCCCCAAAGAACGCTGCCACGGGCACGTACAGCGCGTACTCCCGTTTGTCTGGATCGCCGCCGCGGCGCAGACTGAGATAGACGGCCGTCACCAGGAGCAGCAAGGTGGGGATGGGAGTCTTGATCGCAAAGGCGACCAGGAAGTAGTACCACCAGCCCTTGGTGGCGTACTGGCCCATCAAAAAAGCCGGCGCGCCGCGCTGGGCGTAGCGCTGCAGCCAAGCGATGCCACGGAAGTAAGTCGGGAACGGCAGCGGAATGCACTCGAGCAGTGCGTAGGCGGCCTTGCGTAGCGCCGGGTTGTGGATCAAGCGGTCGACCGTGGCGTGCGGAGAGCTGTGCGCCAAGAGTGGCGCAGCCTCGAAGCGATAACTGGCCCACATGGAAAGGACCGCCACGCACAGCAGCACGAGGCCCACCGCGCCGACGAAGTAGAGCACGGCGCGCCAGCGTTTGCCCGAGAGGCGCTGGCGCCAGGGCCAGCGGCCACGCAGGGTCAGATCGTGCTGGCACGTCGCATCCAGCAACACCATGAGGGCAAAGATGGGCAGTAGCAACAATGCCGACTGCTTGGTGGCCTGCGCCAATCCCAGCAGCACGCCGGCCAACAGCAGGTCTCTGTTGCACCGCCCGCGCAGGAAGCGCCATAGAAAGTAGGTGGCCGCGAAAATGAGGCACGCTACACCCAAGTCGGTGGTCACAAGCTGCGAATGCGCCAGGATGTTGGGGTCCAGCGCGTACAAGAAAAGCGCCAGCAGGCCCGCCT
>Ga0315282_10018321_pt1 | contig 10019 bp, 9 predicted proteins | sample YL17G07_20_MG_FD_203693 | JGI IMG/M metagenome (GOLD analysis project Ga0315282, IMG submission 203693) | Sediment microbial communities from Yellowstone Lake, YNP, Wyoming, USA - YL17G07_20 | ecosystem: Environmental > Aquatic > Freshwater > Lake > Sediment | place: USA: Wyoming | collected... | reverse complement strand
CTAATCGAGAACGAGTTCCCCTTCACTCTGGTGACAAAGAGCGACAATGTTCTCAGAGACATAGACCTGATCAAGAACTACGGAAACTGCAGGGTCGGCTTAACCGTCATCACACTGAATGAGGAACTCAAGTCGCTGCTCGAGCCCTATTCACCCCCGATAAGAGCGCGGAAAGATACATTGAGAACACTCAGCCATGAAGGAGTCTCCACGTTCTGCATCATGGAACCACTCATGCCTACAAAGGACAGCAATCCCTTCGAGATCATTGCAGAGCTGTGCCAATACGTCGACCTCTTTATGTTCGGTAAGTGGTCACCCTATGTGAAGAAGACAATACCATTCACATATGACGAGGCTTACTATTCTGACCTGTTCAAGAGGCTAATCCCGTTCTGCGAAGGGCAAGGTATCCCTTACTGCATTACCCCCCACTCCGAAGATTTCCTAACGAGACAGGGCATAAGGTTCAGATCATATCAACGGTTAACCGACTAGTAGTAGCGATCTGAACCACAACCATAGCCAAAGAATTGGCCTCTGCTATTAGACTCGCAATTTCCAGTTGTCTACTCCCACTCAATAGTCGAGGGCGGCTTGTTCGTAATGTCGTAAACGACTCTTACAATCGGCGGCAGTTCGTTTGTAATCCTTGTCGAGATCCTCTCCAAGGCTTCAAAAGGTATCCTTGCAAAGGAGGCAGTCATCGCTTCTTGGCTCTCCACCGCACGAATCGCTACTACATGTCCGTAAGCTCTAGAGTCTCCTCTGACCCCTGTCGTCATTGTGTCAAGGAGGACGGCGAAGTACTGCCAGAGCCCAGCGTCGAGTCCTTCCTTCTCGATCTCCTCCGCTACAATCTTATCCGCGTATTTGAGCAGGTCTATCTTCTCCAGGGTTACCTCGCCCATCACTCTGACCGCGAGACCTGGACCTGGGAACGGTTGCCTCCGAACGATCTCCAAGGGCAGCCCTAGCTTCTGAGCGACCTCTCGCACCTCGTCCTTATACAGGTCTCTCAGTGGCTCAACGACACCTCTGAATCTGAGATTCGCGGGCAGTCCCGCAACATTGTGATGGCTCTTGATCTTATCAGCCCCTGCGCCCTGCCCAGACTCTATCCTGTCCGGGTAGATCGTCCCTTGGACGAGGAAGTCAGCTCCTTTCTTCGCTGCTATCTCCTCGAAGACGCGGACAAACTCCTCGCCTATCACAATTCTCTTCTTCTCGGGGTCCGTCACACCTTCTAGTCGCTTGAGGAATCGATTCTTTGCGTCAACTACAGAGAAGTCCATCCCCAGTTTGCTGAAGAACTCCTTCACGGACTCAGGTTCGCCGAGCCTCATGAAGCCGTGATCGACAAAAACTGCGGCAAGGTTCTTGTCGATTGCCTTCTCCGTGATGAGGGCTGCCGTACTCGAGTCGACTCCACCGCTTAGTGCGATGATGCATTTGGAGTCTCCGACTGTTCTCCGGATCTCATCGATCGCTCGATCCACGAAGTCGCCCATCCGCCAGTCCGGCTCACATCTGCAGACCTCGAAGACAAAGTTTCGGAGCATCTGCTCCCCGTTCTTGGTATGTGTGACTTCTGGATGCCACTGCAAGCCGAATATCATCTGATCCCTATCCGCGAAGGCTGCGACAGGGCAGTTCACCGATGAGGCGAGCGCTTCAAAGCCATCTGGAAGAGAGCGGATCGTGTCCCCATGGCTCATCCAAACCTCTTGCTTCCCACCAAGCCCTTTCAAGACCCCGACGGGTCTCTCCACATCTACCGTCGATATTCCATACTCTCCTTTCTCCCCTCGAGAGACCACCCCTCCACTCATATATGCTAATAGATGGTGTCCGTAGCATATCCCTAGAATTGGGATTCCCATTGTTAGAATCCCGGGATTACAGGCTGGTGCTCCCTCCCTATAGACGCTGTCCGGTCCTCCGGAAAATATGATACCCTTGATCGAGTACTTATCGCTGAGCGACGCTATCTCGTCGCGGGATATGCTATGGGGTACGATCTCCGATCTTATGCGCAACTGTCGAATCCGTCTGGCAATCAAGTGGCAATACTGCCCGCCAAAGTCAAGGATCAGTATTGTGTTCAAGGTCATCTTCCAATCGGCCCCGTCGAGAACTTTCACTTCCCGCTTCTTGAATGTTTACTCATTCAATCGTATTAGGTGATCCATATACTCATCGTCTTTGGAGTATGAGCTGACCTGCAAGCATATTCGCTCTCGGTGAGAACTCGAAGCAGTAAGCAAGATACTCTTTAGCGTGCAAGTCGCTGCTCAAGATTTTTCAAACAGGATAGCAATGATGCTCTCTGACTGACTCTCTTAAGAGATCAGGGCGGTGAAAGATATGGAACACGATGAGGAAGAACTGGATATGGAGAAACTTGTAGCCAAAGTGACGAGATTGACTGACTTGGCGGCGTACCAAGAAGACGCTGTGGTAAGCCGAACAATAATTGATAGGGATGCTGGAACGGTGACCTTTTTCGCTTTTGATGAGGGTCAAGGGTTAAGCGAACACACGGTACCCTATGACGCTTTAGCCTATGTTGTCGATGGTGAAGCAGAAGTCGTGATCTCAGGAAAATCTCTCCAATTGAAGGACGGCGAGATGGTCATAATGCCCGCTAACAAGCCCCACGCGTTAAAAGCAATCAAGAGATTCAAGATGATCCTTACAATGATACGATCCTAGTCTGGCAGAAATCAAGAACCAAAAAATAACTGAAAAAAAGGATAAGACTGAGCTAACTAGCCAGAAAGATAAGACTAGCTATTACTCGAATCTATGTTTCCTGAAGCATTCCCTGCAGTAAACTGGTCTACCTTCCGTAGGCTTGAAGGGAACTTCTCCCTCATTACCGCAGTCAGAACACTTAATCTTGTACATTGTACGCTCGCTTCTATACGAGCTATCTCTATAACCCATCTGATTCACCTACCTCTACCCTTAATGCACAGTAATCATACTGAAGCGCAGTGATCACACAAAAACTATGATCACACTGAAACTAACCAGTAAAATCCGCTGTAACCCCAAATGAGGCAGAGAAGAAGTAATTAAACGTTTGCTTCATCCTTCTCCCACAGTCAAGCCGAGGGTTTTGCGATTGCAGCGATTCCGCGACAAGAAAAAGCAGATAAGAAATGAATCAGGACTTAAGGACTGATTTCACTATGTTCAAGTTTGAGAAGGAGCAGAAGATCTTTGAGATAGGCAAAGTCAAACTGGGTGGGCAGCCTGGTTTGCTCCCCACTGTAATGGTTGGAAGCATCTTCTACCTTGGGGACAAGGTCGTCACTGACCAGCGAGAAGGACGGTTCGATGAGAAAGAGGCACTGAGAATCCTTGAGGCGGAGAGAGAGGCCTCGCTGAGAACAGGCAATCCCCGGATTATCGATGTCAACGGCGAGTCGGGAAGTACTCTTTCTCGGTTCATCGATTTCGTGGCGGAGAAGACGGATGACCCGTTTATGATCGACGGCGTGAGCGCAGAGGCACGCATAGCGGCTGCAAGACATGTAGCTGATATCGGCTTGATTGAGCGGGCTGTCTACAACTCGCTCAGCTCAGATACGAAGCCGGAAGAGCTAGAGGCCATACGTCAGGCAGGCTTGAAAGCGGCTGTACTCCTCCTCTTCAACAAGAGAAGACCAACGATCGATGGTAGGTTGGAGATGCTTCGCGGCACACCTGAAGAGGGCGGATTATTGAGGATGACAGAGAGGGCTGGAATTGACAAGCCGCTTGTTGACACTACGGTTCTAGACGCCCCAGATATCGGGCCTGTCGCGAAGGCGATCTACCTCGTCAAGAAGGAGTTCGGCATACCCTCTGGCTGTGGAGCCCACAATGCGGTTGACAAATGGCATCAAAGGAGAAAGCTCGACGAGGAAACCCGCCTAATCGGAACTGCGGTAGCACACACGTTCCCTATAACGATGGGCGCAAACTTCATACTGTATGGACCCATGAAGAGGGCGCCTGAGACCTACACAGCATGCGCGTTGGCTGACGCCTATGTCGCATACAGCATGAGGCAAGAATTCGGGATCAAGCCACTGACCCACGAGCATCCACTATTCAAGATCTTCTAGCGAAGATCCAGACGGTTTCCCACTACCTCGTCTATCGTGCTCCTTCACATCAGGGGTTGATACCTTATTCTCAGGGAGAGATTCTTTCTATAAATAGGAGGAACTGCCAAAGAAGATAAGGGACTATGCCAGTCTCAGTTTTGGCAGGAATATTGAGAGGGGAGAAGTCGTGACGCTTGAAGATCTTGTGACCGCTGTTTCAGATGGAGATGGAGAAAAGGCGAAGTTTCTGACTGAAGAGCTACTTAGAGAAGGAGTTTCACCGTCTGACCTGATCGAGAAGGGCTTGGCAAGGGGGCTGCGTCTCCTCGGCGAAAGATGGGCTTCGGGGGAGGTCTTCCTAGCAGAGATCTTGCTTGCCGTCTCCGCCTTCGATGATGCGAAGGATGTTATGAGGGCACATCTTAAGTCGGAGGCGGAAGGGGAGCTGGGGACTGTGGTTATGGGCACGGTGGAAGGGGACATTCACTATATCGGGAAGAACATCGTTGCCACGATGTTGGAGGCTGCAGGCTTCAAAGTCATAGACCTGGGTGAGGACGTCTCGGTTGACAAGTTCTGTTCGACCGTCAACTCCGCAAGACCAGATGTCCTAGGAATGTCTTGCCTGATCTCTCCAGCTCTGCACCAGATGAAGGTGGTCATAGACGCGTTGAAGGCTAAGGGTCTTCGGGACAGCCTAATAGTAATGGTGGGCGGTCCACCCTTGAGTCCGGAGTATGCGAAGGAGGTCGGTGCTGACATATATGCGGATGATGCTTTTGAAGCTGTAGCAAAGGTGAGGGAGGCTGTCAAACGATGAGTATGACGCCTAGAGAGAGGTTCTATAGGGTAGCCTCCCATCCGCCCCAGTGGCCGGATCGAGTATGCATAGAGTTCCCTGGGTCTAGCCTTACGACGAACATCGTGGATCAGCCTCCCTATGGCTACCGTGCCTTATGCCAGTACCTAGGCATCACCGATTATCCTGCACCCGAGTCGCATTCTGTATGGGGTGGCGTCCTGAATGTCGATGAACGAATACTTGAGAAGTTCAATGTCGACTTCAGGTATCTTCCTCGTGGAGAGGAGCCTCCTGAAGTGCTTCCGAACGGGTATGTCCGAGTGAATCGGTACTATGGCTCGTTATGGAAGCCAGCCTATGGTCGTTACAGTCCAGTGCCAGATAGGGAGGCGCCAGCGCGTTACATGAAGACGATTGAGGATATTGAGAACTACCCTTACTGGCCAGACACAGAGAGCGGTAAGGCAAGGAGCGGTCTGGAGGAGAAGGCAGCCGAACTCGGCAAGTTCGCTAAGAGGCTGCATGAAGAGACTGACTTTGCTATATCCGGTAATCCTGGGTCGTATGATGATGAGACTTATCGCTGGATTCGTGGCTTCGACCAGTGGATCATCGATATGAAGAAGAATCCCGAGTTTTACCACGCTTTGGCTAGCAAGATACTCCGATTAGGCATGGACAAGAACGAGGTATACCTCAACTCGATCGGCGACTACATTGATAGAGCGCAGGTGGGAGATGACTATGGGACCCAGACCGGAGGCATGATCTCCCTAAAGGACTTCAGGGAGTTCTGCAAACCATATCACAAGAAGAGCTTCGACCTGATAAAGAAGTACTCCAAGGCGAAGATCCAGCTGCACAGCTGCGGATCCATACATATGTACGTTAAAGACTTCGCGGAGATCGGTCTTGACATAATAGGGCAACAGATAGGGTTCGCGAAGGATATGGAGCCCGAGAAGCTGAAACATGACTACGGAGACATAATCACATTCTGGGGAGGAATGGACACTCAGAGAGCCTTAGTCCATTGGACGCCTGCACAGGTCAAGGAATGGACTAAAGAATGCATCAAGACGCTGAGTCCAGGCTACATCATAGCCTCAAACCACACCATAGAGAGGGATACGCCGCCAGAAAACATATGGGCAGTCCATGAGGCGATCCAAGAACTAGGACCATACTAGCACAACACGCGCCGACTGGAAACAAGCCATCGGACTCCTATAGTACCCTCTGTCTTGAATAGAGTCTCAACTCGGTTACTATTCTTCTTCATGTATATGAGCTGCTAATAGGGTTGGGTCCTTCTCTCGTTCTAATCTTGTCGATATTTTCTGAGCAGGAGGAGAAGATTATGTTACCTTTCCGTGGTCGAGCATCGGCAGTACGTAAGCAGCAAGTTCTATACAGAGCGAGTTAGAGGCTTTTCCTTTACGTTCCACAGATAATGAGAAGACCCACATTTTGGGCAGTGATCAAGCCACTCATCCGCATTCAGCTTCGTTTCATAATTGCACTCAAGACAATGCCATGTCTTGTTCTTCGGGGATGCGTACATAGTAGGATCTCTCTGCCAAACGTGCTTTGACCTTTGCGGGGCAATTCCCCAAAGAGGACGGGCACTTTTCACTTAAGGATTTCGTGCACAGGGGATGTCTAGGTCTTCAGCTAGACTGGGCTTCCACTGGTGCATTCAGGATTCTTCTGATGGTGACCTATTCCTAGGATGTGGGTGTCCACTGCTGCTAATCTCCCCGTCTTCTTGTCATACATCAATCTGAGTGCATCCGATATCGATTCATTGGATAAGTCTTATACTAAGATGGATTGAAACTACAAGCTACCAAGATGTGAAGAAGACTCAGCCTGAAGGTTAAACAGCTTGAAACCCGTCTGGTCCCCCGTCAAGTCTGCAATGATCTTTCTCATGACTGCCCTTATCCTAGCATCTGCCTCTCTGTCGCCCCTGGTTCAGGGAAGCCCAGACGTCTATTCCCGGAATTTCGGCGTTACGGTTAACGAATCGTTCTTCTTCGGTCTGTTCACGACCGTGAAGGAGAAGCAAATATCCGTGAATATTTCAGGTTCCGACTATGACTATTGGCATCACCTCCGATTGGAAAAGACTTACCACCAGTGGTCTACATACGTTAAGGTCGCTCAGTGGGCAGTACAGTCAGGCTCAGGAACCCAAGAGATACGGTCGGTCGTTACTCAACTTCAAGCTCTATCCCTGAGCCAAGAGGGCTTTGTCAACGCGGTCCTGCAGGTTGACGCTCAGCTCACATACAACAAGAGGTATCCCGGCATCAGGCACCCGATTGAAGTTCTTGTGGAGGAGACTGCTGACTGTGATGGCTTCAGCATCTTCGTTGCATCGATACTGAAAGCTGCTGGTTACAGTGTCATACTGATATACTATGCAGGAGGTGGGGGTGTGGGGGCGCACATGGAATGCGGGGTTCACTTAGACAGCTCACCCACGGGAGAAGGTTCCGGATGGCACTACACCTACGCGGGAGCCGATTACTACATCTGCGAATGCGCTGGTCAAACGAGCAACTGGAGAACCAGCTGGTGGCATGTAGGGCAATGCCCACGAGAATACCAGACCCAAGGTGGTCAACTAATCGCAGTCTGAGCTGAACAATTTGAAAACAAGTTAAATCCCCCATTCCATAGGTCTAACAATGTTATTCGTCAAGGCAGTCTTCGGACCCGAAGTACTGCTGAAAACATCGAAACAGGAATAGACGGTGAAGCGCTGAAGGAGACATTCTGGGTCTTCCAATGGCCCTCAAATCTACCTCAGGTAATCCTCAACCCTGTCTTGAGGCTCGTATCCAAGCACTCTCTTCGTATCGTCTAAGTCGAAGATCCCTGGAGTATTCTTCGAGGTCCCATAGAAGATCCCGAACTTCAAGTCCGCCTCAAGGCTTCTATGAATCAGCTGCGCTATATCGCGGTCACTGATCCACATCGCAATAAGTTTCTCAGCCGGATAGATGTTCCTAAAGGTCCTCTTCGGTTCACCTTTCAAGGCATGGGTCGTATCTCTGTCTTCTCTTGAGAGAAGCTCTCTGAAGAGGTCGCTGGGGTCCTCTAAGCCTGGGCTCCAACCGATCCTCAGGCAGATCACCGATAAGCCAAAGCTGTCCGAGTAGTAGCGTCCAAGTGCCTCTCCGAAGACCTTGCTCACTCCGTAGAGGCTATCCGGTCTTACGGGGAGATCAGGACCAACGAGGTCCGACTCCAATACCGAGAATCCGCAGGCATGATTCGAGCTGGCGAAGACAACTCTCTTAACGCCTAATCTGCGGGCAGCCTCAAAGACATTGTACGTCCCGATTAGGTTCAGTCTGAGGATGGAATTCCAAGGTGCCTCGGGCTTCGGATCTGCAGCTAAATGAACAACTGCCTCGACACCTTCCATTGCCTCTAGGACGGAATCGAGATCCGTTATGTCTGCAGGTACCCCTTCCTCTTCAACTGAAGACTGCATAGGGCTTTGATGGGATGTCAATCTCAAGGAGTAGTGGCTTCCATATTCTTCCCTGAAAGCTCGTCCTATGCGTCCGCTAGCCCCAGTCACAAGGACCTTTATCTTTGGTGGAATAGGAATCACCTCGCTTTGATGCCTAGACTCTCAGCAAGCCTCCTATGGTCCTTCTTGCTCATCCACTCAGTCTTAAGATATTGGAAAATCTCGTCATCAGTCATCCCAATGCGCTTCGCCTCTTCCACTGCATATCGGTAAGCTTCCACCTCCGTAGGTCTATCTGTGTAGCCGTACCTAAGGTCAAAGAGCTCGTAGCCGCTCCTGAACTGCTTCACGTGGGTAAGCTCGTGGATTATGTCTAGATAGATATCCCTTAGATCTCCGCTCTTCAAGTAGTTCGCACTTACTATCAGGTGACCGTCTGAGCCGCTGACCCCCATATAGCCGATCCCAGACACGAATTCAACCCTAAGCTCTGCAATCACCTTCTCAGTCTCGTCGCCGAAGAGCCTATCCACCGCCTCAACCCTGTCAAACCCCTCAAAGTATTCAATGAACGGAAAAGTCCGGCTCTTCATATCGAACCCTATCCTCCTCATCAGATGCCGTAGCAGAAAGATGAGCATAGGGGTTTGAGCCTCAATATTCCTCTTGATTTTCACCTTATCCAATGAACTCATGCTACTTCTTCCCTGCTTGAATGATCATCATCCCAAATTCTTACTCTAGGTCAGAAGAATCAGGTAAGTTCTGGTGCCTTCAAGGAGGTTTTCTCCCCGATCCTGTGCAATGCCGATAGGCTCACGACAGAGCATCATTTTCTTGCAGTTCATTTTATAATTTCAGGGTCTGAGTGTCTTATCCCCGTATCTTATCAAAATATCTATCTGCAGAAATCATATCGGCGATTCCAATTATCTTCATGAGGGCTGCATGGGTGCAATCGTGAGGGCTGATTTTGCACTCACAAAGAAGGTTGACGGCGCTTCTTACAGAGATTCGCAATGAAGATAGAGGTGGATATGCGAAGAAGATAAGAAGAAACAGTGTGAAGAACGCCTGAACCACCAATGTCGAACACTCATCAACCAAATAGGAAGACACTTGCAGTACTTGCGGCGTCCCACTTCTCCCAGCACTTATGGGTCGGGGTTGCCGTGCTCAACCCGTATATCAAGGCAGACTTGGGACTCTCCTATGCAGAGATAGGTATTGCAACAGGTATCTCCAATATTGTCTCAGGATTCTTGCAGATCGCTTACAGCATTATGTCAAGGTATATCCCGAGAAGATTCCTCTTGGCTTTCGGGAACTCACTCTACTCTCTAGCCAGCATCATGATCTCATTTGCCACTCGGTTTTACCACCTTGCTCTGGCGAACCTTCTGGGAGGAATAGGATCCGCAGCCCAGCATCCCGTCAGCGTCTCGATGCTTGCGGACAGATTCAAGAAGGAGAATCTTTCAGGGGCCCTAGGGATCTTCTACGGGCTCGGCTACTTGGGCAACATTTTCGGCCCCTTAATCTTGACGAGCATTACAATCCAATTCGGCTGGCGTATCTCCCTACTGGTGCTATCAATCCTTCCATTGGCTATAGCGATGGGGGTTAT
>Ga0315282_10018320_pt1 | contig 10019 bp, 9 predicted proteins | sample YL17G07_20_MG_FD_203693 | JGI IMG/M metagenome (GOLD analysis project Ga0315282, IMG submission 203693) | Sediment microbial communities from Yellowstone Lake, YNP, Wyoming, USA - YL17G07_20 | ecosystem: Environmental > Aquatic > Freshwater > Lake > Sediment | place: USA: Wyoming | collected... | reverse complement strand
TGCAACGCCCGCCACAGGGGCGTAAACCCCGTGAACACGCGGTCGATCGTGCGCACCAGCGCGACCGGATCGGAAAGGATGGCCGCCTCGTCTGCGTTCTCGAGCCCCAGCCACTTGCCGATGAACACCCACGCGACCCGCTCCGGGTCGAGCCCGGCGATCACGGTGGCCGCGTGCGACGGTTCCCGAACGTCCAGTCTCGGCCCGCTGTGTTCGTACTCCAGCCGCGCGTCTTCCTTCACCATCCAGCCCAGGAGCAGGCTGCGGCGCGGCGATGTCAGCAGCCGCTGGAAGCGGCGGAAGTGATCCCAGACCTGTGTGACGCCGGAGGCCCGGCCGGAATCGGCGCCCTCTTCGCTCAGGTTGTACCCGATTCCGATCCTCAGCCAGTTGCCGGCCCGGCCCCCGCCGTACATCCCGATGTTGCACTGCGGCTCCCAGCGTCCGCCCAGGTTGAACACGTACCAGTGCGCGTCGGCCGGGTGCACGTCGGCGCGACCGACGCGAAACAGCTGTCGCTTGCCCGTTTCCCGGATCCCCGCGATCTCGACGCTCGAGGCGAGCGCGTTGACGCGCCGGACGAGATCGATCACGCGCGGCCCGAACCGCGCCTGGACGACGCCGCGCCGGCAGCCGCCCAGCTCGGCGAAATCGCCGGCGCTGAAGCCGGTGAAGGTGTGCGGCACCGGCTCGGAGGACGGGGAAGGCGAAGGGGAGGATGCGGGCTGCCCGGGCGAGGATGCGGACTGGTGCGGGGCGGCTGCGCGACGCGCGCGCGGCGGGTGCGCGACGCGCGCCTGCTCTGCCATCGCGACGGCGTTGCGCTGCCGTTCGATCGTCTCCAGGCCGCCGGCCGCGATCCGGTTGCGCGGGTTCACCCGCAGCACTTCGCGGTACTCGGCCTCGGCCTCGGCCAGCCGCCCCGCCTCGAGGTAGCAGCGCCCCAGCCGCGTGCGCGACGCGGCATCGGCCGGGTTGGCGGCGACGAGGCGCCGGTTCACATCCAGCGCCTCGGCGCCGAAGTCCTGAGCCACGGCGAGCGCGCGGGCCCGCTCTTCCAGGGCAGATGACATCCCGTCAGGGTGTCACGTAGTGCCCCGCGGCTGCAAGCAGGTACGAGCTGCGCGCACCCTCGCGCTACCAGGCACTGAGCACCTGGCACGAGCACTTGGCACCTGGCACCAGCACTCAGCACTCAGCACCCGTTCCCCCGTTCAGAAGAACAGGTTCAGCCCCACGCTGCTGCGCGAACTGATCTGGTTCGAGGTCACCGTCGGATTGGTCGTGGGGCTGGAGGTGACCCTCAGATACGCGTAACCCGCGCCGACCTCGCCGTAGACGCTGATCCTGCGCGTCAGCTCGTACTGCAGGCCAACGGTCGCGCCCACGCCATACGCGGAGTTCGTGGACTCGTAGGCGCCACTGTGTTGCGTTGCCCGCGAGTATGAGATCCGCGGCCCCACATAGGCGTTGACACCGTCTTTTCTCGCGACGTAGCGGAGCACGGTGAGGTTGAGGCCGACGGAGGTCGCATTCCCGCTGGCGTTGTCGCCGCCGAACCGGCTCGAAAGGGAGAATTCAGGCCTGAACGCCGTCCGATCCGAAGTCTGCCAGACCAGGCCAATCACGCCGCCGGAGGACGGGTAACCCACTGTAAGTCCGAACCGCCGGTCCTGCCGCGGCTCCTGGGCCTCCGCGCTGACGCAGGTGAAGAGAATCCCGCAGGCAAGCACCAACCCCACCAGCCGGCATCGAGTCATGGTCCCCCTCCTTGGCTCCCAGGCGCATCGGCATCCGCACGTATACTACGTCGAGGCGGCGCGGACGTTACACGCACTTTACACACGATACTTCGCGTCCCGCACCGGCACACTGCACTCTGCACGTAGCACTGCCGGCTGAGGCCACAGGCCGCGGCCGACCGGCCAGGACCCGCGAGATGACCCGCCTTCGCTCGCCGACGACAGCGTGCGAGCTACGGCGAGGCCTCGCCGTAGCTGCATCATTTGCAAACGCGCAGCGGAGGCGGGTCGCCGATTCCGAATTGCGCCCTCTTCACGGTCATTTCGTCAGGAGCAAAAACAGATGTTCAGCATGCCCACGTCCCGCGCAGTATTCTCGGCTGCCGTCATCCTGCTGATCGCCGCCTCGTTCGTGTTCATTCACGCGGAGCAGCGTATGTCTCAACGCGTCGAGCGCAAGACCTGCCAGGCGCCGGATGGCGTCACCATCGTCTATTCCGCCGCCGGGTCGGGCGACACGGCGCTGGTGTTCGTCCACGGCGGCATGGCCGACCGCACGTTCTACGACGGCCAGCTTGCAGCGTTCGCGGACCGCTATCGCGTGATCGCGCTCGACCTCGCCGGGCACGGCGAGTCGGGCACGAACCGTACGAAGTGGGGAATGTCCGAGTTCGGCGCGGACGTGAAGGCGGTGGTGGACGCCGAGAAACTGCGGCGCGTGGTGCTGTTCGGCAACTCGCTCGGCGGCCCGGCCGTCGTCGAAGCCGCGCTGCAGCTTCCCGGCCGCGTCGTCGGCGTCGTGGGCATCGACACGTTCCAGGACCTCGGCCACCCGCAGACGGCGGAATACACGCGCGCGGCCGACGAGGACGTGCGCCAGCGGGCCGAGGCGTTCCGCAAGGACTATCCGGGCGCGATGAAGACGATGGTGAAGATGCTGTTTCACCCGGACGCGGATCCTGCGCTGATGGCGGATGCCGAGCGGCGCATGATGAAGACCTCGCCCGCGGTGGCCTACGCGATGTTGAGCAGCTTCGCCGGCTACGACATGGACGTGTCGGCGCGGCGGCTGACGGTGCCGCTGCGCGCAATCAACGGCGACCTGTATCCGACGAACGTCGAGGCGGCGAGGAAGGTGAAGGCCGACTTCGACGTGATCGTCATGAAGCACATGGGGCACTACCCGATGCTGGAACGCCCCGAGGAATTCAACCGTCACGTGGCGGCGGTGGTGCAGGCGCTGGCCGGGCGCTAACCTCGCGTCTTCTCGATGCGGTCCACGAGATCCTCGTACAGCACGCGCATGTAGCGACGGGTTTCCCCGTCGCCGGCTGCGACGAGGGCGAGGATTTCCTGCGTCCGCTGCTCGACAAACGCGTGCAGGTCGTCAGTCACCGAGCGCCGCGTCTCCTCGTCGCCCGCCCGGATCTCCCCTCGAAGCACGCGCCGCGTCTCCTCGTCGCCCGCCCGGATCTCCCCTCGAAGCACGCGCCGCGTCTCCTCGTCGCCGGCCCGGATCTCCCCTCGAAGCACGCGCCGCGTTTCCTCGTCGCCCGCCCGAATCTCCCCTCGAAGCACGCGCCGCGTCTCCTCGTCGCCGGCCCGGATCTCGTCGCGCAGTGTAGAAAATCCAGCACGCATCTCGGTGCCCAGTTGCAGGATCTGCGCACCGAGCGCCGCTTGTACGGCTTCAAGATCGCGGATGGTGACCTGTTCCCGCACCCTGCTCTCCACCGCTGACAACCGGTTTTCGAGGGTTTCCTCCGCCATCGCACCCTCCCGTCGGCGTTCGCGCAGTGGTCGCCCACCGCGGTGCGTTCGTCAACGAGGTGCGAGTTCCATGCCCGTGGGACGACGACGGTAACATCGTCGGGGCTGGCGAGGCAACCGGCCACAATCGGCGCTGGAACGTCCCACTGCGCCGGCGGCCGCGAGAAGCGTCGGCGGAAGCCAGCGTCACCTTCGCAGGCAACTCCCCCAGTTCATAGCTTGGGGCCGGAGCGCTATGCGAACAACTGGGCGAGTCCGAGGGCAAATTCCGGCAGGAGAGGGGTGCCGAGCACGCCGGCGTCTTCACGGCTCAGTTCAGCGACCCGCGGGAATGCGCCGTCTTCCGTGCGACGGTAGATCTTCACGACTTCGATCTCCGGATCCACGACCCAGTACTCGCGGACACCGACGCGATCGAACAGCCGGCGCTTGGTCAGTTCGTCCGCCCGGCGGCTGGCCGGCGAGACGATTTCAACGGCCAGGTCGGGAGCGCCGTGGACGGCCTTGTCGCCAATGGCCTCGAAACGGTCACGGGAGACGAATACGATGTCGGGCTCGACCACGTCCACGTCCGACAGGACGACGTCGATCGGAGCCGCGTACACTTTGCCGACCGGGTGGGCGGCTAGATAGTTCGCAATTGCGACGACGAGCCGCACCGACAATTCCTGGTGCCGAGGCGTGGGCGCAGGCGTCACGAGGTGCTCTCCGTCGATCAGCTCGTGGCGCCGGCCATCGTCCGGAAAGCCCAGGTAATCCTCGTAGGTGAAGCGGATCGGCTCGGCGCGCGCGGGCTGCATGTCGCTCGGCCTGTCCATTTTTTGAATGGCGGGGTCCCCTGCACCCCGCCAAGCTCGGTCGCTCGCGGGGCCCCATCGCCCCGCTCCGCTCCCTCGCGATCCAGATTGTACATCCGCAGGCCTTGGCAGGCTCTTCTGCAAGCCAGGAGCCCGATGCTCCACTCGCGAATTCGCTCGGAATTCAGGACGGCTGTTCCTTGTCGGACATGAGCAGGTGGCAATGTCTGCGGCATCGTGAAGCGACGGCGATTGCCGTTTCTGCACGCCCTCAACGCTGTATCCTGTCCATCACGATTCGGCAGGAGCAAACCAGATGGCCAACATGTCAACGTTCCGGCCTGTGTTCGCAGCCGTCGTAGTCGTGCTGCTCGCCTCGGCTTCACTCGTGTCGCATCCGCGAGTCGGCACCGCACCGGGAACCAGGAACCAGGGACCCAGGACGAACGAGGACCAGGGTCCAGGAACCGTCAGCGCCAGCGGTACGAGAGGCATGGTGAGCAGCGCGCACCCACTGGCGTCCCAGGCCGGCGTGGAGATCCTGCGCGCGGGCGGCAACGCCTTCGACGCCGCGGTGGCCGTCGCCGCCGCCCTCAACGTCGTCGAACCCCAGAACTCGGGCATCGGCGGCTACGGCACCATCGTCATCTACGACGCGGGCAAACGCGAGGCGCGCTTCCTGAACCCGAGCGGGCGCATCCCGTTCGCGGTTGATTCGGACGCCTTCCGCGCGCCGACGCCCAACTACCTGGAGAACCGCCGCGGCGCCAAGGCGGTGTCCACGCCCGGCAACCTGCACGCGTGGGAGGCGATGTCGAAGACGTATGGCAAGCTGCCGTGGCGCGACGTCCTCGCCCCTGCCATTCGCCTCGCGGATGAAGGATTCGTCCTGAGCGACGGCGGTGCCCGCACGATCGCCGGCGCGTTCGACTCGTTCCCGCCGCACGCGCGCGCCATCTACGGCGTCAATGGCCGCGCGCCGGCCGCCGGCGACCGGCTCGTGCAGAAGGATCTCGCGGGTTCGCTCCGATTGATCCAGGCGCAGGGTGCGCCCGCGCTCTACGGCGGCCCGCTCGGAAAAGCGATCGACGCGGCGATGAAGCAGGCGGGCGGGTTCCTCGCGATGAAGGACCTGGAAGCCGATCGCGCGGAGTGGTGGAAGCCGATCAGCATCCCGTACCGCGGCTACGAGGTCGTCAGCGCCTCGCCGCCGGCCAATACTTTCGATTATCTCGTCCGCCTCGGCATGATGAGTCGCTTCGACGTCGCCGCGCTCGGCCACAACACCACCGCGTATCTCCACCGCTTCGCGGAGGTGACCAAGCACGGCTTCTGGGTGCGCCTGCGGTACGCCGGCGATCCCGACGTCAATCCCCCGCCGCTTGGGATGCTGCTCTCGGAGAAGTACTGGGCCGGGCAGGTTCAGCGCATCGACCTCGCGCACGCGAGTACTTTCACCTATCCGGGTGCGCCGGATCGCCACACCACGCATTTCGTCGTTGCGGACCAGTGGGGCAACGTCGTCTCGGCCACGCAGACGCTCGGCAACACCTTCGGCAGCCGCATCATGCCCGAGGGCACCGGCATCTGGCTGAACAACTCGCTCGCCTACTGCACGTTCGAACCCAAGGGCAACCCGATGGACGCGCACGCCGGGCGCCGCAAGCTGTCGGGCGACTGTCCGACGATCGTGATGCGCAACGGCCGCCCCTGGGTGGCGATCGGAACGCCGGGCGGGCACACCATCGGCCAGACGGTGCCGCAGATGGTGATGAACCTCATCGACTTCAAGATGGACATCGCGCAGGCGATTGCCGCGCCGAGAATCAGCTTCGTCGAGCCGGATCAACTGGCGGTGGAGAGCGGGATCTCCGAAACGGTGCGCCGCGAGCTGGCGGCGATGGGCCACAAGGTCCAGGTGACCCGCGGACTGGCAAACGCTACCGGCCTGACGATCGAGTACGACAAGTCCGGGCGCGCGGTGCGCTTCACCGGCGCCGCCGACCCGCGCGGCCAGGGCCGTGCGATCGGCTACTGACGGATGGTGCGCCGGTCGGGCAAGGCTTCAGCCTTGCCGCGCCCGTGGGATCCGGCGCGCGAACGTGTTACCATATACGGTAGGTATATATGGCTGCCAGCAGCACGACGACCCAAAAGACGACCGTTTACCTGGACGCGGACGACTATCGCCGCCTCAAACGCCTGGCCGCCCGCCGCCGGCTGCCGCCGGCGCAGCTCGTCCGCGAGGCCGTTGCCGAATACGTCGTCGAGCACGCCACCCCGCGCGTCGCGCGCAGCGTCGGCGCGTTCGCCAGCAGGCGCAGCGACCTCAGCGAACGTGCCGAGGATCTGTTGCGGCGCGGTTTCGGGAAGTCGAGATGATTCTCGCCGACACGGGAGCGATGCTCGCCCTGATCGACCGGAACGACCGCCATCACGAACCTCTGGCGGCGATCTACAGGGCGAATCCCGATGGCTGGGTGCTTCCCTGGGCGATTCTGCCCGAGGTGGATTACCTGGTCGCAAGCGAGATCGGCCCGCACGCCCAGGACGCGTGGCTGAGCGACCTGGCGAGCGGCGCCTTTGCGATCGAGTGGGCCCGCGACGGCGACCTGGAGGCGGCCGCGCGCATCCACCGCCGCTGCAAAGCGCTCCGGCTCGGCCTGGTGGACGCAACGGTGATGGCCATGGCGGAGCGCCTGAAGGTGGAGGCGATCGCGACGCTCGATCTCAGGCACTTCGGCGCGGTCAGGATCAAAGGCACGCCGCGGCTCCTGCCGCGGGACGCGTAGGCAGAACCGCGATCTTCACGACGATCTTCTTCACCGGCGCGGGCGAATCGAGTGCGATGCCGGGCATGTGCGCGTCGTGGGGCCACAGGATCATGAAGTCGCCGGGTTCGAGCGTGACGAACTGGCCCGAGCCGGAGAGCGACATCACGTCCTTCTGTTCGTCGTACGGCCCGGCCTCGAGCCGATCCACCATCGCGTGCCCGATTCGTTCGGTCCCCCGGACGAGGTATTGCAGGTCGATGTAGCGCCGGTGCGCTTCCCACCGCCCGTCGGCCGGCACTTTGGTCGAGTACTCGCTGGCGACCACGTAAAGGCTCGCGCCCTCGATCTGGTGCCGACCCGACTCGAGCGTGTCCAGGTCCGTCTGCTCCAGGTATTGAAGCGCGCGCGCGATGCCATGGCCGAGCGGGGCGTAAATGTGTGCGTTGGTGAGGCGATCGAGGATCATCCGTTCACCCCCACGGCCTGAGGGTCTGAGGCCTCGCGTAGGATACCGCAGGTTCAATCTGCAGGCAGTTCACGATCCGCGGGTGGGTGGCTGATTTCTTCCTGCTCCTGCTCCTGCTCCTGCTCCGCCTCCCACAGTTCGCGATCTACCTCCGTCGCTTTCCCGCCTTCTTCTGACGCTTCCGTGCGGCCGCGCGCTTCTCGGCGCGTAGCGTCTTCACCTGCCGATCGAGCCATTCGAGGGCGCCTGGTGTTCCGCGCCACGCCTCCGCCATCTCCTCGGCCGAGACAATGGCCTCTTCCTCGCTGCCGAACTGGTAATGCTGGACGCCGGCGTCTGCCGGCTCGGCCAGGAACCCAGGCACGAAGCGGTTGCGCGCGAGGGCTTTGGAAAGCGCGGTGCGCGCCGTCTCGTCGTCGCCTCTTGTCTGAAAGGCCAGCAGCGCCCTGCAATACGCCGGCGTCGCGCCGACATCGTCCCGGAACCTGTCGAGGACCGCGGCCGCCTCGGCGTAGCGCGCGCGCTCGAGCAGGCGCGGGATGAGCAGGTCGCGCACGCCCTGGTTGTCGTCCACGTTCAGCCGCAGCAGTTCCTGGAAATGCCCGATGGCCTCGTCTGCGCGGCCAAGCCGTTCGAGCGTTTCCGCCAGTTCCAGCCGCGCCCGCATGTACGGGCGCGCGTGCACGTGGGCCCACAGGCTGCCTGCAAGCTTGTCGAAATCCCGGCCGATGGCGCGCCGCCCCGCCTCGACCGCCTGTTCGTAGAGGGGCAGCGCGCGCTCCGGCGTCGGCGCGTGCTCGGCGAGGATGATGTACGCCTCGGCGCAGTCGGGCCACAGCGCCAGCGCCTGCCTGGCCAGCATGACGCGCTTGCGGCCGGTCCAGTCGTACGCCTGGTAGGCCAGCTCCTGGGCGCGTTCGGCCGGCGTGGACGCGGTTGAAGATGTCTCGTCCATGGTGCGCCCGGCGAAGTGCTCCGCCAGGGCTTCGTTCGCCGCGTCGAGCGACTGGAACTCGTGGGATTCAAGGAAGCGCTGGATCTCGGCGTGCATCCGCTCGGATGCGCGGCGGCGCGACTCGACGCCCACGCGCGCGCCAGGCCGGCCCGGATCCAGCAGGCCCGGCAGCGACAGCCGCACCTTCGTGGTCCGTCCTCCCGCCACGACCGATTTCTTCCACCGCGCCGAATCCATCTCCTCCTCGGTTGTCTCGGCGAGGGCCCCGAGAATCGCCTCGGCGAACTCGAGCTGCTCGCGGCCGGGGCGTTCGCACTCGCCCTCGCCGAAGTAGTGCGCCGCGAACGGGTACGCGCGAGGGCCGGCAAGCGGCAGATCGTGGTCCCACCACAGATCGTGATCGTCGAGGGGAATCTGGTCCGCGCTGTCGAACAGGACGGACCGGGCAACAGACGTCGTGCGCATGATCTCGTCCGGCCGGGCTGCGTTCCGCATCGCGTCGTACTGCTCGCGCGACTCGTAGAACGCGAGGCCGAACGTGTGGCCGGCATTTCCGAGGACGAGCGCGAAGCGGTATCCGCGCGGAGCGCCTGGTGATTCGATCTCGATGAGATCTTCGTCCGAGAGGTACTGCCACGGGGCGGCCCGGTAGTACCGCGCGGCCGCGTCGGCGAAGTTCCGGACGACGTCGACGGTCACGCCGGCGCCGTCGAGCGCCGACGGGACCGGCTTGTCGTCGGCCTTCACCATCGCGCTGTACTCGCGCAGTGCGTCGTCGAAGGCGCCGAGGTGGGGAACGAGCTCGACGTGCACGTCCGCGGTTGCGAGCGCCTGCTCGAGGTACTCGCGGATGGCGGCATCGGCCACCTGCAGCCGGCTGGCACGCCCGTTGAGCACCTTCTCTTCCTGCCTCGCGAACCGGAGGAGGCCTTCGAGGACGAGGTCGGGCCCGTGGGCGTCGCGTGCCGGCTCGAGGTAAATGTCGATGCGCCCGGTCGAAAGGCTCACCCAGAGCACGCAAAACGGGCGGAAGGGCTCGCTTCCGTCCTCCGGATCGATCCACGCCGGCATCCGCGCGAGGCCGCCCTGCCAGACCTCGCGCGCGAGGGCGGGCATGCGCCGGAACCGGTCGATGAGTTGCGAGAGGCGATGCGCGTCGGCCATGACGCGCGATTATGCCACGGACGGCGCCCAGCATGTCGCGCGATAACCTCAGTGCCGTCTTCGCCGCCCTCGCCGATCCCACCCGGCGCGCGATCGTGGCGCGCCTCGCCTCGGGCGAGGCGTCGGTGACCGACCTGGCCCGGCCATTCGACATGAGCCTGCCCGCCGTCTCCAAGCACCTGAAGGTGCTCGAGCGCGCCGGCCTGATCCAACGCGGGCGCGAGGCCCAGTGGCGACCCTGCCGGCTGCAGCCCGGGCCGTTCCGGGACGTCGCCGACTGGGTGGAGCACTACCGTCGCTTTTTCGAGGAAAGCTTCGATCGCCTGGACGACTACCTGCGAGAATTGAAAG
>Ga0315282_10018319_pt1 | contig 10019 bp, 13 predicted proteins | sample YL17G07_20_MG_FD_203693 | JGI IMG/M metagenome (GOLD analysis project Ga0315282, IMG submission 203693) | Sediment microbial communities from Yellowstone Lake, YNP, Wyoming, USA - YL17G07_20 | ecosystem: Environmental > Aquatic > Freshwater > Lake > Sediment | place: USA: Wyoming | collected... | reverse complement strand
CCCAGCACATCTTCAGGATCTATTTTGTCGGTAACTTGGCGAGCGAACACATGTAATTGTCGTCTAATAACGCTTCCAAGGCCTTTGGCTGCCGGGTGTTTTATCAGGTTTATCTCGACTTCTATCTTGAGTTGGCGTTCGATCTGTTCGTATTGAACATTTATGCCGTCAACTAGATTTTTCATCAGATCGTCAGCGGGTATGGATAGTTTCTTCTCGAGGTTTTCGAAGAACAACTCCATTTCGTCGCGGCTTTTGACTTGGGTTTTGACTTTGACGGTTGGAACGTCGAAGAGGCTTCCGATGAAGTTTGCCAGCGAAGTTTTCATGTTTCCGTGTGAGCCTATTAAAAGCACGGGTTCGCCAAGCAATAATCCTCCGAAGACCACGTCTACCATTTTGTATTGATAGTAGCCACGGTAGCGGTCGCCAACTACTTTTTTGAGTTTGTTAAGGCTTTTGGCGATCACTTCGAACGTTGCTTCTTCTTCATTAACGTCGGTTTTTTTGCTCATTGTTATTCCTCCTCTTCATGTCCTGATCCGCCACATTTCCAGCAGATCATTAAGCATATAGGATAAGGCGCGGGGATCATTCCAGATCCGCCGCAGTTTGAGCAGGGTTTCTCCTCGTTTTCTTCTTCATCTTCAATCTGTGCATTCAGTTCACGTTCTTCGCGGCGTATTTGTTCTCGGCTTTTGGCACTTTTCATGTGTCGTTCTTCTGCTTCCAGTCTTTGCTTTTCAGTTATGGCTGCGAGTTGACGCTGTTTGTCTTCTTCGTTTGCGGCGTTTATTTCTTCTCCAGTTGAAATTACGTGTGCGTGTCCCTTCCAGTGCTGATCACAGAATTTTTTATCGCAGAAATCGCAAACGATTGTTGAGGATTTTCCACATATTATGCAATTACCCATATCAGTTCCTCCATCTCTAATGTAGCAGGCAGTATATGCCCGGAGACAAGCCTTCGTGAATTGCCTGCAAGATTTTTGATGCTGTTTCGTCGTATGCCAAGTACGCCTGTCCCTCGAAGAGTATTGTGGTGAGCTCGTTGAGGATGGCAGTTATTCCTTTTGTGTGAATTTTTTTCATTACAACCCCATCTCGGATTTTCGACTCCAAAACTAGGTGCACTTTTTCCGATTGAGACGAGACTTCAATGCAACAGTGGTTTCTTATTTTTTCGTTGATAAACTTTGGTCCAAAGCGACTTTCTATATACGAAACCTTTCTTAAGCGAGCTTGCCCAGTTTCAGGATCTTCAAAGTATTTCTCCAAAAAAGCATCGTTTATTACGAGCATTTTGGCTGATAAAATGCCGCCGACAGGCACTAGTTTTGAGCGTTTTTCTATAAGAACCCATTTGCGATTTACCAGTTTTGCCCAGGCATGTTGATTTTCCAAATAGCTTACAAAAATGCTCCACGCGACAGAAACAGGTAGCGAGAGTGCCATTCCTCGAAAACCGAAAGTTGACATAGTGTAGAATGTTACCGTCACGTTGGGGACCAAACGTATAACCCAATTAATAAGGCTTCTCATTGTCGTTTCTCCGTTTTTTCGGGTTTTTTCCGTGGATCAAACAGGCGTTTTTGGTAAGCTTGGCTTCGCGAGTTTTTTGGAAATCCACGTACAACTTGGGCAGGAGCGTTGGTTTTGTTCTGCAGTCTAATCTGGTTTAAAGTGGCGGTTTTGCGGTAGCTCGCACCATAATCGCTTGTTATTAATGGGCGTTTCACTTGATGCGTTGTTGGTAACACCGTGTTTGGTGAAGTGAAACTTTCTACATGCTGTTTATCTTCTTTTCCAGTTATTTTCTGAATGAACTTTTTAATTTTTAAACCCAAATTTGAGAACAATTATGTCACCTCAAGAAGGGTATTATAAAAAAGGTCGTGAGAGAAACGCTCTACCTGTTGCGTTTTCTCACTTTTTTCTTTTTTGGAGGCCAGCACACACGATATTTTCTTCGTGGCATAAAACACGCGGAGAACCCATATGGGCTAATCATGTGTGTAAGGTATATTTTTTCCTTAAGAGAATACTGGCCTTTTAGCAGGTCTGGGAATTGTTTTCGCAGGTAGCGGAGCACAGTTCTTTTTGGTTTTCTGTGTGAAGGTTTGCCAAGGTCTAGGTAAACGTCTCCGACACCCATGGAAATCAACAAGTGGTAGGTTTCGCATTCGTTGATTTCATGGATTAATCGTGCCAGAAAAATTCTGTCTACGAAAATGCAGTCTATTATTTTTCCATCGTCTCCACGTTTTCTGAAGTATAATCCACCGTTATAGTTTCCAGTGGCGTATTCCCAGACGACGTTTGCTGATTTTCCCATGGGTGTCACCTCCATTTTTTTGTTTTAAAGAAGGGTTAATTTTTGCCTAGTCTTTTGTTTTAGTACTTCTAATTTTTGCCTCATGTAATGCCAACGTTGACGCTCGAACCACAAAAATCCAGTATGTTTCTCCGAACTTCTTTGCCGCGGGATCATGCATGTTACCTATGAACCAAAGTTTAACTTCAGGCGCCTCGAGAAATGCCGCACATTCCTCAGCTATCTTGGTCACATCATCTAATGTTTTGGCTTTAGCCATTTCCTCAGTAACTTTTTTCACCCTAATTTCTATCTCGTCTTGCATTATTTTACTTCCCTTGACTTTTTGCTTTCATTGTTGGTTTAAAATCAAGTGGCTTTTCAAAAGTGTTTCTTTTAGCTTTTCCGATTGTTTGTATTATTTCGTCGTCTACTTTGAGCAAAACCACAGTGGCACCGGCAGAGTTGAAGTAGTTGGTTAGTTGTTCTTCAGCATCTTCTGTGCCAAACAGCATGTCTGAAATTATTTCTACTTTTGCTCCGCAGAGAAAAGCTGACGGGAAGAAATTCTCAACGTGTTGTATCGACGTTCCGGTTCCCATAGTTAGTGACAGCTGCACTTGTTGTAGCGAGCTTGCACTAATTAGGCGTTGTAATTCCTTTTTGTTCAACAGTTTGACTTCGTCGGCAAAGGTGCAGACATATACGTCAAGGTTTTGACTGGTTCGAAGTGTTGCTTTTAAAAGCTCTTTTACTGCATTCCATGTTTGTTGGTTGCATAGCGAGGCTGACGTGTCAACGAACACTATTTTTTTGGTTGACTTATTTTCTTGCATATAGTTTATTCCTCCTTTTTTGTGCGCCTCCCATCGTCCGCGTGGGGTAGGGCCAGGTCTTCGCGCCCACTTGCAGATGGGTTTAAATGGGATTTGAAAATAGAAAAAAGGAAGAATTTAGCTTATCGATGCGGCCATGTAATAGACGGTTTCACCTTCCATGAAGTAGAAGTTGTCATAGTTTTCCCATATCCAACCATGGCTAATCACGCCTCTGTGATATATCACGGTGGTAATGCCTTTGGATTTGCAGAATTCAGTGAAGTCTCCGTACCCTGATATTGCAATGTAGGCTAAGCTGTGAGAAAAGCCACTGCTTCTTTGCGGTTTGCCCCCGCCAACAACGGAGATTCCATTTTCCTTGAGATAATCCACGATTAACCGATAGTTGGTTTCGCCAATACGTGCCTCTATGGTACAGTTGGAATTTACAGTGTAGTCAAATTCTTTATCGTATACGGTTTCGTTGTTTACATAGTAACCTACCGCATAGTGATCCATATCTTCACTTATGCCGATGCTCACTATGGTTCCTTTTGGAAAAGTGAAAGTGTCGCCGTACGTGTGTTGCCAACCGTTTTGTGATGCCCAGATGTTGTAGCAATAGCCTACTTCGACGAATGTTACTGCGTATTTGGGTCTTGCCGCAGCCGCACTTTCGTCAAGTTGCACTTTGTAGTAAACCGCGGCCGACACCACTGCCGCAATTACGATCAATCCGAATACCGCTAACAAATCTTTACGCATGTTTTCACCTCCTATTACTTTTTCATAACATGCATTAGATTGTAGCCTCGAGCTCAAACATCGCCGTTTTCAGCTATTTTGCGGTCTTCGTAAGGTCCAACTGGCTGTGCATAGTATTCTTCAGCGAGTTTTATTAGTAGGCGATGAGCGTAGTTCTCCCCATATCTCCTTTTGAACTCTGAGCCGCAGCAGAATAGCATTCCACAGGCCCGATTATAGTTGAAATATTTTGGGGCGTAAACTTTGTCAATTATTGCTCGCAAAACCCGCTTTATCACCGGTTCGCCAATGTACAAGGCGTTGCTTGGTTGTACGTGCAAGTTGAAGCGTTTGAACAGTTTGGTTATGAAATAGTTTAGGCAACCGTCTATCTCATCAAGTGGACGGGAAAGAAGGTTGTCAGTTATAACCTTCACTGTGGTTTCACTCACTTCTTTGCCAACCAGTATCTCGGCCGCCACTGTGTCCACGAAAGCGTCGAACGGCGGGCGCATCTCCTTTTTTATATATGGCACTTTGTTTCACCTCACTCAATCGTCATTAGAAGCATCGATTTGCCACGAACTTTATTTGAGACGGTTTTGATGGTTGCCATCTGGTCTGTGCTTGCTTGCAGGCCAAACGATGTGGCTAGATTGTCTATTGCCCGCGCTAGGGCGGCTTTGTCGGTGGTTTCCAATGCTTCATAAACGCCTTTCACGGCTTCGAACGGGGCTTTGTCCGCTCCAACATTTTCCACAAGTTCTATTAGTCTTGTGAAACGTTTTGAAACTTTCTTTCTAGAGCGCCCGTTTGCAATGAATTGTTTTACTGCTTCCTCAACGTCCTGCACGTAAGTGACTAATCTTTGTTGCAAGTTTTTGTTTATAGCATTAATCATTTGTTCGCGTCTTTGTTCAAGTTCTACTCTTAAGAGATCTATTCCTCTTTTTCGGTTTTCGTCGAGTTCCACAACTGCTTTTTTGCCTTCGTCTTCGAGGTAGCTTTCGAAGAAGCTTTTTGATAGGCTAAGCGGAACGGGGGCAACTCTGATGTGTGGTAGGCGTGCATGTAGTTCCATGCTTGGAACTGCTTTTTTGATGTGCGTCATGACCTTTGCGAAGTGTACGGTGTTTTCAAACTCGACTAGTGATCGCTGTATGGTATCTATAACTTTGTTTTGATCTTCAATTTCATTCATCAGTTGTGGAGCAAGTGTTGCGGGCAGGAAATACACTTTTCTGATCATTTTCCCGATTTTTTCTTCCTGCAAGATTAAGCAGTACGAGTTCAGCGTGGCGTAGACTTGTTTGCGGGTTTCTTTCAGGCGGTTTATTAACATTGATGGATAGGGCTGGCATTCGGCGACTTTTATTTGGCTTCCATCCGGGGCTTTGACATATCTAACGCGTACGCTGCGGCCTCTGCCAAACTGGCGTTTTCCGTATTGTTCCCTGTACGCCTGGTCAAAGTCGGCCATCAAATCTTGCATTTCGCCAACCCAGATCAAGTGGGTGGCTTCAGTGAATAAAGTGACGTTTACATGGGTTGTTAAGCGTTCTTCAGATGGCACTTCAACGTCTACTAAGAAACCGTTTAGCAAAACTCTTTTTGGCATATTCTTTCCTCCAAATCTTTTTATTTTTAACTGGTTTTGCCCGGGTTGCCTGGATGATTATCCAAACTGGTTGTTGCGATTAGTTTTTGGTACAAGACTGGAATTTCTGTTGGATTGTGGAATGGTAAACCGTTCTCTTCTAGGCTTGACAGTTTCACCTGTTTGTCGACGGTTATGGCGACGATTCTTCCTATTTTGCGGTCGTCAAACGGTTTGCCTTTCATGTTCGGGTCAAAGGCTTTCAGTAACATGAGTAGGCGAGTGTTGATCTTCACTGTTGATTTACCGTTTACCGAGTTAATTATTTCGGTGAGTCTCCGGTATTCTTCGGTGGTTGGGGTGAGATCAATGTTTTTTCCACGTCCAGTTTTGACGAACTCGTTGATCAACACGTCTCTTACCCCTAATTTTATTGCTTTGAAGAGTATTTTGCGGTTTTCTTCGACGGTTCCTCTGCGGATTAGAAGGTTGATGCCAAAGTCAAAGTTTTTGTGGATGAATTTCGCGATTAACGGGATGCTTTTGGGTGAGTACAGTGAAAGGCGAATTTCGCCGATGTATGGTGCAACCTCCATTATTTGTTCTTGCGTGGCTAGCCCGTTTGTTGTCAATGATACGTCTAAACCGGTTTTTTCTTTTGTCCACTTTACAATATTTGCCAGTGCAGGGTACGTGAACGGTTCGCCTCCTGAGAACGAAACTCCTAGTAAGCCCCATTCGTCGATTGCGGCTACGAGATGTTTTAAATCTCTTATTGACCATGCCAAGTTGCATTTTGGCGAAGCTGATGCATAACAGAATGGGCAGGGGGGATTCATGTTACATTTTCGGGTTATTGCCACTTGTGCGTAGAGTGGTTTTTCCCAAGTTAATGTTTTATTGTCGGGGTCGATTACGGCTATACCTGTTTTGCGGTCGTATACAAATTCGCCGTCAGGCGTTTTAACTACTCGCACCATTTATTTTTTCCCCCGTTTTATTTTGTCCAAGGCGATTACTGCCTCGTCTATACTGTCGGAAATGCTGATTAGTTGATAGTCAAACCCGTTCTCCAGAGCTTCTTCTGTTTCGTACTTTTCAAGTCTAACTTGAATAACGTCGGTTGCGTCAACGGCACCACAGTCTACTTCAATTAGGTAAACTTTGTCGTTCACTTTTTCGACGTGTTTGAATTCGACGTTTCTGTAAGCATTTAGTTTTTGGCGTTCGCGTTTCTCCAACTCTAATATCGCGGCTTTAGCGTTCTTAACCAGTTCGACATCTCCGCTTGTGCTCACTAAGGCAAGCAACGCCTCTTTTAGTGAGTGAAATGCTGTTTTGGCAGTTACAACTAATTCTTGATTTGTGCATTCAGATGGTTTCATGGGGTTTGCTCACCTTCCCTTTGCATCATTCGTTCGATAACTTCCTTAACTTTGTTCCATGCGTCGCGGTTGGTGATCGTTATTGTTTGTTTTGTGTGCCAAAAACCGTTTTCGAACATCCACATGTACAGCTTGTATTTCGAACGCCCGTACAGTTTAATTCGTAGACAGGCCATCCACCATTTTTTGCTTTTAAAGATGGTTTCTGCATCTAAGATCTCAACGCTCGCGTGAACGGGGAAAGGTTCTTCAGCGCTCATCTACATCACCTTCTTGTCGTTAGTTTTAGTTACATTTGCTTGTGTTGGTTTTGTATGCTTAATCATTTATTGTTCCTCTCTGAGTGCAGAGTAAATTTCGCCTTCCAACACTTTCAAAACCGTTTCATCTATTGTCTTGCTCAACGGGTTGGCGTTTATTTTCTTCATGATGGCTTGCGTTAATTTTTCTGCTTTTTTGGGTTGCATTTGCTTTCCTCCTGTCAAGTGGTTTGCTCGCGGTTTTAGCGCATTCACCTGTGCTTGTTTTGGTTCTTCTTTAGGTGGGTACCTTCTTTGCCGAAGAGTTTCTCGAACGGGTCTTCACACCTATCTGAAATTATTAGTTCGGCGAATCTGCGGTTGTAGCGTTCGATTGCTAGCCAGCGAATTTCCGAAGTTTTTCGGGTCAAACTTGATCGGCAGTAACCTGATTTGGGCATAGCGGGATGGCCGGGGTTTGGCTGGAGTTTTCTTGTTTTCAACGATCATTGGTTTTTGTCTCTTTAAAATTGTGGGCCGCTGAGTCTAATGAAAGTGCTCTTGAATCCAGGTGCATCAACGTGGCTACTCGTATAACCTATGATTGCGCACCCCGCATTTGCTGAAACTTTCCTGAATAGGCTTTTTGTTTCTGCTTCGTCTTTGTCCCATATTTCGCCGTCTGTTAACACTAGAATCCCGTCTCCTGGTCGCATTAGTTTCTGTACTTTTTCGAGTGCGGGTTTAATCACTGTTCCGCCTCCGCCTTTCATTTTAGGTGCAATCTTCTTTGCAATGTCGCCGGGTCTGTCTCCTTTGAGTAGTTCGTATGCTTCGGCGTCCCACGGCATTACGACTACCGCGTACGTTTTGGCTTCGTGCTTAACTAGTCCGAGGAAGCTCTTGAGTTCTTCTTCACCGATTGATCCTGAAGTGTCAATTAGGCACCATACTGTCTGATGGTATCCTAAGTATCCTGGCAAGTCGTCGTTTCTTCGGTTCATTATAGTGTATGTGACATCGTGCTGTGACATTTCTCTGATGCCAAATCTTATGGTGATAACCCATGGTGGCCTAAGTTCAAGGATTTCATCGACTACTCTTTCTAGTCCGGCCGGAGTTGTGCCTATGCTCTTTGCAAATGACCATGAACGTTGGAGTAGTTTTTTCCATTGATCCATTTGTTCTTCTTTGCCTTTGCCTTTGCCGTAGAGTTTCTCGTCCCCTTCTTGGACTACTTGTCCTTCTTTCTCGTCTATCCCTGAGCCTCTTAGGTCGTTGCCTAACGGTCCGCCTTTGCCCTTGTTTCCGAACAGTTCGTCGTATTCTTCGCTGCCGTCGTCTTGGTTTCCTCCGCCTCCGCTTTTTCCACGCTGGTTCCCTTTGCCTCCGCCTTTTCCGCCACGACCTTTGCCTTTTTGTCCAAGCTTTTCTAGTAACTCGGCGATTTCTTCAGTTGACATCGCTTCTAGCTCTTGTACTCTAAGCTTTGTTACGGTTGCCAAAACATCTAATGTTACGCTTTGTTCTAGCTGTTCTACTCCGCTGAGAAATCCTGATCGTTGACTTTCAGTCAGTGAGTAGTTGACTTTGCCGTCTCCGGCAATGTTATAGGCTTCTGGATTGAAACCGCGCATTCGTTGTGGATGCATGAAAATGTTGTGGAGTGACTCGTGCATTGCAACGAACCGTTTCTGTGGGCTCGTCAGCTTGTTCCAGAATTCAGGGCAGATGATTAGGCTGTTGAATGGGGACACGCCAGCACTTGGACATATCTCAGGTTTAATGGCTATGATTCGCATGTGCGCGAGGGGGATCACTAGAAATGGGAAGTAGCGTCCGCAGAAGATTCTAATATCCTGCAGGTCGTTTCGAATTTGTTCTATTACCTTTGGGGGGTACATTACTTTTCACCTCGATTTTGCTTGTTTTTTGGAGGAACTTTCAGGTGGTTTGTGTGCACTTTTAACGGTGGTTTCATTCTTTTTATCCTCCTATTTTTCCTCCTCACAAAGAAAAGGGAGGGGGATTTAGAGTAGGGCTTTTCCTGTGGCTTCCATTGCTCTGAAGATTACTGGATCTTCTCTTACTTCGGCGAATACTTCGAGTTTGCGCTGGGCCTCGAGCATTGCGAACGTTGCGTTTATGATTTCGCGGTCGTCGTTTTCAGCGATGAAGTGTATTATTGGCACTGCGGTTTTGATTCTTTCCTTGCGCAGGTTTATGGCATCTGCGATTGTTACGGCGACTAGATACTTCTGTTCAATGTTGTATCCTTTGATCACGCTTGGCCTTTTGGCGAGCTCTTCGAAACTTGGTATCCTGTTCTGCATGAATCCCCAGTATCTTTCGCCAACGCTTCCAAGTTTGCCTCGAATAAACTCTGCAACGTCGTCTTCGTTCAGGCCTGCGGTAAGCGATTTCATAGTGTAGGTTGCGACAGCAGTCCAGCCTCTTGGGGTTGCTGGCGGCTCTAATCCATCGTCTAAACCAGTGTCTTCGATGTTGGTTAGAAAGTCAGACTCTTTCCATCTCAGGTATGCTAAGCAGGTTCTGTTCCAACCAGCTACGCCGTAGGTCTGATCCATCCAAACCGTCCATGCTTCTAGGCTTGGCCTGTCAACGCGGATGAAGGCAAACCTGTCTCGCAGTGGCTTGCAAATGTTGTTGGAAAGAGAGCTGTGTTCTGCACCGTTGCTTGCGGCGACAACCAATGCGTCTTTGGAAAGTGCTAGGTCGCCTATCTTGTAGTCTCTAGTCAGCTTGAAAGCGCTTGCTAACATGTTGTCTCTGCGTTCGTTCAGGAACTCGTCTAACACTAGTATGCCTGCGCATTTCGAGAGCAACATTGCCAAATCAAGCGGCAGGAAGCGAATGTAGAAGTCTACTTGTCGTGGTATGCCACTGAGGTCTTCAGGCATCA
>Ga0315282_10018318_pt1 | contig 10020 bp, 6 predicted proteins | sample YL17G07_20_MG_FD_203693 | JGI IMG/M metagenome (GOLD analysis project Ga0315282, IMG submission 203693) | Sediment microbial communities from Yellowstone Lake, YNP, Wyoming, USA - YL17G07_20 | ecosystem: Environmental > Aquatic > Freshwater > Lake > Sediment | place: USA: Wyoming | collected... | reverse complement strand
CCGATCCGGACGCAGACCTACGACAAGATGGGCCGCCACGAGGGCCGCCTGGAGCGGTGGCTGCACCAGAACCTGACCGCGTTCCGCCAGCTCCAGAAGGAGCGGCTGGCGGCGGCGCGCCAGGCCCGCCTCCTGTCGGGCCAGCAGCAGTCACGAAGAGCGGCCTGAGCCTGAGGCCCGGATGCCTGGGGCTGCGGCCCGTCGACGGGCCCTGGCGTCGGCGCTGACCATGCGCCACCAGGAGGGTTGCCGGCAATTCTCGCTGAGCCCTTCTGCAGCAAGAAGGCGCCCTTCACGGCCAGGCGCAGCCAGGGGGTCCCCCGGGGCGATGTCCGGGGGCGAAGTCACCAGTGCGCGTGCGACCAGGCTGAGGCCCTCGTCGGGGCGCTGAGCAGGAAGGGTTCCGCGCGATGGAGGCAGGTCTGGAGCTGGAAGGCGAATTCTGCAGAACGAACCCATTTCCGCTAGCAGATGGGAGCTCAGGCAGGGCTGAGCCCCTGTCGGGAGGTGGGCGATGAGGAGTTCGGCAGGAGGGAGCGGGGCGTCGAAGCTGGTGGCTGCTCGCTCCTACAAAACGAACCCATTTGGCGCCCTCGGCGGCCCGGAGTTCGGCCGGAAGGGGCTCTTGGCAGGCTGGTCCCCCCAATCCTGCAACATGAAGCCCTTGGGCGCAAGGCGGAGGGTCGAGGCGGAGAGCAGCGAATGCTGCACAAGGAAGCCATTGCCCGGGTCAGGGGCGGGACGCCGGGCCGGAGGCAGTGCGCTCCCGGGGGCCAGCGGGTGCCGGTTCTGCAAAACGAACCCATTTCCCCCCGGGACACCCGGGGCCTGGAGGAGGGGCGGGCCCTGGCCGGGTGCCCTGCTGGTGCTCCTTGGTCTTGGTCCAGCGCTTCGGAAAGGGAAGGGAGCCACCGGAGCGACTGGGCGACGAGCACGGGGAACGAGCAGTGCCGGAGAATACATTGTGGAGCCGCCGCGGCTGCCCCAGGCCGATTGCCTCCCTCCGGGCTGCACCGGCAGGTTGACCTTGACGGACTCGTGGTTGCGGAGAGAATCCCGGCGGACGGCGGCGGGCGGCGGGGAGGAACCTTCGGCCTCCTTGGAGAAAGAAGGGCTGGGCATGGCGCCAATGGGCGGGGGATGTGCCATGGCTTCGCGGGAAAGGGTGCCGACGGCGCCGTCACACCGGGAGCCTGAGCGGGTGACGGTGGACCTGGGGGGAACCGACGTCGCCCGCATGCCGGGTGATGCCTGCCGGGGCCTGCGCTCCCATGAGCTGACGGGGAACGTGAGCGGGGGTGACGTCGCGCCCAGAGCGGGTGGATGAGCCTTGACGGAGCCGGGTAGTCTGAGCCAGACTGCATGGAAAGAGCCCCTGAGCTTTCGTCGCGACGTGCGTCCGGGAAATGCTGGTTCAAGGGGAGGTCCGATGAGTGTGAAATCTGTCCGGTGCGTGCTGGGGGCATTCGTGCTGGCTGCGCTTCTCTTCCTTCTTCCCACCCTTGTGGCTGCGGCCGAGGAGGAGATCGACTGGAACCGCGCCCGCACGCTCAACCAGAAGGCGCAGCGCGGCGAAGCCCTCACCCCGGAAGAGCAAACCTACCTCGAGCGCGCCCGGCAAGCCCGAAGCCAGCTGCAGGCTGAGGTGCCCCCGGCGAGGTCCGAGACAGGCCTGGTGCCCTTGACCGAACTGGAGAAGGGTGACTACAAGGGTGAAGGCGGAGGGCTCTACGGCAGCGGCCAGAACAGCCCGCCGGCAGACCACCTGAAGGCCGCGCAGGCGGAGGCCGCCAAGGTCCAGCCCCTCGACGCCCAGGGGAAGCCCTCGCCTGAGGGGAAGATTGCCCTCGTCTCCATCGGCATGTCCAACACGTCGCAGGAGTTCACCAGGTTCAAGGAAATCGCCGACGCGGACCCGGAGAAGTCCCCCCGACTGGTGATCGTCAACGGTGCCCAGGGCGGCCAGGACGCCCCCGCATGGGCCAACCCGGGGCCGCCGGCTCAGGGGCGGCCTGACGTGTGGGGTGTACTGGATGCCCGGCTCAAGGACGCCGGGGTCGCTCCCGCCCAAGTGCAAGTTATCTGGCTTAAGCAGGCCTTGGTCCAGCCCTCCCGGTTCGGCCGGTTCCCCGACCATGCGCGAAGGCTCCAGGAAGACGTCGTCACCGCCCTCGATCGGCTCAAGGCCCGCTACCCCAACCTGCGGATCGCGTACCTGTCGAGCAGAATCTATGCGGGGTACGCGACCACAGCCCTCAACCCCGAGCCGTACGCCTACGAAAGCGCCTTCGCCGTGCGCTGGCTCATCCGGGCCCAAATCAAGGGCGACCCGAGGCTCAACTGCCTGCCCGAACGGGGTGAGGTGAAGGCGCCGCTTGTCCTCTGGGGACCGTACCTCTGGGGCGACGGCGTCAAGCCCCGGAAGGCCGACGGCCTGGTGTGGAAGCGTGAGGACCTGGGCCCTGACGGCACCCATCCCAGCGACTCGGGAAGGCAGAAGGTGGCCGAGCTCCTTCTCGCCTTCTTCAAGACGGACCCGACCGCCCGACCGTGGTTCGTGGGAGGCGCGGCTCCTCCTGGCCTGCGGGCGCCCTGACGCCAGGACCACGCCCGGCATCGGCCGTCTGCCTGTGGGAGGGGCCGGGACCCCGCAGAGCGGGGGTGGTGGTTGTCGTAGTGCCCGTCCAGTCCCGAACGCTGGTTTGCGTGACGAAACTCCCCTGTCCCCACCGAGGATTTTTCCCTTGCATTTCCTCCCGCGTCCTGGTATTCTTCTGAGAAGTGAAGTGCCGGTTGGCATGGCGAGTAGCAGGCATTCTGGACGGCTCCGGGCAGTTTCCTGCAATTCCCTTCCACCCGTCAATGACCTGGGCTGGTTCGTTCCGTGTGAGTCTTTCACCAGTCTTGGGTCCCCTGACCTCGGCGAGTCGGGCCTTCACTGGCCAGGCGCCCGCATCAAGAAAGGAACGGTCGGGCGCACGTGGGGCGTTCGAGCGCACCAGCGCCTGCCCCGAACCGCCGTGGCGGTTGAGCCTCGGGCGCCCGCGAAGCGGGCGCGGGGCTCCGGCCCGGCAACCTACGCCCGACGATTCCATCGTACAGGCGCGTTTGCGAGAGAGGTGTTGATTGAAGTCGGAACAGGACACAAAGAAGTTCACCGAGTACGGTTTGCACGCAGCCATCCTCAACGATGTTGCCGAGTTGGGCTACCAGCACCCGACCCCCATCCAGGCCCAATGCATTCCCCATGTGCTTGCCGGCAGGGACGTCATCGGCCTGGCCCAGACCGGCACGGGCAAGACGGCGGCGTTCGGGCTCCCCATCATCCAGCGCGTGGCTCGAAAGATGGCGATATCGGCGCTGATCCTGGCGCCGACGCGCGAGCTGGCACAGCAGATTGCCGCCGCGCTGCGGGATCTCGGTAAGTCCAGCAACATCCGCATCGGCGTCGTGATCGGTGGCGTCCCCATCAAGGAGGACTACAAGGCGCTGCAGGCCTGGCCCAACGTGCTCGTGGCCACGCCGGGTCGCCTGCTCGACCACATCTACTCGCGCAGGATCGTGCTCTCGGACATCGAGGTGCTCACCGTGGACGAGGCGGACCGGATGCACGACATGGGCTTCATGCCCCAGATCGAGCGCATCATCGAGGTCCTGCCGAAGAAGCGACAGACGCTGATGTTCACGGCGACGATGCCCGCCGAGGTGGAGAAGCTCGTGCGCCGGCACATGCAGTCGCCGGTGCGTATCCAGGTCGGCGTCACGGCGCCTCCGGCGCGCGCGGAACAGAAGCTGTACCACGTGCAGGAGCCGGACAAGATGCCCCTGCTCCTGGACCTGCTGGGCCGGAGCAGAGGGCGGGTGCTGGTCTTCGCCCGGACCAAGAGCAAGGTCGAGCGCCTGGCGCGGAGCGTGGCCGCCCGCCTGCCCCGCGTCGCGCGCCTCCACGGCGACCGCGAGCAGGGCCAGCGCGATGCGGCCATGACGGGGTTCCGTGACGGGAAGTACCGCATCCTCATTGCCACCGACATCGCGGCGCGGGGCATCGACGTGGCCGACATCGAGCACGTCATCAACTACGACTTCCCCCGCTCGGCCGAGGACTACATTCACCGCATCGGCCGGACGGCCCGCGTGGCGGCGAACGGGCTGGCCACGAGCTTCGTCACCCCCACCGACCGCTCCTGCCTGGCCGAGCTCGAGAGGCTGATCTCAGCCAAGCTGTCGCTGACGCCGGTGGGCTCCGCCGCGCCGGGTCGGCGCCCTCGGTCCTCCGGGTCCGGTAACGGTGACCATCCCGCACGTTCACGTCGTCCACGGCGGCGCGGGCCGCGCCGGCAACCGGCGCACTGAGGGTCAGCTCCAGGGCGTACGTGGTCTGGCGGAGGCACCGCGGAACTCACGTTCCCCCTGTGAGGCGCGCACGTCCCCAAATTCCTGCGCAGGAAACCCCCGGCGCCTTCCCCAGCAGAGCGCTCCTCCGTGGGGCGCGGGTGTCAAGGGCCGCCACCTCGGCGGCGCCAGAGCCCGCAAGCAGCGCGGCCCGAAGGAGGAGAGCAGGGCCAAGGGGGGCGGCGAGTGCACCTCAAAACCGGCTCGATTTTCTCTTGACAGTGGCGCGGGGGGGCTGATAGCAGGTTCTTTGTGGGGCGGGCGAGATCGGCGGCGACTCGGCCGAGGCGGCGAAGTACCTCCTGGGGGTTTCGGTCGATGGCGCGAAGGACGTCATCAGGAAGCCGTTCACCGGGCAGGCAGCAAAGACCGGTGGGGATGTAGGACGAACCGGAAGACACGGAGATCGACAACACAAGCGAGGAAGCTTGTCGGTATCGTTCTCATCGTCCTTGGCGCGGCCGGTCTGGCTGTTCGCGGTCGTGGCAGGAACGCTTGAATAGGATGCCGTTGTGCGCTCGGTCAACGCCCAACGACGACGGCGAGGGGGCCCAACGGGGAAGTGGGAGACGCCGTGAAGCGCAAACTGGTTGTCGCCATACCGGTTGTTGTGATTCTCCTGGTCGCAGGCGTTGTCCTGTTCCTCGTGTACGGCACGCGATCGGCCGCCGTGCAACGATGGATTGCCGGCCAACTTGGGGCGGTCGCCGGCCATTACCTCAATCCGCAGCTCTCGCTCGGAGCCCTGCGCTACCAGTACCCGCTCACGGCGGTCGTTGACGACGTCCGGCTGGTGGCGGACGACCCGGCGAGGCCGGGCGCCACGGTCGATGTCTTCGTGGCCAAGCGGGTAACGCTCGAGATGGCCCAGATCCCCCGATCCGGGCAACCGCTCCGGATCCAGAAGCTGATCCTGGACCACCCGGAGTTTCGCGCCGTCAGCGTCAGCGAGAAGGATTCGAGCCTCGTCGGGTACGGCAATCTCCTGAAGGGCGCCACCGCCCAGCCCGAGGTGAAGCTCAGCGACGTCTTTGAGATCCGCCTGATCCAACTCGTCGATGGTCTGCTCGTCTACGATCCGCGCGCCCCCGGCGCGAAGCCGATGGAGATCGACCAGATCGACTGCGGCCTGAACGTCGCGCCGGCCGAGGGGGGCGAGACCGGCTGGTACACGGTCGAGATGAACCTCGACCGCAAGCCCGTTTTCGCCACACGCGTCAGCGGGCGGGTGAACATCGACACTCTGGTCCTCGACGTGCAGCCGCTACGGGTGGAACTGAAGCTCGGCCGCGAGCAGGACCACTACCTGCCGCCGCAGGTCCAGAGTATCCTGAAGGAGCATGAAGTCAGCGGCGAACTCGTGGTGGAGGCGGGCGGCTTGGTCCAGGCGAGCGATTGGCGGGCGTCCAGCCTCAAGGCCCAGGTGACCCTGACGGGCGGCAACTTCGCGGCGGGAGACCATCACCTCCCGGTGGACCGGCTCGAGGCCCTGTGGACCATGGCGGACCGCCGGGGCACACTTGAGCGCCTCGATGCGGACCTCCTGCGCGGCAGGCTCGAAGGCACCGGGCAGGTGGCGCTCAGCGATCCGATGGACGGGCAGGTCCATATCACCCTGAGCAACGTTCGGCTCGAGCGATGCCTGCGTAGCGCAGCGGACGGCGAAGAGAAGTACAGAGGCGCCCTGAGCGGGCAGGTCGACTGGAAGGGGCCGTTGACCGACGCCTTGAAGCAGTCGCGGGGCAGCGGCACGATCCGCATCGTTGACGGCCACCTCGCCCAGTTGCCCGTCCTGTCGGACCTGCTCGCGGTGGTGGCCGGGACTATGAAGGCAGTGGGAATGGAGTCGGGGCGCTCAAGCGACACCGCCGACATGGCGTTCACGTTCGAGGGTGACCGGGTGAACTTCAACAAGGTCTACGTCGTGACCCAGCTGGCAGCCCTTCGCGGTCACGGAGACATCTACTTCGACACGCGACTGGACATGCTCTTCAACGCCGGGCCGCTCGAGAAGGTCCAGTCGATGCTGGGCACGGTCGGCGACCTCCTGGGCAAGGTGACCGACGAAGTCTCGGCCTACACCGTGACGGGCACGCTGGGCAAACCCAGGGTGGGCATTGCGGTGGCCCCGAACCTGTAGGTTCCCGTTGCCCCTGGCCCCTGTGGTGGGCCAGCGGTTCCTGGTTTGGTGCTCGTCAGCGCGGACGTCCGGGGCGAAAAGACGGAAGGCCTCTCGCCAGCGAGGCGGGCGGCCGGTGGCGGACTGACCAGGGCTACCCCGCGCCCGGCCGGGGGACGCACAGGTGGGCGACTCGCGGCCACCGCGCCGGCCGGCGATGGGTTGTGGAGAGGGGACGGTATCCGCTATCATGGATGGAAGTTCGTTATCCTGGGCAGGTGACGTTGACGTGCCGTCGCGGGCGGCCTGGCCCTGGCTGCCGGAATCGCAGGCGTGGTGGCCGCGTCGAGGAAGCCGTAGTCTGGCCGTGCGGCGCGACTCCGCATTCGAAAGGAGACAAGCTGGGAGTTGGCGTTAGGTCAAAGGACAGTGGAAGCCATTCAGAGGCAAGGCCCGGGAGGACTCGGGAGCCCGGCTGACAACGGATTCGGTGTCCTAACAGAGAGGCCGACCAGTGTTTGCGATTGGCAAGAGATTACGGGGTCTTCTTCTCTTGGTCCTGGTGGCAGCGATGCCGGTAGGGTGTGCGAGCACAAACGAAGGTCCACGGGAAGAGAGATCGGCAAGAGGCGTTACGGTCGGCGGCGAGAACGGCGTCGTCGTGGAGCATTCGGATTCCGGAACACAGGTGAAGGTCGGGGGCGACCATGGCATCGTTGTAGACCATCCGCATGAGCAGATGGATGACGACCATGACGACGGGCGATGATCGGCGGTCAGTCTGCGTGTCAGCGGGAATTGCGGTCCGGGACGCCGCATGTCGTTTCCCTTCATCCCATTTAATCAAGATCCCTGCGAGCCCTGGTTACCCTATCTCATGTTAAAGGCCGGCGCTCCTGCGTGAGAGAACCTTCAACCGTGAATCGGTCCGTTGCCGTGCTCAGAACCCCATCAGGCCGCAGCAGCGTCCACAGATCGGAAGCAGCTTGTTTTCCTTCAGCACGCGCCGGAAGTGCCTGAAGCGCTCGCCGTTGAAGATCTCCGGCAGCGATTCTTCGCGGATGTTCCCGCAGACGTAGTCGGGATGGTCCCGGCACGCGCCCACGTCTCCGTTTGGCCCGATCCCGACCAGGTACCACGGCGTGTAGCACCGCTGATAGCCGAAGGTGTGCGCGGGGTCGCTGTAGTAGCGCCTGATCCGGCTCTCGGAGAGATCGGGGACGAAGAGAACGGGGAACCTGAGCCTGAGGCGCCTGACGCGCCGAATCTCCTCGATGAGCTGCTCGACGTCCATCTCGGTGGCGTCCAACAGGAATCCGTTCCAGGCCGTAGGCGTCACGCAGAAATGCTGCTGCATGAACCTGGTGTGCCGCTCGCCGATCTGCCGATTCGTGAACCACGAGAAGTAGATACCTACGAAATCGGCGCCCAGCCGGTCGGCCACTTCGACGGTCTGGACGACGGCAGTGCAGTTGGTCGTGGTGATGGTCATGAGCAGGACAAGGATCGGGGTGGCCTTGTTGCGGGCCCGGCGTTCACGCCGGACCGCCTCGACGCCCGCGCTGAGTTCGTCGAACGTGCCCGCCCTGCCGCGGACTTCGTCGTGCACCTCGCGGGGGCCGTCGAGCGAGATCATGATGCTGTCGAGCTCCATCCGCACCAGCTCCGCCGCGTGCTCTGCAATCAGGGTGCCGTTGGTGATGAGGGCGCAAAGGTGGCCGCGCGACTTGATGTGGCCGAGCACCTCCAGGATGTCAGGATACAGCATCGGCTCGCCGCCCCAGATGTAGTAGAGCGGGTCGAACCGCGCACAGTCGTCCACGACCTTCTTGTAGTATTCCGCGGGGACCACCTCGCGGAGCGCCTCTGCTGGCCGGTCGAAATTGTATCCCGACTGGCCCCACTGTGCGCACATCCGGCACCGCAGGTTGCAGAGGTTGGTGATCTTCAGGTCGATTTCCTTGATGGTGGACGCGCGGCCGTCATCGCGAAGGTGGTATTCCATCGGCGCAAGCAGCTTCTTGCGCAAGAACCCTTTGACTAAGCCGCAGGCGATCCGCGGCGTCCGGACGGCCACTCTGGCCATGTAGCGTATGGGCAGATCCATTTTGCGCGATTCCTTAATTTCTCCGGGCCGCTGCGTTGGTCCCCCTCGCAGACGGAGTCACTCCGGACACCTTGGTCTTTCGGCGGAAAGTTTCCGGACCAACGCCGCCACGACCTCTCACCGGGCATCTCCCATATGGATGCCGCTGCAGCCCTTCATTGCCCCGTCACCTTGATTTTGCCTCGAACCGCCGGTTTGTCAAGGCCTGTTCACCTCCCAGCAGCAGAGCTCGAGATTCTGCGCCCTGGCGGGAGCGGCCTCTTCGATGCCCCGGCCGCTCTGCTCGTCCACGACGTGGATCCTGAAGTAGCCAGCGGGAGCTCCTTGCTCAGCTCGGGTCTCCGGCCAGGCAAAGAGCAGGGCAAGCAGCACTGGCACCCACGCCCGAGACAGCCTTCCTGCACTCATGTCCCTACCTCCCGGAAAGCGAAACCGGTCCTTCGTCGCAGTCTCCTCAACTGGGACGGGTGCTGTCAATCAGAAACTGCCTCTCAGCAGCAGGTCCTCGACACGCCACAGTTACCTGCCCTTGAACCTTTCCAGAATTCGGGCAAACTTCTCTACCCTCCGGGCCTCGACTTCCTCAATCTGCTCGGGAACCGGAGTGGGCCAGTATCCCCTGAAAGAGTCAGGACAGAGAAAGATGGCTGGAATCATAGGAGTATGACCTGGCGACACGCACCCCCCTGCTCCCGGAGCCGCGAAAGAGCTTGCGGCACCACGGGAAACGAGAGAGAATCAGTCGGCCCTGGCCCGCGACGGCCGCGGGCCTGGACGCATCTGGAGAATCCCGGCTGGAAGCAGTTCGCGAGACCCACAGGAGGAGGTACACGGTGAGATTCAGGAGCATGCTAGCCGGGCTGCTCATCGCGGTGCTGGCAGCGATTCCCTGCCAGCTGGCCGCAAGCGACGCTGCGGAGTTGCCCTGGTCGGCCGGGTTTGGTGTCGGGATCCTGCCCACCGTTCATTCCCTGAAGACCAGCGAAGCACCCAAGATCGATCCGGATTTCAGCGACAGATGCTGGAAGGAGGCGGACTGGGTCTCTTCGTTCGTTGAGGCGGCGGGCAGGAATAGGGCGCAGTTTGAGACCGAAGTCGCCGTTTCGTATGACGATAGGAACCTCTACGTGGCCTTCCTGTGTCATGAACCACGGACCGAGGAACTCGAGGTCAACCGGGAGCGCCTGAAACACGATGACAACGCTTGGCAGGATGACTGCGTTGAGCTCTTCCTCTCGCCGGAGGGGAGCGAGACCTACTTCCAGTTCATCGCGAATGCATCGGGGTCGAGGGGTGAGTCCCGGGACAGAAAGGCGGAGTGGGACGGAAACTGGACGGCGGGGGCCGCTGTCCTGCAGAGCACTTGGCAGGTCGAAATGGAGATCCCTTTCGAGACCCTGGG
>Ga0315282_10018317_pt1 | contig 10020 bp, 6 predicted proteins | sample YL17G07_20_MG_FD_203693 | JGI IMG/M metagenome (GOLD analysis project Ga0315282, IMG submission 203693) | Sediment microbial communities from Yellowstone Lake, YNP, Wyoming, USA - YL17G07_20 | ecosystem: Environmental > Aquatic > Freshwater > Lake > Sediment | place: USA: Wyoming | collected... | reverse complement strand
GCTTCCAAGTTTAGTTTGCTTTCTTTTGCCTCACCTGCACCATATGGCAATTGTCCTATCTGGCTTGGGTCGCGCTTGAGAAACTGTGCTGCCGGAATAGTCGATACTAGAACTACGATACCTAAAATAGCGTAAGAGATACGCCATTCATAGCTGGAGATGAACCATCTGGCTACAGGAGCCATAATCATTCCACCTATGCCGGCGCCAGACAAAACAACACCAGCCATCATCCCTCTCCTCTTGGCAAACCATCTAACTGTTGTAGATGTTGGAACTACGGTAATACCACCCACGCCAATGGCTACCAGCACTCCGTAAAATAGATATATCTGCCAAATAGCAGTAACCTGAGACATTAATAAGAGGCCCAAACCAAAAAAGAAACCACATGTGCTCATGACTCGCCTGGGACCAAACCTATCGTTTAGTCCGCCCATAATAATGGAGAGGAAGCCACTTAGCATTATGCACAGCGAGTAGACTCCTGAAGTCAGCGCTCTCGTCCAGCCAAACTCGGTTAGCAGCGACTCAAAAAAGACGCCAAAGGTGTAGTATGCGCCCCAGCCCATCACCATGGTAACCAGGGCGGCTGAAACCACAATATAGCCATAGAAAAATCGGGGCTGTTTGTTTTCAACCAAGGGTAAATTCTGTCTCTCGCTATTCATAGATATTCACCCAAAAATCAAGGAAGCCTAATTTATATTCTGTATTAAACCTTTCTTGTGAGTTGGTCTTAGGAGCGAAGCCAGTATAATAGCTATTATACTAAGGGCAGCACAAATCAGGAAAGCCCACTGATAGCTACCAGTTATATCAAATATCCTTCCAGCTAAGACGGGACCAGTGCCCTCTCCAATCGCACCACCGGCATTGACAATCCCCAAGAGGACACCGAGTGAACCCAATCCAAATAGCTCAGCTATCATTGGTGGCATCACTGCTATCAAACCATGCGAAGCGAAACCAAAGGCAGCGCCAAAAAGATAAAGCGTCCACATCTCTTTAGTTACCATCACCCAAAGTAAAGCAGCCGCCATTACAATAAAGCCAATAATCATTGCTGACTTATTGCCTAGCCTGTCTCCAACGCCAGCCAGTACAATTCTACCGATGATACCCCCTCCCCCCATAAAAGCCATAATGTAGGCGGCGCTGGCGGCGAAGATTCCCAGCCCGGTGGCATGGATGACAATATGCACCACCACGGCTGATAAAGGGAGAAGATTACATGCAAATAGGGCACAAAGTAGCCAGAATTGCCTGGTATGCATTGCTTCTTGAAAAGAAAAAGACCCAGCTTCCGAGTTTAGTTTGCTTTCTTTTGCCTCACCTGCACCATATGGCAATTGTCCTAGCTGGCTTGGGTCGCGCTTGAGAAACTGTGCTGCTAATATGACTAATACCAGAGCTATGATACCAATAATGATATAAGAAGTACGCCATTGATAAACAGATATAAGCCGTCCGACCATTGGTGGGATAATTATGGAGCCTACGCCTACGCCGGCCGAAGCTAAGCCTGTCATCATTCCTCGGTTGCTTCTAAACCACCTGCCTACTGTAGATAGTAGCGGCACATAGGCGCCACTCATGCCGATGCCTATCAACAGCCCATAAAATACGTATAGCTGCCAGATAGCACTGACCAGCGACATCAGCAAATAGCCTAAACCTAAAGAAAGCCCACACACCGTCATAACCAGTCTTGGCCCAAACCTATCGGTCAGCCTACCCGTAACAATAGATACAAATGCGCTTAGCAGGATACAAAAGGAGTAGGCAGCCGAGGTCGCTGCTCTTGTCCAACCAAACTCGGTTAGCACCGGCTCAAAAAATATGCCGAAGCTGTATAGCGTGCCCCACATTACCGCTGTAGAGAAGAAGCTGGCTAAAACTATGATATACCCGTAGAAGAATCCTCGTTTCTTAGTCATCAAAGATAGGTCCCCCTCCAATCAATAATTGTGCCCTTCTGACTAATCGTACTAGCCAATAGTTGACTGGTCAAAGCATACTCAATGTGTTTTGGTTTTAATCATAACAGCTAGCAAAGTAGCTACAATGCTGGCGGCGGCAATAGTAATGAAACCCAGCTGATAGCTACCGGTTATATCAAATATGTAGCCAACCAGGACAGGACCGATAGCGCCTCCTACTGTGCTGGCAAAGGTAACGGTGCCAAAGATTACGCCATGTGAGCTCAGACCGAATAGCTCTGCCACCATTGGTGAAATCAGTGGGAATAAGCCCCCATGGGCAAAGCCATATATAGCGGCAAAAGTGTATAACATCCATACCTCTCTAGCTACAAGTAACCAAAGCAAAGTTACGGCTAGTATGATAAGGTCAATAGTCATTGCCAGCTTATTCCCAATTCTATCGCCAGCACTGCCCATGATAAACCTACCGGCAATACTTGCTCCCCCGATTGTAGCTAAAATATTGGCAGCAATTGCCTCCGAAATTCCGAGGTCTACTGCATGCGGGTAAATATGCGTGATGATTGTGTGTGCGCAGAAAACAAAGAGGAAATACATGCCACAAAGCATCCAGAATTGTCGGGTGTAGATTGCCCTCTGAAGAGAAAATCTATCGGCTTCCAAACTTATGCTTTCTTCCTTTACCTCGTCCCCATTGGGTGACAGCCCCATTTGGCTCGGGTCATGTTTCAGGGACTGGGCAACTGGTAAGCTGAACACTAGGGCTATAAAACCTATAACAATATAGGAGGTGTGCCAGCCGTAGTTGGAGATAAGCCAGTTTGTCGCCAGGGGCATAATCAACATGCCCATACCGGCGCCAGCCTTAATAATTCCGCTCATCATGCCCCTTTTCTTGATAAACCATCTGGCTAATGTGGATAACGGTGAGATATCAGAACCACTCATGCCAACGCCTATCATCACCCCGTAAAACAAATAAAATTGCCAAACAGTATTAACCTGAGACATTAGCAGATAGCCTAAGCCTAAAAAGAGGCCACAGGCGGTCATAATCAGCCGTGGCCCAAGCCTATCGTTTAGTTTTCCCACAATAATACCAACAAGACCCATTAGGAGGAAGGATAATGAGCGGGGACCTGATGTCATTGCTCTTGTCCAGCCGAACTCTGCTGACAGCGGGTTGAAAAAGACGCCGAAGGTGTTGTATGTCCCCCACGATAATGCCTGGATAAAGAACGCAGCTACAACTATGGTGTAGCCATAGAAAAATCTGGGCTTCCTATTTTCAGCCAATATAAGTTCCCTTTCTCAAAACTCCTAGATACTTATACAAAAATCAAGCAAACATGCTATATATTTTGCGTCAGATCTTTACTGTGAGTTGGTCGTAAGAGCGATGTCAGTATAAGAGCTATAACACTGAGGGCAGCACAAATCAGGAAAGCCCACTGATAGCTACCGGTTATATCAAATATCCTTCCCGCCAGGACAGGGCCAATGGCGCCTCCCAGACAGTCAATAAAGAAAATAAACCCCAAGATTACGCCGTGTGAACTCAGCCCAAATAGCTCAGCGACCACCGGTGACATCAACGTTGCTACACCGCCATAAGCAAAGCCAAGGATAGCGGCAAACGGGTAAAGCATCCACGTCCCTCTGGCTGCCATAAGCCAGAATAAAGCAGTTGATATCAGAACCAAGCAAATAATAAGACCTAGCTTATTTCCAATCTTATCAGCGCTACTACCTATAATGAGCGTACCGGGAATCTTGACTCCCCCAATGACGGCTAAAATAATAGCGGCATTAGCCGCTGAAATTCCTAGCCCGGTGGCATGAATGACAATATGGACAAAGATTGTACTTAAGGAGAACCAAAAGCAGAAGTATATCGCACAAAGCAACCAAAGCTGTCTGGTCTGAATTGCCTCCTGAAAAGAAAGCCCCATGGCTTGGAAAGTTAACCTCTCCTGTTTTACCTCATTCTCGCCATATGGCGATAGTCCCATCTGACCTGGGTCACGCCTGAGAAACTGTGCTACCAATATAACCAATACCATAGCTACGCTGCCGACAATAATGTAGGAGGTGCGCCAGCCGTAGATAGAGATGAACCGACTCACTAGCGGGGGTATGAACATTGTGCCTAAACCCATGCCGCCAACAACGATACCGGTCATCATCCCCCTCCTCTTCACAAACCATCTGGCTATTGTAGATGTTGTAGGAACAAAGGAGGCACTCAGACCAATACTCACTATCACTCCGTAGAAAAGATATAGCTGCCAAGCAGCACTAATCTGTGACATTAATAAATGACCCAAACCAAAAAATAGACCGCAGGCTGTTATAACTAGCCTCGGTCCAAACCTATCAGTTAATCTCCCCATACCAATAGCTAGCAAGCCGTGCAGAGCCATGCAAAGCGAATAGGCTCCTGAAGTCACTGCCCTCGTCCAGCCAAACTCTCTTAGCACTGGCTCAAAAAAGACACCAAAGCTATAGAATATACCCCAAATTACTACTGTGCTGCAGAAAGCAGCTAGAACTATAACATAACCGTAGAAGAATGTGGGCTTGGTTTTCAAAGTTAAATTATCTCCCCCCTACCCAATGGTTAACTGGTCAAAGCGTACTCAATATCTTTGTGTAATACCTTGGCTAAATATTGTCCAGTGGCTGAAGATTTCTCTAGGGCTGTTTCCTCCGGCGTTCCTGTGGCTACAATATAGCCACCCCGGTCACCAGCTCCGGGGCCAAGGTCAATAACCCAGTCGGCGTTCTTAATCACATCCAGGTGGTGCTCAATGACAACCACAGTATTACCAGCGTCAACCAGACGCTGTAGAACCCGGAGTAGGGCAGCTACATCCTCGAAGGAAAGACCAGTAGTAGGTTCGTCAAGAATATACAAAGTCTTGCCCGTAGACCGCCGCGAAAGCTCGGTGGCGAGCTTTACTCTTTGCGCTTCGCCGCCGGAAAGAGTAGGTGCTGGCTGACCAAGACGAATATAGCCTAATCCTACATCGCTTAGCGTTTCCAGCTTGCTCCGTACCTTGGGAAAATGCTCAAAGAAAGCAAGTGCTTGCTCCACAGTCATATCTAATACTTCAGCTATATTCTTGCCCTTGAATCTAATCTCCAGAGCCTCACGGTTATAGCGTTTTCCCTTGCACACCTCACAAGGAACGGTTACATCAGGCAGGAATTGCATCTCAATCTGGATAAACCCCTCCCCGCGGCAGGCCTCACAGCGCCCTCCCTTAACATTAAACGAGAACCGACCCGGAGCATAGCCTCTCATTCGTGCCTCAGGGACGGTAGCAAAAAGCTCACGAATTGGGGTGAAGGTGCCGGTGTAGGTAGCCGGGTTACTCCGCGGGGTACGCCCAATAGGAGACTGGTCAATATTGACCACCTTATCAATATGCTCCATACCGATGACATCATCGCAATCGCCTGCTCTCTCCCGTGACCGATAAAAGAGCTGTGCCAGCTTCTTATACATAACTTCATCGATAAGGGTGCTCTTACCACTACCTGAGACCCCCGTTACACAGACAAACTTGCTCAGAGGAATATGGACATCAATGTTCTTCAGGTTGTTCTCTCTAGCCCCCCTTATAACTATCTCCTTACCCGAACCAGGGCGGCGTCTCCGTGGCAGGGGAATTTGCTTCGCCCCGCTAAGATACTGACCGGTTATTGACTCCTTGCAATTCATAATATCGGGCAAAGTCCCTGTAGCCACAATCCACCCCCCGTGCTCTCCCGCTCCTGGTCCCATATCAATTATGTGGTCAGCAGCTCGCATCATGGCTTCATCGTGCTCTACGACCAATATCGTATTTCCTAAATCTCTTAGTCTCTTTAAGGTCTCAATCAAACGATAGTCATCGGCGGCGTGCAAACCCACGGTTGGCTCATCGCAGATATAGAGCACCCCCATAAGCCCACTACCAATCTGGGTTGCCAGGCGAATTCGTTGTGCCTCACCACCGGAAAGGGTGGCTGATGGGCGGTCAATGGTAAGGTATTCTAAGCCTACATCCTTGAGGAAGCTGAGGCGGGCTTGAATCTCCTTTAGTATTTGACGGGCTATCATCAGCTCGCGTTCAGTAAGTACGGCATTTTTGCTAATCATAGTTACCCAATCCAATGCCGTGGTAACTGAAAGCGAGGTAACCTCGACAATATTTCTGCTACCAATAGTCACCGCTAACGACTCTGGCTTGAGCCTCTTGCCTCCGCAGACAGGGCACGGTTTTGACACCATATAGCGCTCAATATCAGCCCGGGAGTGCTCAGACTCTGTGTCGCGGTAGAGTCGCTCCATGCGCAGGATTACCCCCTCGAAACCGTCAGAGTATTCTCTAATTCGTCCAAAGCGGTTTCGGTATCTATATAGCTCTCCTCCCTCCCCATAAAGTATAAGTCTGAGATGGTGTTCACTTAGCCCCTTTACCGGGGTATGCAGGGAAAAGCCATAGCGTCGGGCTAAAGACTCAAACTGGTCATAATACCAAGTTTGCCATTGCCAGGGACGAATGGCTCCTTGAGCAATTGATAATTCTTTATTAGGAATAACCAGCTCAGGGTCTATCTCAAACTTGACTCCTAAACCAGTGCAGGCAGGGCAGGCACCGTGAGGACTGTTGAAGCTAAATGTTCTGGGAGCAATCTCGCCCAGGCTGATTCCACAATGCACGCAGGCGAAATGCTCGGAGAATAGCAGTTCCTCGCCATCGATAATAGACACTAGCACCACCCCCGCCCCCAACTTCAGGGCAGTTTCTACGGAATCAGCAATGCGGCTTTGGCTACCGCTTTGCCCAATTACTAATCTGTCCACTACTGCCTCAATGGAGTGTTTCTTGTTCTTATCCAGTTGAATCTCCTCCGAGAGGTCATAGATATGCCCATCAACCCGAACCCTTACATAGCCTGCCTTACGGAGGTCATCAAATACTGCCTGATACTCGCCCTTACGGTCTCTAATCAGCGGTGCCAGAATCATGATGCGACTGCCACTGGAGATATTTTGAATAGCATCAACAATCTGCTGTACTGTTTGCATGGCAATCTCTCGCCCGCATTTGGGGCAATGAGGGTGACCAACACGAGCGAAAAGTAGCCTGAGGTAATCATAAATCTCGGTTACCGTACCTACTGTAGACCGCGGATTCCGGCTGGGACCCTTCTGGTCAATAGAAATGGCTGGGCTTAAGCCTTCTATATAATCAACATCGGGCTTCTCCATCCTGCCCAGAAACTGGCGAGCATAAGCGGATAGAGACTCCACATAGCGGCGTTGTCCCTCAGCATAGATGGTATCAAATGCCAGTGAACTCTTACCTGAGCCAGAGACACCGGTAATGACAACCAGCTTGTCCCGGGGAATGGTTACATCTATATTCTTGAGGTTATGCTCGCGAGCCCCTTTGACAACTATAGCATCCTGTGGCATGCTCCACCTTCTCTATTACCGTAGAATTTTATTGTAACACTTAGAATCTCAGTACAACAAGTGCAAATCTCTATGAAATTGTTTATTAACCTCGCCCTCTTAATCCCCCTCTCCTTACTAAGGAGAGGGGGAAGAGATTTTAGAGAGGGGGCGAAGCCCCCTCTCTTATCTATACTCCCCTTCCCTTCGATTAAAATAGCAAGGGAAGGGGCTAGGGGATAGGTTTCTAATCAAATCTCTCTATGCTGCTTGTTTTACCTCTGCTGGCGGTGGTAAAATCAGCCGAGGTGTTAGCAGATGGTGGGGCGTAAAAATAAATATCATACCAATCCAGCACCAGCAATAAATGAGGTGCATCTTCGTCGGCTTACTGTAGATGAAGCATTACTTAAGCTTGACCAGTACCTGAATAATGCCTTCATGGCTGGGCAGTGTCAGGTCAGGGTGGTTCATGGTAAAGGGACGGGGATTCTCCGCCAAGCAGTACGAGAACAGTTGGCGAAGCATCCTCTGGTTAAATCATACCGGCCGGGCAGTTATGGGGAGGGAGAGGCAGGGGTCACTATAGTAGAGCTGGTATCAAAGTCACCACTCATTGAAAGGACATAGGTTTTTAGCTATAATACGCTTATAGTTTATGGTGAGTGTAGCCCAGAGGACTAAGGCGCCAGGTTGTGGCCCTGGAGAACGAGGGTTCAAATCCCTCCACTCACCCCACCCAAGTCTCGTCAAAGCTAAGGCTTTTTCCTAACTCCACGAAGGGTGAGGATGAAGTCTTTAATTTTCTCATCTGTCCTGAACTTAGCCTTGTCATAATGGTCGTAGTGAACCATCTCCTCTGTGGCTCTCACCAGGCGAGGAGCTGGCTCTGAAGTGGGATAGCCCACTGCCATCATGTCATAGATTTCTAGCTCTCTTGGTATTTCCAGAAGCTCCTTTATCAGGCATTGCTCGAATGGGTAAGCAGTAGCAGTTACCCACTGTGAACCAAGACCCAGAGCAGTAGCCGCCAGATGCATGTAAAGACAGGCGCTAGCCAAGCTAGAGGTGAAGATTGATTGTCCCTGGTGGAGGGTGGCGCTGAGGGGATAAGCGTCTTTGGTTCTTGGGTCACCACACAAGATTATGAATACCGGGGCAGTAGCAAAGCTGGGAGGCTGTTGTGGTGGTTTAGCCATTGTAGGAAATCTCAGCTCTGGCTCTCGGGTAAGCTCCATTCTGTAGGCAAGGGCACTGTATTCCTCATAGAGTTTAACAATACTATCCTTGAGTTCCTGCTTCTTGACTACAATGAATTCCCAGGGTTGCGAGTTAGCCCCCGAGGGAGCCCAGCGAGCCGCTTCAATAATCTTGTCCACATGCTCGTCAGGTATGGGGTCTGGCTTAAACCTGCGTATGCTTCTCCTCTTTTTGACTAATTCCAGAAAGCTCTCGTAATTCACTGTGACCTCCTATCTATAAGCATAATACCTTATTGCTCAATTAACGTAAATTATACCACATGGAGTATTAGTTTCTAACTCAAAGGTTAGATTTTAGGTCTTAGATATTGGAATCAATTGACAGGGGAGAGGCTCTAGGAATAGAATTTTACCGGCGCCTATAGCTCAGTGGATAGAGCATCGGTCTTCGGAACCGAGGGTCGTGGGTTCGAATCCCCCTAGGCGCGCCACTTTTTGAAGCTAAAAAGCCCCCACTGCGAAGTAAAGCAACAGGGGCTTTTATCATTTTGCTAACAAATTGCTAACAGGGGGATTTAGTATCCCTCTCCCCCTCCACCTCCTCCAGTAGTGGGAGGTTTTCTCCTAACTGTTTTCTTAGGCTTATTCTTAATAGGCCATTTATCGTCATAAAATGAGACTGAAGCTGATTTTAGGTAACCGAAACATCTATCAGAACCCACATGGTCAGTAATACCACGTGACGGTAGCCAATTCTTTACATTAGCCTCATAAGAGAGTAACCACTGGTCACCATATAAGTCAGGTTTTGTCATAAGAGATTGATAATTATCAAAGTTTATGGGAGATTGAATTAGATGTTTAGAATGAGCGTCCAATAGTAAAATAGCAACTACAGAATCATTCATTTTACTTGCAGCATTGACGGCAGCTTCAGAGATAGCTAACCCTAAAACAATTTGTGTCCAAAGTGCCCAAGCGACTTCACTACCATGATTTATCGGTGCATGCGCTTTAATTAAGGATGTTATTACATCTCTAATGCGAGATAGTTTTAAAGGGTAGTTGATACCTTTGTATTTCCAGAATTCATCAAGAACATAAGAAATAGTACTCGGGTCTGACATCACGCACTGTAATAAGAGATTTTCATATAAAGTCCAATTAGCTTTGTTAATTGTAATTTTGCAAAGCTTGCCTAAAAGATACTTGAGGAGAGATGCATCGGGGTTTTGTCTTATATTTTCAAAAACAATGTCAAAAATGTGAATTAAAGCGTATCTTTGTGAAGCAGTTCGATAATCTCTTAGGTCAAAGGTGCGAATGGTAGATATGCAGGGTATTTCCAATGGTATCGGTAATTCAATTATCTCAGTTTTATCAGGATTAAGAACCAACTCAAATTCGCCAAGTAATTCCTGTA
>Ga0315282_10018316_pt1 | contig 10020 bp, 9 predicted proteins | sample YL17G07_20_MG_FD_203693 | JGI IMG/M metagenome (GOLD analysis project Ga0315282, IMG submission 203693) | Sediment microbial communities from Yellowstone Lake, YNP, Wyoming, USA - YL17G07_20 | ecosystem: Environmental > Aquatic > Freshwater > Lake > Sediment | place: USA: Wyoming | collected... | reverse complement strand
CAGCATGGACCTGCATTATCCCTGGCCAACTCAACGGCACAACAGTCCATTTCAGGGTCACAGCTTATGACAATGCTGGAAACATGGCGACCATGGATGGATACGACGACATAGTATACAACTATTATGTGATCCCGGAATTCACAGCGGCAATCCTCATCGCCATGCTGGCAGTCTTGGCTGCTGCAATGATTGTGTACCGCAAGAAATTCGTCCGAATACCCTAACAACCTTTTCTTTTTTTGACACGTTCCTTAAAGGAACAAACAAAAATCGAGATTTTTCTTCTGACGCGATGTTCCGTTTGTTCAAAGCATAAGCTTGCATTTGTCTAGGAAGAGAAGATGCCGAGAAGCAAGGTTTACCTCTGAAGTCTTATGCTCATTATTGTGTTCAGTTGTGCAGATTCGTTCAGGTATCTTAGGACGTAATCGCGTGCAGTCTCATAACTTATGTTTTTTCCGATTACAATGCCGCTCAGTTCATGCCTCGGTCTCGTCCTGAACTTTGGCACGATCTCTTCCTGTTTTATGTTGAATTTCTGGATGATCTTCACTCTGTATCGTTCAATTCCGCCTTCTGGACAGTTGGCTTCGATCATCAGGCTGACCAAAGTACGTGCCTCTCCTCGTCCCCAATACAAAGGTGTGTGTTGTAATATAAATCTCTGTCGTTGAATGGAACATCCTCGGGTTTTTTTGGCTCACAAAGCGAGTATGCCCGTGTTTTGCGTTCGATTCAGCAAGTTCGTCAAGTCAGTCTTCTTTTGTATTTTGTGAATCCGCCATGTTGGCGCACTTGGCGACGATGTCGTCTATCTCTCTTCTGAAGTCTCTGTCAAGAGCTTGCATTGCCTCTTTGGACTTCAGGCTTTTCAGCATGAAGTACCCGCCGCCGAACATTGAGGTCAATATCATTGGAAACGCGAATCCCTTTTCTTCCTTACAAGTTTGGAGGCTTATCGAAAAATCGTTGGGTTCTCCCTCGATTTTTACGCATACCTCATTCTGTATCTTGTAGTGTTTTGAATCTCCCACGATAATCTCATGGCCTCTCTCGGTCTTGACTCCTATGATGTCCCCAAAATCTTTTCTTTCAAAAAACTGAACGATTTTCTCTCTGACACCTGCCAAGTTGACATTGAGACCCGTCCAACTTTTTTCCACGCACGCCACCAACGGTGAATTTACACTTTCCAGCTCTTAAACTTCTCGACCCTTGCGTGGTCTTATCGAAGCAAGGCTTTCACGAGACAGGTGGCGGTACAGGGATAATTCAAGAGCGGTTTTCGGCATACTTCAACGTTTGCCTTCAACGCTAGCTTGGCCCCAGAGGATGCAGGTTCTTTCCTGGAATAAAGATCAGGGTTACATCGCCTACTGCTTCGTCACAGTTTATCGTGATATTTATCGGGTACTGCCCCACTGTCAGGCGACTTTGTATGCCAAATTGGGGCAGTATTTCGCCCGAAAAAGTTGACGTGCCATTGGGCACGTATTGAAAGGCATGCTCAGTTGGATCGGACATTCCCGTCGTAAATATGACTAAGTTGTGGGCATCCCCGCCTACTGGCGTGAAATTGAAGGCGAAATCCGTAATCAGTATCGTAGTGTTGCCTCCTGCTAGGGGACGGTAGACTCCTGCTAGGTCAGAGATGATGAAATATCTGCTCGAATCTTTAGGCGGCTTTGGCTGGCTGTCTATATACGCAAGAACCGCTATCAGTACAGCGGCGATTACGATGACGGAGACATATGGCCATTTTCTTCTTCTAGACCTTACGCGTCTTACTGCCTTTTTAGTCATGTTTCCACTTGTGTTCTCTTGTTTTCATATTTGTGAGACGGTGAAATAAACGTTTTGACTCTGTTCAGTAAGGGATCCTGGAACATTTTTCTCTTTATGGTTTAGAAACGGATATATGTTCAAAATTCGTGTTTATTGGTTTGGATGTTGAGGTTTGGCAGGATCACGTGGAGAGAAACGGTTTTGGCCTCTGAAGGAAAGATGGTTTTGGATACTTTTCGGTGTGCTAGTTGCTGTGCTGATCGTGCCTTTCTTGATTGTCGGCGTGATCGTCATGTTGGTGCCTGCTTCAAATCTGTTGGGTGCTTTGATTTACATATTGATAGTGGCTGCGGTTATTTGGTTGGTTCTTAAGGGTTACAGGGATTGGACCGAGGGCAAGAAGAAAAAGCAGAAGCGTGAGAAGTACCCTGAAAATGTCTCATCTTTCCCGCTTCTGAGTTCTCCCTGTTCCCTTTGGACTTTTTTCAGTGAAGACCCCACTGAAACAATCTTCCACAACGATTAAATACTGCTTTTCCCGTATGATTAATCGCTGAAAATTGAGAAAGGAGAGAAAAGAATGAACAAGTTTGTTACAATAGCCGCTATCTTTAGTTTGCTGCTACTAGGGTCTATGCTATTCAATCCCGCTTTTGCCGCACCAACGATCAACAGGCCGATGGAACTGTTCGCAGCCACCATTGAAAGTGGCAACCCAAGGTCCGTTGATCCAGCGAAGGCCTACGACACGGCAAGTGGCGAAATGATCATGAACGTGTATGACACCCTGCTACAATTTGATGCAGAACACACGGAAACCTACCTCCCAGATGTGGCTACAACCAATGGTACAATCCTCAATATAACCGGAACTACGAGCCCAGAAGGAATGCCATGGTCCTACAGATATGTCTTCCCGATCAGGACAGGCATAACGTTCAGCGATGGTACACCCCTTACAACCGCAGACGTCGCATACAGCTTTGAGCGTGAAATGGTTCTAGACATCGTGGGCGGTCCACAGTGGATGCTATATGAGCCTCTGCTGAACCAAGCCGGAGGAGCTGCGTACCTGGGTAACGGAAACATGAGTGACCCAGCCAACGTCCAGCTTATCGGCAAGATGATCGACCATGCTGTTGAGTACAACAGTACGCACGTGTGGTTCAACATTGGATTCCCAGGATCATACGCTCCATTCCTTCAGATACTATGCCAAACTTGGGGAAGCATCCTTAGCAAGACGTGGATCAACAACGTTGTCATTCCAGCAGGTCGTCCTGACTGGAATGGAAACTGGGCTGATTCACATGCTGGCTGGGGCTTAGACCACACTGGCTGGGTGGACGTTTGGGGCAGCGCACTTTCACCGCTAGACAATACTGCAGCTCATACAGGCTGGCTCATGATGGGTTCGGGTCCATTCATACTGCGAACATTGGACACCGTTAACAAGGAATGGATCATGGATCGCAACGTGAACTACTGGGCTGGTTGGCCCGCATCTTTTCCATCGATGGCAGCCGCATCACCGAAGGGCTACGTTAACGTTATCCACGTCACTTGGGCTTATACTTGGGCGAACAGGAAGGCTATGTTCCTGAACGGCGACGTCGACTTTGTCGCAGTTCCAAGAGCAAACATTCCTGAGCTGTATCAGAGCGCAACTCCGCCTTATGCACCGCCGAACTACCCGCTCGATGGCATACGCTGCATCTATCCGTTGCCTTCACTGGCAGTGGATGCAATGTTCTTTGAGTTCACGCTCGACCCCGCCACACCGTACACAACTGTCGGTTCACCAGGCGTGTTCAACGAAAACAACATTCCACCAGACTTCTTCGGCAACGCGAGCTGGGGCATCCACGTGAGAAAGGCCTTTGCATCTGCCTTCGACTATAGCTACTTCCTGACAACCGCGTACCTCGGAGAGGCTGCACATCCCGCGACCGCAGTCATCCCAGGTCTGCCATACTACGACCCGAGCGTCCAAGGCTGGACCTACAACTTGACAAGAGCAGAGGAGGAATTCAAGGCTGTTCCAGGATTGTGGGACACAGGATTCACCATCACGATTCTGTACAACACTGGAAACCTTCCGAGGTCAACCGCAGCAGGCATGCTGAAGTCCACATTTGAGGCCATGAACCCGAAGTTCCACGTCATCACCAACGGCATCGCATGGGCCACCTACTTGGACGCAATGTACGCGTTCCAACTGCCAGTATTCATCATCGGCTGGTTGGCTGACTACCCAGACCCACACAACTTCGCATACACATTCTACGGAACCTACGGATCATTCTCGTACTACCAAGGATACTCCGACCCAACCTTCGACGCATTGCTACAACAAGGCATTGCGACTCCAGACGGTCCAGCAAGACAGGCTATATACACACAGATACAGCAGAGGGCAATCACTGAGTGTCCAAGCGCAACGCTTGACCAAGCTCTGGGTCGCCACTTTGAACGTGACTGGGTCGTGGGCTGGTACTATAACCCAGTGTACTCTGGCAACTACTATTACAACCTGTGGAAGTGGTACTATGTGCCACACTCACTGCAAGATGTTACTATACAGCCAACAAGCTTCAACCTGCCGGCAGACTGCAACTACGACGGAAAAGTTGACATGAAAGACATCGGTACAGCCGCAAAGAGCTTCGGTGCAAGCGCTGGCCCGCCGATTCATCCAAGGTGGGTCTTCAGGGTTGACTTCAACAACGACAGAAAGATAGACATGAAAGACGTCGGCTATGTTGCCAAGAACTTTGGCAAGACGAGTGCAGTCTGGACTCCCACGTAGACGATTTGATTCAACAATTTCCCCTTCCTTTTTTTTGTTTAAGGAAAACTCGAGTTGAGTCGTGGTCTAGTATGCACTAAGTGAAGATTTCTGTTCTAAGTCGACAACCTTAAATATTGTTATGCTTACTCCTATCGTTGGCGATTAACATGACAAACCTATTCGCCTATATCATTCGAAGGCTCATCATGCTCGTGTTTGTCATCTTGGGAGTCACCATACTGATTTTCGCCATCACAATGTTGCTTCCCCTGAATATTCGAGCATTATTGTACATCAACAATCCGCAACACTTTCATGAACTGATTGAACCTACGATTAAGGCGTACGGGTTGAATGATCCTTTCTATATGCAGTATGGACGCTGGCTTAGCCAGGTCTTGCAGGGAAACTTGGGCACATCGGCTTACTTCAGCCAGCCCATAGCTGAAGCGATTGCACAGAGATGGCCGCTCACGGTGGAAATAGTGATTTTCGCAGCTCCCATCATTATATTCGTTGGAATCTTTATTGGGGTGCAATCTGCCATTCACAGGAACACGCCAATTGACCATGCGTCGAGGGTGTTTGCAGTCTTAGGCTGGTCGCTTCCATCCTTTTTAGTCGGGATGACGCTTCTGGCAATTTTCTATGGTTGGCTACACGTGCTAGGGCCAGGGTCTCTCAGCGATAGCACCAGATTATACGTGAGTAGTTTACCTCATTATGTACATTACACTGGCATGGACATTTTTGATGGTTTGCTCAATGGTGTGCCCTGGATATCCTGGGACGCCCTTCTGCATTGTATCTTGCCAACAGTTACGATCGTGACTATCGATGTAGCTTTGCTGATAAGAGTCATGCGTTCTTCGATGCTTGAATCACTTGGCAAGCCTTACATCATAACTGCCAGAGCCAAAGGCTTGGACGAAAAAGTTGTCATTTACAAGCATGCGCGAAGGAACGCGTTGATTCCAGTAGCTACCCTTTCAGGAATGCTCGTCGCTGGGTTACTAGGAGGGCTCATTATCACCGAGACTGTTTTTGGTTTCGGAGGTCTGGGGCAGTTTGCCGCGGATGCAGCACGAAACTTCGACACGCCTGCAGTTCTTGGTTACGCGATACTTTCAGCTGTGGTTTTCGTCATAGCAAATCTGATAGTCGATTTACTCTATGCATATATTGACCCGCGGATAAGGTTGGACTAAGAATGAATTTGGAAGAGAGATGGAAAAACTTCAGAGTCGGAATGAGGCCGAGAATCGCTGAATGGCGATTTATGCTAAAGAGAATAAGACAATCTTCTCTGGCCGTCGCTGGCCTACTTATACTATTAGCGTTTGTTGCTATTGCAGTTCTGGCACCAGTTTTGGCTCCTCCATACAGCTCTGACCCGTTTATAGTTCCAGCTGACCGTCTGCTTGCAGCGGTCACTCCATCCCCTACGCCGCCCACGACAGCGCACATTTTCGGTACAATCGGTAGCGACCAAGGTCAGTTTGACCTGTACTACATATGTATTTGGGGGACGATAACGGCCTTTCGCGTAGGAGTCCTTGTTGTGGCAGCGTCTCTGCTGATTGGATTGATCATCGGAACAGCAGCTGCATTCTATGGAGGTATCTTGGATGAAGTATTGATGAGGTTTACAGATGTCATCATTGCATTTCCAACTCTGGTTCTTGCAATGGTTCTTGCCATCGCATTTCCCGGGTCTATTCCCATCAATTTTTCTATGGTTATGCTTGCAGTTTCTTTGATTGTTATGTTTGCTCTACTGGCTATTCGTCCTGACCGTCGTTTGATGCTGGTCGACCTTCTGATCATCGTGTTTTCTTTGTATTCTGTCTTTAGCTTTCCTCTTAATGTACAACTTGGCTTGTCTCAACTTGACAAGGTTTTGTTCGCCATCACGATTGTGGGTTGGCCAGGCTATGCGAGAGTGATCAGAGGGGAGATCATGAGGGTCAAGAATGAAGACTATGTCGAAGCATCAAAGGCCTCGGGTTCTTCAGATTTCAGAACCATAATAAAGCACATTCTGCCAAACAGCATCTACCCGATTTTGATCGTGGCTACACTGGACATTGGTTCCATAGTTCTAACGACTGCTGCACTGGCCTTCATTGGCGTGGGGGCGCCTGTCAATTATGCCGACTGGGGACAGGCTATCAGTAGGGCTCAAAGCTGGATTTCAAGCGCTGACCTCATCATAAAGAACATGCACGTTTTTGTAATACCAGGCTTGTTCATCGTATTCTTTGTCGTAGGCTGGAACCTGCTTGGAGACGCTCTCAGAGACGTTCTGGATCCAATGATGAGGAGGAGATAGAATGAGTCAGGAAAGTATAGTGGACGTACGCGACCTCGAGGTCAAATTCTACACCTATGCCGGCATCGTGGAAGCACTCGATGGAGTGAATCTATCTATTAAGAAAGGGGAGATTTTGGGGCTTGTTGGCGAGACCGGTTGCGGAAAGAGCGTCACGAGCCTCTCAATTATGAGGCTGGTTCCTCCGCCTGGGAAGATTGTTGGAGGAAGAATACTCTACAAATATGGATCGGTGCAGGGCAATGTGCTGGAGATGAGCGACCACTCTCTTAGAAAGCTTAGAGGAAAAGATGTCTCAATGATCTTCCAAGAGCCTAGAGCCTATTTGAACCCAGTGTACTCCGTGGAAGATCAGATAGGCGAGGTCATGCTGGTTCACAAAAAAGAGGAAATACTGCAGAACGCTGTCTCCGCGATAGAGAAAAAGCTTATCGAGAATCGCCGGATCGCGCTTGAAAAACAAAGAGTTCGGCTTGAGAAACAGAAGACAAGGAACAAAAAGGACAAGATGAAGCTTGAGGAACGCAGAGCGAGGCTTGAAAAAGAGATCAGCAAGCTAGCCAGCAAGCCCCCCTCAAATTTCGAGGTTCGCATTTATAAAAGACTTATCAGGAGCCCAAGATCCCGGATCGTGGCATTCCAGGCAAGGTTCAGCCGGAAACGGCAATTCAAGAAGGAGCTTCGAAAGGAAGTCGTGCGGGTCCTGAGGAGCGTGGAGATACCCGATCCGGAACGGGTAGCACGCATGTACCCTCATGAATTGAGCGGAGGGATGGCTCAAAGGATAGTCATTTCTATGGCTTTGTCCTGCAACCCAACGTTGCTGATTGCGGACGAACCGACCACAAACCTCGACGTGACAGTGCAGGCTCAAATCTTGAACCTCATAGTGACCCTTAAGAAGGGTCTCGGGTCGTCCATATTGTATATCACCCACGACCTAGGCGTCGTCGCGCAGTCTTGCGAGCGGGTAGCTGTAATGTATGCTGGAAACATCATTGAGACTGCAGATGTCTTTGAGACTTTCAGCAACCCCCTCCACCCTTACACACGAGCACTTCTTAGGTCAATCCCGAGGCCTGGAGAACCCTTCAGGTCCATCCCAGGATTCGTTCCAAGCTTAGTAAATCCCTTACCTGGATGTAGATTCCATGACAGGTGCGAATACGCGATGGAGATATGCCGCAAAACGAAACCTCCCTTCTTCGAGGTCAAGCCAAGCCACTATGTGGCGTGTCATCTCTATGGAGGTTTGAAATGACCAACCTATTACAATTGAGCAATTTGAAGAAACACTACCCCATACTTGGGGGGATTCTTAAGCGCAGAGTGGCAAGCGTGAGAGCTGTCGACGGGGTTTCGTTGACTATTCAAAGAGGAGAATGTTTCGGGCTGGTCGGAGAGTCAGGTTGTGGCAAGACTACACTGGGGAAGACGGTCCTGCGGCTTTTTAAACCAGACAGCGGCAGCATTTTCTTCGATGCCCCCGAGGACGTTGTCGAGGAGATTATTCGGTTAAAACAGAAAGACCCTCAGTCAAGAAGACTCAGAGCTTTGAGGGGACAGTACGATATTGCAACTTACCACGGCGCAGATTTGCAGCCCCTGAGGAGAAAGATGCAGATAGTCTATCAGGATCCGACGACATCTCTGGATCCCAGAATGCTCGTCAAAGATGTGATTGCTGAACCCCTTGTTGCACAGGGAATAGCGGGGGGTGAAGAAGCGAAGAAGCTGGTCATGGAAATTCTTGAACGGGTCGGCATGAGTGATCGGGCTTTGTACAGGTTTCCGCATGAGTTTAGCGGAGGCCAAAGGCAGAGAATTGCAATTGCCAGAGCGTTGGTCAGTCGACCAAAGTTTGTAATTCTGGACGAGCCCACGTCGTCCGTCGACGTTTCGGTACGAGCTCAGTTGCTGAATCTCTTCACTGACTTGCAGAGAGAGTTCGGTCTCACATACATGTTCATCAGCCATGATCTCAGCATCGTCGAGTGCATCAGCCACAGGGTGGCCATCATGTACTTGGGAAAACTAGTCGAATATGCTGTGACGGACGAGATATTTCACAACCCATTGCACCCCTACTCTCAGGCCCTAATCGCCTCTGTGCCGGTTCCAGATCCAACGCGGAGGAAAAGGCGTGTGCCCTTGACCGGCGAGGTACCCAGTCCAGTCAATCCTCCTGTGGGTTGCCGTTTTCATCCCAGGTGTCCCATCGCCATGGACATCTGCAAGAAGAAAGAACCTGAACTCTTGGATGTTGGAAAGGAGCACTACGTGGCCTGCCACGCAATAAACTCCTCGATTGAAGCGTGAGGATGATGAAAAGGATGCCAAAGAGTCTTCTGAAGATTAGCATGAAAGGAAAATCGAAGAGAATCTGCGCAACCATCTGTTGCGTGCTAGCCATTTTTGCGTTAAACTTGCAGGTGCAGAGGATCTCGGCAGCTTCTGCCCCACAGATTGTGTTCGATCAGACCATCAAACTATTGACGATAGGCCAAAATTTCACACTGACCATAAATCTGACTGACTATCCGAACCTGTATACTTGGCAGGTCGTGCTAAGGTATAACGGTTCCGTCGTGAACCTAACGGACATTTCAATTCCAACGGATAACGTGTTCGCGGGCCGTTTTATCATTCCTATAGAGCAGCCGCTTGACACTCAGGCACGAGGAGACCGCGATAACAAGCTCAACTTCACCATATTTGGTGCCTCGTTAAGGGGCGATGAATCGGTCTCAGTCTCTAATGGTGTGCTGTGCGAGGCTACGTTTACCGCGATGGCAACAGGGGAAACAGCTATAGCTCTGATGACGAACGACAATCCAGTTCATGATTCACTTGGAGCCGCATGGGCCTCGTTTGTGCTGGATCCAGACTTGGTGCCATACGAAAAGTTTTCAACCGTCAGCTGCACAGCGGTAGTTGGCGACGTGGGCAACATTGCGCCAGTGGCCATCTTCACAGGCTTCTCTCCCCCAGTTGACAACGTAACTCATCTCGTGCTTAACATGAACCCGGCAGGGGCGCAAAGATGGGTAGATACATACTTGAACTTCATCACAGTCTTTGACGCTTCAGCGTCACATGACATTGATGG
>Ga0315282_10018315_pt1 | contig 10020 bp, 9 predicted proteins | sample YL17G07_20_MG_FD_203693 | JGI IMG/M metagenome (GOLD analysis project Ga0315282, IMG submission 203693) | Sediment microbial communities from Yellowstone Lake, YNP, Wyoming, USA - YL17G07_20 | ecosystem: Environmental > Aquatic > Freshwater > Lake > Sediment | place: USA: Wyoming | collected... | reverse complement strand
GGACGTGCCGCTCGGCATTCGGTTTGAACCGAGCCGGAAAGGCTCGCCCGAGCCGGAGGTCTTCCAGCTCGTTGACGTGATGGTCGAGGCGAACACCGGCCCCGTCGGCTTCACGGTGAGGAACGACCGGGGAGAATCGGCGGAGGGATACACCACCCGACGAGCACCGTTCCGGGCCTACGACGCGATGAAGCCACTTGACCGCGACACTCGAACGGCGGGGCCGGACCGAGGCAATCTACGTCTCCTGGCGCGTGCCGGTGGACGCGGAGCCGGGCAAGCACGGGGGAACGCTGACAGTTGCCGCGGGCGATGATTCCGCGTCAGTTCCCATCACGCCCGAGGTCTTCCCGGCCACAGTCCCGGAGTGCGGGACGTTCCGCCTCACGAACTGGTTCAGCGTCGGCATCATGGCGGAACGTCACGGGTTAGAGATGTGGTCCGACGCGCACTGGCGGATGATCCGGGCGTACGCCAAGCTCATGCGCCGGGGCAGGCAGACGGACTTCCTGCTGCCAGTAAGTCTGGTCGGTCTCATGGAAGAGCTGAAGGGCACGTTCTCCTTCGACTTCGGAAACGTCGAACGGCTCATCAGGATGTTCTTCGACCTCGGCTTCACCCACATCAACGGAGGACACGTCGCCACCCGCACCGAGTTCGATGCACCGAACTTCGTCCTTTCGGCGCAGCCGAAACTGGATGCCGTCTCACGGGAAGGTTACACCTTCCTTGCGCAGTACCTCACCAACTGGTGGCACTTCCTCCGTCGGAACGGCTGGCAGCACCGGACGATCCAGCATGTTGGCGACGAACCGACGAAGCACTCCGCGAAGGACTACCGAATCCTCTCCGGCATCGTTCGGAAGTTCATGCCGGGGGTCCCCATCATCGACGCCGTGGAGCTTCCCGACCTCGCAGGCGCGGTCGACATCTGGGTTCCGAAGAACAGCTACTACGAGCAGCATCGGGATGACTTCGAGGCATACCGTTCCCTCGGTGACACGATCTGGTGCTACACATGCTGCTTCCCCGGCGGACGGTACATGAACCGCCTCCTCGACATGCCGCTCATCCGTACGCGGCAGATTCACTGGGGATGTTTCCTCTACGACATCCCCGGCTTCTTACACTGGGGGTTCAACCACTACCGGCACTTCCAGAACCCGTTCGAGATGAACTGCCCGGATCACGGCGGTGGCAACAACCTCCCGCCGGGCGATACGCACATCGTCTATCCCGGCGAGGACGGCCCGTGGGGCAGCGTCCGCCTTGAGGCGCAGGCCGCCGGAATCGAGGATTACGAACTGCTGCGGATGCTCGCAGAGACGGATCGGGCGAAGGCGGACGGGATCGTGCGGTCGAGCGTGCGCGGGTTCAAAGACTCCGACGAAGACCCGGCGCAGTCTGCGGCCACCCACCGGCGGCTGCTTCGGGAAGCATCAAAGGCCGAAGAGGACTAGCGGCACAGGCGCGGAGACCTCCCGCGGCGAGTCGGTCGGCGGGCTCAGCGCTTGCGAACCACCACGCGAATCGCCGGGTTCGTACCGAACCGGGCGACGGCGCTGCGCTGGTTGACCGCGATCTCCAGGAGGCCGCTGCTACCGAGATAGGCGACGGCCTGTCCCGGCTCAACGTCCGAGAACGTCCGCCGGAACGGGACCCGCTCCCGGTTGACGAACACCCGTGGCTCGCTCGCGCCGAGCTGGCGGGGCAGAAGATCGTTCCCGATTGTCGTGACGAGGTTGCCGAACCGGTCCGCGATCATCACCGCGCCGACGACGATGAGCCGCTCTCCGTCCCGCTCCACGAGTGGCGACCTGTCCGGCAGCGTCACAAGCTCAGAGGGAGGAACCGGCGAGCCGAGTGCGGACCAGTCGTTCCCGGCGGCCAGCCAGCCCGCCGCCCACGCGAAGACGTCGCGTCCGTGGAACGTGGCGCTCGCTGTCTTCGCCCGCGCCGCAGGGTTTCCCAGCTCCCGCACCTCGTCCAGCGTCGTTCCGCCCAACGCTTCCGGAATGATGCCGTTGTCGGGGGCGATGAACGTCTGCCCTCGGGCTCGCACGAGTATGCCGCGGCGTTCGGACCCAACGCCCGGATCGACGACGACCACGTGAACGGTCCCTGTCGGGAACCACGGCCACGCGTTCCGAAGTGCCCATGCGCCGGCCTGGAGATCGTGGGGCGGCACGTCATGGGTGATCGCGACCACCCGGGCCTCCGGGCACTGCGACAGGATCACCCCTGCCATCGCGCCGACGTAGCCGTCCTGCGTGCCGAAGTCGGTAGTGAGGGTGATGATTGCCGGACGGCTCACGGCGACGGACTCGCCCTTGACGTCACGCAACACGCCTCACCTCCGCCCGCTCCCGCATGAGCGCAATGTTCTCCGGCAACACGACGCCTGCCCCATGCGTCATCGCGTTCGCAGCGCCGAGGGCGAGGGCCTCCCGAAGCTGTCCTGCCATGTCGTCACCGCGTAGCCGTGCCGCAAGCCAGCCAGCGGCGAAGGCATCGCCGCAGCCGACGGTGTTGACCACTTCCGGCGCTTCGGCCTTTCCGCGCCACGCGCCGTCGCGCTCGACCAGGATTGCACCTTCCGCTCCGAGCGACACGGCAACCGCCTCGACTCCCCGTCCGATGAGTTCCCGCGCTGCCCTGACCATCGCATCCACCTCGCGCACCGGGTATCCGACGAGTTCTTCGAGTTCCTCGTCGTTCGGCTTCATGAGCGTCGGGACCGCCTCCGCGCCGAGGCGGAGCGGTTCGTCCGACGTGTCAAGGAATGTGCGTACGCCGCGCTCGCGGCAGTACAGAATGATACGCCGGTACGTGTCCACGGGAGCGCCCGGCGGCAGACTGCCCGACAGCGTCACGAGCTCCGCACCACGAACGGCTTGGGCGAACGCGCCCCGGAAGCGGTCCAGGTCGTCGTGGCTCACCGTGAACCCCGGCTCGCGGACATGGGTCTCTGATCCTACGCGGTTGCCCGCAGGCGGGTCAATGATGGTCGTGTCGATCCGGGTGCGCCCGTCGATCTCGACGAGGTCGCACGGGACGCCCTCAAGGCGACGCCGGTACGCGGGCACATCGTCCCGCCCGACGAAGCCGACGAAGCGCACGTCCACGTCGAGGAGGCGGAAGACCGCAGCGACGTTCGCGCCCTTGCCGGACGGGAGCGTCTCTACCGACTCCGCCTTGAGCGTCTTCCCGACCGCAAACCCCGGCACGATGAGTATCCGATCAATCGCCGGGTTCAGGCCAACAGCGACGACCATAGACCTCTTCTTCCTGTTCTCTTGGTCTTCTTTCCACTCTTTGCGCCTTTGCGTGAGCCATTATGCCTGCAACCCCAGCCGCTCGAACTGCTCCTGAGGCGCGTCGTTCTCCTTCATGAGCCGGACGAGGTGTCGCGCACCCGCGCAACCGGCTCTTCGGAGCTTTGAACGCGTGTCGCCGCTGCATACATTAGCGATGTGCCAACCGTGCTTCGTGCCGGTCCCTATCGGTTCTTCTTCTATGCTGGTGACAGGGAAGAGCCGCCGCACGTTCATGTGGAGCGGGAGGCCAATGTTGCGGAGTTCTGGCTGATGCCGGTCCGACTTCATGAGAACTTCGGTTTCAGCCGGTACGAAATCGCTCGGATTCGGCGCCTCGTCACGGAGCGTCACGAGATCCTCATGCGAGGTTGGAATGAGTACTTTGGTCACTGAGATCGCCTCCGCAAAGGTTACCCGTGTCGCGGTAGCAGACGAAACACTCGTGGTCTACCTGGGTGACGGGCGCACGATCTCAGCTCCTCTCACATGGTATCCCCGTCTGCTCAACGCCTCATCCCAGGAACGCGCGCGTTGGCGGCTCATCGGTGCAGGGCACGGCATCCATTGGCCTGACCTCGACGAAGATATCAGCGTTGAGAACCTTCTCCTCGGCAGACCGTCGGGTGAAAGCGAGCAATCGCTGAGACGATGGCTCAGCGAACGAGAGAAGCACAACCGGTGACGCTCGTCTCCAAACCTAACCCCCCAGCCCTAACCGCTCGAACTGCTCCTGAGGTGCGTCGTTCTCCTTCATGAGCCGGACCAGATGCCCCGTCATCATCCGCTCTACGTCCGGGTCGGTGATCGGGTGCTCCTGTCCGGGGTCCTTCTCCAGGTCGAAGAGCATCGTCGCCGCGAGTTCCTCGGAGAGCGCGGCGTGCGCCGGACGATGAGCGGGAATCCGCAGCAGCGGGCAGCCCTTTGTGAACGAGAACGGCTTGGCCAACGTCGAGGGACGAAGTTCCTCGACGCTGAATGAGTGCCGCATGTGGGTCGGCATGACCGTGTAGTTGGCGAGCGGCTCGTTCGACCGGTCTTTTGGCCCGCGCATGTAGACGTAGCGCCCGTCGGTGACGTTCACTTGCGCCCCGTGCATCCCGAACAGACCTGCCTCGCGGACCGGAGTGTCGTCGGCGATGGTGGCTCGGAGCGGCCTGCCCTGCATGTCCGGCGGCAGTTCGACCCTGAAGAACTCCAGCAGCGTGGCCGGGATGTCTATCGTCTGGACGAGCGCCTGCCGCCGCTCGCCGGACTTGCGGCTGCGCGGGTCCCACACGAAGAACGGCATACGGGCGACCTCGTTGTAGAACGGCTGTGCGCACTTTGCCCACCAGTCGTGCTCGCCGAGGAGGAAGCCGTGATCGGTGTTCACGATGAGCAGCGTGTCCTTCCAGAGGTCCAGTTCGTCCATCAGGTCGAGCACCCGTGCGAGGTAGTCGTCGCACATGCTGTGGAGCGCGGCGCACTCGTAGCGCAGGTGCGCAACCTGATCCTCGGTCTCGGTCACGCGCTGATACTTCGGCCAGTCGAAGTGCGGTCCGCGGTACTGATGCGGGTAAAGATCGCGGTACTTCTGCGGTGAGAAATACGGCTCGTGCGGGTCGAAACACTCGATGTGAAGGAACCAGTTGTCGTCCCGGTGGTTTCTCTGGATGAAGTCTATACCGGAGGCGAACGTCCGATGCTGGTTGTGGTCTTCCTGCCTCGGCATGTGCGCGCGGTTGACCCAGTCCTGCCGGAAGAACCGTTCTTTGTTGCCCCGGTTCCCGACGTTCGGCGGGATGTCCGGGTCGTGCACCTGCCCGATCCACGCGTCGCCTTCCCGCCCTCGAACGCAGTGCCACGTGCGGTACTTTGTGTGATATGTCGCGCCACCCTCTTCCCAGTAGTGGTAGTGGTCGCTCACGAGATGGGTATACGCGCCGTGCTTGTCGAGAATGACGGGCATCGAATCGTCGAACGGTTCGAGCGGCCCCCAACTGCGGTGGAGGAAGTTGTAGCGCCCGGTGTGCAGTTCCCGACGGGCGGGCATGCAAGGCATCGAGCCGACGTAAGCGCGGTCGAACGTTACCGCCCGCTCCGCCAGGCGCGTGAAGTTCGGTGCGTGGACCCAATCGCAGCCGTAGGGCGGCAGCATCCGCCGGTTGAGGGAATCGAACATGACCATGATCGCTTTCATCGGTGGGTCCTTCTCGTGAAGTGGAAGGGGCAGGTTCGTTCGGAGTATATCACGCTCGGAGGACGGGGCAAGGCGACGGCGCGGGATGCAGGTGATGTGCGTTCGCGGGAAGCGGTGGATTGCGGCTATTCACAATCTCGGATATGTTCCAAAGTGAGGACTCGTGCAGGAGTGCGGCGCGCGCAGGCGGGTGGCCTCATGTGCCAGCGGCGTCATGACGTCCGACGATTCAGCGCAAGGTGAGGGCTGCAATGGGAAACGGAATGATTCTTGGCTGCGGTAGCATCGTGGTTGACGTGCTGAAGATGGTCCCGAATTTCAAGGTCGGAGACAAGACGAAGATCATCGAGCAGAAGGGTCGCTCGAAGAAGCTCATCGCCGGTGGCGTGACGCTCAACAACCTCGTCTGGTCGCGGATGCTCGGCGCGAAGTCCGGCGTGTTCGGGCGGCTCGGCAACGACGAGTACGGGAAGTTCCTCGCCAGAGAGATGGATCGGTTCGGCGTCAACCACACGTACCTTTCCGTCATCGAAGGCGAGGAAGCGCCGTACACCGACTTCTTCCTTGACCAGCAGCCGGAGCGGACGCTCTTCATGTTCTTCGGCACGACTGCGACGACGACCCCGGAGTACATCAGGGAACAGTGCGCCGACGGGATCAGAAAGGCGTCATACGTCGTCACGGAGATCAGCCAGCTTCCCCTCGACACGGTGATCGAGATCGAGAAGATCGCTGAGGCGGCAGGTGTACCGGTTGCGGTGGACCTCGATATCGCACCGAGCAACACGATCATGCAGTACATCGGCACGGCAGGGCAGTACGAGGAAATCGCCCGTCGCGCGACGGTGCTCAAGCCGTGCGACGCCGCCGCGACCGAGTTGACGGGTACGGATGATTTGGAGAAGGCGATCCAAAAGATTCATAGCGACTTCGGCAAGCACAAGCTCGTGGCCATCACCGCTGCGGCGAAGGGCAGTGTGCTCTACGACGGGAAGAACGTGCACTGGGAGAAAGTGCTCGACCTCGGCAAGGTCGGGCGGAAGCTCGTGGACCCGTGCGGCGCAGGCGACGCGTACTTCGGAGGCATGAACGCGGCGCTCAACCGGCTCGGTTTCGGCGCGCCGCTTGCCGACATCGGAACCATTGCGAACGCGACCGCCGCGCTCTGCTGCTCCGAATACGGCGCATTCCCCGTCGATCCGAAGACGCCGAAGCAGAATATCCGAAAGCTCGTCGCCGCGAATCGCAATCAGAAGGAAGCAGACCGGCTCGTCCCGGCATAAGGGGCCAGAAACGTCCAGCTACGCCGCTGGTTCAGCCCTCGGGCCCCCCGACGATGAGACCGGTTGATCCTATCGAAGGCTTCGTGGTCGGCAGGCAGGAATGTCCGCCCTACTGACCCCAAGATCAGGTGGGGCAGGCATTCCTGCCTGCCCGAGACCAATTATCGCAGCTTGTCGGTGAAACCAGACGGCTTCCGCACGGAACTGAAGCGAGGATCACGTGGCAACCGACCGAGCGAGTACCGTTCAGGCGCGCCTGAAACGCATCGTCAACGCAATGAGCGCGCAGCTCGCGCGCATCCGGGACATCGGCCCCGTCGGGTACTACGGTCCCCTCTTCGGCGAGGTACCGGACTCTGACTACTGGGTGCTTACCGGCAGGGAGCGCTCGCGCCACCTTGCCGACAAGGTCTCTGCGTCGCTGGCGAGCACCGGGACTCCGTCGTACTTCGTCGATGCGGCGAACGACCTCGGGCACTTCCGCCTGCTGACCCCGAAGGATCGAGTTCTCCTCTTCCATCGCCGGGGCGAACCGACGAACCGTCTCCTCAGGCTCCTCCGCGCCATCCCGGATACGGTTCCGCTCGACGTGATCACCGATCACCCGGAAGGGTGGCCGAGGAAACCGGGGGTGCTCCTGCCCGTGGTCGCGCCGGACCCGCTCGCGCCGGAGGTGGAGCGGGACATTATCTCCCTTGCGATTGGGGACTCCCTCGTCTGCGGCCTCGAGAGCGCGCGGAAGTTCACCGAGGTCGAGTTCCTCAAGGACCACCCGAAAGGCAGCTTGGGCAAGAGCATCGCCGCCGCGCAGCCCGAAGGAAAGGCGGGTGCGGTGAAGTATCTTTCGCCTCCGGAACAGGCGTTCGCGGCATTGGCGGATGAACGCGACGGGGTGAGAACCCTGCTCGACACCCTCGACAGCGCGGCGGTGAGCGGGTGGCTGGAGCTGTTCAACCGCCCGTGGACGCGGATCATCACGACCGGGATGGGGAAGCCCGGATACTGTTTGCGCTACCTGACCGTCTTGCTCGGCGAGGTCGGCAAGCCAGCGTTCTACCTGCATCCCGCCGAGGGCGTCCACGGCGACCTCGGCAGGATCGGTCCGAACAGCCTCGTCGTGGCATATTCACACAGCGGCGAAACGGAGGAGGTGCTGAGCATCCTGCCGCGCATGAAGGAGCGCGGCGCAACGCTGATCTCGCTGACGAACAACCCGGAGAGCAGCCTCGGCAGGGCCAGCGATGCGGTCTTGAAGTCCGGCGCCCCCGAAGTCGATCCGATCCGAAAGGCACCAACCGGGTCAACAACCGCCTCACTTGCCTTCATGACGGCGCTCGCGTGTGCGGACCTACCGGTGAAACCGTCGTAAGGCTACACCCTTCGCGGGAACCAACATGTCCATCACGTTGCCACAAAAGAAGTTCGAGGACGTGGTGCTATTCCTGCTCAGCCGCGCCCTGGGGCAGCGGCTCGGAGTCACCAAGCTCTGGAAGCTCGTGTACTACGTCGATGTCATGCACGTCGAGCAGTTCGGGCGAGCGGTCACCGGTGTGCGGTTCATCAAGGACCGGCACGGACCGGTTCCGGCTGAAGGGCTGGCGCTCGTCGAACGATTGGGTGAACGGAGGGCCGCCAGCTTGGAGAAGGCGCGTCGGTTCCGCCACTACCAGCACCTCTGCCGTGCGATGGTGCCGCCGGACCTGCGCGACTTTGAGTTCTCCGAGCGGGCAGTTCTTGAGGAAGTGGCACTCGAGTGGATGCAGGCGACCACGAAGCAGCTTGAGCTTGCGATCCGCGAGAGCCAACCGTGGAAAGCCGCGCGGTACGGCGACCAGCTGCTCATCGTCGGGCGATCAGGAGCGGCCTGAGCGCGGCGTTTGCCGCCGGCGTTGCCCGTCATCACCGAGATGCCCACGCGCCCCCGATGGTCGCGCGTCGCGGATCAAGCGCACCCCTCATGGAAGAGGCGAGACAGGTGCAGTACCTGACGTTGCGGCGCTGGATGATCTGCCTGCTCCTGTTCGCATTCATGGTCGGCGGGTTCGCGCTGCTTGCCGTGGCCCTCGGTTCAACCTGGATACCTCCCCGGCAGGTGTTCGAGAGCCTCCTCAGCGAGCGGGGAGTCACGAGCGTCATCGTGCGGGACGTGAGGCTGCCGCGCGTGCTGCTTGCCGGCGTCGTCGGAGGCGCTCTTGCCGTCGCCGGGGTTGTCTTTCAGGCGCTCCTGCGCAACCCGCTCGCGGATCCGTTCGTCCTCGGCGTCTCCGGCGGTGCGGGTCTCGGCGCGGTGATCGCCGTCGCGTTCGCCGGTCAGATCACGGTCGGCGGGCTGGCCGGGATGCCGATTTTCGCGTTCGCTGGCGCTCTGGCGGCCATCGTCCTGGTCTACCTTTTGGCGCACACCGGCGGTGCGGTGAACCTGCACACCATGCTCCTGGCGGGGGTCGTGACGAACGCGATCTGTTCGTCGGCGATCATGGCGCTCACCGTGACGCTGTCGTACGACCAGCTTCAAACGGTCATCTTCTGGCTCATGGGACACCTGAGCACGATGCGCATGGTCTCGGTGGGCCATCTCGCGCTCTACGTGCTTGCGGGTCTGGCGATCCTGCTTGCCATCGGGCGCGACCTCAACCAGATGAGCCTCGGCGAGTCGCAAGCGGCGATTCTCGGCACCAACGTCGAGTGGACCAAACGGTTGGCATTCCTCGGCGCCTCGCTCATCACCGGGGGCGCGGTGGCCGCCTCCGGGATCGTCGGGTTCGTCGGTCTCATCGTCCCACACGGCATGCGGCTCCTCGTCGGACCCGATCACCGAATCCTGATGCCGGCCTCATTCCTCGGCGGTGCGGCGTTTCTCATGTTCGCCGACGCCGTTGCCCGGACCGTCATTGCCCCGACCGAGCTACCCGTCGGGGTCATCACCGCGCTCATCGGCGGCCCGGCGTTCCTCGTGCTGCTCATCCGACGGACGAGGCGGTAGCCGGAGCGTGCGGCAGAAGCGCGTGCGGGAGAAGCCCGACGTAATGCGGATTCCAGTTAGAGATCGTGCATGTTGAGAGTAGGGGCGAGGCATGCCTAGCCCCTACAAGATGCTGTACCTACACGAGTTGTAGGGGCACGGCGCGCTGTGCCCCTACGGGTATCTCCACACAATCTTTCAGTCAAATGCGTATAGAAGGGGCAGGAACGCGAGGGCATTTCGATTGTAGTAACTGTCTTGGGTGTCAAGGGAGCATGG
>Ga0315282_10018314_pt1 | contig 10021 bp, 6 predicted proteins | sample YL17G07_20_MG_FD_203693 | JGI IMG/M metagenome (GOLD analysis project Ga0315282, IMG submission 203693) | Sediment microbial communities from Yellowstone Lake, YNP, Wyoming, USA - YL17G07_20 | ecosystem: Environmental > Aquatic > Freshwater > Lake > Sediment | place: USA: Wyoming | collected... | reverse complement strand
ACAAGGACGCCTATCCCAAAGACCCGACCCGGTGCGTGAAGTCGGGCGCCGGCAGCGGGAACGAGGGGCCCTTCGCATGGCTGGTGTGCCTGGTGATCGTCCTGTTCATGGGCCTGGTGGCCGCCCTCATCTATGTCTTCGAGAAGGGCGGGAAGGAGAAGAAGCAGGACGAGGAACCGCCCGAGGACGATGAGGAGGATAAGGAAGGACCGACGCCTCCACCGTCGACGAAAGAGGCCGCCGGCGAGGAGGAGTGATGGCCCCCGGGCCATGGCCCGAGGGCAATGTTTGAATACTCACATGGAATCGCTTTAACGAAAGGACGAAGGACATGGAAGAGGAATGTCAGAGGAAGGTATGGACATGAGGAGCGCGAGGAGTTGCATAGCGGTGCTGATGGTCCTGCTGATGATCGGGTCCTCCGCGGCCACAAGCCTGGCCGGAGCGTTCGCCGGGCCCCATGGCCGGGCGTCCGGGGCGGATGTCGCGGTCATCAGCGTCTATAGGATGGCCCCGGGCACGCCGAAGGTCGGTAACAATATCTCGTTCAATGCGACCATTAAGAACGTCGGCGATGTGAACGCGACCAACGTGACCATCACGATACAGGCCATGAACAACACCCTGGGTGCGCCTATAAACCTAGGGACCTTTCACACTGGCCACGACAACGGGATGCCCAACATCACAGGGAAGCCCGCATCCACCCCGCTCTATTTCTGGTTCTACTGGAACACGAGCAAGACGGGGCTCGAGGTCACGGCCGGCTTGACGTATACCGTCACTGTCACGGCCTCGAACAAGACGGATCTGAACGCCTCGAACAACTCGGCGGCATGCCAGTTCAACTTCTTCCCGGCGGACAAGAAGGACCCGCATGTCGTCAGCATAACGGCAACGCCGATCGCGGTCATCGTCGGGCAGAACGTCACGATCAACGGGACCTTCAACAACAACGGGTCCCTCCCGGCGCCAGCGGAGCCGGTCTTCTTCTATCTTGACTACGTGATGGGCCAGGCCAACAAGGACATCTTCAACACGACGCTGGACCTCACGGGCCTGTTCGACATAGGTGACCCTGTCTCGAAGGAGTTCGAATGGAACACGACGGGCGCCGTCATCGGCAACCACACGGTAACCGCCATGGTCCCGAGCACCGGCAGCAATGTCACCACGGGCAACATCACGGTAAAGCCCGTGCCGCCGCCTCCCGGGAAACCCGACCTGACAATTCTCACGCTCGGCGTGAACAGGACCTCGATATTGCAGGGCCTGCCGCTGAACCTATCGGTGACCATCAAGAACGTCGGCAACAACGTATCTATTGCGACCAGGGTCAACATCACGGACACCATGACGATCTACACATCGGACTTCGGAATACCCGCCATGACAGCCGGCCAGGAGAAGGTCTACTACTACAACATAGACACCGCCAAGCTCAGCGTCGCCTTCCACAACCTGCAGGTATGGGTCGACAGGCCCAACATCAACGAAGAGTGGAACGAGACGAACAACACGAAGTACGTCAAGTTCAGCGTCATCTCCAAGCCGGACCTGGAGATCTCGGAGATGAAGTTCTACGAGAACGCATCCTGGAGCGAGATAATAACGGCCCCGCAGGGCGACCTCATCAAGATAACCGTCGATGTGAAGAACAAGGGCCACAACTCGTCGAAGAACGGGACCCAGCTCGTGTTCTACCTGGACAACACGAACAACCCGATCAACACGATGCTGCCCTACGGCTCCGGTGCCGGCCAGACCTCGTGCTCGGCGAAGAACGGGACCATATCCCTGCTGCCCTATGCGCCAGGCGCGGACTACAATCCCCTGTGCATATGGAACACCTCCGCCGTAACCGTCGGCCAGCACAAGATAATAGCCATCGTGGACACGACCAACATCAATGACGAGCTCAACGAATCGAACAACCAGGTTTCTAGGAATTTCACCGTCACCGCGGTCATCAAGCCGCCGGACCTTGCAATCGACAGCCTCCACCTGTCGAGCACCTCCGTCGCGGCCGGCGACAAGGTCCTGGTCAACCTAGTCGTCTCGAACAAGGGCCAGGGCCCGGCGGAGAACATCGACCTGGACGCCTCACTGGAGACGATCGGCGGCGTCGAGCTCGCGGTCATCAACCACACCGTGCTACCGATCCTGAACGCCGGTTCCCCGCTGTCCCTCAGCCTGGTTTGGAACTTCTCGGAGAACCTGCAGGTGGGCAACTACATCGTCACCGTTGTCCTGGACAAGAACCACAAGATCCACGAGACCAACGAGAACAACAACGAGAACAGCACACCGGTCAAGGTGGTCGAGCGTGTCCCCTTGCAATCGAACCCGACCATAACATCCATCGACACGCCGGTGAAAATGACGCAGGACAAGAAGTTCACGGTCACGGTCAACCTGGTCAACAAGGGCAACAAGGACTCCAGGGACCTTGTCCTGAACGTGTTCGTCGACGGGACCAAGGTCGGCACCCAGACGCTCTCGGTCCTTGCAAAGAACGGGACCACGGCCAAGATGGAGTTCAATGTGACCATCAAGGGCAAGGGAAAGCACTGGATAAACGCGACCCTGATAGAGGGCGGCGTGATCAAGACCATGACCTCGCATCCCGTGGACATCGCGGCGGCCTCGACCTCCGCGTTCACATCCACGAACACGATACTGCTCATACTGGCCCTGCTGCTGCTGGTGGCCATCGCGGTGGTCCTGATGGCGGCGGGCAAGAAGAGGCCATCCGAGTACGATGATGAGGACGAGGACAAGGAGGACGAAGAGAAGGAGAAGGAGCCGGTTGAGGCAGCCGGCGAGGAGGAATGACCGCCCAGGCCTCGACGATGAGAGACATGTACCGAAGAAAAGAAATACTCGTGATTCGGAGGAATACCTCTAGGTATGGAGATAAATAGTTTTTATAGGTGAATGATATTTCGATATTATAGGCAGAAAATAAAGATGGAGACATGAACGGAAAGGTGGTAGAAAAATGAGGACCAACAAGCTCTTGGCATGCATCATCGTGTGCATAATGCTGACGGGCGCGTTGCCCATGACGTCGTCCGTGGTCGGAGCGAAGACCGGCTCCAGGGACGCCGACAACGACTTCGCCCACGCGACATCGATAATCTCGGACGACATACTGATACACAGCACCCTCGACGGCGGCAACGACCCCTACGACTATTATAAGATCCAGCTGAACAACACGGCCGGCAGTGCGGAGAAGCTCACGATCAACTCGACGGCCGACTGCTCCGGTGTTTGCGTCATGAGAATGAACGTCTTCGACCCGGACACCTACTGGATAGCATACGACCTGTCGCTCAATGTGACATCCTTCCTGTCGGTCATAGCCGCTTCCTCGGGCTGGTACTACATCGAGGTCGAGGGCCAGGGCCAGCTGTTCACCTACGGCCTCAGGTTCCAGAAGACCTCCGTGGCAGGGACCACGAACGCCAATGTGAACGCGGCAACGGCTGTGACCGTTTCCTCGTTCCCGACCAACATCACGGGGTCGTTCAAGAACTCCTCGACCGCCTCGGCCGACCCGCAGGACTTCTACAAGATACACCTCGACAAGGTCGCAGGGGACCACACTGACATCCTGATGGTCAAGTTCATTATGCCCCTGGCCCCGGCCAAGGCCTGCATAGAGCTGTATTACGCCTCGAACAACACTGGTATCCAGGGCATGTTCAATGGCAAGGGCGCATCCTTCATCTACAACCCCATGGGGACCATCTTCACCTTCGCGCCCAAGCTGACCTCGGACTTCCTGATAAGGGTCTGGGGCTACGACGGCTCCGGAACCTACAACCTGCTCATCAAGAAGGTCACGGCCCATCCGGACGCGAACAACGACAAGGGCACGGCAACGCAGGTGTTAGGGACGGGCAAGACCCACTCGGACACCGGCACGGGCTCCGTGGCCTCCTCCATCGATAACAATGATTACTTCAAGTTCAACGGCAAGACGAAGATGCACATCAACGCGACCCTGGACTCCCAGGACTACGACAAGGAATTGAACCTGCCAGTCATCTACCTGCACCTCATCAACTCGTCCGATTACGAGTACTCCGAGGCCGAGCTGGACGTCATCAGGATGACGGCCGACCCGCAGTCGGTCATCGAGGGAGACCTGCCTCACAACGACACATACTATCTGTGGGTCGAGAGCAGCGGCGGGGCCGGGAACTACCAGCTGAACATCACCGCGAACACGCCCCCGCAGGTCGTGCTCACATACCTGCTCTCGGGATTCGAGATGTTCATCTGGGAGAACGGGACCAACACCAGCCTCGCGATGAACAAGATATTCCAGGACTTCGACGGCGACCCCATGACCTACTCGGCAGAATCGAACCCGAACATGGATGTCACCATCAATCCGACCACCACTGTCGTGACCTTCAAGCCGAAGCCGTCCTACAAGGGCCCGATCTGCGAGAACCTCACAGCCACCGACGACCACAGCGCCAAGGGCACGGTCAAGGTCTGCGCCAAGGTCTACGGCATCAACCATGCGCCGTACATCAGGAAGTACCTCAACGAAACATATCCGAACGACATCCTTGTCATAAAGACAAGCACGGTCTATAAAGACCTGAACCTGACCCAGTACTACGGAGACCCGGACCCGACGGACAAGCACTGGTACAGCGTCATCGGCAACGACAAGGTCTACGTCAAGCCCTGGGAGGAGACCCCTGTGACGCCCCAGCACTACAACAACGGCGGCCTGACGATCATGGCCCCGAATTACGAGGTCACCGAGTTCGTCCAGTTCTACTCCAAGGACAACGGCTATCCGTATCTGACCTCACCGCCCTTGAACCTGACAATACAGGTATCGACCGGTGAGGTCCGGATCCTAGCCTCGAACCCTGGCGAGATCAGGTTCATCGAGGACGGTTCCACGACATTCCCGGTGAACAAATACCTCTACTTCAAGCAGCCGGCCCCGGCTGACGACACCATTGCCTACACGGCCGTGGAGCCCACGAACCTGTCGGTCGTCATCACGAACGGCAACGCCACCATAACGCCGAGGCCCGCAGACTGGTGCGGCAGCCAAGTGATAAAGTTCACGGGCACGGGCGTGAAGAACACCAAGGCCACCAACAGCACGAGCCTCAAGGTCGTGGTCACATGCGTCAACGACCCGCCGGTCATCAAAGAGACCACACCGGCGATCCCAGGCACCGGCAACCTGAACGTGGACGAGGGCGGCAAGCTCCAGTTCAAGGCCATCGCCACGGACCCGGACACGCCCATGAACATGATAAAGTTCAGGTGGTACCTGGACGGCGCCTTGCAGGCCAGCGCCATCAACATCTTCAACTATACGCCGAACTTCGAGATGGCGGGCGTCCACAACATATCGGTGACCGTCAACGACACCGAGCTGCAGATCAGCTACACTTGGCACAACATAACGGTCAACAATGTCAACCGCAACCCGACCGGCGTGCGCATCCTCGAGCCGGCGAACAACACCAACTTCACCAAGGGCAAGCTGGTAGCGTTTAGGGCCGGCACGGCGACGGACCCGGACAAGGGCGATGTGGTGACGTACAAGTGGTACGACAACGGCGTCCAGTTCGGTGCGACCCAAGAAGTGACCACATACAAGTTCAAGGACAAGGGCACGCACACGATCAAGCTCGAGGCCAGCGACGGGCACGGCGGGGTGACGCCGGTCGAGATCAAATTGAACATAAAGGAAACGAAGAAACCCGGATTCATCCCGTTCATGGACGCGTCGCTCGTGGTCGCGGCCATGGTCATAGTGGCCTGCGCCGTGGTGGGCGTGGCCCGCAGGAAGAAGTGAGCGCAGAAAGGCGAGTTTACGAGGGGCCTCCGGGCCCCTCGCGTTTTATTTATTTTTCGAGGTCCAGGTCCACCTTTTCGGTACCGCCATCCTTCTCGAGGAGCTCCTGCAGCCTCGCCTCGGCTCCATCCAGCCGCTGGCCGCAGCGCTTGGAAAGCGTCAGCCCTTCTTCATAGAGGGCCAAGGACTTCTCGAGCGGCATGTCCCCGGCCTCCAGCGAACGCACGATCTCCTCGAGCCGCTTCAGGTCATCCTCGAAGCTCGACCCGTCGGCCCCATCGGAACCTCTCGTCTCCCCTGTCCTCTTCGCCATACTGCTCAGCTCTCCCGGTCCGTGCGGGCCTTCCTGCGCCGGGCCTCGACCCGGGCATCCATCTCGCCCATGTGGACCATGACCTTGATGCCATCGCCGACCTTGACCTGTTCCGGGTCCTTCACGACCCGCCCCTGGCCGTCCATGGTGATGCTGTAACCCCGGCCCAGGATCGCCCTGGGGTCCAGCGATGCCAGGGCCCGCTGGGCCAGGGCCAGCTTGTGCCGGTCGCCCTCGATGATGGCCCTGGTGGCGTCCTTGAGGGCCTCGGTCGAATCGTCCAGGGCCTGGCGGTACTGCTCTACGATGTCCATGGGCCTCGACATGGCCCCGCTGACCATGAGCAGCCCGAGCTTTTCGCGCCTCCGCGCGACGGTCGCCCTGGCCCTCGAGGCGACCGTGGATATCATGGCCCTGACACGGGCCCTGATGTCACGGGCGTCCTGGAAGACGGTCTCGGCCGCCTGTGACGGTGTCGCGGCATATTTGTCGGCGACATAATCGGCTATGGTCCTGTCGACCTCGTGGCCTATGCCTGTGACGACTGGGACCCCTGACGCGGCGATGGCGCGTGCCAGCGCTTCGTCGTTGAACGCGGCCAGGTCCTCCGGGCTGCCCCCACCCCTGGCTACGATGATGACATCGATATGTTCGGCCTGTGCGACCCGGTTCAGGAGTTCCAGTGCGTGTATGAGCTCCTGAGGCGCGGAATCGCCCTGGACGCTGGCCTGTGAGAGCAATAAGTTCGCCGCCGGCCACCGCGTCGTGGAGACACGAACGATATCCTGGATCGCGGCGCCCGTCCTTGATGTCACGAGGCCGACGACCCTCGGGAACTTCGGTATGGGCCTTTTCCTGGCATCGTCGAACAGCCCCTCGGCCTCGAGCTTCTTGCGGAGCCGCTCGAAGGCCTGATGAAGGGCCCCGAGCCCTTCCTGCTGGAGCCGGTCGACGGATATCTGGTACTGGCCGGACCGCTCGTAGAGCCCGATACTGCCAAAGGCCACGACCTTGAGGCCCGGCTCGAGCTTGAAGGTCAGGCTCCCGGCACGGCTCCGCCACATGACGCAGCGGATGACGGCATCGGCGTCCTTGAGGCTGAAGTAGATGTGCCCGGAGCTCGGGACGCTGACCTCGAAGACCTCGCCGACGATGTAGACGTTCTTGAGGCCGGGCTCGCCCATCAGCCTGTCCTTGATGATCTTTGTGACCTCGGAGACCGTGAGCGGCTTCTTTTCCTTGGCCTGCGGGGCCTTGGCCCCCTTGCCATCGCCGAAGTCGTATATTCCTTGCTGGACCTGTTTGTCGTTGCTCACGGGATTGGGACCGAGGTTCGGCGATAAAAAGCCTTCCGTGGTTGACAGCCTGGGCCCAGAAAGATATTTCCGTGGACCCAGGGATAATGGTCGGGGGTCAGAAGCATGGTATTCCTTGACGAACTGAACATGAACGAGTTCTCGGAACGGGTCAAGAAAGGCTGCCTTGTCATAGTGCCCATGGGCTCCGTCGAGGAGCACGGAGAGCACCTGCCGCTATGCACGGATTCCATACAGTCCGAGGCCTTGGCCAAACGGCTCGCGGAAAAGTTCGATGCGATGATCGCGCCGGCCATCCGCTACGGGGAATGCCAGTCCACGAGGAACTTCCCAGGGACCATCACCATCAGCTTCGACACGCTCAGGGCCCTGGTCCGCGAGGTCCTCGAGGAGCTTCACAGGAACGGCGTCCGGCGCATCCTCGTGCTCACGGGCCATGCGGGCCGGGCTCACATGATAGCTCTCCGCGAGGCCGGGAGGGAGGTCGTTTTCAAGCATCCGGACCTCAAGCTAATGGTCCTCTCGGACTACGAGATCGCCTACGAGCTCCTCGGGAAGGGCTTCGATAAGGACGACGGCCACGCGGGCACCATCGAGACATCCAGGGTGATGCAGCTGCGACCCGAGCTCGTGAAGGGAAGGCCCAAGAAGGCCAAGGCCAGGCCACCTAAGTACCTGATAGTCCACGACCCCGAGAGGTTCATCCCGAGGGGCATATGGGGCGACCCGACGAAGGCCACCGCCGAGAAGGGGAAGAAGGTCGAGGACTATGTCTTCAAGGAACTGGTCAAGATGATCAGGAAGGACCTCATGTCCTAGGCCCTATTTTTTTGTGAGATCCTCGACAAGCTCCGCGACCCTCGAGAATCCTCGCCGCTTGGCCTCGGACTTGAGGAATTTCATTATCCCGGAACCGTACTGGGCCGCGGTCTTCTTCTGGACCGAGAGCTTTTCCGAGAGCCCCAGCGCCCTGGCCATCATCCTGAGGGCGACCTTCCTCTCGCCGCCGGATACCTTGAGCTCGGGCGGGAGGGCCTTGACCTTGTCGATGAATTTCGGCTCTAGGAACGGCGTCACGATCTCGCGTTTCATCGACCGGGCCATGCGCCGGTCCATCTCGACCCGGGACAGCGCGATGTCGAGGTCCGCATCGAGATGGGCCTGGAGCTGTGTCGGAAGGAGCTTCTCGTACCGCGCGTACCCGCCGAAGAGCTCGTCCCCGCCGTGGCCAACGAGGACCTCCCGTGGACCTTGCTCCTTCAGCACGAAATACAGCGGCATCGTGAACGAAAGTACAACAGGGTCCTTCGAACCAGTATGCGCCACTACAGCGGGCACGGCATCGAGAACCTCCTCGGGCCTGAGGACGACCTCCTCGAGCTCAAGCCCGAGTCCCAGCTCCTCCGCGGCCGTCGCCGCGGCCCTCAGGTCGTTGCTGCCCGGAAGGCCCACGACAACCGGCGCGATGGATATGGAAGGGCCGAACCTTTTCATTGCGGCTGCCGTCAGAACTGTGCTGTCGAGCCCGCCTGAGAATGCCGAGGCCACCTCCCAGACCCCGTCCTTGGCCTTGGCGTCGGGGAACGAACCGAATAGTATTTTCAAAAGGTCCTGCGCGATGGTCTGCCCCGTTCCCAGCGGAACCGCCCCCATTGTTGCGACCAACCCTATGACCTTGGTGGCTTTTTAATTGATTCTTCCAGCCAGGCCCAATCCACAAGACAAGGTCCCACTATCAGGCATGCAACATAGAATTCCGAGAAAAATCATAGGAAAGACTTATTTATCTGATTATATATTCAAGCGACGATAATAATATAGATGCCCGACGGTGAGCGCCATCGCCGTGGCTTTGGAAGGCGACGATTTGGACCCAGACCTTGCAGCAAAGAATTGCCTGAGAAGCGTCATGGATGTCAAGCCCAAGGAGCATCTGGTCATCGTTTGTGACAAGAGCCTCAAGAACCTCGGCGAGATATTCAACAACGGCGGCAAGCATCTGGGCCTCGACACCAAACTTATCGCGCTGGACGACTCGAAGATAAGGAAGACGGCCCCCAAGGAGCTCATCAAGACCCTGAAGACCACGGATGTCGACATCTTCGTCAACATCCTCCGCGGGATGAGCGAAGAGACCCCATTCAGGATCGATATACTCATGGCCGAGAACGACCGCAAGGTCAGGCTCGGTCACTGCCCCGGCCTGACCAAGGAGATGTTCACCAGCGGCGCGCTGGCCATGACCGAGGCCGACTACAGGAAGATGAACAAGCTCAAGGACCGTATCATCGCCGCATGCAAGGACGTCGAAAAGGTCAGGATAACAACGCCCGTCGGGACTGACCTGACAATGAACGTCAAGGGGCGGGAGTTCTTCACCGACATCAAGGTGGACTGGAAGACGATGAAGTGGATGAACCTGCCCGTGGGCGAGGTCATGTCGGGACCCCACGAGGACTCGCTCGAGGGCACCCTCGTCTGCACTCACAGCATTGGCGGCATCGGGAGGCTCAAGCACTCTGCCACCGTCACCGTCAAGAAGGG
>Ga0315282_10018312_pt1 | contig 10023 bp, 8 predicted proteins | sample YL17G07_20_MG_FD_203693 | JGI IMG/M metagenome (GOLD analysis project Ga0315282, IMG submission 203693) | Sediment microbial communities from Yellowstone Lake, YNP, Wyoming, USA - YL17G07_20 | ecosystem: Environmental > Aquatic > Freshwater > Lake > Sediment | place: USA: Wyoming | collected... | reverse complement strand
GACGAGGCCAAACTCAATTAAGCTCCAGATTGGAACGGAGAACTGGATCGTCCATCCAAAGGATTGTTTGTTGATCACATGAATGAGAAGGAGGGAGAGGAGAAAACCGCAGAGCAAACCGAGGGCGAGGCTGAAAAGGCCGATCATTCCTGCCTCGATCAACACCGTCTTCTCGACCTGGTTTTGGAACGCCCCGACCGCCCTGAATATTCCGATATCCCTCTTTCTCTCAATGATCAATGCGTTCAAGGAATTGATGATCCCGAGGATCGCCACGAAGATTGCAATCAGTTCAAGGGAATAGGTGATGGTAAAGGTCTGGTCAAAGATGTTAAGGATTTCATTTCGCAATTCACGGTGGGAGACCAAAAAGAGCTGATAGGGTTTCGAATATCTTTCCCGGATCATCTCTTTAAATGTTTCGAGGGAGACCCCTTTCTTTAGGTAGATTCCAGCGCTATGAATAGTTTCGTCATCCCAGAGCGATTGGAAGAGCTTCCTTTCTATCAATATCATTCCCCAATCCGTGGAGTAATCGTAGAAGACTCCTGAAATTAAAAACTCCCTTTCTCCCCGAGGGGTATTGAGTCTGATTCGATTCCCTGCTTCGACCCCATGCCGGAGGGAGAAACTCTCTGTAACAAGAACGGACTGACCTGCGACGAACTGATTGAGAATGGTCTCGGGATTGCCCCGGGTGAAACGAATCACCTTCATATCGAGAAAAACCTCTCCGTTCACGGCGGCGATCACAGCAGGCTGACCTTGATATTCTATCTCCAGTGCTCTAAAAGAGTCCACCGCCTTGACTCCGGGCAGGGAAGGGAGGGCCCTTGAGACCTCTATGGGAAGGAGGGCGGAGTAACCCGTCAGGGAATAGGAGCCCGGAAAGATGAAGACATCTCCGTTCAACGATTGCTCTACCCAGAGGTCGACCGTTTTTCTGAAACTCAGGATCATAATGGAGATGCTGATGAGCATGGAGAGGGCAGTCATCAATGCAGCGATCGTGATCACCGTCCTTGCCATAGAGTCCTGAATATATCGGCTTGCCAACTTTCCTTCAACACCCAAGAGGAAATGAAGAAGCGGAGCAAGGAGACGGTTGAGGCAAGACGTGACGAAGGGAATCAAGAAGGACATCCCGATGACGATGAGGAGAGCCGACAGGAAACCAAAGAGAGGTCTGTTATAGACTGGCCTTTGAAGGGCAAATAAGAAGGAGAGAATGAGAAGAAGGATGCCGATGAGACTGAAGTGTCCGACATGGATCTTCACCTTTGTTTCAAGGGTCCCCAAAGATAGGGCCTCCCTCGGTGCAATCTTTGATGCTTCCCTCGCAGGACCAAGGGCGGAAAGAACCGAGGCGAGGAACCCCAAGCCAAATCCTTCCATTAATATCAATGGGGAAAGGGAGAGATGTTCTGTCTTTACGAGAATGTAAAGGGCCGTGATCGTCCTGGAAACGAAGTAGAGCATCATCTTTGCCAGGCCTATTCCCATCCCTATGCCAATGAAACTTCCAAACGCTCCGATGATTCCAGCCTCACATATCAAGAGGCCCAGGATCTGAGATCGAGTGACACCGATGCTTCGGAGCATTCCGATCTCTCTCCTCCTTTGAATGACTGAGGTGGAGATGGCATTATAGATGAGGAACATCCCCACCACCAATGAAATGAAACTCAGGGCGGTCAAGTTGAGATGGAAGGCAGAGACCATCTTTTCAATCTGGCCACTGCGAGCCTCGGGTCTCCGAATTTCAGTCCCCTGAGGGATAACCCTCTTCAGATCTCTCTCCACCGCATTCAGGTTTACCGATTTATCCACGATGAGATCGATCCGATCGATCAGTCCGATCTTCTCTAAGGCCTCTTGAGCGGAGGCGATGTCCATGAGGCCAAAATTTCCCTCCAGGGATTTTGCAGGTCCCTCCATCTTTAAGAGGTTTGTGACAGTGAGGACCACTTTTTTTGACCCGAAAATAAGAGGAAGAGACGAACCCTTCTTCAGCCCGTGTCGGTTGGCCAATTTTTCGGTGATGGCAATGGCCTGAGGATTTTTTAGAAAACTGAGATCTTCTTCTTTCGACTCGTCAAATTGATAATCCCTGAACTGCTGATCACTGAAGACATCAATCCCGAGTAGGTAGAGGGGTTCTCCAATGGGCTCATCGATCTTGGAAACAAACTGGATGACCGGCGTTGCAGCCTTGACTCCAAGCACTTTTTTTACCTTAAGAAAGGTTTCTTCTGGAAATCCCCGCCCGAATGAGGTGACCTGAAGATTGGCCTTTCCGGAGACATGATCCACCGTGGAATTGAATGATTCGATGGCGGTATGGATCGCCATCTGCACACTGACGAGGACGCTGACGCCGAGGGCGATCCCAATAACAGAGAGAAGGGTCCTCATCTTATTGAGGCGGAGGTGTCGGAGGGTGACGTTTTTAAGAAGGTGAGGCAGGATCATAAATAAAAATCCCTGCCTGCGGCAGGCAGGCAAATGTCAAAGTTCCTGCCTACCGCAGGCAGGCAAATGTCAAAGGGATGTCAAAATAATTCATTACCAAAAACTTTGATATTTGGTATTGATTTAGCTGATTGAAATAACCTTCCTAAATCCCTTCCCACCTCTCTTTGCCTGCTTTCGGCAGGGAAAAGATGCCAAAGGGAGGAGAAATGTTTCCCCCTTTTGACAAAGGGGGATGAAAGGGGATTAGACGGCCTTTTTCAAAGAACTAAAGTTTTATGATATTCGAAATTTGGATTTCCTTTGAACTTTATTCACCTTTAGTTCATCACTTCGTGCGAGCTTTGAAATTTGACATTGGTTTTATTTCAGAGGAGCTTTCCGTCACGCATTCTCAGGATCCGATCGGCAATGGCCTCCCCTTCCTGGCTGTGGGTGACGAGGAGAATGGTTTTCCCTTTTTCATCCTTTAACCGCCGCAGAATTTCCAAGACCTGTTTTCCAGAGGCTGAGTCGAGGTTACCCGTTGGCTCATCCGCCAGGATGATTTCAGGGTCATTGATCAAGGCACGGCAGATGGCTGCCCGCTGCAACTCCCCACCTGAAAGTTCGTGAGGCTTGTGATTTCTTCTTTCATAAAGATCCATCTCGCGAAGGAGACGGTCGATTTGGGACCCTGTTGTATTTGAGCCTTCTCTTAAAAGGCGGGGGAGGACGATATTCTCTTCGAGACTCAGGATGGGAAGGAGATTAAAAAATTGGAAGATGATTCCGATTTGGTCTCGTCGGAAAAGGGTTAACCGACGGTCGTCCATCCGCGTAATATCCTCCCCGTCGATGACGACCTGGCCCTGATCAGGGGAATCCAATCCTCCAAGGATATTGATCAGGGTTGATTTTCCACAGCCGCTTTTGCCTGTAATAGCCAAAAACTCTCCTCTTGAGATTTTTAGATTGAGGTGATCCAAAGCCACCACGGGATTGTCCCCCTGGTGATAGATTTTAGTGACATCAATGAGGTGGATAAAATGATTGTCCATCATAATAAAAAGGGCAGGGAGCTCATCTGCGTGCTCTTTTTATATAAGGGGAGGAAAGGTGAATTGTCAACTCAAAAACAAGACTTCTTTGCCTTCAAAGATAAGGGCCGATTGAATAAAGTTCCTCAGCTATAGAGCCGGGCATTCCCCTGTATTTTCGTGAGGATCTTTTGCGGTAAAATTATGAGAGAGCTCTGAAAAACTACTAAACGCTCTCTTGATTTCACAGATTTCAAAAGATGATTACACAGATTTTTCTTTATTTCCCAATGCATTTCCAATCCGTGTAATCGCTTTATAATCGGTGTAATCAGAGATTGCTGGACTTTTTCAGAAATCTCTATGAAAAGGGTTGACGATGAAAAGAAATTAAATTTATAATGAATCAACCCTGTTAGAAGGGACGGAGCTTTAAACCCTGTCCTTTCAAAGAAGAATTATAGACGCATTGACAGATTCCCTGGTATGAACGGGGGGATTTCTAACGGGGTAAAAATGTTGGGGGGTTTTCTATGTGGGATTATACGGAGAAGGTAAAAGATCATTTTCTTAACCCGAGAAATGTTGGGGAGATCGAAGATCCGGATGGAGCCGGAGAAGTAGGCTCCCTGGCATGCGGGGATGCCTTAAGGCTCACCTTCAAATTGGATGAGAATAAGCGAATCAAGGATGTGAGGTTTAAGACCTTCGGTTGTGCCAGCGCTATTGCTTCCTCTTCCGCTTTGACCGAGATCATCAAAGGAATGACTCTTAAGGAAGCAGCAAAGGTCACGAATCAGGATATTGCCAACTATCTGGGAGGACTTCCTGAAGAGAAGATGCACTGCTCGGTCATGGGAAGGGAGGCTCTCGAGGCGGCGATTGCCAATTATCGCGGGGAGAAGATAACGAAAGAAGATTTCGAGGTGATCTGTAACTGCTTCGGCGTGACGGATAGGGAGATCATCAAGGCGGTTCGAGAGAACGATCTTAAGACAGTGGAGCAGGTGACCTACTATACGAAGGCTGGCGGAGGATGTGGCCAATGCCATCCAAAGATTGAAGCGATCATTGAAAAGGTGAGAAAAGAGATGGAGAAAGAGGCACCTCCTCCCAAGCCAGAGAAGAAGAGATTGACGAACATTCAGAAAATCAAATTGATCGAAGAGACATTAGGAAGGGAAATCATTCCGGCATTAAAGGCGGACGGAGGAGATTTGGATTTAATCGATATCGAAGGCAACAAAGTCCTGGTAGCCTTGAGGGGTAAGTGTTCATTCTGTCCCAGTTCTGAATTTACCTTGAAGCAGTATGTCGAATCAAAGTTGAGAGAATTTGTCAGCGAGGATATCGAAGTGGAGGAGGTCAGACCGTGAAGACCGTTTATGTGGATAATAATGCAACGACAAAAGTGGCCCCGGAGGTCTTGGAGGCAATGTTGCCATACTTTTCTGAACTTTATGGGAATCCTTCCAGCATGCACTTTTTCGGGGGACAGGTACAAAAGAGCGTCAATGAAGCGAGAGAGAAGGTGGCTGATTTTTTAGGAGCAGACACTTCAGAGATCGTCTTCACCAGTTGTGGGACGGAGAGTGATAATGCGGCGATCTTAGGGACCCTTGATTCCTATCCCGAAAAACGACATTTCATCACCACTCGTGTAGAGCATCCTGCTGTCGGCAATGTTTCTACCTATTTGGGACGGAAAGGCTACCGGGTCACCGAGCTTTCCGTCGATCGAGAGGGACGATTGGATCTGGATGAGCTGAAGGAGTCGATCACAGAAGGGACGGTTCTGGTCTCCATCATGTATGCCAATAATGAAACGGGAGTGATCTTTCCTATCGAGGAGATCGGTGAGATTGTGAAAGCGAAGGGGATCGCTTTTCATACCGATGCCGTTCAGGCAGCAGGAAAGATTCCCCTCAACATGAAAAAATCGAAGATCGATATGCTTTCCATCTCCGGGCATAAACTCCATGCGCCCAAGGGGATCGGTGTCCTATATATCCGAAAAGGGACCAAATTTTCTCCATTCTTAATTGGTGGTCACCAGGAAAAAGGTAGGAGAGGGGGGACGGAGAATGTCCCTTATATCATTGGTTTTGGAAAGGCCTGCGAACTGGCCAAAAAGCATCTCGATGAAGAGAACACAAGGGTCAAGGCCTTGAGGGATTATCTCGAGGCGAAGCTCTTGGAGAAGATTCCAAATACCTTAGTCAATGGAGAACGGGTCCATCGACTTCCCAATACTGTGAGCGTCAGTTTTGAATATGTAGAAGGAGAATCCATTCTCCTTCTGCTTTCTGATCTCGGTATCTGTGCCTCTTCGGGTTCTGCCTGTACATCCGGTTCTTTGGAGCCATCCCATGTCCTCAGGGCAATGGGGGTTCCTTTCACTGCTGCTCACGGATCAATCCGTTTTAGTCTTTCTACTTATAACACGAAGGAGGAGATGGATTACATCATTGAACATCTCCCTCCGATCATTCAGAAATTGCGGGATATCTCACCCTTCTGGAAAGACTATTTGAAGTCTCAGGGGAAGAAATAGTTTCTTTGATTGAGTAGAGGAGGTAACCCCCGTTAGAAAGGGCGGGGCTTTGAACCTTACACTCAATAAGGAATGAATATTTTTTCTTCGTCCCCGCAATAAATGGCGGGGCTTTCTAACGGGGTAAATTTCTATGAAAACAATGGTTGGAATGATTCTGGTACTGATAGGTATGGGTCTCATGCTACAGGGGTGCCTATTACTTGCTGCAGGAGCGGGTGCAGGTGCAGGTGTAGCGACGGTTGCTTACGTTAAAGGGGAACTTAAAACAACCTATGCAGCTTCTCTCGATCGGGCGTGAGATGCTTCGCTGAGTGCCCTGAAAGATCTCCAAATCAATGTCCGAAGCAGTAAAAAAGATGCAACCGAGGGAAATATTGAAGCAACCAAGGCGGATGGGACGAAAGTCAAAATAGCCTTGGAACCAGCAGGTCCTGACACGACGTCAGTTAGGATCCGAGTGGGGACCTTCGGCGATGAAGAGGCCTCCAAGGTCATCAACCGAAAGATCGCCTCAAGCTTGGGGGTCAAGAGTGAATAATCGGAGGGTAAGGGGGCATGAGAACATTACTTTTTAGCTTCTTATTATTACTTTGTCTCTTTCCCATGAGCGATGGCTATGGTTTTGAGGCAAGGGGGCAAGACTGTTCCAAATGTCATACTCTTGGCAGAGATGAAGCAAAGGATCTCCTCAAAAATATTATTCCAGGTGTAATCATTTTCGATATTAGATTGAGCCCTGCAAAAGGTTTCTGGGAAGTATCTGTAGAATCAGGAGGCCGAAAAGGTTTAGTCTATGTCGATTTTCTTAAAAAATATTTCTTCTCAGGGGCTTTAATCTCCATAGCAGAAAAGAAAAATCTTACTCAAGAGAGGCTTATAGAACTTAAAAGAGTTGATGTATCACAGATACCACTTGACGATGCCCTTGTGATGGGTGATCCGAAGGCCAGAATTCGGGTAATTGCCTTTATCAACCCTGGCTGACCCTCCTGTGCGACACTTCATCTGGAGATGAAGAAGATCATAGATGAGAGAAAGGACATCGCTTTCTATATAAAACTGTTTCCATTCAAGAGTGATCTCGAAGGCTATGAAAAATCAAAATCTATTGTCTGCGAAAAATCTCTGACACTTCTTGAAGATGCCTACGAGCAGAAGCCATTGCCCAAACCCAAGTGTGAGACAACGGCTGTTGATGAAAACATAAAACTTGCCGAGAAATTGGGTATTACAAGTGTTCCTACCTTAATCCTGCCTGATGGGAGGCTTATTGTAGGCGCCACAGATGCCAAAACCCTTATCACCTCGATAGAGCATTGAAGCTTTTGTCATGCAATGGTCCAGTCTCCCTGACGGTGCTTAATCTCATCACGGGAAAAAAGATGCTTACGGTTCCAAATTTTAGTTTGCATATTTTCGGTATTCGTGTTACATAAACTCTGTTTAGAAATAAATAGAGAAACTTAATTAAGCCACGAAGGTGTTTCGCTTCCACGAAGGAAGTTTGATATCTCCGTGGCTTTCTTTTTTGGAGGATGAAATGAGGAAGCTTTTTATGATGATGATTATTCTTACTTCCTTCTTCGGCGTCCCTATAACTTCCCATTCCAGCGAAAGAGTAATGATCGATGCGGCTCGGCGAGAGGTGAGCCTGCCCAATCGCATTGAACGTGTTATCTGTTCCGGAGCGGGTTGTTTGCGACTTTTGACCTATCTTCAAGCTCAAAACTTGATTGTCGCTGTTGATGATATGGAAAAACGCCGGCAAACGTTTGATGCCAGGCCTTATGCCCTTGCCAATCCTCGGTTTAAGGAGTATCCCCTGTTTGGGGAATTTCGAGGTTATGATCATCCCGAGCTGATCATCGCCCTCAATCCACAGCCCCAGGTGATCTTCAAGACTTTCAGCACCATGGGGCACGACCCTGAGAAACTCCAGAAAAAAACTTCTCTCCCGGTTGTGGTGTTGGAATACGGGGACCTATTCAGTCACCGCTCTACTTTCTATCAATCCCTCCGCATCATGGGGAAGGTCGTGGATAAGGAAAAAAGGGCGAAGGAGGTCATCTCGTTTCTCGAATCCACCATGAAAGATTTGAAGGACCGAACAAAGAATATTCCAGAATCAGAACGGAAGACATGTTATGTGGGCGGGATCGCTTTCAAAGGCCCCCATGGATTTCAATCGACAGAACCTGACTATCCACCGTTTCTTTTCATCAATGTGAGAAACATGGCTTATGATCCTCTGCTGAAAGGCAAAGGGCAGAGCAACATAGCCAAGGAAAAAATCATCGAGTGGGATCCAGAATTCCTATTCCTGGACCTATCCACACTTGAGATGGGCGATAAAGCCGGGGGTTTGTTTGAATTGAGAACAGATCCTGCCTACCAGGGTCTAACGGCGGTTAAGCAGGGCCGGGTTTTTGGAGTCCTTCCGTATAACTGGTATGCACAGAATTTCGATTCCATTCTCGCCAATGCCTATTTCGTCGGCAAGCTGCTTTACCCGCATCGCTTCAAGGACATCGACCCCGAAGCCAAGGCAGATGAGATCTATACCTTCCTCGTTGGTAAGCCCGTTTTCAGGGAGATGGAGAAGATGTTTCAAGGATTAACTTTTAAGAAAATTCCGGTTAAATAGAGGCGGCCCATGCATTTCGGTGAAGGTCAGGTTCCTCTGGAATACACCCGATACATAAAAAGAAAATCGTCATTTATCATAGGAAGCATTTTGTTCCTGGCATTTCTTCTTCTTCTCAGTGTCTCCCTGGGAGCCGTACATATCTCTATGTCTGACGTAGCTCTGACCCTCTTAGGCAAGGTCATTTCAAAACGGTTTGAAATCATTATCTGGAATATTCGACTTCCTCAAGCATTTGCGGCTATGGTGGCCGGGGCCGGGTTGGCTATTGCAGGCGCGGCCATGCAGGCCATTCTTCGCAACCCTCTCGGTTCGCCTTTCACCTTAGGCATCTCCCATGCAGCAGGTTTTGGTGCGGCCTTTTCAGTCATGATTTTAGGCTCTGGGGTGATGTCCAATACCAGTTTGGCGGCTGTCACCCTTTCCAACATGTACTTGACAATGGCCATGGCTTTCTTTTTCTCTTTGATTGCGGCTGGCATCATCGTCGCCGTATCCAAAGTTCGGGGAGCGTCCCCTGAGACCATGGTGTTGACCGGTATTGCCTTAGCCTCGCTCTTCACTGCGGGAACCATGTTGCTCCAATTTTTTGCTGACGACGTCCAACTGGCGGCCATGGTCTTCTGGACATTTGGTGATGTGGCCCGGTCAAACTGGACCGAATTGACCGTAATGGCTACCGTTACGGGTGCGGCTACGGCCTACTTAATTGCGAACTCCTGGAATTATAATGCCATTGATGCAGGAGATGAAACCGCCAAAGGGCTCGGTGTTAGAGTGGATCGAGTGCGGCTCGTTGGAATGCTTGTTTCCTCTCTCATTACGGCTGTCATTGTTGCTTTTCTGGGGATCATTGGCTTCATCGGCCTGGTGTGTCCCCATATGGTGCGCCGGCTGATCGGGGGCGATCATCGGTTTTTAATGCCGGCCACACTGCTTACTGGCAGTATCGTTCTCCTTGGATCAGATACGGTCGCCCGTCTGATCCTCGCTCCGCACCTGCTCCCTGTCTCCGTGCTCACGGCCTTTATGGGTGCACCCGTTTTCATTTATCTTATCCTCAGGGGGTATAGGCGATGATTCTTGAAGTAAATGGGGTATGCTTCGCCTATAAGAGCCTTGCGGTCCTTAAGGATATCCGTTTCAAGATCGCAAGAGGAGAAATCTTAGCGGTCCTTGGCCCTAACGGCGCAGGCAAGACGACCCTTCTAAAGTGCATCAATGCCATTTTACGTCCTGACTCAGGCTCCGTGCTCATCGACAGAGAGAGTGTCCTTTCCCTTGGCTCCTCGGAAATTGCTCGTCGGATCGGTTACGTGGCCCAGCGTGCC
>Ga0315282_10018311_pt1 | contig 10023 bp, 6 predicted proteins | sample YL17G07_20_MG_FD_203693 | JGI IMG/M metagenome (GOLD analysis project Ga0315282, IMG submission 203693) | Sediment microbial communities from Yellowstone Lake, YNP, Wyoming, USA - YL17G07_20 | ecosystem: Environmental > Aquatic > Freshwater > Lake > Sediment | place: USA: Wyoming | collected... | reverse complement strand
ATGGCCGCGACTACAGCGGCATCCAGAATCTCTGGCTGCGCAAGGACAGCGGTGTGATACGCAACCCACTGCGCCCGCTGCTGGCCAATCTGGATGAGCTGCCCTTCCCCGACCGCGAGCTGTTTGATTACCAGCAGATGCTGCAAGCCAACGACGGCTGGGTGGATCTGATGGCCGGGCGCGGCTGCCCCTACCAGTGCTCGTACTGCTGCAACCCAGGGCTGCGCGAGCGCTATCAGGGGCTGGGCAAATACGTGCGCTTCCGCAGCGTGGAGAACGTGCTGGCCGAAATCCGCACTCTGGCTAGCCGCTATCCGGTCAAGACGTTGAACTTTCAGGATGACGTCTTTACCCTAGACCGCGATTGGGCGCTGGAGTTCTGCCACGCCTATGGCAAGGAGTTCGACCTGCCCTTTTGGATCAACACGCGCGTGGAGCGCATCAACGACGAAGAGCTGGTGGCGGCGCTGGCGCACGCCGGCTGCCGCGGGGTGCGCATCGGCATCGAGTCCGGCAACGAGAACCTGCGCGCCGAGATCCTCAAGCGGCGCATGTCCAACGCGGAGATCCGTGACGCCTTTGCCCTGGCGGCTAAGTACGGTCTGGACGTGTACACCTGCAATATGCTGGGTATCCCCGGCGAGACAGCCGCCATGATCGAGGAGACCATCGCGCTCAACCGGGAACTCGAGCCGGCCGACCTGCAGTTCTCCGTTTTCTATCCGTATCCCATGACTGAGTTGCACGACGTGTGCGTGCGCAACGGATACATCGTTGAGGGCGAGTCGCTGCACTCGTACTATGAGCGCAAGAGCGTGCTGCGCCTGCCCACGCTGACCAAAGCCGAATTGGAGCAGGGCTACGATCACTTCCAGCAGCTCCAAGTGGAGCTGCGCATGAAGCGCGACGACCCGGTCAAGTACCGTCTCTACAGGGTGCTGCGATTCGTCCTGGGCGGGGACTCGCAGAAGGCGCGCTCGGCTCTGCGTTGGCTAGGTCGCTTGCGTGCAGGCCTGCGGCACGTCCTCTCGCCATCGGGCGTCGCCACGCGTGGGCCCCAGGGGGGACAATGAACCTGGCCGAGTTCTACGACGCCTATTGGAGACAGGCAGACGATACGTTTGACCTGGAGCGTCTGGATCTGATTGCCAAACGCGTCAACGCCGGCGAGCACGTGCTAGAGGTGGACTGTGGTCCAGGCGTGCTGGCCCAGCGCATGCAGGCGAAGGGTGCGCATGTCATCGGCACGGACCTGTCCGGCGTCGCCGTGGAACGCGCGCGGGCCAAGGGCATCGAGGCGCAGCAGGTGGACGTGGACACGACCGCGCTGCCGTTTGCGGACGGCTTGTTCGACACCGTGGTGTCCAACTCCATGATCGAGCATCGCTTCTTCCCCGAACGGACTCTGGACGAGTGCGTGCGCGTGCTCAGGCCGGGCGGCAAGTTCATCGTATGCCTGCCCAACACGGCACACTGGCTGTGCCGCTGGTGGCTGCTGACGGGGCGCTTCCCTTACGTGAAAAACTCGCCTACCGACATGCTACACATTCGCTTCTTCACCGTGCACGAGGCGGTCAAGCTGTGCCGGGCGCGGGGCCTGCGCGTTCTGGAGGTGGACGGCAGTGCCAGCCTGTGGGCCAAGGAGTTCTACCCGGCGTGGATCCGGTCGCGGCGGCTGCGGGGCCTGTACACCGGGTTGGCCCATCACTGGCCGTCGTTGTTTGCCCGTGACTTTGTCATGCTGTGCCTAAAGGAGAATCCTGAGCAGAGCAGGGGAGGCGGGACGCAGTGACCCTCAAACGTCAGGCGACTGCGGGCGTCTTCTGGGTGGGTGTGACCACGGCCATCAAGGACGTGTTCCTCCAGCTCACCAAGTACGTTCTCGCCAAGATGCTGTTTCCGGCTGACTTTGGATTGATTTCGATGGCCTATCTGGCGATTGATTTCCTGGAGATGTTCAGCGACGCGGGTTTCACCGCAGCGATGGTCTACCGCAAGGGCGACGTGCGCAAGGCCGCCGACACGACGTTTGCCATCGGTCTGGTCATTGCCGCTGTGTTGTTCTCAGCAGCGTTTTTCGGTGCTCCCATTGTGGCAGCGTTCTTCCGCACGCCAGAGCTGACCCTGGTCCTGCGTGTGCTTTCTATCAACATCTTCATCTTTGCGTTCGGGCAAGTGCACATGGCCTTGCTAGTCAAGAACCTGGCCTTCCGCGAGAAAATGGTGCCCGACCTGGCTTCGGTCGTTGGGAACGGTGTAGTTTCCATCGCCTTTGCCCTGATGGGCTACGGGGTGTGGAGCCTGGTCATCGGCCAGATCGTGGGGACTGCTCTGACCACCGTGTTGGCCTGGATCGTGGTGCCCTGGTGGCGGCCCCGTCTGCGCATCGATCGCAAGGAAGCTAAAGAGCTGCTGGGCTACGGTCAACACATCGTGGGCAGCGGCGTGCTGATCTGGCTGATCACCAACCTGGACAACACCTTTGTGGGGCGCGTGCTGGGAGAAGAACAACTCGGCTTCTATGGCTTTGCCTATACACAGGCAAACCTGCCGGCCACGCAGATTTCCCGCATCGTGGGGCAAGTGCTCTTTCCCGCCTTCTCGAAAATCCGGGATGACGCACAGGCTCTGCGCGGCGTGTTCTTCAGAAGCATGCGCTACGTGTCTTTGGCTTCGGTACCTGTGTCGATCGGGATGATTGCCTTTGCGAAACCGTTCATCCTCACGCTGTACGGGGGGAAGTGGGCTCAAGCCATCGTGCCTCTGCAACTCCTGGGCGTCTACGGGCTGGTGCGGGCAGTGGCGGTCAACCTGGGCAACATGTTCAAGGCCGGGGGCAAACCGCAGTGGCTCACCTATCTGGCCTTTGTGCGCATGGCGGAAATGGGCATCTTCCTGTACCCGGCCGTGCGCTACTATGGCATCATAGGAGTGAGCGTGCTCTCCGCGGCGGTCTCGATCGTCGATTTTGTCATTTCTCTGGTCTTGACCAACCAGATTGTTCATGGTAGACTGGGGGACTATATGCGGGCGGTAGGGTTCCCTGTGGCGCTCTCACTCGTCGTCACGCTGGTGGGACTGGGGGCCTACAGTCGCATGTCGAGCGGGCACAGCCTGATCGCTTTGCTGGTCACGGCTGCGTTGATGGTGACTCTGTATAGCTTGCTCGTGATGCTGCTCGATCCAGACGTGCGCAAGATCGTGCTGGGCCTGCTGGCGCAACTGGAGCAGGCCGGTCGCCGGTCGCTGGAGGACTAGGGTTGCATGCGCGTTGGCATGGCGGCGGAGCCATCAGACGGGATGGCGTACTCGTCCACGACGTGGGGGAAAACGGCGAGCGTCGTCTGATGTGCGTCATGCAGGTTTCCAAGGTGCGCATGAATCCCTACGTGGGCTTGCTGCAGCAGGCCCTGTGCGAGGAAGGGGTTGTGTGCTCACAGGCTGATGGGCTGTCGCCAGCCCTGGTGCAGTCGTGGCGCGGGCAGGTCGACGTGCTGCACCTGCACTGGCTGGAGCTGCTCTACACGGCGCCGAGCCTGGCGCGCAGCCTGCGCCTGCTGGCGGCGGTCCTGGCGGGGCTTGGCTGGGCCAAGGTATGCGGATTGAAGATTGTCTATACCGTGCATAACTTGAACCCCCACGAACAGGCCTTTCCGGCGCTGGATCGCCTGGCCAGCCGGGCGCTGTTAAGCTGGGCCGATGCCGTGCATGTGCACGACGGGGAGGCCCGGTTGGGTCTCGAGCGCCTGTATGGGAGGCGCAAGAAGATCTACGTGGTGCCCCACGCCAGCTACGTGGGCGCATACCCGAACTCGTGCACGCGCCTGGAAGCGCGGCAGCGCCTGGGGCTGGCGGAGGACGAATTTGTCTACCTCTGCTTGGGCCAGATGCGCCGCTACAAAGGCATCGAAGACTTGATTACGGCCTTCCGTGGCCTGCCCGCCGGCAGAAGTCGCCTGGTGTTGGCGGGGAACGTGCACGACCCGACGTACGGGGACGAGCTGGCCCGCCTGACGCGGGGTGACAAGACGATCATGGCCTGGTTTCAATATGTGGGCGATGCGGAGCTACAGTACTTTATGAATGCCTGTGACATTTGCGTGCTGCCCTATCGCGACGTCACCACGTCGGGTGCGGCGATCCTGGCCTTTTCTTTTGGTCGCTCGATCGTTGCACCAGCTATGGCTGGATTCACAGAACTGGTGGCAGAAGGTCGGGGCATTGCGTACGACCCACGGTCAGCGCATGGCCTGGCACAAGCGCTGCAGCAGGCGCGTGCGCTGGACGTGACCGACGCGGGGCAGCGCGCGCTGGAGTGGGCGCAACGTCACTCGTGGCGCACGCTGGCGCCCGAATTCGTCCGCATCTACGCGGACGTGCTCGGCGCTCGATGAGTGGTAGGTATGATTGAGGGGCACGACATCCTGTGTTTTGCGCCTGGGCCCTGGGACGACATCTGGCGCAATCGGCACCAGATCATGTCCCGGCTGGCGCGTGCCAACCGGGTGCTGTATGTGGAGCCGTGGCCCTACCTGCGCGCGATGCTGCGCAGCCTGCGCCGCGGCCAGTTGCGCTGGGCTGACCTGCGTGGTCCGCGTCTGAGCCGTGTGAGCGAGAACCTGTATGTGTACCGGCCGGCGGGCTGGGCCCCGCGGGCCGGCCGATCCGTGCTCGGCAGCGTGACGCAGGCAGCCTACATGGCGCAGGTCCGGCGCGTGTTGCGACGTCTCGAGTTTCGCACGCCGATTGTCTGGCTCTTTCAGCCCGACATGGAAGTGTTCGTTGGTCAGTTCAACCAGGAGCTGCTGATCTATCACGTTGTGGACGAGTACGCCGGGTACGCCGGCGTGAGCGAGACGTGGCGGCCGGTGATGCAGCGCATGGAGCAGCACCTGGCGCAGCGCGCCGACCTGGTGTTCGTCACTTCTCCCGCTTTGTGGGAGCGCAAACGGGCGCTGAATGAGCGGGTCTACCTGGTGCCCAATGCCGTTGACTACCAGACGTTTGTGGCCGTGGCGGATAGCGGCGCCCCGCCACCACAGGACGTCGCGGCTCTGGCGCGGCCCATCGCGGGCTATGTGGGGGCCATTAACGACAAGGTGGATCTGGCGCTGCTGGCACGCACGGCGCGCAGCCTGAGTGCAGGCTCTCTGATTCTGGTCGGGCCGGCCTCGACCACGGACGAGGAAGGCCGGCGCGCTCTGGCAGAATTGCGTGCGCTGCCCCACGTGAGGCTGCTCGGGCGCAGGCCGGTCGGGGACGTGCCGCGCTACATCGCGGCTTGCGACGTGTGCCTGCTGCCCTATCGCGTCAACGAGTGGACGCGCAACATCGACTCGCTCAAGCTGTACGAGTACCTGGCCTGTGGCAAGCCGGTAGTTGCAACCGACGTACCGGCTGCGCGCCAGTTCCCTGTGGTCACGATTGTCGCAGGGGAGCAAGACCTGGCCGCCAGCATACGGGCCGCCTGGCGTGGAGACAATCACGCCTTACGGGACGCCAGACGAAACATCGCCGCCCAGAATACCTGGGACGGGCGTGTGGATGCGCTCTCCGCCGCGATTGAAGCGCGGCTGGAAGAGCGCGCAAGCCGGCCCGAACAGGGGCGGGCGCGCAGTTTTGAGCGCCTTGTCTAGTCGACAAGACTAGGCAGTGAGAGGCAAGGAGGAAAGGGAACGTGGCTGCTGAGATCCTGACTTATCTGCGGATCATCCTGAAGCGGTGGTGGTTGATCCTGCTGATTCTGATTGTGACCACCGGCGTGATCATGTTCAACTCGCTGACTGCCAAGCCGGTCTACCGGGCCTACGTCAAGTTGCAGGTCATCGCACCAGAATCGCAAGAAGTCTCCCTGTTCTCGGCGTCCCGGCCCACGGGGACGCAGGAGCAAATCGTGGCTGTGCAGCAGCAGTTTGACGCGGCCCTGCGCAGCGGCAGTGTAGCGTGGCAAACCATCAATGACCTGAACCTGGGCATCGCTGCGGGGGACCTGCTCAACGGCCTGACCGTCTTTGCGGATGGCGAGTTCCTGAACGTGACCTTTGTAGCTGACAACCCAATGCTGGTAGAGTCGATTGCCACGGCCCATGTGGAGAACGCCTTCCAGTATTACGGGCAGTTGCGCTCCAAGCCTGCCACGGTGGCACTGCAGTTCATCCAACAGCAACTGACGGAACAGGACAAGGCGTTGGCCGCAGCAGGTGACGCTGTCCTGCAATTCAAGATCAACCACACCGTGGATTCCTTGCCGCGCGAGATCACGGCCGTGCAGGACCAGTTGCGCGGCCTGCGTCTGGAACGGGCCAAGCTGGCCACCGAGCGGGAAAAGGACCAGGCTATCTCCCTGAAGTACACGGAGGAGGCCACCAAGACGGGCTCTACCGAGTCGGCCGTGAACTATCAGCGCCTGGCCGTGTCCCAGGATGCCATCGTGGCCGGCATTCGTGCCCAGGAGGCCGAATACGACAAGCTGATCGCGCAGCAAGAGTCAGACCTCGTGGAATTGCTCAAGCTTACCACCGAGTACGAAGGCCTACTGCGGGCTCTCACTCGTGTGCAGTCGAACTACAGTTTTTTGTCGGACAAGGAGAACGAAGCCCGACTCAAGCAGAGCCAGGCCACGGACGTAAGCTTTATCCAGATCATCGAGCCGGCGCGCATGCCAGATCGGCCGGCCCCATCGCGCACGCCCAAGATGCTGATGGTGGGGGGCATCGTGAGCCTGATTGCCGGCGTCATCCTGGCCTTCATTCTGGAGTTCATCAGCAGCTTGCGCGCTCCTGGCAGGAAAGAAACCGCCAACTAGGCCATGAACACGGTCCGGCGCAAGCCAACGCTGCGGGCGCAAGCAGATGTAGTGCAACGGGAAGAGGTCGTCGCACGTCGCCGGGAGACGATGTGGGTCTCTCTGGTGTTGCTGGCCCTGCTGGCCATCTTCTTCTGGAAGCCGATCTTTCTGGGCTTGAAGCTGGTGCCAGGCGACATTGTCTACAGTGACCCGCTGTATTATCCGCATGCGCCGGCCGGGTTCGTCAAGCCGCACAACGTGCTGCTCTATGATCAGGCCTACCAGTTCTACCCCTGGCGCGTGCTGATCTCGCAGACGCTGCGCCAGGGTGCCCTGCCGTTCTGGAATCCCTTTATCTACTGCGGCGCACCCCTGTTGGCCGAGGACCAGCCGGCGGTGTTCTATCCGCTGAACCTGCTGTCATACCTGTTTGCGCCGGCCGATGCCGTGCTCTTCCTGGCCCTGGCGCGCCTGTTCGTGGCGGGCCTGGCGACCTACTGGTTCGTGCGCACGCTCGGCGGTGGCAGGTTCGGCTCCCTGGTCGGCGCGGTGACGTTTGCCTTCAGCGGCTTCATGATCGTGTTCCTGGGGCATCCGCACACCAACGTGGTGGCATGGTTGCCGGCGCTCTTCCTTACAGCGGAATGGCTGTATCGCGAGAATAGCGCGCAGCACGTCGCCTTTGTGTCCCTGGTCGTAGCGGCCCAACTGACGGGTGGGCACACGGAGACGGCCCTCTACACCTGCACGGCAGGCGGGCTGTACTACCTGTTGCGCGTGCTCTGCGGCTGGTGGGAGACGCGGCAGCGGAAGCAGGCCGTGCTGGCCTTGATGTCGTTTGCGGCCGCGGCTGCGCTGGGTCTTGCGCTGGCTGCGGTCCACCTGCTGCCGTTTGTCGAGTGGCTGCAGCATAGCGCCGAGTTGCGCCTGCGCTCAGGCGTCGAGAACCTGTCGACCTGGCGCTGGGGCTGGACGTATTGGCTGGCGGGCCTGGTGACCGGTCTGGTGCCTAACCTCTTTGGTAATCCCACGTGGCCGGGCGAGTACCGCAGCTTCTTCCCGGCCGGCAACTATGTGGAGCAGACCATCTACGTGGGCATCATCGGTCTGGCACTGGCGGCCGTGGCCGCGGTCGTGCGTCGGCGCGAGAAACCGGTCGTGTTCCTGGCGCTGCTGGGCGTGGGTGCTCTCGGCGCTGCGCTGCGACTGCCTGTTCTGGACTGGGTGAACCACCTGCCCGTATTCAACATCGCCTCCGTGGGCCGCCTGCGCCTGATCTATACCTTCTGCGCCTCTGCCCTGGCAGGGCTGGGTGCTGACGTAGTCTTGAGCGGAGCGAGAGGCTGCGTGTTGGAGCGTCCCGCCGGGGGCGGGGCTGCGAAGCGTCCCGCCGGGGGCGGGGCTGCGAAGCGTCGCGCCAGGGGCGGGGCTGCGAAGCGTCCCGCCGGGGGCGGGGCTGCGAAGCGTCCCGCCGGGGGCGGGGCTGCCCTGCGCTGGAGCGTGGCGCTTCTGGTCGGATTGGCGGCTGTAGCTGCGGCTGCGCTCGTGGTGGCGCGGCGCGTGTTCACGGCCATGTACCCGTTGGATGCGAGCGAGGTGGGGAAGCTGACGCGGGGCGTGATCGTGCGCGCGTTCAGCCTTTCCAATGTGATGATGTACTGGCCGGTGCTCGTCGCGCTAGGCGGCGCAATGGTTCTGGCCCTGTACCGGTGGCGGGTGGTGGGCCAGCGGGCGGCGCAGGCGGTTCTCTTCCTCCTGGTGGTCGTCGATGTGTTTGCCCTGGGCATGGACTATCACCCGACCATCCGTCCAGAAGACATCTACCCCGAGACGCCCGCTTTGCGGCGCATCAAGAGCGACTCGGGTGTGTTCCGCGTGTTGGGCACACATGTCGATTTCATGCCCAACGCGTGTGTCGTGTACGGCCTGCAGGACGTGCGCGGCCTGGATTTCCCCATCCAGCGCTACCTGGAGCTTAGCCAGGCCATCGGAGGGAGCGACTGGCTAGGCTATGGTATTCTTTTCACCGAGGAGCTTCAGCCCCGGCTGCTGAACCTGATGAATGTAAAGTACGTGCTCTCGAGCTCTCGCCTCGGCCCGCAGGTGCTGCGCGACATGGAGCTGATTGCCACAGACAACGACGTCAAGGTCTACCTGAACAAGGCCTGCCTGCCGCGTGCGTTCCTGGTTCATCAGGTCCAGGTCGCAGCGGATGGCCCGCAGGCGCTGCGCGCGCTGCTGGATCCGGAACTCGACCTCGGGTCGAAGATCGTGCTGGAGAGGGCTCCTCCGGCCGGTTTTGTCGCGGCGCAGGGCAGTCCCGCCCCCAGCGGGACGCACCGCGGCCTGCCCACCGACTCGGTTGAGATCATGCGCTACACGCCCAACCGCGTCACGATCCAGGCGGATGCGGCGGCGGATGGCTTCCTGTTCCTGAGCGACACCTACTATCCGGACTGGAGGGCGTACGTGGACGGTGTCGCGAGCGAGATCTACGCGGCGGACTATGCCTTCCGGGCCGTCTACCTGACGGCCGGCCAGCACGTGGTGGAGTTTGTCTACGAGCCCGGTTCCTTCCGGCTGGCCGCTGCGATCAGCCTGACGGCGCTGTTGACCATTGTGGCGCTGCTGGCCTGCGGCTTCGTGCGCCGCCGCTGGCGGCGAGGCTTGCGCAGCGCCGCCGGTGGGTCTGGGGTCGGGCGGTGACGAGCGTGGCTGGCGTGCATCCCCGCCCCGGGCGGGACGCTCCGCAGCCCCGCCTCCGGCGGAAGGCTCCGCAGCGCGTGCTGTACCTGGACACCGCACCGACGGTGGGCGGCTCAGTCGTCAGCCTGTACGAGCTGCTGAAGGGTCTGGATCGTTCGCGCTTTGAACCACTCATCGTCACGTACGCGGCGCACGAGTACGTGCAGCGCTTTCGCGCCCTGGGCGCCGAGGTGTTGGTGTGGGAGGACTTGAGCCGTGCGCCCGACTATCGCCCAGCCTGGGCGGGGCCGGCGCGCCAGTCGCTTGTGGCACGTAGTTTGCAGCGCCTCTCGCTGCGCTCGAGACTAGGTACGCGTTGGGGTTCGGCGCTATATCACGGGCTCGGATTCGGGCTGCTGCTGACCAGGCGAGTGTGGCCACGCGCCCAGGCCCTGCGGCGCGTCATCGTCGAGAAGCGCGTCGATCTGGTGCACACCAACATCCGCGTGGGCCACGACCGCGAGGGCATCCTGGCCGCTCACCTGGCGGGC
>Ga0315282_10018309_pt1 | contig 10023 bp, 8 predicted proteins | sample YL17G07_20_MG_FD_203693 | JGI IMG/M metagenome (GOLD analysis project Ga0315282, IMG submission 203693) | Sediment microbial communities from Yellowstone Lake, YNP, Wyoming, USA - YL17G07_20 | ecosystem: Environmental > Aquatic > Freshwater > Lake > Sediment | place: USA: Wyoming | collected... | reverse complement strand
TCATAATCCTTGGGCCAAAACGGGGTGGGCGGGACGAATGGGTACCCGATCAATTCATATCCATCTTTGAGGGAATATTTCCTTTCAGAGAGATCGATCACTCCTTCTATCGCTTCTTCAAATAAGTGGTAGTATCCCAAATCCCAATTTCCGGGAATGAGAATGATCTGTTTGACGGTCGTGGTTTCTATTAAATTCTTGAAGAAGGGATGTAAAAATTGGTCAATAAAGCTCTTTTGTCTTGGAATCATGTCGTGGCATTGTTCGATTTGCCGGACCGAAGGGAGAAGGTCACCACCTAGCACTGCGATTTCTGCGAACGAGGAGGTCGCGAGTTCTGAGAATTGTTGGTAGAGGTGCGACTCACCATGGAGATCGGATGTATAGAGCGTTTTCACCAATACCTCAGGGTTGCCTCAAGTCTCTTGGGATTTATCAAAAGATCAAGTGCGTCATGGATATGATTTACATGGATTTTGGCGCTTAATAGCGCATTCAGGGCACACCCTTCGATACCGGTGACTGCAATGCTAATCCCGGATAGCTTCAGCATCCTTTGGTCATTGTTTCCGTTGCCGATGGCGACGACCCGTTCGGGACCGAGGGACCTGACATATTCCTCTTTTTGTAAATCGAGGCCCACCCCCGAAACGACATGGAGCGTGCATTTCAGGTCCTTAAGTTCCAGAGATGCTCTCCCATAGGTATCTGCGGTCACCACATGGAGTTCCAAAACCTTTTCCAATTCTTTCAATTGTTCCTTCACCCCCGGGAGGATTGTTCCGTCGGCAGATAGGGTTCCATTAAAATCTAACACAAGGTGTTCCAGATGAGCCAAACCGTATCCTGGGATATCAATCTTGATCATCATCATCCCCTTTTCGCTTCTCTTCTGCACGGTGCTTCACTCTCAAGAGAATTAATAGGACAGGGTCGACGACACGTTTTTCGGCAGGCAATTGGGTATGCAGAGCAATGTTTTCTTCTACAAAAGGCCTTGCGATATCAAAGAGATCGATGAGGATCTTTGCAATTTCCTCTCGGAGATACCAGTCTGCAGTTTCGAGAACTTCAATTAGGCGGTGGATCGCTGATACCTTGTCCTTTGTTCCCGCGACCTTTGCAGCCATTCTGGACACTGCAACCAAGATCGCTGCGTCAGTCTCACTAAGCAGCTGGCGAAGCTTCGGCCACTCATCTGCTGAAATTCCGATTTCCGCCAGAAGGCCAGCCGCGCTGCCTCTACGTCGCAGACTTGAAGGTGTTTCGGTATCTTTGCGTGGGCTTGGAGTCAGTACGGCGTGGATCAGCTCCAATCTGGCAAGGGCGCCAATTTTCCGAAGAGCTTCCTCAGCCGTAGGTCGACAGAAATCATCTTCCAGGGCCATCACTATGTAAGGAATCGATTCCGGTCTTCTGAATTCGCTGAGAGCATCCAAGGCACCCTGCAAGCAGCGCTCCTGCGCGATCTCAAGCAAGACCTGATAGACTTCTTCAGAAGGCCACTTGGACAAATGCCGAGCCGCCGTACTCTCCACCGCTTCTTCTCCCAACCGAACATCGGGATCGGCAATATCTCTTTTTTGCTCTAAATATTCAAGCAGGACATCCTTTGCCTGCAACCCCACAAGCGCCTCGACAGCCCATTGCCGGGGTTGAAAGATCGCACTGGGCTTCCCTTCGAGCAGGAATTGGCGCAACGGCTCAATTGTGGGCTGCCCACATGTGATCAGTGCCCCCACTGCCTGCGCGCCTTCTTTCAGAGAGCTCAGCTGCTCCATATAGCGGCTTATCTTGGCGTCCGACAAGACCGATCCCTCTTCAACTGCATGTATGACATTCCGGGTGTTTCATCTGCTTCCCAATTAACTCCTTACCTGAAGGTGTTTAAGCCTCGTTGGGGCTTATAGTTTTGATGTTTGGGGTTTCTATGCTCCAAATTTCTTCAACTTTAGACCGTTGGCTAACATCAAAGGAAGCATGTCCACCGCTGGAAATCTGCCCAACTGACCTTTCTGACAATGTCTTTCGGTGAAGCGCCGAATGCCATCTGGTCGAATATATTTGGAGTAAAGAAGGACAGGATTGGGGTGCCAGCTATGAGACTTCAAGAGTGCAGGGGTCGAATGATCTCCGGTGACGACCAATACGTCAGGATTTAACTTGAGGATGGCAGGAAGGAAACGATCGATCTCTTCAATCGCCCTAATCTTTCTCTTAAAATCCCCATCTTCTCCAGCCGAATCGGTTTTCTTAAAATGGAGATAAAAAAAGTCATAGAGATGAAAATGGCTCTTCAAAGTTTCCACCTCATCCCGATAGGTTTCTCCCATCTCTAAAAGCTCCATCCCGACCAATCTCGCCAATCCCCGATACATCGGGTAGCTTGCAATGGCAGAAGGCCTAAGCTTGAATCGCTCTACCATCGTAGGAATACTTGGGATCTTCGAAAAACCTCTGAGCAGAATCGTATTCGCGGGATGAAATGGTTTCAGGACCTCCGTGGCCCTTCTCAAATAATGATTTACAATCTCGGCTGTCCTTTTGGCCTCTGGAGAAAGCGCTTCTGTTCCCTTCGCCTCCAGGCCATCCTTCTGAGGATCGGCATCGGTAAGGTCATCACTCAATTCTTTTCCATGAAATAGAATGACGAACCGATGTTCTTTCCCGGGATAAATAGAGGTTTGGACTCCATCGACCTCTTTGATCTCGTTTTGGAGGAAACGGCAAAACTCCTGGTTCTTTTTAGTCGCAATTCTGCCGGCTCTTCGGTCGACAATTACTCCTCTCTCATCGACCGTGGCGAAATTACCTCTGGCTGTCAGATCATCTTTTGTCAATTTCAATCCAATGCCAAATGCCTCCATCACGCCTCTTCCAATTTCGTATCGGAATGGATTATATCCAAAGAGGGCTAAATGGGAAGGGCCACTGCCAGGTGTGATCCCGTAGGAGATCGGATCAATCAATCCGCAGATTGCCTTGGAATTCAACCGGTCGAGGTTTGGATGCTTTGACGCCTCCAATTCTGTTTTACCTCGGATCGGTAATCCTCCGAGTCCATCGATAACCACCAATAGCAACTTTGATTCGGTTTGAACCACTAGGGAATGAAGAACCTCTTCTGGAATCATCCTGGATTCTCCCTCACAAACCTAACCCTGGACTCCATGTTAGGTCGTGACATCTCTGGTTTCTGTCACTCTGGACCTTGCCCTGAACCAAGTAATGTCATCCTGGACTTGGTTCAGGATCAGGTTCTGCGATTTCAGGGTCTGATGAATCCACCGTTCTCGCCTTCACGGTAGCATAAAGATCCTTTGAGAGGAACACTGCTTCTGTGCCATCATTTCTCAACTTACCGCACAAAGGCACTCCGCCCTGCGTAGGTGGCGGCTGTGCCCAATTCTTCTTCGATGCGCATCAACTGGTTATACTTTTCCACACGTTCCCCCCGACAAGGAGCACCTGTTTTAAGGTGACCAGTTCCCATTGCCACGGTAAAATCCGCGATGAAGCTATCAACTGTTTCGCCGCTGCGGTGAGAAATCATGGCCCCCCATCCGGCCTTACGAGCCAATTCTATTGCAGCCACAGTTTCCGTGAGCGTCCCGATCTGGTTGAGCTTGATGAGCACTGCATTGGCAACATTCTCGGTGATCCCACGCTCAATGCGCTTCACGTTTGTGACGAAGAGGTCATCGCCCACGAGTTCGATCTTGTCGCCCAACTTTTCGTTGAGCAGTTTCCAGCCAGCCCAATCGTCTTCAGACAAACCGTCTTCCAGAACAATAATTGGGTACTTCTTGACCCAATTGCTATACATATCCACCATCTCCGCCGAGCTCACCTTGCGACCCTCCGTCCGAAGATGGTAGTATCCCTTTTCGTAGAAACTACTGGAGGCAGGGTCAAGAGCGATGGCGACCTGATCGCCGGGCCGATAGCCTGCTTTCTCGATGGCTTTTAAAATTAATTCAACCGCATCTGAGTTCTTCTTCAATGTTGGGGCAAAACCGCCTTCATCCCCGACCCCAGTTGAATAGCCAGCCTCCTTTAGAACGCTTTTCAGGGTGTGATAAACTTCGCTCCCCCACCGTAACGCCTCTCGGAACGTGGGTGCGCCGACAGGAGCGATCATGAACTCCTGCAAATCTGTGCTCTGCCAGTTGGCGTGCACGCCTCCATTTAGGATGTTAAACATGGGTACGGGTAAGACTCTGGCGCCGGCTCCTCCTAAATGACGGTAAAGAGGCAAACCAGCTGCATTGGCCGCTGCGCGGGCAATGGCCAGACTCACTCCAAGAATGGCATTCGCGCCCAGCTTGCTCTTGTTGGCAGTGCCATCCAACTTCAGCATGGCTCGATCAATCCCGGATTGATCCAGCGCATCCATGCCAATCAAGGCTTTGGCGATTTCTTTGTTGACGCGGTCCACTGCCCGCAGGACACCTTTTCCCTTATAACGGCCTTTGTCTTCATCGCGTAGTTCGAGTGCCTCGTGGACCCCCGTCGAAGCTCCCGAAGGGACCGCTGCTCGTCCCCAGCCCGCAGTCTCGAGCTGAACTTCGACCTCAATAGTTGGGTTCCCACGTGAATCCAAGATTTCCCTCGCATAAACTGACTTGATAATTGAACTCATTCTCTTCCCTCCTGAAATCTATTCCCTTTTTGTCTGATTCAATTTCCATGATACATAGGTTTTCCACTGAGGGCAATGCTTTTCTAACACGAACTGTAAAAACTTGACACAAGTTCTTTCAAATTGTTAAAATAATTTTTAAAGAGGTGATGGAGTTCACCCATTAACCGCCGTAGAGGCTGATAACTCCTGCAGGGAGAACCTGAAGGAGTTTTTTTATGGGCTTAGCGCTAAGAAATGCAACTCTCGATACCTTCCCGGAAACCATTGAACCTTTCCTGAGCCGAATTCGGGAGATTTGCGATCAGTTTCATATCGTCTCCCTGAAACGTCAGATCGAAGCCTGCGAACATCTTCTCCGCCAAGATCAACTCATAGATGTTGCCATCCTGGGCCAATTTAAGTCCGGGAAAAGTTCCTTCCTCAACAGCTTGGTGGGAAAACCCATACTTCCGGTCGGGGTCATTCCCGTAACCACAACGATCACCCGCCTGCAATATGGGAAAAGAGAAAGAGCGATTGTCCAACATTTTGACGGCCAGCAGACGGAGGTAGATATTGGAGCGATTGAAGAATTTACCTCCGAGGCCAGAAACCCTGCCAACCAGAAAAATGTAGAAGTGGTTGACCTTGAACTTCCCTCCCTGGAAAAGTACCCCGGGTTGCGGCTGGTGGACACCCCAGGCATGGGGAGTATTTTTAAATACCACATCGAGACCTCTGAAAACTGGCTCCCGGAGGTAGGAACAGCTTTGGTGGCCATCAGCTCGGATCGTCCTCTGGCGGAGAATGACTTGCAGCTCATTCGGGATTTACGGAAGCATACCCCTAAGATTGTTCTCCTCCTGACCAAGGCTGATCTACTCTCCCCGGAACAACAAAAAGAAGTCGTTCTTTTTTTCCGAACCGCACTCCAACGGGAGCTTCACGAGGAATTCCCTATTTTCCTTTACTCTACTCGCCAGGAGACTGAACGATGGAGGCAAGAACTGGAAAATGACATCTTCCTTGCCCTCTCCACGCATCGGGAGGACGAATTTAAGAAGATTTTGCAACACAAAGTCCAGTCCCTCGGAAAAGGCTGCTTGAGTTACCTGGAGATTGCATTAAAGACATCCCTGCAGGCGGACCTCGACCGGGAGCAACTTCGGAAACAGATTCTGGATGAAAAGGTCAATTACGAACTGATCCGTCAGGAAATCACCCTGCTTACCCGGGAAAATTCCGAGCAAACCCGAGAGCTCATACAGAATTACCTGGAGAAATTCCATCAACCTCGTCTTAAGAAAAAGCTGGTGGAATTGCTACTCAAAGAGATGCCTTCATGGAAAGGGAATCTCTCAAAGCTTACTAGTCAGTATGAAAATTGGCTTAAGGAAACCTTGGCCGAAGAGATCAAGCAGATCTCAAAGACGGAACATAAGCATTTTTTTGGAACGCTTAAGAAAGCCCATGCCAGCCTCTCTCGATCCCTGGAAGCTTTCAGGAGCCTTTTGAACCAAAACATCGAAAGGGTCCTTGGACTTCGGCTTGCAGAAGCCGAATGGAAGATCGAGGTACTAGAACCTTCCCAGCCGGACATCAGAATAAGTAGGACTTTTGATTTCCATCTGAATCTATTCTGGTTCCTGATCCCCATGTTTATTTTCCGCCGTCTCTTTGAGAGGCATTATCTGAACCAGCTTCCGAACATCGTGGTGGTAAACCTCTCACGTTTAGCCGCCCAGTGGGAAAAGGGGATCAACGGGGCGATCGAAGATATGAAGAAGCAGGCCTTAAAGTACGTTCAGGAGGAGCTGGCCACGATCGAGTCCCTTCTATCCAGGTCTCACGGCCAATCGGAAGAGATTCAACAGACGATAGAGGAGTTAAAGGAACAGCTGGAACGGGTGTCCATTTAAAACCAGCGCTCCAACTCCGCAAACAAGGTACCCAAATAGGATGAGCTGGTGGTGATTGGATTCATGGACCTCCTTTTATAGGCTGTGAATTACGATATCGTAGAAGTTTCACTATCTGGCATAGAAAGATTGGAGCCAGTTCTCAAACCAGATTGAATCGGGTTGAGAGGTTGTTAGCAGATGGGCCGCTTACAAAAGAAAGGTTTGTGACGATTACCAAGGACCACTTCAACGGTCCTGGAGACAATTCCATCTGCCGCCATTTTGAAAAGGAAGTTCGAGGAAGCGAAAGGACGGTTTCTTCAGCGGTGTACACCCTCCGGAAATGGGAGCCACCTGAAATATGGGTGAGCCTGGGGCAACCCTGTCAAACCCCCTTTGAGAAACATTAAAGCTATTATTCTTAGATAATTAATTTGCCTTGACTTTTATAAGGCAACAGAATAATCTGTCTCTCTGAATAAACAACCGTTTCAGATGAGGAGGGTCCTTTTGTGATCGAATTTCACCAGGTCAATAAGTGGTTTGGATCCTTACATGTGTTAAATGATATTAATCTTACGATAAAGCAGGGGGAGGTGGTTGTCGTCTGCGGTCCAAGCGGGTCTGGCAAAAGTACGCTCATCCGCTGCATCAATAAGTTGGAGCCCATTCAAAGTGGGGAGATCGTCGTCGATGGCCAGTCCCTCAATGATCCAAAGACACATATCAACAAGCTGCGGGCAGAAGTGGGGATGGTTTTCCAACAATTCAATCTCTATCCTCACAAGAATGCACTGGAGAATATTATCTTGGCGCCCTTGAAAGTGCGAAAGATGCACATGGAAGAAGCCAAAAAAATTGCCACGGACCTGATGGAGAAAGTCGGTATTCCAGAAAAGATCGACAGTTATCCAGCTCAACTCTCAGGTGGCCAGCAGCAAAGGGTGGCCATTGCCCGGGCCCTGGCCATGCAACCCAAAATCATGCTATTCGATGAGCCTACTTCCGCCTTGGACCCAGAAATGATCAATGAGGTCCTGGAGGTAATGGTCAATCTGGCCCAGGAAGGCATGACCATGATTGTGGTGACCCATGAGATGGGCTTCGCTAAGAAGGTCTCCCACCGGATCATCTTCATGGATGAAGGTAGGGTCATTGAAGAGGGAACTCCTGAGACTTTTTTTGTTCAACCCAAGAGTGAAAGGACTCGAACCTTTTTGAGCAAGATTCTAGTCCACTGATGAGAGGAGAAAAAAATAGAAAGGAGGAAAAGAGCTATGAAACGTTTTGGAATCTTTTTGATGGTCGCCATGCTTATCTTAGGTCTGGCAGGGATTTCAGCAGCAGAAACAACCCTGGAAAAGATAAAGCGCACAGGGGTCTTCACCGTTGGTACCCGCAGCGGTTCTCCACCCTTCGGGTATATTAATAAGCAGAACGAATGGGTGGGTTTCTCCGTCGACCTGGCCGGGTTAGCCCACAAGAACATTGAGAAGAAATTGGGGCAATCCGTCAAATTTGAGTTAAAGGAGAGCACTCCTGCAACTCGGATCCCATTACTGTCCAGTATGGCCGTGGATCTCATCGCCGGGACAATGACAGACACGCGGGCGCGCAGAGAGAGCGTCGATTTCAGTTTAACTTTCTTCGTCACAGGCGCCCAGTTTATGGTGAAGAAAGGGAGCCCGATCAGAGGGGTCAAGGATATCGCCGGAAAGAGAATCGGGGCACAACAAGGGTCGACCAACGAACGGGAATTAAGGGCAAGATACCCTCAAGCTGTTCTCGTTGTCTTCCCGGATCAACCCGCTGCTTTCACTGCAATGACACAGGGGAAGGTGGATGCCTATACGAATGATGGCATCCAGCTTTGGGGATTGAAGATGAAAGCATCAAATCCTGACGATTGGGAAGTGGTTGGCGAGTGGTATACGTATGAACCTTATGGTTTTGCCATGCGGAAGAATGACTCCGACTTTCGCCAGGTGGTTAATGTAGCCCTCATGGAAGCCATTGAGGGAGGAGAATATTTTAAACTCTATGACAAATGGTTCGGTCTCAAGGGTGAAGTGCCTTATCCTCTCAGCCCTGAGGCAAAGAGATTCTTGGAGATGCAGGTGGTTCCAAAGTAAAAAGATTCTTTCATCATTCCGGGAAGGTTTTCCCCCTTCCCGGAATCTTCACCTCACCTATGTTACTCGCCGGTTTTTTTGGCATTCCCTATGAATTCAGGTGGAGCGTCCTCTGGGAGGCTCCCCATTACACCTGGATCCTTGATGGTCTCTGGATGACATTGAGGATTTCGGCCATCAGCTGGATCTTTGCTGTTCTTCTGGGCATCCTCTTTGGAGCTCTTCGAACCGTTCCTTTTCGACCTCTGCGAGCATTGGCCACTGCCTATGTGGAGTTTTTTAGAAATGTCCCTCTGTTGGTGTGGCTTTTTTTCTGGTATTTCGGTGCTCCAGAGGTACTCCCGGAACCTATCCGGCAGTGGTTCATCCATCACGGGATGGAATTTTGGTCAGCCGTGGCAGGGATCAGTGTTTATCATGGGGCAAGGATGTCGGAAGTCATCCGGGCCGGAATTCAATCGATCCCAAAGACGCAGCTCGAGGCAGGAATTTCTTCGGGGCTCTCCGTTTCCCAAACCTACCGGCTCATCATCATCCCCATTGCTTTACGACTTATTGTTCCTCCAGTGACGAACGAATCGCTGAACCTCTTGAAAAACTCTTCATTGGCCATGACCATCGGCGTTGCTGAACTTACCTTTGCCACACGGCAGATCGAAACCTATACGGCTAAGGCTTTCGAGGCCTTTACCGCAGGGACCCTGATCTACCTGGTTCTATGTTTGAGCATCGCTTATATTATGAACCGTGTGGAAAGAAAATTTGCCATTCCAGGCCTCATTGCAAGGGCTGAAAGGGCTGAACATTGAACTTCGACTTTATGGTCATCATTTCGAATGCGAAATTTCTCCTCCTTCAGGGGCTCTTGGGCATTGGCATTTTTGCAGGGGGCACACTTCGCCTGGCCATTCCGGCAATCCTTGGAGGATTTTGTCTGGGGGTCATTCTCGGCCTTTGCCGCCTCGCCCGACGACCATGGATTCATTACCCAGCAGCCATTTATATTGAGTTTATCCGTGGGATCCCACTGGTCATGGTCATTTTCTGGTTCTGGTTTCTTGTTCCCGTCTTCCTTCGCCGGCCGGTCCCAGAATATTGGGTGGCTCTAACGGCCTTCGTGGTCTTCGAGGGTGCTTATATTGGAGAGATCGTTCGTGCAGGCATCCAGTCTGTCCAACGGGGACAGATCGATGCAGCAACGGCCACGGGATTGAGCTACATTCAAACGATGTGGCACGTCGTCCTCCCCCAGGCGATCCGGAATGTGATCCCTTCCTTGGTCACCCAGTTCATCGTCCTCTTCAAGGATACCTCTCTGGCATCGATCATCGGAATGATGGACCTCACCAAGGCTGCCCAGACCGTC
>Ga0315282_10018308_pt1 | contig 10023 bp, 7 predicted proteins | sample YL17G07_20_MG_FD_203693 | JGI IMG/M metagenome (GOLD analysis project Ga0315282, IMG submission 203693) | Sediment microbial communities from Yellowstone Lake, YNP, Wyoming, USA - YL17G07_20 | ecosystem: Environmental > Aquatic > Freshwater > Lake > Sediment | place: USA: Wyoming | collected... | reverse complement strand
CGGTCGTGGCGTGAGGTGAAGTCTTTCCCGATCTGGAGCCAGCTACCTGTCCGGCCCGGGGTAGACCTGCCTGAAACGCCCCCCCTCGATCTGGAAGACGTAGACCCGCTGCTCTGTGAGGTCGCCGTTGGCGTCGTAGCGCACCCGGCCGACCAGCGTCTTCAGGTCCAGGTTGCGGATGGCCGCGGCGACAGCCCGGCCATCCGCCGTCGCGGCCTTCTGCACTCCGGCGATGAGCACGTCGGCGGCGCTGTAGCCGGTCGTCGAGTCGATGCCCGGGTTACGGGCCTCGAGCGCCCGGTACTCCTCGAGCCACGCGGGCGTCGCCACGGCCCGCGGGTCCGGCGAGATCGCCGAGATGTAGACGCCCTCGGCCAGGTTGCCCAACTGGTCGACGAAGTCGTCGACGAAATTGGCGTCGCTCGCGAGGATGGGGACGGCCACGCCGGCCTGGCGCAGCTCGCGGACCAGGACGATGCCGTCGGGGTAGTCGCCGGCGAAGAAGATGGCGTCGGGGTTGGCTGCCTTGGCCTGCCCCACCTGCGGCGCGAAGCTCGGCGCCTCGGGCCTCATCGTGATCTCGACCACTGGCTGCGCCCCGCCCGCCTTGAACTCCTTCGCCAGGCCGCTGGCGTACTCGTTGTCGGTGTGCAGCAGCGCAACCCGCTGGTAGCCCTGCTCGCGCAGGAACCTCGCGTCGAAGGGCCCCTGGGTGGCGTCGGTCGCGCAGACGCGGAAGAAGGTCGCGTAGCCCTTCCGGGTCAGGTCGGGGTTTGACGAGCTGGGAGTCACGACGACCAGGCCCAGCTTGCTATAGATCTCCAGGGCCTTGCCCGTCGGCCCGCTGTTGTAGTGGCCGACGACCCCCAGAATCGTCTCGCCGCCCCTGGCCGCCTGCTCGATCAGCCCGGCCACCTCCGCCGCCACTTCCTCGTCGGCCTGGTCGTCGACGCCCCGGACCACCACCTTCTTCCCGCCGAGGACGCCGCCGGCCCGGTTGGCTTCGTCCGCCCGCTTGCGGACCCCGCCGAGGACCGACTGGCCGCCGTCGGCCTGGTCCCCCGAGAGGGGCGCGGCGACGTAGATGACCGCCTCGCCGGAGAGCTTCGGCGAGCCGGTGCACGAGGCGAGAGTCACGAGAGCCGCCAGGATCACGGCCACGGAGATGATATGTCTCCGCATCAGGCTCCACCTCTCCACGGACGTCTTGCAGAACGTCTTGTCTCTGCCGACGAACGGCCGGGCGACGGATTCTTCGCTGCGCTCAGAATGACAGCATCCTCGCCTCATCGCGGTGAGCACTTATGTCTTGTCACCCTGAGCGCAGCGAAGGGTCCGTGTCCCTCCCCCCGTACACCTCGTCCAGCGAGGCGTTGAGGTCGCGGAGCTGCTGGCTCTGGAGCTTGAGGTCCGCGAGGGCCTGACTCGCGCTGCTACCCCTGAGCTCGCCGGCCGAGCTCGCGAGCTGCACCGCCGAGTAGCTCGCCCCGAGCTGAGCCAGGCAGCCGTCGATCGCCTCGGACGTCTCGCCCATCAGCCGCTCGAGCTTCTCCAGGCTGGCCAGTTGCTCCTGCTCGGGCGGGCTGAGCGTCTGCCGACTTGCGCTCAGGCGCCGCAGGTCCTGCTGGATTAGCTCGTCCGCCCGATAGCCATCCAGTCGCCTCGCCAGCGCGAAAATGAGCTCGACGGGGTCCGCAACCTCTCGGGTGATGACCTGCAGGCTGGCCCGGAGCTCTGGCGAGTGGACCTGCCGCACCGCCCGTCGGATCGCGCGCTGGTAGGACTCGGCCCTGGCAACCTTCTGCCGGAGCTGCCGATCGCGGAGCTGGCTGAGATCGACCTGGGTCAGCAGCGCGTCGTCCACGCTCGCCGCGTCTCGAAAGGAGACGATGACCATAGCGGCGGTGCCGACGACCCCGAACGCCACCCAGACCAGGATGAGCGAGAGGATGGCGTCGAGGAACGCGACGGTGCCGGCGATGCCCGCCAGGGCGACGAGCACCACCACTTGCGTCTGCCAGCGGTTCAGCGCGTAGGCCAGCACGGTGGCTCGGCGGCTCTCGGGAACCGGAGTCTCGCCCAAACCAGATCCTCGCTCACACTACTCGGTACACGACAACAGGCTCTCTACCAACAAGTCGAAAGCGTGATATCCAGCGTACGACGCTCCCTGATTGAACAGTATGGGTGAACAGCGTTGTTCCTCGCAAAGCTTCACGATGGCGTCGCGCACCTGCTCGTCGTCGGCATCTTCCCGCACAAGGCCCACCCTCAGGGCGAGTCTGCGGACCCACACGTCGACGGGCTGTAGGCAGAAATGGCCTTCGCGATACTGGCATTCATCCGCCGTTCCGTCCCCGTGCCCCGTCTTTGGCACACCGCAGAGAGGCACTCCACTTTGCTCACGGCCGCCGCGACTGCAACTCGCTAGAGGGCGGGGGGACAAGCCCCCCCTACGGGCTTTCCTGCGGTCATCCCCGATCCGTGCCCATCCGTGTGCATCTGCGTTCATCTGTGGTTCCACGCCCGCCGTCGTCCGTGGTCCGTCGTCTGTCGTCCGTCTAGAAGAATGCCGAGAGCAGTTGGTACAGCTTCCGGATCGTCGCCGGGTCGCCCTTATATGCCTGGCCGCGGGTCGACTCGCTGATCTGCCGGAGCGCGCCGAGGTCGGCGTCGTCGCCGTAGGCCACCGTGAACACGAGCACGGGCGTGCCGGATCTGCGGTCCAGCTCCTGGAGCGCCGCGACGAGTGGCCGCGGGTCTTTCCCGGAGCGCACGCGCCGGCTGGCGTTCTCCTTGCCGTCCGTCATCACCAGCACCGCGTTGATCCGGTCCTCCTGGCGCAGGCCGTGAAGTCGCTCGCTCGCGAAAAGGATCGCGTCGAAGAGCGCCGTGTTGCCTCCGACGGTCAGCCGATTGATCGTGGCCGTGAGCTGCCCCCGGTTCTGCACCAGCGTCCCCAGGGCGACCTCCTCCCGGACGTCCGAGGAGAAGCTGGCCAGCGCCAGCCGGTCGGACTCGCCCTGCACCTGTCCGACGAACGAGAGGAGGGCCTCCTTGGCGCGGGTGAGCTTCTCGCCCTCCATGCTGCCGCTGACGTCGGCGACGAGGTAGATGTTGGCCGGGCGCTTGAGGAGCGCCCAGGCGCCGCGAATCCTCTCGAGGATGCCGTACGTCGGCATCTGGAGCATCGTCTGGGGCTGGGCAGGGTCGACCCCGTTCGCGGTCCTGATCTGCGAATCGGGATCGTCCAGCGAGATCCCGAGGTCGGCCGGCCGGTAGCCCTCCTGGAGGACGATTCGCTGCATCGGAGCCGAGCGGAAGAAGTCGGACAGCTCCTGGAAGGCGCGTCGATGCTCCGGCTTCAGCCAGGGGCCCTCGAGCAGCGCGAGGGGATGGTCCATCCAGAGGGTGCCTTCCCGGGGGTAGATGGCGACGAGCTTCTCGCCCCGCGCCTGTCGGTTGAACCGGACGACCAGCGCCTCCTGCCCGACGAAGGCGTCAAGCGTTCGGCTACGCTGGTCCAGGAGCCGGGCCAGGACCTGATCTTCGGACTCGCCCCCGTACTGCTGGATCGTCCGCTCGATCCGGCGGACGTAGTCTCGCGCGGCCTGGCTGTCCAGGTCTTCCGTCGTGAGGTGGCTGGTCTTGCCGCTGGCCGCGTAGAACTCGGCGGTGGTCGTGAGCAGGCCGGCGGCGGTGCTGGTCGAGGGGTGCCCCCAGCGGAAGCCCGGATCGGTGGCCGCGCGCGCGACCAGCTCGGCCCAGCCGACCGGCTGCCCGGGGTAGCCCATCTTCTGGGCCTCGCCCTGCCAGGTGGCGATGACGACCGGACTGAGCGCGTAGCGGCTGAGCGAGCCGACGAGCGGCGAGCGGGTGGAGTCCGGCGCGAGCCAGCTCTGGTCGAGCGACCCGAGCCAGATGGCCGAGTCGGGGGAGATGGCGGCATACTTCCCCTCCAGCGCCTGGGAGAGCATCTCCGCCGTGTCCAGCTTGGTCGCCCGGACGACGTAGCGCTGGCTCTGCTTGTTGAACTCGGCGACGAGCCGATCGAAGAGCTGGGCCTTCTCGGGCGAGTAGGCGACCGCGAGGATGACCCGACCGCGCTCGTCCTTCGCGACGGCCGGGTCGGAGGTGCTGGCTTGCTCGCAGGCTGCCAGCACGAGAGACAAGACGACGAGAAACCACAGATGAGCACAGATGAACACGGATGGACGATTCACACGATGCACAGGATGAGCGGGATATCCAGGATTGGTGTTCGAGATCCATCCTGTGTATCCGCCCAATCCTGTGCATCCTGTCAATCCGCGTTCATCTGTGTGCATCTGTGGTTCCTTACTCGTCACTGCTCGTAACGCTTCTGGAACCAGGTCGCCAGGTTGTTGAGCCCGCTGCGGGGCGCCGGTCGCATTCGGGAAGCGCTCGGCACGTCCTCCTTGAAGCCCATCTCCGCCCAGCGCGCGATGAGGCTGCCCTCGCCCTTCGGCGGCACGTTCGGGCTCGCCGGGCGCAGCCCGAACTTCAGCGTGGCCCGCTGCTGTTCCTCGCCGAGCAGGTAGCGCTTGAAGTCGAGGGCCGCATTTTTCTCCAGCGCGGTCGTCTCCTTGCCCATGTAGATGGCGTACGGGAAGTCGAACCAGGTGATCGGGTCGGGATAGAGGATGACGAGCGGCTCCTTCCAGCGGCGCTGCAGGCCTTCCATGTTGACCAGCAGGTGCGACTCGACGATCTGGCCGGCGTCGCCGTTGCTGTAGCCGAAGAGCAGCATGTTCTCGACGCCGAACGGGCTGAAGTCGACGACGCTGTCGAGCAGCTCCTGGAGCCACTTGAGGAACTGCGGGTTGTTGAGGTCCTCGGTGGTAACGCTTGCCCGGCCGTAGTAGGCGCCGCCCGCGCCGACCATCGCCGACAGCCCGGCCGGGTCGCGCTTCGGGTGGGGTATGACGAGCTTGAAGCGACCCCACTCCGGCCGGCCGCCGAGGGCAACCCAGTCGGCGGCGCTGGCCGCGTCGTGGACCTGCTGCCAGGAGAGGTCCTTGCCGGCCAGCTCGCGGTGGTAGTGCGCCTTCAGGACGTCGTAGCGCGACTTGAAGATGGCCCAAACCTCCGGCGAGAGCGCCACTGGCTGATCCCGGTACTCGCCGCCCGCCAGGAAGATGTCCTGGCCCCGGCTCTCGACCACCAGGTTGTTGGCCTGGTTGACCCAGTCCCGGGTCTCGGCCAGCCAGACGGTCGGGATGGTGTCGAAGTCGTTCTTCGACCACCGGTTGAGGGCGCTGACCCCGTCCATCGGGATGACCTCGACCGTGACCCTCGCCCCGTCGACGCTGTGCGACTGGGCATTGTAGCTCTTCGCCGCAGCGCTCACCCACGGCTCGGCCGGCAGCGCCGAGACGATCCTGACGGTGACGGCGCGGGGCTTGCCGCCCGATCCGACCTGCCGCCAGACGATCGCTCCGGCGATGAGCGCTCCGCCGAGGAGCAGGACCAGGAGCAACCGGGTTGGGGCTCTCACGTGCTGCCTCCGACGTAGCGGTCAGCGGTCAACTGTCGGCCGTTACCTCCGGGCGAGCAATCCGCCGCCCGGGCAGCGCCAGCCAGCCGACTGCCAGCCGCCAATCGCCAATCGCTCACTTGGGCTCGGGCAGTTGCTCCGTCTTGCGGCCGCCGAGGCGCTTCGCCTCGCGAGCCTGGAGCTGCGCCTCGATCTCGTCGGTCCCGAGCAGGTCGTCGATCCGCGCGTCGAGGGTCGCCGCGGCCGCCTCGTTCTTCCCCTCGGCGACCTCCAGCTCCTGCCGGGCTCGCTCGAGGATGTCGCCGGTCCGCATTCGGTCCGGCCCGGAGACGTGGGCACCAGTCTGGGCCTTGTACCGCAGCTCGGCCGCCTTCTTCTGCTCGATGAGGGCGACGAGCTGTTGCCGCTTGGACTGCGCGACCTCGATCTGGGCCGCCAGCTTCGCCCGGGAGTCGGCCAGCTTCGCCACCTGCTGCTGGGAGCTGGCGAGGTCCTCCTGGAGCTGCTCGAGGAGGCTGGACTTGGTGTTGTAGACGGCCTGACGGGCGGCCGCCAGGGTGCGCTCGCCCCGGTCGAGGAGTCGGTCGACGTCCTCGTCCAGCCTGGCGGCCTCGACTTCCAGCTCGTCGATCTGTCGGGATAGAGTCTTGGCGCGCCCCCGCTCGACGCCCTCGGCGGTCTGCAGCGCGTCGAGCGCGCCGTTCATCCGGTTGACGTACTCGTCAAAGACGGCGACGCTATTGGCGCCCAGCGCCCTCTCCAGGAGAGCGTTCACGTTGGCCGCGATGAGCAACCCCACGCGGTCGAGGATGGACTGGTAGCCTGGCATCTCTCTCCTCCTACTACCTGCGCTTCGATCCGCCGCGGTGGCGGCCAGACTTGCCCCTGCGCCTGCTGATGATAACAGGAACGGGGGGGCAAGCACAAGCTCAGCGGGCTACACCAGGGGCTCCAGACCAAGCTCGCCGGCCGTCGCCACCAGCCGCCGCCACCAGCCGCCGCCAACTCTCCTCGGCCACCGGGATGCCCTGGGCCAGCCGCTTCGCCCGGCTGCGCTGCTCGGGCTCGCCGGGGATGAGCACCTCGTCGAAGCCTGGCGCCGTCGGCACGCCGAACGAGAACGGGTTAGTCCCCAGGGCCCGGGCCGCGCCGCCGAACGGAGCCGCGCCGGCGCCGCCGAACCCGCCGACGACGACCATCGAGATGAGCCCGGCCCTTGCCCCCCGCTCGGCGTACTCGCCGAGCCGACCGATGTGGTTGCAGCGCACGATCCCGACCGCCGCCAGGTGGGCCTCCATGGCTCTTGCGATGGCCAGCTCGGTCGCAAAGGTCGCCGAGACCTGCCCGAAGGCGAGGTTGCCCTCGATCAGCGCCGCGGTCGGCGTCTCGCGCACGACGGTCGGTCGGGCGCCGGGCACGATGCCGCCGCGCTGGATGGCCTGGACGTAGGCGGGGATGCGGATGATCCCGTGGGAGTCGTGGCCGGCCAGGTTGTTCTCGACGAGGGAGTCGGCCACCTGGGCGGCGACGTCCTCGGGGGCACCGGCCGCGACGAAGATCCGGCGCCCGACGGCGCGGAGCTGCTCGGCGGTGAAGACCAGCATCCCCTGTCCCTACCACCGCGGCCGGAAGTGAGACCTCCCGGTCCGCTGTCTGCTGGTCTCGATTGTACCCTTCGGTCTACCCGGCGGCAAGCGGCCGGATATCCTGGATCGGCCCCGGGAGCCGTGTCCCCCGATCAGGTCAGCATCGCCATGCAGATGAGTCGGCCGAGGTCCTCTCGCTTGCGCGGCTGCCGGCGGCGTACTAACATGGCTCGCGCGCGCACGGGCGCTCCCCGCGCCCGGGCGCGACGACTAACCTCCCGGAGCGACCTTGAGCCGCGACGCGAGCCGACACCCGCCAGACGACGGTCCTGGTCCTTTGCCCGTCGCCGGACAGGCAGGGCGAGGACGGTGGGTCGTGCCCTTCCCCCGCGCACTCCGGTCCCCGGAGCAAGCGCGAGCGGTCAAGCTCTCCGCAAGCCCGGTGCCCGGCCGGACGTCGGGCGAGCTCTGCGCGCTCCTGCTGTGCGTCGCCCTGGCCTTCGCCCTGCGCCTGGCGTACCTGGGCGATGCGAGCATCTGGTGGGACGAGGGCCTCGCCGTCTGGGCCGCCCGGCTGCCGCTCCGGGAGATGGCTCGCTGGACCGCCGCCGACGTGCACCCGCCGCTGTACTTCGCGCTGCTGCACTTCTGGCGCCTGGTGGCGGGCGATGGCGAGCTCGCCGTCAGGTTCCTCTCGGCCGCCTTCGGGGTGGCGACGGTCGCGGCGATATGGAGGCTGGGTCGGCTGCTAGCGCCGGAGCGTCCGTGGGTTGCGGCGGCCGCAGCGCTCCTGCTCGCGCTGTCCCGGTTCGCCGTCTGGTGGTCGCAGGAGGCCCGGATGTACGCTCTTGGCGGCCTACTCTGCGTCCTGAACCTCATCTTCGCCGTGCGCCTCGGCCGCCGGCTCGGCTGGCGCTCGCTGGCCGGCTACCTCGTCGTCACCGCGGCCGCGCTGTGGACGCTCTACCTGCTCACGCTCCTTCTGGTCGTCGACGGGGCGTACTGGGTCTGGCTGCTGCGCGAGCGGCCGGCCTGGCGGGCGCGAATGCGCGACCTCCTGGCCCGCGGGGCCCTGCTCGGCGCCACCCTCGCGGCGTTCGCGCCCTGGCTCGCGTACTCGCTGTCCCGAACGCGCACCTGGTCCACGCAGGTGCCCTTCGACGCGGGCCGGTTCGCCGAGCTGTACGCGGCGCTGCTCAGCCTGGGCGTCTCGACCAACGTGGAGCGGGTCCGCGTGCCGGCGCTGCTGCTCGTCGGCGTCGTGGCGGCTGGCGCGCTGGCGCTGGCCGTGAGATCGCGCCCGTCGCCGCGTCGTGGCGGCCTGGCGCTGCTGCTCCTGGCGCTCGCCGTGCCCCCGGCGGTCGTCTGGCTGTTGACGACGGCTCCTCGCTCATTCGGGTACTCGCCGAAGCCGGAGGCCCGCTACCTCCTGCCCTACGCCGCCGCCTATTACCTGCTGGCCGCCTGGGCAGCGGCCGCGCTCGCCGGCCTCGCCGGGCGCGCTCGGCGGCCGGTCGCGGTGGCGCTCGTCGCCGCGCTGGCGCTGCCGCAGCTCTGGAGCCTGCGCGACTACTACGCCGAGCGCGTCCCGACGGACGACTACACGTCGATCGCGGCGACTCTGCGAGCGCACGTCCGGCCCGGCGACCTCGTGGTGCTGCACACCGACGACCCCTGGCCGGTCTTCGCCTACCACTGGCCGGAGCCGCTCAAGGGCACGCCGCACCTCCAGGACGCCGACCCGCCCGAGGTAGACTACTACCTGGCGCCGCTCTGGGCCGCCTCCGAGGCCATCTGGCTGGTCGTGGACGAGGATGCCCTCCGCGCGGACCCGCAGCTCCTCTTCGACGACTGGCTGGCGCGCCGGGCGTCCGCCAGCCACACCTGGCGCTTCGGGACCAAGCGCGTCGTGCTCTACGCCAGGACGCCCACCCGGGCCGAGGCGCTGCTGGCCCTCGCCCCCGGCTTCGTCCCCCGAGCGCCGCCGGAGCCGCTCGCGGCGGATGGGCTCAGGCTGGTCGGCTGGGAGCAGCCCCTCCGGCGCATCCTGGCGGGGGAGGTGGCCTCCGCGGCCGCCTACGTGGAGCGACGGGAAGCCGGCGGGATGCTGTCGGTCCGGCTGGGCGACTCGCCGCAGGCCCGAGCCGACGTGCCCGTGCCACCTGGCGACGGCGTGGTGCGCCTGCCGATCGGCGTCCTGGTGCCGCCCGACGCGGCGGGCGCTCAGAGCTGGGTGGCGCGGCTCGGCGACGATCAGGCGACCCTCGGCCAGGTGGAGGTGATCGCTCGTCGGAGCGACGTCTCGCCCGTCGGCGCCGGGCCTCGCTTCGCCGTCGGCGCAAGCTTCGGCGCGCCGCCCATCGTCCGACTGCTCGGGTACGACCTCGGCGGCTCCGGCTCGGTCGGCGGCACGGTGGCGGTCACGCTCTACTGGGAGGCGCTGGAGCCCGCTCCCGTCTCGTACAAGGTGTTCACCCACCTCATCAGCCCGGCCGGCCGGGTCGCCGCGCAGCGGGACGACTTCCCCGTGGGAGGAGAGCGGCCGACGACTTCGTGGCGACCGGGCGAGGTGATCGTGGACCGATACGACATCGCGCTCAAGCCAGACGTGCCGCCCGGGGTGTACCCGCTGAGAGTCGGCCTCTACGATCCGGCCACCGGCGAGCGTCTTGGCCCGGTGCGCTCGGCCGACGGCGTGGTCCAGGCGAACGACCAGCTCCAGTTGGCGGAGGTGGAGGTGAGGCCGGCGCGGTAACTCGCGGCTACTGGCTATTGACCGCCGGGCGCTCGGGCCGTAGCATGACCCTGGCGCGCGCACGCATGTCTGGTGAGGTGCTGAATGGCATCCTTCAGGGTAGCAATCACCGACCAGGGATTCCCCGATCTCGACGCCGAGCGCCGGGAGCTTGCGGCCGTCGG